>OJWS01000008.1_pt1 | contig 149361 bp, 156 predicted proteins | sample 1600491 | NCBI WGS metagenome assembly OJWS01 (sample SAMN04436976, study PRJEB24849) | human gut metagenome | biome: human gut; feature: NICU; material: stool | host: Homo sapiens | place: USA: Saint Louis, MO | collected 2010-08-02 | reverse complement strand
GAGGGCCTCGACCCCTGCCTACAACCTCACCACCCACCGTTCACTGGGATGAGCCAGTTTCACGCGCCCCCTCACCAGCTGGTCGCCGTAGTCACGCAACGTCGTGTCTGGTCGGCAGCGCCAGGCGCAGCGGGTCCGTGAGCAGGTGGTAGTCCTGGCTCATGGGTATTTGCTCTTCGCCACCAGTTTGAAACCATGGCTACCGCGTCTCTCTTAGGAGCCAAAGCGACGCTTCATAATCCAGGGCGTAGGGCCGGTTCAGCCCGCCGTCACCCGTCCTTGCGCTCAACCTTGGAGACGGTGACGTCGATCTTCCCCGGGATGCGTCCGGAAGCGGTTATGGCCGTGGCAACCCGGTGACGAAGATCTTGGGTGAGCCGCACGATAGGCACCGTCAGATCGACAGTGACCTCAATTCCCACGTCGGTATGCCCATCCTCCTCACTCACTCGGATTGCGCAGCGATCGTCGGATGTGCCGACCCGACGCCACCACGGCCGGACAAGCCGAGTCACTCCCGGGGTGTTAAGCACGGTGATGACGATGACCCCTTCCAGATCATCACTGGTGTCGTCGCCCGTCAGGACAGTCCCGGAGACGACAACGTCATTTTCAAGATCAGGCATGGATATCCCCCACACTGATGTCAATGGCTTCCGGACGTCCGCCCAGCTGCCGATACATTTCCGACGACACCCTCTGACGCACCTGATCGGCACACTCTGGGATACGAACACCGTGCGCAACCGACAGATCAATGCGCAATCTCAACGGGGCATGAGGCACCGTGAAATGGACCCGGTCCAGCCTGCCGTCCTCATAATCAGCCAGACTTTCGCGCACGATGGTCGTCAGAACAGTCTGCCTGACTTCGACGTCACCGCCGTCGTCACTGGCGATGCAGTGCCGTGGCGAGAGGTCAGCGCTGTAGGACCTCCACACCGACGACAGTTTCGGTGAATCGACGACAACCCTGGTCTTGGCATCCTCGGCAACCGTGTCGTCACGCAATTGACCGGCACGAAAAGCCTCGGTGCGCACCGCCTGACAGGCTGGGCACTCAACCTCGTGCTCGGTGGGAGGCTGCAGTGCATTGTCCCAGACGCGGTTCATGTCCGCGCCACACACGAGACTCACCTCCATGGTTCCATCTCCTCCGCAATGGTGGCCCTCGCCCGGGCCAAACGGCCACGAACGGTGGACACCGGTAATTCTTCAATCTCAGCAATCTCGGCGTATCCGAGACCGTCGATCTGAGCCATGGCCCAGATACGCCTCTGGTTGTCCGGCAGCCGGACAACACTCTTCCTCAACGCCTTCATCGCGGCATCCCTGGTGTGTGCCCTTGCTGGGTCCTGAAGGGTGTCGATCCTCACCGGAACGTCGTCAGGAGCTACCGGATCGGTTGCGCGTCGCCCGGCGGTCCGGATGACTTCCCGGCAACGATTCCGAGCAATGGTGTACATCCACGCCCTGAACCGGGACCTATCGTCGAGATCGGGCAGCTTCTGCCAGGCGGTCAGCAAAACGTCCTGGACGACGTCCTCCGCGTCAATCGTGGCCGGCAAGTGGTTGTGACAGAACCTCAGGAGCGGCCCGCCCCATGACTCAACAACGCGAGCGTATGCCGCAGCATCTCCGTCCTGAGCAGCACTTATGTCTGCAAAAACGATCTCGTCGCCGTCGTCACCTTCGACCCCTCTGACCATGGATTCGACGCTAGCAGCGGTCGAGGACAACTACTGAGTCCTCGACCGCTAGCGCGCAGCTCAGGCGAGCACCTTTCCGTCACGTGTACGCGGCTTGGCCCGTTCGGACTTCTCGTTGAGGAAGGTGGGCTTGGGCATCGGATTGGCGGGGAGGTTGTCTCCGGACTCGTCGACATTGGACACTTCGGTCACGCCGAGGTGACTCACACCCATTCCGGTGACGTGTGCCCCCGTCCGCAACTTCGTTCCGAAACGGATCAGCTTGGCATCCAGAGCGGTCTCGACGTCACGAGCCACCTCGGACTCCAGCCAATTGACGAGCTTTCGCACGTCAGCACGGTCGTCAAGGTCGATCTGAACCATCATCTCGGGAGCAACACGGGCTCCGAAGAATCTGACATTGGCACTGCTCACCCCGGGGAATTCCTCGATCTGCTCCTCGATGGCTCGTCCCAGAGCATCGGTGGACAGAACCGTGGATCCATGGTTCGTCTCGTGGCTGATGCTGTAGCTGTGAGCGCGATTGCTCGACGAGAACTGCCGAAGCAGCCAGATCAGCCCAATCACGGCAGCCAGGACGCCCACGATGAGCAGGGCCCAGGAGGCGTGGTCCGTGCGCCATGCCTTCGGCACGTCGGCAATGGGCGCGTCGGGTTCAGGTTGCCACCATCCCCACGACGAGGCGACGTTGAACCGCACCAGCATGAACCACGCGACCACCAGCAACAAGATGATCCCGACGACTGCAAGTCGTGTTCTGTTTGCGCGGCCCCTCATCGCAACCTCACTTTCACGTTCGGGGACTGTTCCAGGCCAAGCGAGTCGACGCGATCAGCAATCCTCCTGGTGAGTTGTTCCCGCATCACCTCAGGATCATTGACGTCGGTCTTGACGTCGATCTTGAGCGCGTTGCCGCGACGCTTCACTGACGAAGATGCGACACCGTCCTCCTCGTCAAGCCAACGAGAAAGCCAGCCCGTCAGGTCGGAGTTGTCCATGACGATCTCGCGGTCGTCCGGGGCACCTTCAGCCGGCTTGAGGAAAACACCAGAAGTGCGTCCCGGCTTGAAAGCCCAGATCACCAGCATCAAGGCGATGACGCCGATGACGATGGCAACCGTCAGCGCGGTGTCGTTGAGCCATGAGGCGGTGGTCATGTGACCACGGCCCCAGCCCAACCACTGTGGCAAGGATCCGTGCTGGAGACGGTGGATGGCAGCGATGATGGCCACCACTCCGGCTGCCACCAGCAGGAGACCGAGGATCGTCACTGGGGTCGTCCGAGAGGGACGACGAACGAGTGGCGGAGACATGTATTGATGACTCATCTCAGTTCAGCTCCTTCGTCGTCGATGCCTTGTTGACAACTCGGCTCACCAGAATGTCGATGGTGCCGATCTCAACCCCGGACAGTTTCGGAACCTGTTCGGTCAAACGGGCTCTCAGGTCGTCGCACTGAGCCTGGATGGGGGCGGGATAGCTGATGGCAACTTCCACCTCGAGATCAGCAGTACGGCCGGTGAGAACCGCACCCACCTTCGGGCCTCGGTCGAAGTCGGCACGCGACCCCGATCCGAACAACGACGAGGTGGGAGCCCCAAAACCCTCACTCTGGGCCGCCACGCGGGCAGCCACCTTCTCGACAACCGCCGTGGACACCGTCAAGGCTCCACGGCTGGCCTTCTCACGGTTGTGGACCGCCAGCGACGGCACCGAACGTGCGCGGGTGGTGCCGACAGACATCAACGGTTCCGCTGACTTGGCTTGCCGAAGATGTCGTGCACGTCGAGCTGACCGTCAATGATCCGCCCCACGATCAGGCCGAGCAGGCCCAGTACCAGCACGACGATGGCCTGCCACACGCCAACGCAGACCGCGATGACGCCCAGCAACAGACCGACGAGTGCTCCGATGCGCGATGCATTCATACTGCGGCCTTTCAGGAGAGCTCGGTGTTCTTACGCTGAGGGGCAACCTGGGTCGGCTGGTCGTCGTCCTCGCCCTCGTCCTCACCCTGGATGTACACATCGGTGACCTGGACGTTGACCTCGACGACCTCGAGGCCGGTGCCATACTCAACAGCGTCAATGATGGTCTCGCGAAGCTTGTTGGCGACCTCGACGACCGAGTAGCCGTAATCGATGACGACGGAGAGATCGATGGCGCACTGACGCTCACCCTTCTCAACCTGAACGCCATTAGAGACGTTGGTGGTGGAGCCCGGGATGCGGTCAGTGATGGAGCTCAGCATGCGACGTCCGGTGGAGCCCATGGCGTGAACGCCAGGAACCTCACGGCACGCAATACCGGCGATCTTCTGGACGACCTGCTCGGCAATAAGGGTCGAGCCGTGGTCGGTGTGAAGCGGCGACGGGGCCACGGCCCCCTTAGTGGTGTCCGGAAGATTCTCGGTCTTGGTCTCGTCAGTCTTGGCGGAAGCAGTCTTGTTGTCAGCCATGTCGGCTCATCTCCATTCGATCTGTAGCGACTTTCACATGTTCAGATGTTCAGCGAACCGAATCGTCACGCCGAATCCGAGAATTGGGCGAAAAAATATCCTGCGCGTCCTCGGCTACCCTCGAAACCACCCGATGACAGGAGGGACCATGCCGACGTCCACCACCATGCAGGGATTGACGACCGGGCTGTGTTCGGATCACGCCCACTCCAGCGTCACTCCTCCCGCCTTCCTCTCCTCGAACTACTTCTACGACACCTTCGGGGAGCGCCCAACCTTCGACTACGGCCGCGGAGGCAACCCCACCCGAGCCCTGCTTGCCGACGCCCTCACGACCCTCGAGGCTGGCACGGGGGCGGTCGTCACCTCGTCGGGAATGTCGGCCATCATGGTCGTGCTGCAGGCCTTCGTGCCGATTGGCGGCCACGTCATCGCGCCGCACGATTGTTACGGCGGTACCTGGCGCATCCTCGACACCTGGGCCACCGCCGGACGTCTGACGGTCGACTGGGTCGACGAGACCGACCTTGACGCCCTGCGCACCGCTCTGGAATCCCCCACCGACCTACTCCTGGTGGAGACCCCGTCCAACCCACTGCTCCGCATCACCGACATCGCTGCCGCGGCTGAGCTGGCTCATTCCTCGAAGGGCGAGCGCACTGTCGTGGCCGTCGACAACACCTTCTGCTCGCCGATCCTGCAGCAGCCGCTGAATCTCGGCGCAGACCTCGTCATCGCTTCCGATACCAAGTTCCTCAACGGCCACTCCGATGTCATCGGCGGCTCCGTCGTCGCCGCTGTCCCGGAGGATGTCGACCTGATGGCCTTCCACGCCAACATGCTAGGGGTGACGGCATCTCCGCTGGATTCCTGGCTGACGCTGCGTGGCCTGCGCACCCTCAGGGTGAGGATGAAGGCCCACTGCACCAACGCTGCCCGGATGGTCGAAATCCTTTCCTCCCACGCTGCCGTCGCGGCGGTGCACTGGCCTGGGCTGCCCGATCACCCCGGTCACGACCTGGCCGCTCGTCAGCAGAAGGACTTCGGATCCCTGCTCAGCTTTGAGCTGGCCGGCGGGCTACCCGCTGTCGAGGCATTCATGACCGGAGTGGAAGGGTTCATCCTCGCCGAGTCCCTGGGAGGTGTGGAATCCCTGGTCTGCCATCCTGCGACGATGACCCATGCAGCCATGAGCCAGGAGGCCCGGGACGCCGCTGGGGTCAATGACTCCATGATCCGGATGAGTCCAGGAATCGACCCCGTCGATGACCTCGCCACCTGCCTGAACGAGGCTCTCGACCGAGCCGCTGCCGTCTGAGTCCTCGCGTACCCAATGACCTGCTGACTAGGACCCACGCCCATGAACAGGTCATTGGGGTGGCAGACTGTCCCCCGTGACCCGTTTCCTCAGCGCGAAGCCCGACTCCCGCCTGCTTCCGTTGCCGTGGAGCACACCGCTGGCACAGTGGCCGCAGGAGCTCCTGGTCGCGCTGCCCCGAGGCATCTCCCGCCACGTGGTGCGATTCATCACCGTTGGCGACGACGTCTACGCCGCAAAGGAGGTCGTCGAGCACCTGGCGATCCACGAGTACCGGCTGCTGCACGACCTCATGCGTCTGGACACCCCGTCCGTCGAGCCCATCGGAGTCATCACCGACCGTTACTCCACCGATGGGGAACCACTCGAACCGATCATCCTCACCCGCCACCTGCGGTTCTCACTGCCGTACCGGTCCCTGTTCCATTCCGGTGTGCGTCAGGGGACCGTCATGCGGCTGCTCGACGCCCTCGTCGTCCTGTTGGTACGGCTGCACCTGGTGGGGTTCCTCTGGGGAGACATCTCGCTGTCGAACGTGTTGTTCCGACGCGACGCCGAGGCCTTCGCGGCCTATCTGGTCGACGCCGAGACCGGCGAGCTCCATGACCGCCTCACCACCGGACAGCGGGAACACGATCTGCAGATCGCCCGCACCAACCTCTACGGCGAGTTCCTCGACCTGGAGGAGGGCGACATGCTCGACGCCGCCCTCGATCCGCTGGGCCTGGTGACGACGATTGAGGACCGGTACCACGAGCTGTGGAACGAGCTCACCGCTGCCGAGGAGTACGCCGGCAGTGACTACTCCCAGGTGGAGTCGCGGGTGCGTCGTCTCAATGCCCTGGGTTTCGACGTCGCCGAGCTAGACATCCAGACCTCGTCGGACGGTCAGCGGCTGCGCATCCAGCCCAAGGTCGTCGACGCCGGGCACCACCAGCGTCGTCTGCTGCGTCTGACTGGTCTGGACACCGAGGAGTTCCAGGCGCGACGTCTCCTCAACGACCTCGACACCTTCCGGGCCCGCAATGGCCTGCAGGGAGTTGACGAGGCGGTGGCTGCCCATCGCTGGCTCACCGAGTGCTTCGAGCCCGTCGTCCAGCAGATTCCCCCGGAACTGTCCCGCAAGCGCGAGCTCGCGCAGTTCTACCACGAGGTGCTCGACTACCGCTGGTACGAGTCCCAGCGCCAGCAGCGCGAGGTTCCGCACATCGAGGCGGCCCAGGGATATGTTCGCGACATCCTGGCCCAGCTTCCTGACGAGGCCATAAGTGCGGAATCGGTTGTCTCCGTCGACGGATCGCAACCACGCAGCGGTCACGAGCTGATCAATGTGTACGACCCGTCCCTGGGATATGTCGAGGACGAGGAGGATGACGCCCCCTATGACCCGTGGGAGGCCGATGCCGAATCCGTAGACGTGGAATCGGCATCTCGCCTCGACATCGACGCCTTGCGCGCCCGCGGGAAGGGCTAGGAAAACCTCGTCACTCCGAGGACTTCGGCGGTATCGGCACCGTGAACGACCCACCCTTGGAAGATCCACCGCTGAACGATCCCCACTGTGTGGGAGCTGCTGCCACCGAAGGGCCGGCCTCAGGCTGGGTCCTGGGCTCCTCAGCGTCCTTGTTAGGACGCGATCCGGGGACGACCGGCTTGATGGATTCACCCATCGCGGCCTCCAGGGCCCGGGAGATGGGGCTGGACGACGGCTTGTGCTTGCGAATCTCGGCCATGCGGCCATGGTAGGCGATGTGTCGGGGTCCCCCGGTAGCCTTGAGGCGTGACGTTCAAGCTCTACAACACCGCTACCCATGGCATCGAGACCTTCGAACCCCTGCACGAGGGTCAAGTGTCGATCTACCACTGTGGCATGACGGTGCAGTCCAGTCCGCACCTGGGCCACATCCGCAAGGAGGTCGTCTTCGACGTCCTGCGGCGCTGGTTGGAGTGTTCTGGCTACCAGGTGACAGTCGTCGCCAACGTCACCGATATTGACGACAAGATCCTCGCCAAGTCCGCTGCTGCCGGCGTGCCCTGGTGGGCCCACGCCTACCACTACGAGAACGAGCTGCACGCGGCCTACAAGGCTCTGGGATGTCGTCCACCATCCTACGAGCCGCGCGCCACCGGCCACATCCCGGAGATGATCGAGCTCATCAGAAACCTCATCGAGAAGGGCCACGCCTACCCCGCCCCGGACGGCTCCGGTGACGTCTACTTCGACGTCCGGTCCTGGCCGCGATACGGGGAGCTGTCCGGGATGCGCGTCGACGAGATGGCCCCGGCCGAGGACTCCGACCCGCGTGGCAAGCGTGACCCACGCGACTTCGCGTTGTGGAAGGGGCACAAGGATGATGAACCGGAGACGGCATCCTGGACCTCCCCCTGGGGACGTGGTCGCCCCGGTTGGCACCTGGAGTGCTCGGCCATGTCCGGGAAGTACCTGGGTGATGCCTTCGACATCCATGGCGGCGGCATCGACCTGCGATTCCCCCACCACGAGAACGAGTTGGCGCAGTCGGCGGCCGCCGGACGTGCGTTTGCCCATTACTGGATGCACAACGCCTGGGTGACGATGTCCGGGGAGAAGATGAGCAAGTCCCTGGGCAATACCGCCCAGGTAACCGAGGTCACCAAGGCCTACAGCCCACGAGCCGTCAGGTACTTCCTGCTCGCCCCCCACTACCGCTCCATGATCGAGTTCAGCCCGTCCGACGAGGACACTAAGGGATCCCTCGACGAGGCCACCAAGGCCATCGAGCGCATTGATTCCTTCCTGGATCGCGCCCGCGACCTCGTCGGCGAGGAGGCCGCGCCGTCGAAGGATCTGCCGGCGGCCTTCGTCACGGCGATGGACGATGACTTGGGAACCCCGCAAGCGGTTGCGGCCCTGTTCAGCGAGATCACCGAGGGCAACAAGTCCGTCTCTGCCCACGACGTCGACGCCACCCGCGAGCACATGGCTCGGGTACGTGCCATGCTCGCGGTCTTCGGGCTCGATCCGCAGGCCCCGGAATGGGCGGATACCGCCGGAAACGAGGCCCGTCTCGAACCAGTCGTCGACGGCTTGGTCCAGGCCATGCTTGATCAGCGTGCCGAGGCCCGTTCCCGCAAGGACTGGGCGACTGCCGACGCGATTCGTGACACCTTGACCAACCTCGGACTGACGATCGAGGACACCCCCACCGGCGCCCACTGGTCGCTGAGCTGACGAGGAGACCGACATGGCAGGAAATTCCAAGCGCCGCGGCGCAGGACACAAGGGCAAAAGTTCCGCTTCCGGATCCGGTGGCCGGGGTCGCAGGGGCCTCAAGGGCCGCGGACCCACCCCCAAGGCCGAGGATCGCACTTACCACAAGGCGTACAAGGCCAAGCAGGAGAAGCTGGCTCGCGGCGGCAACCGCAAGCCAGCAGAGAAGCAGGCCAAGGGTGCCGGCCCGGAGTGGGTGATCGGTCGTAACCCGGTGCTGGAGGCCCTGCACGCCGGTCTTCCGGTGCGCACCGCCTACGTCGCGGAAGGAGCCGAGCACGACTCCCGGCTGCGAGAGATCCTCTCCTTCGCCGCTGACAACGGCATCGTGTTGATGCAGGCCACTCGTGGTGAGCTCGACCGCATGACGGGTGGGTCCAATCACCAGGGTGTGGCCCTGCGCCTTCCCGAGTACGAGTACGCCACGGTCGACGACATCATCGATGCCGGCGCCCAGGCCTATCGCGGCGGTCTCGTCGTGGCACTGGACAAGATCACCGATCCACGCAACCTGGGAGCGATCATCCGCTCGGCTGCCGCTTTCGGCGCCCAGGGCGTGCTCATCCCGTCTCGCCGCTCGGCCTCGATGACCGCTGCGGCGTGGAAGACCTCCGCCGGGGCTGCCGCACGCATCCCGGTGGCGATGGCGTCGAACCTCAACCAGGCCCTCGGCAAGTTCGCCGAGGCCGGCTGGATGATCGTCGGGCTGGCTGGCGAGGCCGACTCCGACATCGCTGCCGCTCCCGGTCTGGATGGTCCACTGGTGCTCGTTGTCGGTTCCGAAGGTGAGGGCTTGGCCCGTCTCACCCGGCAGTCCTGTGACGTGCTGGCGTCGATCCCGATCAGTAGTGACGTCGAGTCCCTCAACGCCTCGGTGGCAGCATCGATCGCGCTGTACGAGGCGTCAAGGGTACGCGGGAGTGCGTCAGAGAGCTGAAGGAGCCAGACGCCATTCCACGGGAAACCGTGGCAAGTCCTCGAGACATCGATGCTTCAGGGATAGCTAACTGACAAACCCCCAACGTCGGAGATCACAAGTGAGCAACGAAGCACTCGACAAAGTCCTGGCGAATCTCGTCATCCCGGTGGTCGTCATCCATGACGCCGCCACCACCCCGGCCGTCACCGACGGTCTCGTCGACGGCGGGCTCCCCGTCGCCGAGGTGACCTTCCGCACCGACGCCGCACCCGCCTCCATCGAGTCGATGGCCGAGGACGGGCGCGTCATGGTCGGAGCCGGAACCGTTATCAATGCCCGTCAGGTCGACGAGGCGGTGAGCGCGGGAGCGACCTTCGCCGTCTCTCCCGGCCTGTCCCGTGAGGTCGTCGACCGCTGCCGACACCATGACATCCCGATCCTGCCGGGAGTCATCACCCCCCACTGAGATCATGGCCGGTGTCGACATGGGGCTGGACACCTTCAAGTTCTTCCCGGCCGGAAACTACGGCGGTGCCGCCACGATTTCTTCCCTGGGCGGCCCCTTCCCGAACCTACGTTTTGTCCCCACTGGCGGAGTCAAGCCGCACAACCTGGCGGACTTCCTCTCCCGCCCCAACATCCCTGCGGTCGGTGGCACCTGGCTCACCCCGGCCGACGCCGTCGCCGCCAGGGACAGTCAAACCATCGCCAACTTGGCACGCGAGGCCGCCCGCAGTGCCCACAGCATCCTCGAGGAGCAGTCATGAGCATCACACTTCGTTCCGCAGACCAGTGCCGTTACGACATCGTCTCTCTCGGCGAGGTGATGCTCCGCCTCGATCCGGGTGAGCGTCGCATCCGCACCGCCACGTCCTTCGATGTCTGGGAGGGCGGCGGCGAGTACAACGTCGGCCGTGGCCTGTCCCGGGTCTTCGGCAAGCGTGCCGCCGTCATCACCGGTCTCGTCGACGACCCGGTCGGCCACCTCGTTGGCGACCGCATCACCGCCGGCGGAGTCGACGACCAGTTCATCACTTGGGTGCCTTCCGACGGAGTCGGTCGCACGGTGCACACCGGGCTCAACTTCACCGAGCGTGGCTTCGGTGTTCGCGGGGCCGTCGGCGTCTCGGACCGCGGCCACACCGCTGCCAGCCAGCTGCGCGCCGAGGACATCGACCTCGACCGCCTCTTCGGGGAATTGGGAGTGCGCTGGCTGCACACCGGCGGCATCTACACCGCCCTGTCGGAGACCAGCGCCCAGACTGCCAAGGCCGTCATGGAGGCCGCCCACGCAAACGGGACGATCATCTCCTACGACCTCAACTACCGACCCAGCCTGTGGAAGTCGATCGGCGGTCAGGAGGAGGCCCGCCGCGTCAATCGCGAGCTGGCCAGCCTGGTCGACGTCATGATCGGCAACGAGGAGGACTTCACGGCCTGCCTCGGCTTCGAGGTCGAGGGGAACGACGAGAACCTCTCCAACCTCGATGTCGATTCCTACGCCAACATGATCGACAAGGTGGTCGAGGAGTTCCCGAACATCTCCGTCGTCGCCACCACTTTGCGCCAGGTGTGCACTGCCAGCCGCAACGACTGGTCGGCCATCGAGTGGTCGAAGGACACCGGCCTGGTGCGCTCGGTCGAACGTCCCGACTTGGAGATTCTCGACCGCGTTGGCGGCGGCGACTCCTTCGCTGCTGGCCTGGTGGCCGGAATCATGGAGACTGGAGACCTGCAGAAGGCCGTCGAATGGGGGGCTGCCCACGGCGCTCTGGCCATGACCACCCCTGGCGACACCTCCATGGCCACCCGCTCCGAGGTGGAGAATCTCGCTGCCGGAGGTTCTGCCCGAGTGAAGCGCTGACTGGCACCGGACTCATATCGGACGGCGAGCCCGAAGGGCTCGCCGTTCTTTTTGGCCCCCAGCCACGAGCAGGTCCTGGGACGGGTAGATTCGTGCTCACCATCCCGTCATGACAGGAGCCATCCGTGAGTGAGCCTAGTGCCGTCGATCCCACAGCCCGCGACATCGCCGAGAAGCTGGCCCCGGCCTACCGCACCATGCTCAACGCGATCGCACAAGTTGAGCCCCGGATTGCGGAGGCCACCCGAGCCGAACTGACCGACCAGCGTCATTCCCTCAAGCTCATCGCCTCCGAGAACTACGCATCCCTGCCAGTCCTTGCGACCATGGGTACCTGGTTCTCCGACAAGTACGCCGAGGGCACCGCCGGTCACCGCTTCTACGCCGGCTGCCAGAACGTCGACACCGTTGAGGCGATTGCTGCCGAGCACGCCTGCACCCTCTTCGGCGCTGAGCATGCCTACGTGCAGCCGCACTCCGGTATTGACGCCAACCTCACTGCCTACTGGACGATCCTCGCCCATCACGTCGAGACCCCGGCCCTCGAGGAGTTCGGAGCGCGCACCGTCAACGACCTCACCCAGGCCGACTGGGACACCCTGCGCCACCGCTTCAACGACCAGCGCGCCATCGGCATGAGCCTGGACACCGGCGGCCACCTCACCCACGGTTTCCGTCCGAACATCTCGGGCAAGATGTTCGACCAGCGCTCCTACGGAACGGACCCGCAGACCGGTCTGCTCGATTACGACAAGGTCGCCGAGCTGGCCCGCGAGTTCAAGCCCCTCGTCGTCGTCGCCGGGTACTCCGCCTACCCTCGCCGGGTGAACTTCGCGAAGATGCGCGAGATCGCCGACGAGGTCGGAGCCGTCCTCATGGTCGACATGGCTCACTTCGCCGGCCTGGTGGCCGGCAAGGTCTTCACCGGTGACGAGGACCCGGTCCCCCACGCCCAAGTGGTGACGACGACGACTCACAAGTCCTTGCGCGGCCCGCGTGGCGGCATGGTGCTGACGACCAAGGAGTATGCCGCCGACGTCGATCGTGGCTGCCCGATGGTCCTCGGCGGCCCGCTCTCCCACGTCATGGCAGCCAAGGCCGTCGCCCTGGCCGAGGCTCGCACCCAGGCATTCCGCGACTACGCCCAACGTGTCGCCGACAATGCCAAGGCACTGGCTGAGGGACTCATGAAGCGCGGCGTCAAACTCGTCACCGACGGCACTGACAACCACATCAACCTGCTCGACGTCACCACGAGCTTCGGACTGACCGGTCGGCAGGCCGAAGCTGCCCTGCTGGATTCCGGCGTCGTGACCAACCGCAACTCCATCCCGGCCGACCCGAATGGCGCCTGGTACACCTCGGGCGTGCGCATCGGCACCCCGGCCCTGACCTCGCGTGGGTTCGGGGCCGATGAATTCGATCAGGTTGCTGAGCTCATCGTCACCGCTCTGAAGGCCACCACCCCGGTGACGGCTTCCAGTGGCAAGCCGGGCAAGGCCAAGTACCGGATCGCCGACGGCGTGGCCCAGAAGGTCCATGATGCCGCCGACGAACTGCTCGGGAACTTCCCGCTCTATCCGGGGCTGGATCTGGCCTGAGGGTTTTGACGTCCTCTCACCGGGGTTTTGGGCAGAATTTTCCCCCAACGGAGTTGTCACACAATGTGATACCGATCTTTCGACGGCCCGTGTTCCACGAGAAGAACACGGGCCGTCGAGTTCTTGTCGATGCCTTCTGATGGAGCAAAAGACATCAGGACACTGGGTTCGTCGGAGATTGAAAGGACTCTCCGAAACTGCCCCCGTGTGGACCCATCCCCGGAGGACCGGGAGTACCTCTGAGGCGGGGTCTTACCACACGGTTACGTTGACTATTCCACCGCCCCATGCCTTTCTGACCCGTTGTGGAGCCACTTCTCCCCAGATGATGAGTCGCCCCGTCCCGGCGTTAACATTCCCGTACCGGACCAGACGGTCCCGTCGCGAGGAGGTTCTTTATGCAGGAAGGTGATCCCAGCGCCAAGCCAACCGGCACCACCGTTGACATGGGTGACGCTGGCTACGACAAGGCCCTGAGGAACAGGCACCTGCAGATGATCGCCATCGGCGGTTCCATCGGCACCGGACTCTTCCTGGGAGCAGGCGGACGTCTGGCTCAGGGAGGTCCTGGGCTGGCCCTCAGCTACGCTGTCTGCGGCATATTCGCCTTCCTCATGGTTCGAGCATTGGGTGAGATGGCTATTCGGCGTCCATCCTCGGGCGCCTTCGTCTCATACGCCCGTGAATTCATGGGCGAGAAGGGCGCTTACGTCACGGGATGGTTCTTCTTCCTCAATTGGTCGGTCACCGTCATGGCAGACATCACCGCGGTGGCCTTGTACCTTCACTACTGGGAAGCGCTACGGCCTGTTCCACAATGGGTTCTCGCGCTCATCACACTGGCGGTGGTATTCACCCTGAACATGCTCAGCGTCAAAATGTTCGGCGAGGCGGAATTCTGGTTTGCCGCCATCAAGGTGACGGCCATCGTCCTGTTCATGATCGCGGCGATCTGGGCCGTCGTCACCGAAGCGCCGGTCGACCACGACACTGCAGGATTCCACAACATCTCCAGCCATGGCGGGTTCTTCCCCGGAGGCATGACGCCAGTCGTCGCCCTGACCCTTGGCGTGATCTTTGCTTTCGGCGGCACGGAGATGGTCGGCGTCGCCGCCGGCGAGACGAAGGACGCCGAAATAATCTTGCCCAAGGCGATCAACTCGATGATCTTGCGAATCTTCGTCTTCTACGTCGGCTCGGTCGTCCTCATGGCCCTCGTCCTCCCCTACACCGCCTACTCGGCCAATGAGTCACCGTTCGTGACGTTCTTCACCGGGATCGGTATTCCCCACGCCGGCGACGTCATTCAGATCATCGTGCTCACCGCGGCCCTGAGTTCGCTCAACGCTGGCCTCTACTCCACCGGACGCACGTTGCGGTCCCTCGCAATGGCTGGTGAGGCTCCGAAGATCGCCGCGAAACTCAACCGACATCAGGTTCCTGCTGGCGGGATCATCATTACGGCGTCGCTGGGTCTCATTGGCGTGGCTCTCAGCGCCTTCCTGCCTGAGAGCGCATTCGAAATCGTCATGAACCTGGCCGGCATCGGTATCGCCGGGACGTGGTGCATGGTGCTCCTCACCCATACCCGGTTCCTGCGCCTTGTCAAGAGGGGAGAAGAAGTGCGACCCGAGTACCACATGCCGGGTGCGCCAATGACGAATTACGTCTCCCTGGCCTTCCTCATCATCGTCGTCCTGTCGAATATAACGACGCAGTCGGGGCGCTGGACACTTCTTCTGTTTGCCCTCGTGGTGATGGCGATGGTCATAGGCTGGTATGCCGTGCGAGACAATGTTATGTCTGACAAGACCGTCAAGGACTCCCCAGAGGTTTGAGCCATGCGTACCCACATCCTCTACACTGGGGGGACTCTCGGCATGGTCCCCACCCCGGACGGACTGGCACCGGGGGCCGACCTGACGGGATGGCTCGATCAGCTGCTCTCGGGCACAGAACTCGCCGGAACGTTTGAGACCCTGAGCTTTGAGCACCTCATCGACTCGGCCAATGCGACTCCGGCCGACTGGCGTCGAATCGTTGACGATCTGTGGGCACATCGGGAAGAGGCCGACTCCTTCGTCGTCCTGCACGGCACCGACACCCTGGCCTACACCTCGGCCGCGCTGTCCTATGCCCTCAGCAATTTCGGCAAGCCGGTCGTCGTCACCGGGGCACAATACTCACTGGGAGTCGTCGGGACCGATGCCGCCCCCAACGTCACGGGCGCGCTGAGAGCTGTCACCAGCGGCCGTCTGAGGAGCGTCGCGGTGTTCTTCGGGCACAAACTGCTGCGCGGAAATCGCGTGACCAAGTTGTCGTCGTGGGCCTACAACGGATTCGAGTCCCCCGCCGTCCCCCAGCTGGCACGCACCGGAGCACCGTGGCAATGGGTCGAGAACGACTCGACCGGCTGCGGCTGGCTGGATCCGAAGCCGTACCGACGCCACGACGTCCTTGTCGTCGATCTCTCCCCGGGAATCAGCGCTGCACGCCTGCACGCAGTCCTCGACCCATTGCCCGAGGCCGTCATCCTGCGGGCCTTCGGGGTCGGGAACATCCCCAGCGATGAGCCCGGCCTGGTCGACGTCATCCTTGACGTCATCTCCGCCGGCACCCCCGTCGTCGTCGCTTCCCAGTGCATGCAGGCCGACGTGTTGCTGGGTCGATACCAATCGAGTCATGCCCTCACCGAGGGAGGAGCCATCAGCGCCCACGACATGACCCTCGAAGCTCTCTATGCCAAACTCGTCTTCCTGCTGTCCCAGGGACTGTGTGGTAAGGAGTTGGGACGGTGGGTCGAGACGGACATCGCCGGGGAGATCAGTATGTGAACCGCACTTTCCCATCAACACCGCAGACGACTGCACGTTCGTCGCGAATTGATGTGAAATTTCACGCTACGGCTGGCCAGTGCTCTCCCCCGTGAACAATGATGGATTCATCACAGATGGTAGCGAAGGCATCGTTGCCCTCCACCACCACATTCCACAATGACTGACGAGGCGAACTCATCATCTACGCGAGGAGAGGTGTTGATGGTCATCAACAAGAAGGTTCTGGTCTGCTGCGGCACTGGCATCGCCACCTCCGTCCAGGTGGCCAACAAGTTGCAGCGGATGCTGCGTGATCGAGGCGTGGCCGCGACGATGAAGGAGTGCAAGACGGCCAACGTCCCGGCCCAGGTGGAGACCTTCCAGCCGGACGCCATCGTCGTCACCACTGCGATCAATCCCCCTGACGAGGGGGTCAAGGTGTACCGAGGCACCCCTCTGCTGACCGGGGTAGGTGCCGACGAACTCGCCGACCAGATCGCCGACGACCTCAAGGCGCTGAATGACTGAGCCACGTCTCATCATCGCGAACTTGGGCGTCGAGACGTCCCACGAACTGTTCGCCGCTATCAGTTCCCGGCTTGCCGATGAAGGGCTTGTGAAGGCGTCATTCCTGTCCGCGGCCGAGGCCCGGGAGGCCACTTATCCCACTGGGTTGGATTTCGGGCACATACAGGTCGCGATCCCCCACGTCGACCCGGACCATGTCGTCGCTCCCGGCCTCCTCCTGTGCCGCAACGCTCACAAGACCGTGTTCCACGCCATGGACGACCCCGAACGAGCGCTCGACGCCCGGCTGAGCATCTGGCCTCTGGTGACCGCCCCGCACAACCAGGTCCGGATGCTCGGCGCTGTGATCGACCTGCTGCAGGAACCGTCGTACTGCCAGCTCCTCCTGGACGGCGACGAGGCCGATGTCCGATCTGCTCTGCAGAAGGTGTTGGACTCCATCGAGCCAGCCGACTGACGCTACGTCACCGACGCGCACTATGGTGGAAACATGACTGCAAAGCTCATCCTGCTCCGCCACGGCGAGAGCGAGTGGAACTCCAAGAACCTTTTCACCGGCTGGGTGGACGTTGATCTCAATGAGAAGGGCGAGGGCGAGGCCCGCCACGCCGCTGACCTGCTCAAGAAGGAGAACCTCCTTCCCAACGTCGTCCACACCTCTCTGCTGCGTCGCGCCATCCACACCGCCTACCTGGCTCTGGACGGCTGTGATCGTCACTGGATCCCGGTGCGTCGCTCCTGGCGCCTCAACGAGCGTCACTACGGCGCTCTGCAGGGCCTGAACAAGGCCGAGACCAAGGAGAAGTACGGCAACGACCAGTTCATGGCCTGGCGCCGTTCCTACGACGTCCGTCCGCCGGACCTCGAGCACAATGGCGAGTACAGCCAGTTCAATGACCCGCGCTATGCCGACATCCCGGAGGCCGAGCGTCCCGTCGCCGAGTGCCTCAAGGATGTCGTGGCCCGCATGGTGCCGTACTTCACCTCCGACATCGCTGCTGACCTCAAGGCCGGTAAGACAGTGCTGGTGGCTGCCCACGGCAACTCCCTGCGTGCCCTCGTCAAGCACCTCGACGAGATCAGCGACGAGGACATCGCCGGACTCAACATTCCAACCGGTATCCCGCTGCTCTACGAGCTTGACGACAACCTCAAGCCCGTCACCAAGGGCGGCCGTTACCTCGACCCGGAGGCTGCTGCCGCCGGCGCCAAGGCCGTCGCCAACCAGGGAAACAAGTGAGTTCGTGACGGCATCCAAGTCCTGGAACCACATGGAGCGGCGCCCCGGAGATGATCTCTGGGGCGCCGCTCCATGGTGCAGATGAAGGTGGGATCAGGAGATCACACCGAACTCGTAGCCCTCGCTCTTGAGCCACTTGAGGATGGACGGCATGGCTTCGGCCGTCATCTGCTTTCCGTAGGTGTCGTGGTTGAGGATGACGACGACATTCGGGTCACCAGACTCGTTGATGGTCTTCTTGACCATCTTCAGGTAACCGTCGACGGTCTTGGGACGCTGGACGTCAGCGTCGCCGCTCATGGCGTTCCAGTCGATCCAGGCAACGCCGCGCTTGGCCAGAGCCTGGTCAGCCTGGGACAGCTTGGTCCAGGACATGTGACCGCCCGGGTAGCGGAAGGCCGAGGAGAAGTAGCTCGATCCCAGGATTGCCCGCGACTGGGCAGTGGCCCAGTCCCAGTCACAGCTGATGTGCTTGGCGTTGGCGGCGTGGCCGGGGTAGAGGTAATTGTAGTCGTGCGAGTAGGAGTGCACAGCTAGGGCGTTGCCCATCTTGAGCGAACGGCTGAGCATCTCCTTGTTCACGTCACGCAGCTGCGGGGCGATCATGAAGAAGGTCGCGCGGGCACCGGCCTTCTCAAGGTTGTCGAGCTGCTCACCGGTGAACTTGGTCGTCGGACCGTCGTCGAAGGTCACGAAGACGATCTTCTTGTTCTTCGGTTGGGTGGAGGGCTTCTTCAGCCACTGATTCACAACAGCAGCCGGGTAGGCGTACTTGTCGGCAGCCGTTCCATGGTTCGTGCCGGGCTCCAGACCGTCAATGTCCTTGACGACGGTGCCGGGGGCCTTGAGGGACGAGTAGCTCGACGGGGGCTCCGTGCAATCCGGCTTCGTCACAGCGGCACCGACGCCGTACTTGCCGGCAGGCACCGGACCACTCGGCATTCCCGCTGGCGCACTCGCGCCACTCGAGACGCTGGGCTTGGCCGCGGGAGACTTGGATGCCGGCGCCTTCGAGGACTGGGCCGCGCTGGCAGCCGACTTCGACGGGGAGTTGGCAGACTCCGGATCGTTCGTGGCACATCCGGCGATGGCCATCGAAACGGTGGTGACGAGAACGACAGCTCCAGCCATCGTTTTTCTGCGGAAGGCAAAAGCCATGTGACAAGACCTCACTGACAATAATCAGCCGTGTACCACGGCGAGTTGGGCCCCTCGATTGTACGTACTGAGTACAAGCGATCCCAATTCGAAACACGACACCCCCATTTCGCCGACGGAACACACCGGCGTGGGGGTCGTGACGTGTCGATGTGATCAGTATGCGCTGGGCCAGTCCTCGCCAGCCGGCGCCTTGCCGGTGACGATGTAGATGACTCGGGAGCCGACGGCAACCGCGTGATCGGCGATGCGTTCGTAGTAGCGACCGAGCAACGCCGTGTCGACCGCGCTCTCGACGCCGTAGGTCCAGTCATCGCCCAGGAGCAGGCGGAACTGGTCGCGCCGCAACTCATCCATCTTGGAATCCTCGGACGCCAAGAACTCCGCGGCCTGCGCGTCACGATCCGCCAGCGTCTTCTCGGCTTTCGCGATCATGGAATCCGCGATCCTCGACATCTCGACGAACTGATCGGCGACCTGCGGAGGCACGGCGACCTCGGGGAAGCGAAGACGGGCGATCTTCGCGACGTGGGCAGCAAGATCTCCCATGCGGGCCAGCTCGTAGCACATCCGCAGGACCGCGACGACCGTGCGCAGCTCGCCGGCGACCGGAGCCTGACGGGCAAGCAGGTCGAAGCAACGACGTTCGATCTCCTCGTTCAGGGCGTCGACCTTCGAGTCATCGGAGATGACGCGCTCAGCGGTGGTCAGGTCCGCACCAATGAGAGCCTCAGTGGCGTCCTTGACGGCAACCCGAACCAACTCGGCCATCGTCAAGATCCTGCCGCTGGTGGCATTGAGCTCGTCGTGGTAGCTCTCACGCATGCCGGTGTCCTTCCGTAGTGGGGTCTCGTCAAGCCTATCGACCCTATCGACCAGGACATTTCCCCCGAGTGGCAAGACAGTGAACCTTGGGTGAACGACCAGTGATCACGGCATCACTTTGTGACGTGCGGGTGACGAGGATGACGACCTTCCCCCTATTATGCAAAGCGTGGGCATGGTTCTGGCAGCGATCATTGGTGCAGTTGTCGGCGCCGGATTGACGGTCCTCATCATTCACGCGGTGGAATCATCTCGTCACCCCGTTGACACCCTCGCCGCCGACGTTGAGGCCCTTGAGGTCGATCCAACTCTCGCCCGAGCACTCGACCTGGCCACTGAAGCGGCCGTCATCGTCGGCCCCCATGACGAGGTGCTACACACCACCGTGGGCGCCCGGTCAATGGAACTCGTGCGCGGCTCACGAGTCGCCGACGCCGCCCTCCTCGATTTGGTCCGCACCGCGCGACGAGAGGACCGCGACATTGTCGACACCATGGAGTTGAAGCGGGCATCCACCGGAGCCAACCTCATCCTCACCGTGCGCGTGGGACCTCTTGACGGGCACGGCAACGCGATCATCTCTGCGGAGGACAGCTCCCGACACATCAGGCTTGCCGAAACCCGCAGGGACTTCGTCGCCAACGTCTCTCATGAATTGAAGACCCCCATCGGCGCCGTCTCCATCCTCGCCGAAGCCATCGAGGGTGCCGCCGATGACCCCGATGCCGTCCGCCATTTCTCCCAGCGCCTGACCGCGGAGTCAACGAGGCTGTCCGCCCTCGTGACACAGATCATCGACTTGTCCCGATTGCAGGCGGACGAACCCCTGCTTCGCGCCGAACCAGTGCCCGTTGCCGACATCATCGACGAGGCCGTCTCTCGTCATCGTGAGCTCGCGACCACCCGGGAGGTCTCCCTGGTGGCCCGCTGCGACGACGACCTGTGGGTTCTCGGGGACCAGAGTCAGCTCACCGAGGCCATCGCCAATCTCGTTCAGAATGCGATCGTGTACTCCGAGCCGAAGGCGCGGGTGGCGGTCTCGGCCAGACGAGTCCATGACGTCGACACCGACGTCATCGAGATTGCGGTTGCCGACAACGGAATTGGCATCGGCGAGGCCGACCAGGAACGCATCTTCGAACGGTTTTACCGGGTTGACTACTCCCGATCCCGGGAAAACGGTGGAACCGGCCTGGGGTTGTCGCTGGTCAAGCACACCTGCCAGGCGCACGGGGGATCCGTCGACGTGTGGAGCAAACTGGGCCAGGGGTCCACGTTCACCCTTCGACTACCCACCCTTGACGCCGACCACTACAACGAATCCGATCAGGAGGAGTCATGACCCGCGTACTCATCATCGAGGACGAGGAGTCCTACCGCGAGGCCACCGCCTTCATGCTGCGCAAGGAGGGATTTGAGGTCGACACCGCGGCCAATGGTGCCGACGGACTGGAAAGCTACTCCCGCAATGGCGCCGACATCGTCCTGCTTGACCTCATGATGCCGGGAATCCCGGGGACCGAGGTCTGCCGGCAGCTGCGTCAGCGTGGCAACGTCGGGATCATCATGGTGACGGCCAGGGATTCCGAGATCGACAAGGTCGTCGGTCTGGAGCTGGGAGCTGACGACTACGTCACCAAACCCTTCAGTCACCGCGAGCTGGTAGCACGCATCCGCGCCGTCACTCGCCGAGGAGGCCCGGAGATCGAGGTCTCCCCCGACGTCCTCGAGGAGAACGGGGTGCGGATGGACGTCGAGCGCCACGAGGTCAGCGTCAACGGAAAGACCGTGCGCCTCGCCCTCAAGGAGTTCGACCTGCTCGAGGTGCTGCTGCGCAATGCCGGGCGTGTCATGACCCGCGCGTCCCTCATCGACCGAGTCTGGGGAGTCGACTACGTCGGCGACACCAAGACCCTAGACGTCCACGTCAAGAGGTTGCGCGCGAAGATCGAAGAGGATCCCTCGCATCCGGCGCGGATCATCACCGTGCGTGGACTCGGCTACAAGTTCCAGGCCTGACACGGTCTCCACGAAACGACAAGCGCGGCCCCCGGTTTTGACCGGGGGCCGCGTCGTATGTTCAAAGAACCCGTCAGGACTGGGCCGACGGGGACCCCGAGGGAGCATACTTCTCGAAATCCGGGTGGGTGGACGGCACGACCGGTGCATCCAGGGTGATCGGTGCAGAGTTCGCGAACTTGATCGTCACCTTGGCCAACAAGCCGTCCGAGAGTCCCTCGACGGGAGCCTGAAGATCGGACTTGGTGAGATTGACCGAGGCGTGAGCCGGAAGATCGACACCGACCGGAGTCACGGTGAAGGACTGCCCTGCCAGGGAGTTGTCCGACTTGAGCGGCTGACCAGTGATTCCGACAACCTTGTCGTTCTTGCTGGAAATGACGGCGGCGGAGACACGAGCCTGACCGTCACCATTGATGAGCAACAGGTTCTGCACCTTGACGGTGTCGGACTCGCCGCTGACACCGGCCGCAGGGGTGTAACTGGTGAGGACCTTGGGATCGGCGCCACAAGCCGCCAACCCAAGAACCCCGACGGCAGCAAGGGCAGCAGTCGTCCGGCGACGGTCGATCATCGTGGAATCTCCTCTTCCGGGGTGCATGATCGCTGCTGAGTTTAGCTGAACTGGCGTCACCGGGGGTGCCGATCGGTTCCAGCACGGTCGACGAGTGAGCAGACCTCTCGAAAACACTATTTCAGTCGACGGCGTCGAGGACCTCCTTGGAGAACACCCAAGAGAAATTCAAGATCTCGGACATGAGAATGCGAATATTCTTGTCAATGTCGATATTGATCTCATGTAACAATTTCGTAATTCCGGTCGCTGTGGTGAATGCATAGATCACCTCGTCATTGCGAACATTTCCGGGCCAGGAGGGCCACGGCGTCAGCGACCGGGCGTTGGCCGGTCTCTTTTCCACAATCATCGCATCTCATCCCCACACGGCGAAGCGAGACCAGACCGTTCCCGCTTCCCAAGGCCAGATCCCAGGGACTTCCGCAATCCCGACGGCCCGATAGCGAGGGGCAAGCCGTAGCACCATTTCGGACGCCCATGCGAATCAATAATTGACTTCAACAATCATTATGTGATAGAATTAAGCCCCGAAAGGGGCCGCACAAATGACTTTCAACGTTGGTGAAACCGTTGTCTACCCGAATCATGGCGCTGCTGTGATCGAGGACGTCGAGACTCGCACTATCAAGGGCGAGGAAAAGCTCTACCTCGTTCTGAGAATTCTTGGACAGAACGATTTGGTTGTGCGAGTGCCAGCCAGCAATCTTGATCTTGTCGGCGTTCGTGACGTCGTCGACGACGAGGGCCTTGAGAAGGTTTTCGAGGTTCTTCGCAAGACCAACGTCGAGGAGCCGTCCAACTGGTCTCGTCGCTACAAGGCCAACCTCGAGAAGCTCCACTCCGGCAACGTCCTCAAGGTCGCCGAGGTCGTTCGCGACTTGTGGCGCCGCGAGCGCGACCGTGGCCTGTCGGCTGGTGAGAAGCGGATGCTCTCGAAGGCTCGTCAGATCCTGGTCTCCGAGCTTGCCCTCGCCAAGAAGGTGGAGGACGACAAAGCCGAGGAGATGCTCGACGAAGTTCTCGCCTCCTGAGGCTGTTCACTCTAATCGTGAAATGGGGGTTCACCAGAAATTTGGTGAACCCCCATTGCTCATGTCCCGAGGTGTCACCGCAGGATCACGACGACTTCAGCGCGTCTGCAATCTCGTCAGCCAGCTGTCCTTCATCAACGCCGGTCAGGAATGCAACACCGCGAAACATCTTGACATTCTCGTTGGGCTGCTTCACTGCAGTCGTCGAGACGATTGCGTCAGGGGTGAATTCCTCGATGACCCTCGGCACTTCTGCGACGCGACAGTGCTCCATCTTGGCATTGACTCCACGCTCACGCAGCAGCCGCTGAAGCTTGTTGGCGACCTGTACCGACGTCGCGATACCGGTGCCACAGCAGACGAGAATCTTCTTCTCGATCATGGTGACCACCCCTCCCTCAGGGAAACCTCGTTGCCCTTGGATGTGGCCCACCAAGGGATTCCTCCACGATGTTAAACGTATCCCGTCCATGCCCCTTCGGTGGGGGTGGGCCCCGTGGTGATCACGGGTCTTTGGGAGACTGGACGGGATGGTACCGTGCCGTCAAGGGCACAGCGCCCGTCTCGAGGAGGGTCCGCCATGGCGACTACGTCCAGCACACTGTGGAATGCCGTGGTGCTCCGCGTCGGCAAGGGAGCTCAGGACATGCTGGACACCGGCGTCATCGTCCTGTTCGGCGAACCTGTACCTGATGCTCTGTCCGACATCTGCGTGCTCCACAACCGCGGCGGCCGCTCCCCCATGACGCCCAAGCGCGACATCGTTCCTGGCGACGTCCTCAACATCGCTGGTACCCGTTACACGATCGATGAGGTCGGAGAGTCAGCCACCTCAAACCTCGGTGACCTCGGCCATGTCGTGTTGTACTTCAACTCCCCCGACCAGTCGCTGCTCGCCGGAGCCATCAAGGTTTCCGGGCCGCAGCCGCAGCTGCCCAGCCAGGGCGCGATCCTCACGATCGAGCCTGCCGAGTGACAAGGGCTGACGCGATCGCTGCCACCCCTTCACCGCGGCCGGTGAATCCGAGATGATCGGTCGTCGTCGCGGACACTGACACTGGAGCACCGACGGTCTGCGTCAGCGTGGCTACCGCCTCAGCGCGCCGGGCCGCCATGCGCGGACGCTGCCCCACGATCTGCACCGCTGCGTTCTGGACCGCCCATCCCTCGGCAGTGACGAGCTCAACGACATGGCCCAGTAGCGCCACTCCGGCAGCTCCGGCCCATTGCGGGTCCGAGGTTCCGAAGACGGAGCCAACATCCCCCAGGCCGGTCGCGGAGAGCAAGGCGTCACAAATGGCGTGGCAGGCGACGTCACCGTCGGAATGGCCAGCCAAACCGACCTTCTCGTCGGGGAAGTGAAGGCCAGCAATGTGCATCGGCACACCTTCACTCAGCTGATGGACATCGGCCCCAATACCGGTCCGGATCTCCATCATTCCTTGCCCCCGTGACCCAACTTGTCGGCGACGTTGCTCGGGGTGACAGCCCGCAACATCCGGCCAACTCGACGACCGGAGTGGTGACCGGCTCCAGCCGCAGCCTTGGCCAGGACCTCAGCAATGTCGAGATCGACCGGCTCGGTGATCTTGAGCGACATTCGGGATCCTTCCACCAAGGTGGCGCGATGACCGTAACGCTCACAACACGAAATGTCATCGGTAACCGTCCCACCATCACGGGACAACTGCTCATGACACTCCGTGATGACGGCGCGATCAAACCCTTGCGGAGTCTGGACCGCGCGAAGAGCGGAACGGTCGATGACGCGGGAACCCTCACCGTCGATCTGCCGAATGGTGTCGGTGACCTCGACGACAGGTGTCACCGCGACAGCCCCGGCCTCGACCGCACCAATGACATCCTCGACGATGTAGGCGGGAACCAACGGGCGGACGGCATCATGAATGAGAACAGTGGTGGCCTGACTGAGATGCTCATCGTCGGCGATGTATCGCAGCCCATTGCGCACCGAATCCTGACGAGTGTCCCCTCCGGTCACGAAGTGAACAGGGATGGGAGAGGCAGCCAAAGCCAGTTGCAGATGGTTGTGCATACCCTCTTTCACCACCACGACGACCTCGTCGCAACCTCCAGCGGCCAGGGACTCCACCGCAACCGCGACAACGGCCTTCCCGGTCAACGAGGTGACTTGCTTGGGGACAGGACCACCGAACCGTGTTCCCAGACCGGCTGCAACGACAACCGCCACTCGTGGGTGCGTAGCGGTGACGGATTGTGTAGGTGTCATGGATCGAACAATAGCGGTCGCGACGACCGGGAAGGGTGACGGTCGCGACGTCACCGAATCAGATGTGTGACCTTCTTCGGACCACCAACGCACGCGAGTTCTCCGCCCGACCCACAGTACGGGATCATCACCATCTGTTGCGCAACCTCTTGCACCTTGGATCCGAGCATGTCAAAATTGCCATGTAGCAATTTTACCCACTGCAACTGCAAGTTTATGCACCAACGGAGGCGCGTCATGATCCGACAGGCACCTTTCCTCATCATCAACCCCAAGGCATACCTCTTCGGCGACGAGATGCTTCGCATGGCGATGTTGGCAGACGAACTGTCAGCCACCCACGGTGTTGACATCATGGTGACCGCCCAGCACACCGACCTCCGTCTTATCGCCGAGAAGACGAACCACATCATCGTGGCAGCCCAACACATGGACCCGATCACGCCGGGCCGGGGAATGGGACATGTCCTTCCCGAGTCCTTGGTGGCAGCAGGTGCCAAGGCGGTCGTACTGAATCACGCTGAGCACCCGCTGACCCTGGCGGACCTGGATGCCAGTATCACGCGCGCCCGCGAAGTCGGGCTTCTCACGGTTGTCTGCGCAGACACCCTCGTGCAGTGTCGCGTCGTCGCAGAAATGGGCCCCGACGTCATGATCTGTGAACCCACTGCGCAGATCGGTAAAGGCGCACTTACGGCAGACGACTACATCGCAGACTCGACTCTCGCAGTCAAGGAGGTCAATCCATCCATCATGGTTCTCCAGGGCGCTGGAGTTTCTTCCGGGCACGATGTCGCCCGAGTGCTGTCACTGGGCGCAGATGCATCGGGCGGAACGTCGGGAATCGTCTGCGCACCCGATTGGCGAGAACGCATCACCGACATGCTCATCCCGCTCAAGGCCGAGAAGAACCGTCGCAACAGCTGATCCACACCTTCACAACTAGAAAGGTACCATCATGACAGTCCACACAGACACCATCCAGGTCCGTTCCAAGGCCGGACGCCCGACCTACTTCGAGATCACCAATGACGTCCGCAGGATCATCACCGAGTCGGGCATCAAGAACGGCATCTGCACCGTTGCATCGACCCACACGACGTGCTCGGTCTTCTTCGAGGAGTACTGCCACGACGTCGACTTCGCGGGCGACGAGTACCTCCAGGCCGACCTCAACGAGGGGCTGGACAAAATCTTCCCCAGGTGCATGACGAACAACCAGTATTACCATCCTGGTCCAGCCCACGTGGAGGCCGTCGAGGCGATGACCGATGCCGGCCATGCCACCGGTGACACCATTCTCGTCCCGGACCTCGGGAGCCTCCTCAACACCGAGGCACACCTGCGAGGAACCCTCATCGGCGCGTCGCAGACCTTCGTCATCGAGGATGGCGAGCCCCAGATCGGCGCCGTCGGTTACATCTACTTCGTGGACTGGGACCCCAACCGAGAGCGTGATCGCAAGGTCAAGGTGGCCGTGATCGGGGAGTGACACCATGCTCGTCGAACTGTCAGAGGCCCTGACGTGGGCCGAACAGCACCACCTCGCTGTCGCAGCGGTGAACACACCCATCTTCGAGTCGCTCACCGCGGCGATACGCGTCGCCGAACGCCACGACACCCCGATCATCCTCGCCCACGCGCAAAGTCACGAGGGCATCAACCGGATCGAGGACATTGGCCCAGCCATGGTCGCACTGGCCCGACGGTCCAGTGTGCCCTGCGTGGTCCACGTTGACCACGGTGAAGACCTCGACTACCTCCAGAAGGGACTCGACGTCGGCTTCAACTCATTCATGCTGGACGGGTCCCGTCTCTCGTTCGAGGAAAACATCGCGATCACCAGCGCAGCCGTAGAACTTGTGGGCCCGCACGGTGTGGAGGGTGAACTCGGGGTCATGACCGGCAATGAGAACGGCGATCCCAGCCAAGGGGCGGCGGACTCCGCACTCTTCACCGACCCTGCGGTAGCCGGCGAATTCGTGAAACGCACCGGGGTCACCGCCCTCGCAGCGGCCTTCGGCACAGTTCACGGCCTGTACCACCGCGAACCCCACCTGAACCTCGGTCTCATCACACAACTTCGCGAGATCACAGGCGTCCCGATCGTCATGCACGGCGGGTCGGGCCTGTCGATCGAGGAGTACCAGCAGTCGATCCGGCACGGTGTTCGCAAGATCAACTACTACACGTACTCGGTCAAGGCAGCCTTGGATGCCACGAGGACGATGCTCACAGACGATCCGGAGGTCCTCGTCTTCTCCGACGTCGCCGCCCGTGCGTCCCATGCGATCGAGAAGGACGTCGAGGCGTTCGCCACCGCCCTGACCGCGAGCTGAGGCCATTCACCGTACGTGGGTCGGTGCCCTGATGGGTTCCGGCCCACGCTCACGTCCTGGTGTGGTCAGGTCGACAGGACCACATCCGCAAGCTGCTCGTCGACGACGACCGACTGCACAATCCCGGACCGCAGGACCCCGGCAACGCCTCGTGACTTCTCGGCGCCCGCAGCAATCCCGATGACCTCTGGTATGTCCCGCAACTCGTCGAGAGTCAGGCCGATGAGGTGGTCGTCGACCGACGTGCGGACCGCCTCGCCGTCATCATTGAGTGTTCGTCCGCACACGTCGCCAGCTATTCCAGCGGCCCTCACCTCGGCCATCTCTGCCGGTGACAGCACGGAAGCCAGTGACAGCGTCGCCGACCAGTGAACACCCATGCTGCCGATACCGACAACAGCAAGTTCACACGACGCCGCGTCACGCAGGGCCTCCAACACAATCGGCTCGGCCAGCATGGCCGCACAGACCTGCGCCGACGAAACGATGACCGGGGCGTCGATCCGATGGGCCTTACCACCGCAGCGTCGGGCCAGGGCCTGCACCGAGGCGTTCCCCGAGACGTCAGAGTCCTTGACTGACATGCCACCGGAAAGCGGGTAGATGTCCAACGGGGTCATGGAGCGTGGCCGCTCGAAGCAGTGGGCGAAGGCGCTGACCGTCCGGCCCCAACTGAGCCCGATTGAACTGACCTGGGAGAGCCGTCCGTTGACGACCTCCGCGGCGAGCCGAGCCACGAGATCCATCGGAGCGACCCCGGGACGGTGGGCTGCGACGTACGCCGACTCCAGGCAGAAGCGGGCTGCGAGGGCCTCCTCGAGGTCCTCCCTACGGCCCACTCCCTCACGAGGATCATTGATCGCGACTGTCACCAGACCGGTCTCACGGGCCTGGTTGAGCATTCGGGACACCGACGAGGTGGAGATTCCCAGTGTCTTGGCGATACGGGACTGGTTGATACCGTCGAGGTAGTACATCTTGGCAACTTCGACGAGGGTACCCAGGTCACGCCTGCCAGCCATGGTTTCTCCCGTCACTCATCATCGCCCTCTTGTTGTGACTGGAGAATAGCCCCTCCCCCCATCACGAGGTGCCCCATACCTCCCTGGAGATCTCGTTCGTCAGTCGAACAGCCGCCAACCACCCTGCCTACGATCTTCGTGTCCCATCGTCATCACTCGGGTCATCGACTCCCAGACCTCTTCCAGGCTGATGTCATCGGGGGCGTGACAACGCATGGAGAGCATTCCTGAGCTCTTTCGCTCCCAGTCGCTCAAGGGCGGGGCAGGGGCCGACTCTCCCCTGCCCCGCCAGCCAGACCGCTGGTCAGCCGATCGTGCCGTTGTCCAACAGGGCGTCCTGCAGACGGCGCATTGCCACGATGGGACGGGTCTCGTCGATCTCAACGTCGTCCTCGGTCAGGATCGTTCCAGCCGGAACGTCACGCTTGAGCACACATCCGGCCACGACACCAATCGGGACCGCGTGCTTGTCCCGCGCATCCGCTGCGTCGATCGTCCACCCATGGACGTGGTGCCCACCGATACCTTCCAGCGTCGTACCGGCCTTGAGATCGGTCTTGGCCCGGGCCGTGACCTCGGAGGTCCACGTCTTTGACTGGAACGACGCGCTGCGATCCAGCACGGCCTCGCCGATGGACAGGTCGGCCTCGATCGACGCGAGGTGGAACGGACGATAAAGGGCGAAGTACGGGCCGTCGCCGAGGTGGAGGTACTGCAGCTCCTCGGTGACCACCGGGCTGTCGGACCTCACGATGGCGAACACGCCGGGGGCGACGTCACCGGTGACGTACTCAACGACCTTCTCCTTGCCCTCGATGATGCCCCCGTCCGTGGCCGGGACGAGCTTCTTGGCGAGGTCGTCGACGTCACACTCAATTCCGTGCATGCCCGGTACCTCGACCTTGAAACCCGAAGCATTGGAAAGAGCGCACATCTCGATCTGCGTCTTGGTGCCGTCAGTGAACGAGCACAACATCTTGGGATTCATCTTCTTGCGATGCGCCTCGTCCATGACGTCCTCGGGCACATCGGTGGGACGGTTCGGATTGTTCTTGCCCTTGCCCGCGGCGACGACGTCCAAACCGAGGTCCTCGGCGTATTCGATGAGTTTGACGCACTCGATGGGCTCGTCACCGCGGCAGACGGTGTACACCGAGTTCCCGGAGTTGGCCATCGAGGACAGCAGGAGACCGACAGTGACGTCCGCCTCGACGGTCATCAGACCGACGTCCTTGTCGTTGACGATGGCGGCGTAAGCGACCTGGGCCGCGACCTCGGGGACGCCGGAGACCTCGAGTACGAAGTCGACCGGCAGCTTCGGCATGGTGAGGCCGTCGTCGATGGCAACCGACCGACCATCCTCGATGAGCTGCGCAGCCTCATCAACGTTCTGAGCGACCACGACGTCGTCGCACCCGGCAGCCTTGAGGGCGCCAGTCGCCCGGTCGACGTCGATGTCCGCCACCGCGACGACTTCCAGGCCCTCGGCCAAGTGCACCTGCGCGATGAGACCTCGCCCCATCTGCCCGGCGCCGACGATACCGACCCTCACCGGTCGTCCCAGCTTGGCCTGCCTGTCCAGCAGTCTTGTGGTGTATCCCATAACTATCTTCCTCTCCGAACAAGGTGTGTTGATGACGGATGTGTGTGGTGCGTCGGTGTCTCAAGCCACGACGGGGACCGAAATGCGTTGGATCATCTTGGGCGACGAGGTGCCAGCGACGTTGTCGAACTGCTCGGTCGCCTGAGCCAGGGCTCGCCTCACCTGCTTGTCACGTGTCCTCGTGGCGATGTCGTCAAGTGGTCCCAGGAGCTGGTCCACTCCTCGCAGTCGCGCCAGCACCGTCGATCCCGACATGACCTTGGCCGAGACGACACGCTTGGTAGCCCGCTCCACGACGAGTAGGACGATGGCTCCACGCAGCCTTCCCCTGCCCCTCCCGGTCACGAGGACGTGATCCCCAGTTGAGTACTCGGCGGCGGCACGTCGGACCGCCCGTTGGAAAGTACGTGATTGATGCACCGACATCACGCCGCAGAGCATGAGTGCGACACCCAGGAACAGTGCGAACTGCCATTCCACGGTCGTCACCTCACCCACGCACGAAAGCGATCGGGTTGCCCACAGACATCGTGGGCAGCTCCGGGCCCGAGGCCTTGACGGCTCCAGGCAACAGGGGCTGATCCGGACTGTTGACGTAGACGACGACGTGTCCCAAGCTCGCCAAGTTCGGATTGGCCTCCGACCCGACCTCATCGATCACGTACTCGGCGGCCCCGAGCCTGACCCGGTCACCGGGGACCACATCCTCCGATGGTGGCACCGCCCGGTCACCCCCCAGGCCATGCACCAGGCTCACCTCTGCGAGCTCATCAGGGACCGGCGACCCGAACAGGATGACGACTCCTGCTTCCAGCATCTCGGCCGCATCAGCGCCGATACTGTCGACGGTCGAGTTCCACAGCGTTGTCGACATGATTGACCTCCTTGTCATCGTTGGTGTTGTCAGGATTGGCGTTGGTCGTTCTGGCCGCCTCAGATGAGGAAGCTGACGACATATGCCAGGGCGACCGCCACGGGTGAAGTGATGAGCCGGGAGAACAGGACCGCCGGGACACCGACGTCGACGGTTTCCGTCTGCGCCTCTCCCAGTCCCAGACCGACCGGGACGAAGTCGCATCCGACCTGGCCGTCGATCGCGAAGAGCGTCGGCAGCGCATACTGAACTGGCAGGGCTCCTTGCGCGATCTGCGTCCCCATGAGGACGCCGATGATCTGGGCGATGGCTGCTCCCGGCCCAAGGAATGGTGACAGGAACGGCAGGGCCGTGATAAGTCCCAGGAGGATCAGGCCCAAGGGATTCGCCGCGAGCGGTGAGACGCCCCGGGCAATCCAGTTCGCCAGCCCGGTGTAGTTGACGAACCCGATGAGGAGCGCCACGTAACAGATGAAGGGCAACACTGTGTTGAGGCACAGTTTGATGGACTCGCGACCGGAGTTGAGGAGGGTCGTGATGATGCTTCCGATGGCGGTGCCAAAGCGAACCACCCACGCAGAGAACCCCTTTTTCTTGGGCGTCGCCTCGGCGCTGGGCCCTCCACTCGTCCGCGTCGTGGTGTCCGCGGCGACAGCGGTGGAGGCCGCTGCCGTGGCTCCCTTCTCGGTCGACTCCTCGTGACTGTTGACAACGGACGTCGGATCGATGGGCTGAACCTGGTTGAGCCCGACTGCCGACACGAAGATGTCCTCGGTCATGAACGTGGCCAGTGGCCCACCTGGGGACCCGGCATAGACATTGACGGTCGGGATCCGCTTCTTGGGGTATATCCCCGACCTTGCGGTGCCGCCACAGTTGATGACGGCGCACATGATGCGATCCTCTGGCACCGACGTGTTGAAGCCGTTGATGGCCTCCGCGCCGGTAAGTTCAGCGATCTTGCGGGCCACCGGGTGGATCTCACCACCGGTCACGGACAGCACGACACTGCGCTCACCGTTGACCTGGAGTGTCAGTCCGGGACCCCAACCTCCCGGCCCCTTGTTGACACGGACAGCCTGTTCGGTACTCATGCCGGGCTCCCCTCAGGGCCCTGGACGTGGCCAGCTGCGTATTCGACGTCATATCGCTTGAACGTCTCGGTGTGACCACCTCTCTTGATGAGAATGTTGGTGATCCATTGGGTAACCATTCCGCGGATGCAGATGACCACAAGACCAACGAGGAAGTAAAGGGCTGCCAGGCGCGCGTAGGCGCCGTTGTCCACCTTCATGACTCCAGCGGCAACTCCTGTCCAGACAAAGAGTTCTCCGCCGTTTGCATGCGGGAAGAATGCTGTTACTGGATGCACAAATGACACGGTGGCGTCGTAGTACGCAGGCTTGTACCGCTCTGGAAGAAAGCGCCCAAACGTGTAACACATTGGATTGGTCAGCATGATCGTCGCGATCAAGGGAATGATCGTGTACCGCGTCACGGCATGTTTGCCGGCCCACTGGACCGCATGGGTGACTCTCTCCTCACCAATCCACGTTGTCACCGCATACATGAACGTGAGCAGGACAAGGAGCAGCGGAATGATCCCCGTGGCCATGTCCACGAAGCTCTTTGCCGACGCGTTGAACAGACCTATGAAGTGAGTGGCAGCCCAAGTGATGCCCTTCATTACCGGATTGGATCCAGCATCTAATGGCACCAACAGGGCACCGTGCGCGAGTACACCAGCCCCTGCCGTCGTTACCATCTGGAGACTCCTTCGTCTCAAGGAACTGCAATAATTTGCAGCTCTACCGGTTCGTTTTGCATTACTGCCATCGTGCCACAGCGCACGAGCTCGAGCAATACCTTTCGAGATAAATTGCGCAATTTTACCCGAGTGAGATGCAGGTTCGCCGATCACGGCGTCAGCCATCTCGTCACAACTCCCGCACACACGCGCCGAGGGCGGCTTAAAATGCGTTCCTGTCGTCGGCTATCGTCGACCCTGACGTTTCACCCCACCAAGGAGGCACACCATGCCGAGTCGCACCACCACCATTGCAGCCGCGAGTGGCCTGCATGCCCGTCCCGCCGCCATGTTCGTCCAGGCCGCCTCGAAGTCCGGCCTGGCCGTCAAGATCGGCCGCCCTGGCGAGGAGCCGGTGGATGCTCGCTCGATCCTGTCCGTGATGGGTCTTGGCGCCAAGCACGGCGAGACCGTCGAGCTCACCGCCGAGGGCGACAATGCCGATGAGGTGCTCGACGCCCTCGTCGCCAACCTGCAGATCGACCCGGAGGCCTGATACCTATGCGGACCCTCTCGGGGCTCGGGGTCTCGGCCGGAGTCGGACAAGCACATGCCCTTCTCGTCTCCCCCGCCCCAGGACTGCCCACTTCTGATCCCAGTCAGGGCACCGAGGCCGACATGGCCCGAATCGAGTCGGCGCTGAACAAGGTCGCCGATCGTCTCGACGAGCGCTCCCTGCACGCCGATCCATCGGCTCTCGCCGTCCTGCAGGCCACCGCGATGATGGCCCGCGACCCGGGACTGCTCACCAGCGTCAAGTCCCACCTGACTGGCGGACATGGACCTGCCCACGCTCTCTGGGCCGCCTTCGACGACTTCTGCGCCCAACTGAGTGCTGCCGGCGGCTATCTCGCCGAGCGCGTCACCGACCTGCGCAACGTCCGTGACCGCGCCGTCGCGGTCATGCAAGGCCTGCCTGAGCCCGGCGTCCCGTCGTTTGACTCGCCCGTGATCCTCGTCGCCGAGGACCTCGCCCCGGCCGACACCGCGACCCTCAATCCTGATCTGGTCCGCGGCCTCATCACCGCTGCTGGCGGACCGACGAGCCACACCGCAATCCTGGCCTCCCAGATCGGTATCCCGGCCGTGGTCCGATGCAGCGAGGCTCGCGCGATCGAGGACGGCACCCCCCTGGCCCTCGACGGAGTCACCGGAGCCGTTCTCGTCGAGCCCGATGAGGCCGCCGTCGCCGAGCTGATCTCACGAGCGAACCGTCGCGCCGAGGTGCTGGCGTCCACCCCTGATGGCGACGCCACGCTGTCAGACGGTGAGCGCGTCCTGGTCCTGGCCAACATCGGCAGCCCGTCCGACGCCCCCACGGCGAAGAAGAAGGGCGCCGAGGGAGTTGGTCTGTTCCGCACCGAATTCCTCTTCCTCGACCGTCAAGATGCTCCGACCGTCAACGAACAGGCGGAGGCCTATGCCACCGTGCTCAAGACCTTCGACGAGGGAGCCAAGGTTGTCTTCCGCACCCTCGACGCTGGCGCCGACAAGCCGCTGGCCTTCGCCGACCTCGGCCCGGAGGAGAACCCGGCCTTGGGACGCCGTGGTCTACGCCTGTCCCAGGTGCGCACCGACCTCATCGACGCCCAGCTCGAAGCTCTCGCCAAAGCTGCTGAGCAGACTGGTCGTGATCCCTACGTCATGGCTCCGATGGTCGCCACGAAGGCTGAGGCCGAGTGGTTCTCCTCGCGTGCCCGCGCCGCCGGGATCAAGACGGTCGGCATCATGGTCGAGGTGCCCTCGACGGCCCTGCGTTCGGCCCAGGTACTGGAGACGGTGGACTTCGCGTCCATCGGCACCAATGACCTCACCCAGTACGCCATGGCGGCTGACCGCCTGCAGGGCGAGTTGGCCGAGCTCCTGACGCCGTGGCAGCCTGCCGTCATCCAGTTGGTCAAGGCCACTTGTGATGGAGCGGGCGAGCGTCTCATCGGAGTGTGCGGTGAGGCTGCCGGCGATCCCCTGTTGGCTCTGGTTCTCGTCGGTGTTGGCGTGCGTTCGTTGTCGATGGCCGCCGGCAAGATCACCGCTGTCAAGGCCACCTTGTCGCGCCACAGCCTGGATCAGTGCCGCCAGATCGCCGAGGCCGCGCTGGCTGCGTCCAGCCCCGAGGAGGCCCGCAAGGCTGCTCTGGAGCTGGCAGACCCGAGCGTCGAGGTCCTCGTCAGCTGACGTTGTCTGTTGTCGTGAAGCCCCTGTCCCGTTGAACTTGTCCTCCAGAAGTTGGACTGAGGAGTCAATTCCTTCTTCTGAGGAACAGTTCACGGCGGACAGGGGCTTTCGCATGCCCTTGTCCGGCAGGGACAATGGGGCCATGACAAAGACTGCAGTGGTCACAGGAGCAAGTTCGGGAATCGGCGCGGCCACGGCACGCGCCTTGGCCAAGGATGGCTGGCATGTCATCTGTGCGGCTCGCCGCGTCGAACGCATCGAGGCCCTTGCCGCCGAGATCGGCGGAAAGGCAGTGGTCTGCGATGTCACCAGCGACGAGTCGGTCACCAATCTCGTCGAGACCACTGGCGGCAAGCTTGACCTCCTCGTCAACAATGCTGGCGGTGCCGTCGGTCAGGAACCGGTCACCGAGGCTGACCTCGACGCCTGGATGACGATGTATCAAACCAATGTGCTGGGCATGGGACGGGTCACCAAGGCTCTTCTACCGGCTCTCGAGGTCGCTGAGGGAACCATCGTCACGATTACCTCCACCGCTGCTGAGTGGGGCTATGAGGGTGGCGCCGGATACTGTGCAGCGAAGTCCGGTGAGCGCGCCGTCGTCGAGGCGCTACGGCTGGAGCTGTGTGGCCACCCGGTGCGGGTATGCGAGGTGAGCCCCGGCATGGTACGCACCGAGGAATTCTCCCTCGTCCGTTTCCACGGCGATCAGGCCATGGCCGACAAGGTCTACCAAGGCGTCGACTCTCCCCTGAGGGCCGAGGACATTGCCGAGTGCGTGCGGTGGATTTCCGGGCTTCCCAGCCACGTCAACATCGACCGCATGATCGTCCGGCCTCGCGCTCAGGCTGCCCAGTACAAGGTTGCCCGCAAGTCCTGATTCGGGGGAAAGTGTTCCCTGCCCGTCAGTCGAGCTGCTGAACCTCGGCGGGCAGGTGAATGTTCTCGTCCGGCTCGGCCGTCTCGTCAACGCCTCGCGAGGACACCTTGTCGAAGAGGATCTTGATCGTCTGGATCATGATCTTGACGTCAAGGATGAGTGAGTACTGCTTGATGTAGATGAGATCGAAGTTGAGCTTGGCGGCGAAGTCCGAGGCGTACTTGCCGTAGACCTGCGCGTACCCCGTAATGCCGGCACGCACGTTGTGGCGCAACTTGTAGTGGGCGTTCTGCTCCTGGAACTGATCGACGAAGAAGGGGCGCTCCGGGCGCGGTCCGACGATCGACATGTCGCCGATGAGCACGTTGATGAGCTGCGGGATCTCGTCGATACGCAGGCTGCGCAGGTACTTGCCGACCGGGGTGACGCGTGGGTCATCGGAGGTGGCCAGCATCGGGCCGGACTCCTTCTCGGCCGTCACCCCCATGGAGCGGAACTTGAGGATCTTGAATTCCTTGCCGTCCTTGGTGATACGGGTCTGACGGTAGAACACCGGGCCGGGAGAGCTGGCCTTCACCAGGATCGCCGTGATGAGCATGAGGGGAGAGAGGATCACCAGGGCGATCAGCGACAGAATGATGTCGAAGAACCGCTTGACGATATCCATTTCTGCCGGGATCTTGAACGGACTGGCAGCAATAATCGTCTCGTCCTCGATCGACATGATCGTCGGATTGATGAGCATCATGTGCTCGAACGAGGTCGACATGAAGATCTCTTTGTCCTCGCTCAGCAGCAAGTCGTAAATGGCAACTCGCTCGGAAGCAGGAATGTCATCGGAGACATGGGCGGTGTCGAATTCATCAATATGAGTCCGAATCTGCCCCAGGTAGTGACCACGCACCACATGGGTGAGGCGATGACGGGTCGCCTTGTTGGCCATGTAGTTCATGACGGCCCGATTGAGCATCTCCGGCGGACCGAGCAGCATCACCCGTTTAGCCCCTCGCAAGCGGCGATAGGCAACAAACTCGATGCTGCGCCACAGGAACAGCAGAACTATCCCGACCAGCAGGTTGATGAGGAGGACCGAGCGCGGGAAGGCGAACCAGCGCCCGAAGAAGGTCAGCGCCATGATGATGATCGTCACCATGACCTGGTCCACGACAGTGATGATCCCAATGTCAAGGAGCGTCTTGTTGTACAGAACATAAACGCCAGACAGAACGTTGACAATGAGGAATGCGATCACCGACGCCATCAGTGCAGCTTTTCCGTCGTCCAAATTACGCTGCGGAATAACCATCCCGAAACGCATCCAGAACGACAGGAAAATTCCAGCCACGAAGACGATGACGTCAACAAGGACCGTCACCAATTTCTGCGTGCGGTTGAAATAATCCGTCTTCACGTATTTCCTCCTCGACCCTGCTGATTACAGGGGGCACGGGCTCACACTACCGGGCGAACATGCAAGCCGACCTCCGGGTCGACAAGTGGTTCCTGACCAGCAGCGATCCCGTCAATCTCCATATCCAGGTTCACATCGACTCCGCGACGCACCAGGGCAAGGCCAATGGGGCCGTCAACATGATGAGTTGCAGACGATCCCATGACACCGACACGACGCCCACCGGCGTGGACCTCAGAGCCGATGGCCGGAAGCTCGGCGCGGGAGCCGTCAAGCTGCAGCAAGGTCAGCCGCCGCGGCGGACGTCCCAGGTTGTACACCCGGGCGACGGTCTCCTGACCGCGGTAACACCCCTTGTCGAGATGGGTACCGTACAGGCCGATCTCGTTGGGGATGGTGCGCTCGTCCGTGTCGATGCCGATACGAGGAATCCCAGCGGCGATGCGCAGCGCCTCCCATGCCAGCACACCGACCTGTTCGACCTCGTCGGGGGCGGGAGTATCAGACGGGAGGATGACTTCGTGTCCACCAGCCACCTCGGAATCAAGGATGACGGCATCCGTCGGCGTCGTAACCCGCGAGGCGAACCAGCGAACGGTCATGTCCGGTCGCAGAACCACCTCGACGCGCATCATGAAACGCATCGAGTCCAGCCAGGCGACCAGATCGGCTCCCCGTCCAGGCTCGGTCCAACCCCAGAAGGTTTCGCCGTCGTCAACACCGTGCATGACATGCTCAACGTGACCGGTCGGTGACAGCACCAGACTCGTCGTCGTGAGCCCAGGCTCCAGACCGTCGAGGTATTGGGAGGTCAACGAGTGCAACCATCCCAGTCGGTCAGCTCCGGTGACCGTGAATACCTCACGGTTGGACAGCTCCAACCATCCGCCACCGTCAGTCATCAACCGCTGCTCGGCGACTGGATTGGCAACGTGAGAGACCAGACCGGCGTCGGGTCCGTCGGTCAGCAGCACGGGGGCAGCCATCTCAGGCCCTCTTGAGGCGAGCCCACATGTAGGGCTGCAGCGGAGCTTCCGTGGTCGCACGATCGAAGGTCCACAGCAGGTCTCCCTCGACCTGGCCGTAGAGACGCTGACCACCGGTGTAGGGCACCAGGGCGTCCTCGGTGCGGGCGACGGCGTCGGTAACGAGCTCGATCTTGGCTCCGTCGATGTTTCCGGTCCAGACCTCGGCCCAGCCCTCCGGGGCGACCATCAGGACGTCAATCTTGCGGGTGTCGACGTTGGGACGCCAGAAACCGGTCTCCATACGCAGCGGAGCAGCCGGGGTGCCGTCGGGGTTCGTGGTGAAGGTCTGGCAGATGTAGTGCAGGTAATCCCCGCCGTTCTCGGTGAAGTCGACCTGACACCCGAAGCTGAACTCACCGTCCTCGGGGGTGCTGCCGTGTCCTTCACCTTCCCAGTGGCCGATCATCCAGGCCACGGGCATGAGATCACGATTCAGGTCGTCAGGAATCTGGAAGGGCATGGGTCCTCGTGTCGGGTAGGAGTTTCGTCAGGTACTGAAAGCTGCGGATTCAGCCGCGCCAGGCTGCAACGAGAACTCGCGTCACAGCAACGAGCGGCAACACGGCGCCTATCACGGCGACAGTCACCAGAACCACGAGATCAGCTACAGCCACACACTGATTCTACGAGGTTCGCTCCGTAGACTCGATTCCGTGCGAGTCGTCATTCAGAGAGCAAACAGTGCAGAGGTCACCGTCGAGGGCCAAGCGGTCGGAGCCCTGCCCAGTCCCGGACTCGTCGTGCTGGTGGGAGTGACCGGCACCGACACCGCTGCCGACGCCGAGAAACTCGCCGAGAAGATCTGGGGTCTGCGTATCCTTGATGACGAGAAGTCAGCCAGCGACATCGATGCTCCGGTCCTTGTCGTCAGCCAGTTCACCCTCTATGCAAGCACGCGGAAGGGGCGTCGGCCGTCGTGGAACGCGGCCGCGCCCGGCCCCGTCTCGGAGCCTCTGATCGACCACTTCGTTTCCCACTTGCGCGGGCTGGGTGCGCATGTCGAGACCGGTGTTTTCGGCGCCGACATGAAGGTCAGCCTGGTCAACGACGGCCCGATGACGATCCTCATCGACACCGACGACTGGCGCTGAACCTGCCTGTCAGCCCTCCTCGTAAACCTGGACTGAGGAGATGAGGACGGAGTCGCGAGTTGGCTCCCCAAGCAGCCCCGGCTCGGTCGTGGCAATGATGGTCAGAGTGATGTCCCCCTTGACGGCGTGTGGGGGGATCATGACCTTCTGGATCGACTCATCGTCATCGGTGAAATCCTGGTCGAACCACGTGCCGTCCGGCAGCTTCCAGCGCACCGTCCGCACCCGCCGGTACTGCGGATACAGGTTGACGTCGCCGTAGACCTTGGCATAGCCGTTGATCAATCCGACCCCCACTATCCGGGACGGCCGCGGCATGGTCAGGGTGATCTGTTGACCTTCGCCGGATCCATTGCATCGCCAGGCCGTCTGCGGTTTGTCGTCGACCACGTACTCGGAGTCGTACCTCACCAGGTGATGTTCGGAGTCGACGGCCGGATCGGACACGCACGAGGCCGTCGCCTTGAGACCACGAATGGGCCTGCCCGGACCCTGGTAGGGCATCGCTGCCGAGATCGTCGCCGCAGGCGAGGACTGGGTCGGCGCCGCCTTGACCGCGCCGGTACCGTCGCGGGACTGGGTGATGAAGGTGCCCAGCACCAAACCGACGACGAGGGCTGCCGCGACCATCAATGTCCAGACGGGGAACCGATGCCGCCGTACAGCTGCGGCCGCTCCGGTGACGCGGGCGTGACCGACGACGACGCTTGGTCCAGTGTCATCGTTGATGACACGAACCGACCCACTTGTCGTCGTGCTGGCAGAACTGTCCCCTGTGGCAGCGTGCCGCGGGGCTGAATCTGACGACTCGGACGACGGTTCGGACTCGTCCGCACGGCGAGGCTCATCCGGTCCGGACTTCTCCTCGTCCGGACGGAACCACTCGTCAGGCATCCTCGTCACTCCAGCCATGGTAGTGCTGACATCATGAGACGGCCTAGATGGCCGTGGGATGATGGGGTGCATCACGGCTCTGGCTCTTAGACGACATGGAGGGCATCCGGATGGCACGACTGTCCCTGCTTGGTCCCCTGGACGCCCCGCTTCCCCAGGCCCTGGAACTGCTTCCACACAGCATCATCCGCTACGACGACATACAGGAATGTCTGTCCCATCTGGAGGGAGTCGACATCGTCCTGGTCGACTGCCATCACGAACCTGCCAAGGCCCGGGAGGCGTGCCTGCGGCTGTCATGTCATGAGAGACGAGTCCCGATCCTCTTGCTCGCTGGCCCGGACACCCTGTCGGTCATCAGTCCCGACTGGGGGATGGACGATTTCCTCTGTGACTCGGCCACCCCACTCGAGGCAGAGACCCGACTGCGCTGCCTGTTCACCGTCCAGGTGACCAACCAGCTTGTCGCGGGACCGTTCACCGTTGACGAGGACGGTTACACCGCCACCGTCGGAGGCAAGGATCTCGACCTCACCTATACCGAGTTCGAGCTCTTGAAATACCTCGTCGGTCACCCCGGGAGAGTGCTCACTCGCGACATCTTGCTGTCGGACGTGTGGGGATACGACTATTACGGCGGCACCCGAACTGTTGACGTACACATCCGTCGTCTGCGAGCCAAGGTCGGCCCGGAGTACGAGGGACACATCCAGACGGTGCGATCTGTCGGGTACCGATTCCAGGCTGAACGCTGAGTTCATTCGCATGTTCTCGGAGCGGACGCCGGGTTGCATCCGCCGTGGACAGCTATCGTCAGATAGATTGTGTCCTGCTACGCCCACCACGTCGCGGGCGGACAGGTCTCCAAGGAGTGTGTCCATGGCCAAGAAGTCCAACCCCGGAGTGTCCCCGACTCCTACCGACGAGCTGCCGGAGGATCGGTACAGCGATCGCGAGCTGTCATGGCTCGCCTTCAACGAGCGGGTGCTGGATCTTGCCCGAGATGCCGAGCGCATTCCACTGCTGGAACGGGCGAAGTTCCTGGCCATCTTCTCGTCCAATCTTGACGAGTTCTTCATGGTGCGCGTCGCTGGCCTCAAACGCCGTATCGACGCCGGGGTCGCCGTCCCATCAGTTGCCGGTCTGCTGCCGCGCGAACTCCATGACGCGATCCTCGCTCGGACCCACGAGCTTGTCGCTGAGCAATCCCGCGTCTTCGCCGAGGAAGTCCGTCCAGGCCTGGCCGCCGAGGGCATCGAGATCCTGCGCTGGTCGGAGCTGACCGACGACGAGAAGGGCCGGATGCGCACCCTCTTCTCGGAGCGGATCTTCCCGATTCTCACCCCGCTGGCCGTCGATCCGTCGCACCCCTTCCCCTACATCCGCGGCCTGTCGATCAACCTGGCCGTCATGCTGGCCAACCCCATCACCGGGGCCGAGCAGTTCGCCCGGGTCAAGGTGCCGTCGGTGCTACCTCGTCTGGTCAACCTGGGTGCAGGACGATTCCTCCCCCTCGAGGAGATCATCAGCCGTCACCTGGACCAGTTGTTCACCGGCATGCATGTGCTGCAGCACACCACCTTCCGCGTCACACGCAACGAGGACCTCGAGGTCGAGGAGGACGACGCCGAAAACCTGCTCTTCGCCCTCGAGAAGGAGCTGCTGCGCCGCAAGGTGGGACGTCCCCCGGTACGCCTCGAGGTGCAGGACGACATCACCGACGAGATGCTCACCCTGCTCACCCGTGAGCTCGACATCAAGGACAAGGAGGTCTTCCGGCTTCCTTCCCCACTTGATCTCACCGGCCTGTTCTCCCTGGCCGACGTCGACCGTGACGACCTGTCCTACCCGAACTTCCTGCCCATCACCCATCCGCACCTGGCCGAGGTCGAGACAGCTCGCCCGGCAGACATGTTTGCGGCCATTCGTCGTCGTGACGTCCTGGTGCACCACCCGTACGACTCCTTCGCCACCAGCGTGCAGAGGTTCATCGAGCAGGCCGCCCACGATCCTCAGGTCTTGGCCATCAAGCAGACCCTGTACCGCACCTCTGGCGACTCCCCCATCATCGACGCCCTCGTTGACGCCGCTGAGGCCGGCAAGCAGGTGTTGGCCGTCGTGGAGATCAAGGCCAGATTCGACGAGCAGGCCAACATCACCTGGGCGCGGGTACTGGAACGTGCCGGAGTCCACGTCGTCTACGGCATGGTCGGCCTCAAGACCCATTGCAAGCTGGCTATGGCCATCCGTGACGAGGGCGAGGGACTGCGTCGTTACGCCCACATCGGCACTGGCAACTACAACCCCAAGACCGCTCGTCAGTACGAGGACCTGGGACTGCTGACGTCCAATCCGATCATTACCGAGGACGTCGCGAGGCTCTTCAACCACCTGTCCGGGATGACCGCCGAGAAGCGTTACCGCCGACTGCTGGTGGCCCCTGAGAGCATCCGCAGCGGCATCATCGACGCCATCGAGCACGAAATCGAGAACAAGAAGGCTGGTCTGCCTGCCGGTGTGAAGATCAAGGTCAACTCGATCGTCGACGAGCGCGTCATTGACGCCCTCTACCGGGCCTCTCGCGCCGGGGTGCCGGTGGACCTGTGGGTACGCGGCATCTGCGCCATCCGTCCTGGGGTGCCCGGTTTGAGCGAGAACATTCGCGTCGTCTCGGTGTTGGGACGGTTCCTCGAACACTCTCGTGTCTTCTGGTTCGCCAACGGTGGTCGTCCGATGGTCGCCATTGGGTCGGCCGATCTCATGCACCGCAACCTCGACCGCCGCGTGGAAGCCCTCGTCGGGTTGTCGAACAAGCAACACGTGGCAGAGGTCGAAGAGTTGTTCGTGAGGGCCTTCGACCCGGGGACGGTGTCCTGGCACCTGCAGGACCGCACCTGGACCGAGGTCTCCCGCGGGCCCGACGGCACGGTGCTGGCCGACCTTCAGGAAGAACTCATCCGACGAACCCGCGACAGGAGGCGATGAGCCGAGATGGGAGGGCACAAGGGGCCTATCCAGGCCGCTGGTGCCGTCGTGTTTCGTGACATCGACGGCACCGAGGGCGCCCGCGAGGTGCTCGTCGTCCATCGTCCCGACTATGACGACCTCTCCCTGCCCAAGGGAAAGGTCGAACGGGGAGAGGATCTCCCCATCACCGCCGTCCGCGAGGTGGCCGAGGAAACCGGAATCGACATTCGGTTGTCGATGCCCCTGCAACCCACCGAGTACACCGTCAAGTACTCCACTGCCAGCGGCAAACCGAAGAGACGCGCAAAGGTGGTGTCATGGTGGCTTGGGGTTGCCGTCGGCGGATCAATCGAGGAGGCAACCGCCAGCCCGGAAGAGATTGACGGTGCTTTTTGGATGCCCACGGACCAAGCTCTGGAACAACTCAGTTATCCCACTGACGTCCAAGTCCTCAAGGAAGCCCTCGAGCTACCGTCGACCTCGACGATCATCCTGGTGCGCCATGGCAAGGCCGTGTCGCGCAAGGAATGGAGTTCTCGCAAGAAGAAGACGGCCACGGACGCCAAGCGTCCGTTGGAAAGGCGTGGCCGTCGTCAGGCCAGGGCGTTGATTGACCTGCTCGGCGCCTTTGGGGTGTCTCACCTTGTCAGCTCGTCGTCCACTCGATGCATGCAAACCCTCAAGCCGTACGCCGAGAACATTGGGGCCGACATCGTCGCGATCGACGCGCTGAGCGAGGAGGCTCACGCGGCCGATTCAGCCAAGACCGTGTCCGCCATGAGAAAAATCGCTGGTCGTGCCCTCTCCGACCCGTCACGTCCAGTCGCGGTGTGCGGCCACCGACCAGTCCTACCGACCATGCGGGACGCCCTCGGTGGGGCGAATCACCCCATGTCAACCGCAGAATGCCTGATCGTTCACCTGGATGAGGCGGGACACACAATCAGCCAGGAGTGGTACTCCTCAAAATACTGACACAGGAGGTCACCTTCGGGCCCCTGAGTGACTCCCTTCAATCGGGATGCCGCCGGTATTCATCTTGCGTTCACCTTGACGCGGTTGTTGCGACATTTTCAAACCCTAGCGTCATCCCTGTACCAAGGACCGCAACGGCGGCTCCAGGAGATCACTCGAAAAGGATGTGCCGTGACGAACCGTCTCGCCAAAATCACTGCCCTGGCTGCTATTGGCGCCATCTCCCTCACCGCTTGTGGCGCCAACGGCGACAAGGGCTCCAGCTCTGCCTCGTCATCCGAGGCCACTTCGGCTGCTGCTTCCTCCGCCAGCTCGGCGAACAACGCTGACGCCGCCTCGTTCAAGCCGGCCTGCCCCGGTGGCAACATTTCCGGCGCTGGCTCCTCGGCTCAGCTGAACGCCATCAACCAGGTCATCTCTGACTACAAGGCCGCTTGCTCCTCGGCCACCATCAACTACTCCCCCACCGGCTCCGGCGCCGGTGTGAAGTCCTTCATCGGCAAGCAGACCGACTGGGCCGGCTCCGACTCCGTCCTCAACAAGGACAAGGGCGAGCCTGACAAGGCCAAGCAGCGCTGCAACGCCGATCCGTGGCACCTCCCGATGGCTGCCGGCCCGATTGCCGTGGTCTACAACGTTGACGGGGTCAAGGATCTGACCCTCTCGACCCCGACCCTCGCCAAGATCTTCTCCGGCGCCATCAAGAAGTGGGACGACCCGGCCATCAAGAAGGAGAATCCCTCCGCCAAGCTGCCGTCCGCCCAAATCGAGGTCTTCTACCGCAAGGACGAGTCGGGCACCACTGACAACTTCACCAAGTTCCTCAACAAGGCCGCTGGTGACATCTGGACCGAGAAGCACTCCAAGACCTGGAAGGGCGCTGGCAAGGGTGCTGACAAGTCGGCCGGCATCGCTCAGGCTGTCAAGGAGACCAAGAACTCGATCTCCTACGACGAGTGGTCCTACGCCACCAAGAACAAGCTCGACATGGCTGCCATCGACAACGGCAACGGCCCGGTCAAGCTGACCGGTGAGTCCGCTGGTAAGGCCATCTCGGCCGCCAAGGTCGCTGGCCAGGGCAACGACCTGCAGCTCGAGCTCCAGTACAAGGACACCCCGGCTGGCGTGTACCCCGCCGTTCTGGTGACCTACGAGATCGCTTGCTCCAAGGGCCAGGATGCCGGAAAGACCGCCCTCCTGAAGGACTTCCTCTCCTTCTACGCTTCCGAGAAGGAGCAGAAGAAGATCCAGGACCTCGGTTACGCTCCGCTACCTTCCGATGTTGCCTCGAAGGTTCTGACCGCCGCTCAGGCTCTCTCCTGATCGACTTCGCCGGGTAATTTGGTCCCGGTGCTCTGGGGCGGGAGGACGCACGACGCCCTCCCGCCCCAACCCACGAAAACAACCATGAACGCGACGAAGGAAGCCCATGGCTGAAACCACATCGACGGCGCAGCGGAAGCCAACAGCCGCGTCTCGCATGAAGCCGGTGTCCAGGGTCGGGGACAGGATTTTCGCCGGCGCCTCGTCGGTCATCGCCATTGCGCTGGCCATCATCGTCATCCTGATGTTCATCTTCCTCATCAAGACGGCGGCACCGACCCTGTCGGCCAACACCGACAACTTCTTCACCTCTCGTGCCTGGACGACCGACCGGAATCCGCCGGCCTTTGGTATTCAGGCCCTGCTGTGGACGACGGTCATCTCGTCTGTGCTCGCACTGCTCATTGCTGTTCCCCTCTCGGTGGGCATCGCCCTGTTCATCACCCAGCTGGCGCCCAAGAAGCTCGCCAGCCCCGTCGCCTTCGTCGTCGATCTGCTGGCCGCTGTGCCCTCGATCGTCTTCGGCCTGTGGGGCGGCATCGTCTTCGGGTCGTCGGGCATCGTCAATGGTCTGCGTCACGCCATCATCGCGGTACTCGGCTGGATCCCGATCTTCTCGGAGGACCCGGCCTGGTCCTCCGCCACCGGCACGGTCTACCTCGCCAGCCTGGTGCTGGCCATCATGATCCTGCCGATCATCACCGCCGTCAGCCGCGACGTCATGGCCCAGACCCCGCACGATCAGATCGAGGCTGCGCTGGCCCTGGGGTCGACGCGCTGGGAAGTCATCAAGCTCGCAGTGCTCCCCCACTCCCGCTCCGGAATCATCTCTGGAGCCATGCTCGGTCTGGGACGTGCCCTCGGCGAGACACTGGCCGTCACCCTGATCCTGCAGACGATCAGCCCCATGGCCCTCAAGCAGAAGCTCAACCTGTCGATCTTCGTCGGCGGCGAGACCTTCGCCTCGAAGATCGCCGGTAACTTCTCCGAGGCCATCAGCGACCCCACCTCGTTGGGTGCCCTGGTGGCGTCGGCCCTGGCCCTGTTCGTCATCACCTTCGTGGTCAACGCGGCTGCCCGCCTGATCGCGGCGAAGGGAGTCAAGCGATGAGCGCCACCACCCCTGATCACATCCCCGCACACTCCGAGGGGGTGCCCGAGGTCGGCAAGCTGGACCTCTCCCGTCCGTCCGGCAAGCGGACCACGAAGAGCGGTTGCGCCTCGGTCTTCATGATCGTCGCCACCCTGCTTGCCGTCATCCCGCTGGTCTGGTTGTTGTTCGCGGCCGTCCGACGCGGTATCGGCTCCCTCTTCCATGCCTCCTGGTGGACCCACTCGATGGACCCGGCCTGGGACCTCGTCGAGCAGGGGGCCATCCACGCCCTCGTCGGAACCATCGAGATCGGTCTCATCACCTCGATCATCTCCGTGCCGATCGCTCTGCTGACCGCCATCTTCCTGGTGGAGTACGCGCGGGGCACCAAGATCGCCAAGGTCGTCAGCTTCGCCGTCGACGTCCTGACGGGTGTACCGTCCATCGTCGCGGCCCTGTTCATCTTCGCCATGGTCGTCACCACCCTCGGCGGAACTCAGTCGGCCTGGGCATCCTCCCTGGCCCTCATGATCCTCATGGTGCCGACGGTGCTGCGATCCACCGAGGAGATGCTCAAGCTGGTGCCGGACTCGTTGCGCGAGGCCTCCTTCGCCCTGGGCGTCTCCAAGTGGAAGACGATCATGAAGGTCGTTCTGCCGACCTCGATGACCGGCATTCTTACCGGCGTCGTGCTCGGCCTGGCCCGAGTCATGGGAGAGACGGCACCGCTCATCGTGTTGCTGCAGTTCAACACTGAGTTGACCTTCAACCCGTCGACCCCGAACTTCGCAACCCTGCCAACCGTCATCACGAACGCCTACACCCAGGGCGGCGTGGACACCCCGGTCGTCTGGGGCGCTGCGATCACCCTGATCATCCTCGTCATGGGACTCAACCTCATTGCCCGTGGCATCTCCCGCCGCTACATGCGTCGCATGGGCAAGTGACACGAAAGAGAGCTGAATATGGCAAAGCGGATCGAGGTCAAGGACCTCAACATCTACTACGGCTCCTTCCACGCCGTTGAGTCGGTGAACCTGACCGTCGAGCCCCGTACCGTGACGGCTTTCATCGGCCCGTCCGGTTGTGGCAAGTCGACGGTGCTGCGGACCCTCAACCGCATGCACGAGGTCATCCCCGGTGCCTACTGCACCGGCAAGGTGGAGCTCGACGGCGTCGATCTCTACGGCAAGGGCGTCGACCCGGTGGCCGTGCGACGCAATATCGGCATGGTTTTCCAGCGAGCGAACCCGTTCCCGGCGATGTCAATTCGCGACAACGTCGTGGCCGGTCTGAAGCTCAATGGCGTACGCGACAACAAGCTGCTCGACGAGGCCTGCGAGAAGTCACTGCGCGGCGCCAACCTGTGGGACGAGGTCAAGGATCGCCTGGAGCGCTCCGGTGCCTCCCTGTCTGGTGGTCAGCAGCAGCGTCTGTGCATCGCCCGCGCCATCGCCGTCGAGCCGGAGGTTCTACTCATGGACGAGCCCTGCTCGGCCCTGGACCCGATCTCGACCCTGGCCATCGAGGACCTTGTCGGAGAGCTCAAGGAGCGCTTCACCGTGGTCATCGTGACCCACAACATGCAGCAGGCCGCTCGTGTCTCCGACCAGACCGCCTTCTTCAACCTCAAGGCCCAGGGAGAACCTGGCCGCCTCGTCGAGATCGACCGCACCGACAAGATCTTCTCCAACCCGAAGGAGAAGGCCACCGAGGATTACATCTCCGGTCGTTTCGGCTGAGTCGACCCACCCGTTATCTCGAAGCCCCGAGGCAACACGCCCCGGGGCTTTGCCGTCTTCCTCCTGCTGGCAAGGGGTTGTACGCCCAATGACACATGGTCCTTACGTTGCTGGATTTTCCTTCTCAGGGTTGACTAACCTAACAAGGCATTGTCACGGTACCAAGGAGAATTCATGTTCCCGTCCCCCATATCGAGGCGCACCATCCTCGCATCGTCTCTCGGCCTCGGTGCCGCCGCAGCTCTGGCCGGTTGCAGCAAGGACACTGACACCTCGCCCAGTGGCGCGAACCAGCACTCGTCAGCCACCAAGGGGTTCCCGGTGAGGATCAAGCATGCCTGGGGCGAGACTGTGGCGAAGTCTCCTGCAACCCGCATTGCCACCACTGGGTGGGCTGGTCAGGATGCCGTCCTGGCCATCGGACTGGTTCCCGTCGGCATGCCGAAAGCCACTTATGGCGATCCCTCCGGAAAGGGGATGCACACATGGGTGGCTGATGCCCTGGCCAAGCTCAATGCGACCGGCGACAAGGCGCCCAAGCTCTACGACGAGACCAGCGACACCGACGCCGCCGCCATCGCAGCGACCCAACCTGATCTCGTCAGCGGCCTCAACTCCGGGATGACCAAGGAGCAGTACGACAAGCTCTCCAAGATCGCCCCCACCCTTCCCTACCTCGAAAAGGCGTGGAGCATCAACTGGCGTACCCACCTGCGCACCATCGCCGAGGTCGTCGGAAAGACCGACAAGGCCGAAGAGGTCATCACGTCCTGCGAGAAGTCGATCGCTGACGCCTTGGCTGCGCACCCCGACGTCAAGGGACTCACCGCCGGAATGTTCTATTTCGACGTCAAGAAGCTCTCGGAGATCTCGGTTTACACCAAGGGCGACTCTCGTGCTGACTACCTCACCGACCTCGGCTTCAAGGCGCCGTCATCAATCCAGAAGCTGTCGGCGGAGTCGAAGCAGTTCTACACCACGGCTTCGGCGGAGAAGGCCGACATGTTCAATGACGTCGACCTCATCGTCTGCTACGGAGATCCCAAAACCCTTCCCGGTCTGCTCGCCAAGCACCCGTTGCTCTCGAAGATCACCGCTGTGCGCAAGGGAGCAGTGGCCGTTCTCGAGGACAACTCCCCGCTCGCGGCATCGATGTCTGCCAGTGCCTTGTCCATCCCCGGTCAGGTGGGACCGCTCGTCGAGCGACTGGCCGAAGCGGCCACAAAGGCGAAGGCGTGACACCACGGAGGGGATGGACCCTGCTCGTCGTCATCGTCCTGCTCGCCTGTCTGTGCGCGGCCTCGGTGATGGTGGGTTCACGATCCATCCCGCTCCATGATCTGTGGACGACCCTGAGACAGCCGTCCGCTGACCCCTTTGTCGCCGAGGTCATCCGCTCACGCGTTCCACGCACGGTTCTCGGCCTGGTGTCCGGAGCCGCCCTCGCACTCTCCGGCGCCCTCATGCAGGCGCTGACCCGCAATCCCCTGGCCGATCCAGGAATTCTCGGCATCAACTCCGGGGCCGCTCTCGCTGTCCTCGTCGGTATCGCCCACCTGGGCCTGACGGCACCAATCCAGTACGTCTGGCTGGCCGTTGCCGGGGCTACCGCAGCTGCCGCCCTGGTCTGGCTCATCGGAGCCGGAAACCGCAGCCGGCCAACTCCCGTCCGACTGGCACTGGCCGGAGCCATCGTCACCGCCGTCCTCACCGGTTTCATTCAGATGGTGTTGTTTCCTCACCCGAACCTGCTGCAATCCTTCCGAACCTGGCAGGCAGGATCCCTCAGCGGACCCAATCTGGGACAGATCGCGACGGTGTCTCCTCTGCTCCTCGTCGGAGTGGTGCTGGCTGCCATCAGCGCCCCAGGCCTGAACACCCTCGCGCTGGGAGAGGACCTGGCAGCGGGCCTGGGGACGCGAGTGACTGTCGTCCGGGTGACGTCATCGGTGGCCGCCGTCCTGCTGGCAGCTGGAACCACAGCGCTGACGGGTCCCATCGGGTTCGTGGGGCTCATCGCCCCTCACGCCGTGCGGGCCGTCGTCGGCCCGGACAATCGGCGGGTGCTGGCATGGTGTGCCATCTGCGGACCCGTTCTGGTGCTGGCGTCCGACGTCCTGGGACGCGTCATCACTCGGCCTGCCGACGTCGCGGTGGGAATCGTCACCGCAATCACCGGAGCTCCGGTGTTCATCGCCCTGATCCGTTGCCGGGAGGTGAGACAACGATGAGCGCGCTTGCTCTCGTGCGGCAAGGGCGACGGCACCGCCGCCTGCGTCGTGGTCTGGTCGTGACCATCTTGTCGGTGGCAACTGTCGCCGCTTTCATTGCCAGCCTGTGCCTTGGCGAGCAGATGTACTCGCCGTCACAAGTCGTCGACGCTCTCCGCGGGCAGGTCGGCCCGGCATCCTTCATCATCGGTGACCTCCGTCTCCCACGCACCATTGCCGGACTTCTCTGTGGCGCTACATTTGGCCTTGTCGGAGCATTGTTCCAGGCCCTGCTGCGCAACACGTTGGCAAGCCCTGACGTCATCGGGATCACGGCCGGGGCCAACACTGCCGCGGTAGCTGGAATCATCGTGCTCGGATGGTCCGGCCTGCAGCTGACGTGTCTGGCCGTCGCGGGAGCGATCGTAACGGCCGGCATCGTCGTCGGGCTTGCGCGCCACGACACATCAGGTGGCGAGCGGCTCATCCTCATGGGCATTGCGACGGGGGCTATGGCGACCGCAGGGACGATGTGGCTGATGGTCCGCGCCGATCCCAATGATGCGGCTGGGGCTGCTCGTTGGCTCGCGGGCAACCTTGCCGTGGCTTCCGCTGACCAATCCGCCACTCTCGCCGTCGTCCTTGTCATCGGCCTACCGGTGCTGCTGGCCAACTCTCGCCACCTCGGGACCATGGACGTGGGGGATGACCTGGCCACCGGGCTGGGGGTACACGTGGAGCGGACTCGTGCTCTGCTCATGATCGTCGGGGTCATCGTGCTGGCCTGCGCCACTGCCGTTGCAGGACCGATCGCCTTCGTGTCGCTGATGTGTGGACCGATTGCATTTCGACTGTGTGGCCCAGGAGATGCCCCACTCGTGGCCTCCGCGCTCACTGGATCGGTCCTGGTACTGGTGTGCGACTTCGTCGGCGCCAACCTCATGTCACACACCTATCCGGTGGGAGTGGTCACCGGGATTCTGGGCGGGGTGTACCTGCTCATCGTCATGGCTCGTCAGTCTCGAAAGGAGAGTGCGTGAGAACCAGTCATCATCTGAAGGCCGACGCGGTATCGGTTGGGTACGGAGACCGCGCCGTCCTGGACCACCTCGACCTCAGCATCCCGACCGGAAGGATCGGGGCAATCATTGGCCCGAACGGTTGTGGCAAATCCACCCTGTTACGGACGATGACACGCTTGATCCGCCCCAGCAGCGGTCAGGTCGTCCTGGACGGTCAGGAGCTCCCCACTGTGCCGACCCGGCAACTCGCCCGTGTCGTCGGGTTGTTGCCGCAGTCCCCGACAGCTCCGACGACGATCACCGTCGCAGATCTGGTGGCGCGCGGACGCGCTCCTCACCAAGGAATTTTCGGACGATGGACCACCGCCGATGAACAGGCGGTGGCGTCGGCGCTGGAACGCACTGGAATCGTCGAGCTGGCCCGACGACCGGTTGACGAGCTGTCCGGAGGTCAGCGCCAGCGAGTGTGGATCGCCATGGCCTTGGCCCAGAACACCGACGTGCTCTTCCTCGACGAACCGACGACCTACCTTGATCTGGCCCATCAGATCGACGTTCTCAGCTTGTTGCGTGACCTCAACCGCCGTGACGGGGTGACGATCGTCATGGTGCTCCATGACATCAACATGGCGGCGCGCTACTGCGACTGGTTAGTGGCCATGCGTGACGGGGAGATTCGAGCGAACGGAACCCCGACCGAGGTCATCACCGCCGACGTCATGCGAGAAGTCTTTGGCCTGCACACGCACATCATCCATGCCCCGGATGTCGGGACGCCCATCGTCATCCCGATCGACACCGTGGGGGTCGATGACGGCTGACTCGCGAGAAGCCCTCCATGGTGCGTCACTGACGTCGGGCCCTCGCCGATGGGTATGGCATCGACCGTCGCCCAGCGCCTTCATGAGGTACTGGAGACAGGACAACGCTGGGATGTGAGGGTAACCGAATTCCAGTTGCGAGGCACTGCTAAGATGACTGCGTCCGGCGTAGGGAACCCCGTGTGAATCGGGGGCTGACGCGCAGCGGTAAGGCGGACGAACGGGCAGACAAGCCACTGGGAAACCGGGAAGGCGCCCGTTCGGTTGAGGCCAAGTCCGAAAACCTCCTGGACCGTATCTGACCGACGGCCGCGCGATTCGGCCCTGACGAGGACGGCTTTCCCTTGGCTCGACTCCTTCACCGCCGTACCCCGGCTCACTTCTTCCTACTCGTGACTCTCCTCGTGCTCACGCCGGTACTCTCGATTGCCTTTGGTGCCGCACCGGTACCCATCGGTCAGGTCTTGGGGGTACTCGCCGACCATTGTGGCATTCCCATTCACGTGACCTGGGACTCCATTACCGACGCGATCGTCTGGCAGAACCGCATGCCTCGCATCGTCACCGGGCTCGGCGTCGGCGCGACCCTCGGTGTCGCCGGAGTCGCCCTCCAAGCCGTGGTTCGCAACCCCCTCGCTGAGCCCTACGTACTTGGTGTGAGCGCGGGAGCCTCCTCGGGAGCTGCCGCGGCGATCATCATCGTCGGCGTCACCTCGTCATTCGCAGTAGCCGGCATGGCCTTCCTGGGAGCGCTGCTGTCGACCGCGATCGTGCTGTTCATGGGCGGCGGCCGGAACTCGTCGACGCTGCGTCTCGTCCTCGCCGGTCTCGCGGTGGGATTCATCTTTCAAGCCGTCACCAATTTCATCATCTTCTCCTCCGACTCGGCCGAGACTGCACGCGCGGTGATGTTCTGGACCCTCGGTGACCTGTCTCGAGCCAGCTGGGGGCAGGGATGGACGAACGTTGTCGTCGCGATCGTTCTGACTGTACTGCTGTGGGCATGTGCCCCATGGCTCGACGCGTTGGCGTCTGGGGATTCCACGGCCACCGCGGTCGGGATCGACCCGACCGTCATCCGTGTGCTGCTTCTCGTCCCCGTATCGGCTGGGGTGGCCACGGCGGTGGCTATCTCCGGCGGCATCGGTTTCGTCGGACTGGTCATCCCCCACCTCATGCGATCCTTCATCGGTCATGGCCACCGTCGGTTGGTGGTCTCCTCAGCGATGGCCGGAGCCATCTTCCTGATGTGGGCCGACACCTTCTCACGCACCGTGTTCAGCCCAGCCGAACTGCCCATCGGAGTCATCACGGGTCTGCTCGGCGCGCCGTTCCTCCTCGTGTTGGTGAGACGGGAGGCGATGGCATGATCACCGCTTCCGACTTAGTCATTCACCGAGGACAGCGGGTTGTCCTCGACGGCGTCGATCTTTCAGCGGATCAGGGCGTGACCATCGGGGTCGTCGGCCCCAATGGCGCAGGAAAGTCAACCTTGTTGTCTGCGCTGTACCGCAACGTCGCGATTGCCTCCGGACGAGTCACCGTCAGCGACCATGATCTCTCAGCCATGAATCGCCGCGAGATTGCGCGCGAGGTCGCCGTCGTCTCTCAGATTCCCGATCAAGCCCTGCCGCTGACGGTTCGCGACACCGTCTCCCTGGGACGACTCCCCCACCGATCGCTCATGGGATACGGGGATGCGACCGATCGTGACATCGTCGACAATGCCCTGACGAGAACGGACCTGACAGGTCTCGCGGATCGACTCGTCACCCAGTTGTCCGGCGGGGAACGTCAGAGGGTTCTCGTCGCCCGAGCCATCGCCCAGCAGGCCGGCCATCTGCTGCTCGACGAGCCCACCAATCACCTCGACATCGGCCATCAGTTCGCCCTGCTCGACCTCGTCAAAACCATTGACGCCACCACCGTGATCGTGCTCCATGACCTCAACCTGGCAGCTCGAGCATGCGACCGACTGGTGTTGCTTGATCAAGGCCGCCTCGTCGCCTCCGGCCCTTGTGAGGAGGTCCTGCAACCCGATCTGCTGTCGCGAATCTACCGGGTCGACGTGGACCGCATTTCCCACGACGGACACATCCATCTTCTGTTCAACCCACCACGATGAAGGAGAACACCATGTCAGCCCTCCGCACCCGCCGCACGACTCGCGCAGCGGCGGCAACCCTCGCGGGACTGTGCGCCCTGTCCATGAGCGCCTGCGCTGGTTCCTCAACCGATAAGTCCTCTCCGTCGGCCTCGGCGTCCTCGGCACTGCCCAGGACGGTCTTGAGCTGCACCGAGAAGCTCAGCTTCACCGATTCCCCCAAGCGGGTCATCATGCTGGGAGACATCGATGCCTCGACCATGGCTGCCCTCGGCGTACTTGACCACGTCATTGGTCGCGCCGGGCAGATCAAGGAAGACGCCTTTGACGCCGGCACGCTTGCCAAGATCAAGGCCATTCCGCAGATCGCCTCCCAGGAGCTCGACACCGGCGGCGCGAAGGTATCCACCGAGACCATCCTCAACCAGCATGCGGATCTGGTCATCGGCTACGACACCGGCGTCGACCGCGCAGCTCTGCGCAAGGCCGGAGTCAAGACGTACAGCCCTGACGCCATGTGTCCTGACAAGGCTCCCGCATCACCGGCCACCTTCTCCCTCGTCACCCAGGAGGTGACGAAAATCGGAAACATCTTCAACGTCGCGGACAAGGCCAAGGAGGTCAACAAAAACCTCGAGGGCAAGATCAAGAAGATCAAGTCCCAGGCAGGATCGGGTACCAAGGACGGTGCGGCTGCCCTGTACATCACTCCTGGTAGCACCGAGTTCTACACCTACGGATCGTCCAGCATGGTTCAGCCCATTCTGGACGCGAACGGATTGAAGAACCTCTACGGCAACAACTCCAAACGCGTCTTCGACGCCTCCATGGAGGACGTGTTGCACAAGAACCCGAAATGGATAGTGCTACTTGCCGGTACCGGAGATGCCTCGAAGGTTGAGTCAACATTCCTCGGCTTCAAGGGAGCCAAGGAACTCGACGCCGTCAAGAATGGTCACGTTGTCGTGCTGCCGTTCTCTCTGATTGATCCACCGTCCCCGTCGTCCATCACGGGCGTCGAGAAACTGCACGAGCTCATGGCGGAAAAGTGACCTCACTGACACCACGACAACTTCTACAGGCATGGGACGCCCAGCAGAAGATGTACATCGAGTTCCGCGAGAATCGCACCCGCTGCATGATGGACATCCTGGCCGGGCTGGCCAAGAAACTCGACCACCCATTGCGCGTCCTCGACGTGTGCTGTGGACCTGGATCCTTGTCAAACGCCGTCACACAGAGATTTGGTGACGCCAGCTGTGTGGGGATCGATCGCGACCCGGTGCTCATGCGGTTGTTCCGCGAGACGACGCCACACCCGGATCGAATTGAGATCGTCGATGTCGACCTACGGGAGCCCGGATGGGCGGCCCGGTGGGCTGAGGAACCCTTTGATGCCGCTGTCAGCGCGACGGCCCTGCACTGGTTCGAGCCCGATGAGTTGACGAGGGTGCACCAGGACATCGCCTCGGTGCTGACCCCTGGCGGGATCCTGCTCAATGCCGATCATCTCTTCTTCGACAAGGCCACTGAGCCTTTCCTGGCTGAATTGGCCCCGGCAGAACGAGACCGCACCGAGGCTCAGATGCGAGACGACGGGGCAATGTCCTGGCAGGAATGGTGGGACGCAGCCTTGGCCATGCCTGGATGGGAGTCCGAGGCCGAGGAGTTCCGACGCCGTTGGGCGGACAAGGACATCTCTCGGAAGGTCAGCGCCGAGTTCCATCTCGCCTCAATGCGCGCGGCCGGATTCACCGAGACTGCTCAGGTCTGGCAGTGGTTCGACGACCGGATCCTGATGGGACGGATGCCGATGTGACGCTGGAGATGGGCGGGGGTACCCCCCGCCCACCGTTCTGCTCTGATCAAGGGTTACTGTCGCCCTCGCTCCCATCCCAGGGCTGACCAAGAACCGCCCCCGATGTCACCCTCAGCATCACCCGAGTCGGTCAAACTCCTTGTCAAGGCCAAGCAGGGCGTTCTCCACGACCTCAGGCAGTGCCGGGTGTATCCAGTACTGTCCCCGCGCCATCTCCCCGACTGTCTGGCCGGCGCTCATCCCCTGAATGCAGGTCTGGATGAGGGTCGATGCCTGCGGGCCGATGATGTGGGCGCCCAGCAGCGTCCTCGTCCCCGGGTCACCCAACAGCTTGACACAGTGTCCCTCGTCCTCCATCGCCCAGCCATAGGCGACGTCCGCGTACTCCTGGACGTACTTGGTGTACGGGATCTCGGACTGCAACAGACTCTGTTCGCTCGCACCCACCGAGGCGACCTGCGGGTCCGAGAACACCGCATGAGGCACGAATCGATGATCAGAACTGGCCAGGTCGTCAGGGTGTAGCAGATTGTGGCGCACCACTCGGGCCTCGTGGTTGGCGACGTGCTTGAGCTCCCAGTGCGAGCAGACGTCGCCGAGGGCCCAGATGTGTTCGATATTGGTCCGCTGGTGCTCATCGACGACCACGAATCCATCGTCATCGACGTCAACCCCGGCAGCCGGAAGGTTGAGACGGTCACCGTTGGGCACCCGACCCATGGCATTGAGGACGACGTCGGCCGGATAGTCGTAGTCGACCCCGTCACCGTCAACCGTCAAGACCACGAGGTGACCACCCGGATCACGATCGATGCCCACCAAGCCCTCGGACATCCGCAGCCTCACGCGGTGACCAATCTGATCGGTGAACCGCTGCGAGATCTCCTGGTCCTCATGACGCAGCATCCTCCCGGACCGATTGATGACAGTGACGCTGGATCCCAGCGCGGAGAAGATGTGGGCGAACTCGGCGGCAATGAATCCACCACCGAGAATCACCAGACGGTGGGGCAACTCCTCCAACCTCATGATGGTGTCGGAGGTGTGGATCGACCCCGCCAGGCTCGGCTCGTCGAGACCGAGGACATCAGGGACACGCGGGCGCGACCCTGCCGCCAGGACGATCTGGTCCGCAGTGATGCGAGTGTCCCCGACCTCGATGGTGTGGGGATCGACGAACTTCGCCTCGTCGGTGTAGACGTCGATGTTCTCCAGCCCCTGGCGGTACTCAAGCCCACTTCGAGAAATGGGATCAATGCGTCCGAAGATTCGGTCACGAATGGAGGTGAAGGATGCCCCGCGGAACTGCAGCCTGACCCCCAGCTTGGCTGCCTCGGACGGCGAGGTCGCAAGGTCCGCCGGGAGCACGAACATCTTCGTCGGTATGCAGCCGACATTGAGGCAGGTACCCCCGAAAGTGCCCGAGTCGATGATGGCGGCGCGTCGGTCGGCAAATTCCTCGTCCAGGATCGTGTTTCCTGAGCCCGAACCAATGACGACGATGTCGTAGTGCTCCATGCCCCCAGTCTGTCATCCCGAGCTATGACGGATCGCCTCAACCCGCCGCCGGCGTCGCATGACAACCTTACGGATCCCTGATTCTCGCATCTGGCATGTATGGTGATCGCCAGATCGCACCCAGGATCCGCCGGATTCACCGGACCATCCCCCGCGGTCCCGTCCCCTCGGGGACATGTTCGTAGAACCCACCCCGGGGCTGCCCACTGACGCCCCTGCGGGTCCGGTGACATGCCGCGATTCGGCACGATGCCGGATCCCAACCCAGGAGCGGAATGTTCACCCTCACCTCAACGCCCGTCACCTTCGTCGGGCTTCTCATCCTCTTTGCATGGTCACTCGTGTGGTCGGTGCGGGACGCTATCAAGGCGCCCACCGTCGTCACGAAGATCTCCACATGGGTCCACGTCGTGATGGCGGTCACCATGATCCTCATGGTGCCCAAGTCATGGTGGAAACCCCTCGTCTCCGCCATTGGCGGACCAACCACCCCGGTCGTCATCTTCGCCATCTGTACGGCCTGGATGGTCTTCATGGCCGCCTGGCGGTCCTCGTGGTCGTCATGGGGTCATGCCGCCATGTTCGCCGCGATGGTCTGGCACCTCGCCGCGATGCGCAAGATGTCCTCCGTCATGACGGCGTCCAAGCACTCCGGCATGGGAACCATGAATCACGGCGGAATGGATCACGGCATGAACCATGGCGGCATGGGCCACGGTATGAACGGCAGCATGGACCATGGAATGCAGACGGCCATGAATGCCGCGATGCATGACTTCGCCGTCGTCGGGATCCCTCTCATGGTCGCCCTGCTGGCCCTGGCCATTGCCGGCCTGTGTCGAGCCATCAGCGGCAAGGCCGAGAATCCACGCAAGGTTCCCACCTGCCATGTGGTGGCCACCGAGCCACTGGCGATTCGCCTCTCCGGCCTGGCTGATTTCGCGATGGCCTTCGGTATGTTCTGGATGAGCACCGGTCTGCTCACACCGATCATGCCGTTCATGGAGCACCTGCACCCCTGAGCAGCGTCTCAGGATATGGGCCGGCGTTTCATCTTTCTGATCATTGCTAGCGTCACACCCATGATGAACGGTTGGAGTCTCATTACCCGGCGCGCGGTCTGACCACGCACCGGAATCCAACCGCGCGCCCTCCTTCCTCTTCCGGATGGAGGGCGTCGTCATGTGTACGCAATTGCCGAGGGGGAACACGATGCCCACGCTGAGATCCGCCACCAGCACCACCGGACGCGCCATGGCCGGAGCCCGCGCTCTCTGGCGTGCCACCGGTACCAAGGACGATGAATTCGGACATCCCATCGTGGCGATCGCGAACTCCTTCACCCAGTTCGTCCCCGGACACGTCGGACTGCGTGACGTCGGCATGATCGTCGCCGAGCAGGTCCGCGCCGCCGGTGGCGTCCCCAAGGAGTTCAACACCATTGCCGTCGACGACGGCATCGCCATGGGCCACGACGGCATGCTCTACTCCCTGCCCAGCCGTGAGCTCATCGCCGACTCCGTGGAGTACATGGTCAACGCTCACTGTGCCGACGCCCTCGTGTGCATCTCCAACTGCGACAAGATCACCCCCGGCATGTTGATGGCCGCCATGCGCCTCAACATCCCGACCGTCTTCGTCTCCGGTGGCCCGATGGAGGCTGGGAAGGCGACTTTGACCGACGGGGAGCACAAGCTCGACCTCATCGACGCCATGATCGCCGCCGGTGACGAGACCGCGGCCGACTCCGACGTCGAGATCATGGAGGCCAATGCCTGCCCGACCTGCGGGTCGTGTTCGGGCATGTTCACCGCCAACTCGATGAACTGCCTGACGGAGGCCCTCGGCCTCTCCCTGCCCGGCAACGGTTCCCTGTTGGCCACCCACTCGGATCGTCGCAAACTCTTCAAGACAGCCGGACGCACCGTCGTCTCCCTGGCCAAGCGCTGGTACGACGAGGACGACGCCTCCGTCCTCCCACGCTCCATCGCCACCAAGGCGGCGTTCAACAACGCCATGAGCCTTGACATCGCGATGGGAGGTTCGACGAACACCGTCCTGCACCTGCTGGCCGCCGCCCAGGAGGGCGAGGTCGACTTCACCATGGCTGACATCGACTCCCTGTCACGCAAGGTTCCCCACCTGTGCAAGGTGGCGCCGTCGACCACCGTGTTCCACGTGGAGGACGTCCACCGCGCCGGCGGTGTGCTCAGCATCCTCGCCGAGCTGGATCGTGGCGGCCTGCTCGACACCGCCACCTCGACGGTGTGGTCCCCCGACGGCAGCCCGACGACGATGGCCGTCGAGATTGCCAGTCACGACCTCATGTCCGCCCCCGGCGAGGACGTCCGCACGCTTTATGCGGCCGCCCCGGGCGGGGTGCGCACCACCGAGATGTTCTCCCAGTCCTCGCGCTGGGAGAGCCTCGACACCGACCGTACGAACGGCTGCATCCGCGACATCGAGCACGCCTACTCCGCCGACGGCGGCCTGGCAGTGCTGTTCGGCAACATCGCCGAGCGCGGCTGCATCGTCAAGACCGCCGGCGTCGACGAGTCAATCCTCACCTTCTCCGGGCCTGCCGTCGTCTACGAGTCCCAAGACGACGCCGTCACCGGCATCCTGGGCAAGGAGGTCAGGGCCGGGGACGTCGTCATCATCCGCCACGAGGGCCCCAAGGGTGGCCCCGGTATGCAGGAGATGTTGTACCCGACGAGCTACCTGAAGTCGATGCACCTGGGCAAGGAGTGCGCCCTGCTCACCGACGGCCGGTTCTCCGGTGGCACGTCGGGCCTGTCAATCGGTCACGTCTCCCCCGAGGCCGCCTCCGGTGGTCTCATCGGCCTGGCCCGCGACGGGGACACCATCAGCATCGACATCCCCAACCGCACCATCAGCCTTGACGTCGATGACTCCGAGCTGGCCCGTCGCCGCGAGGAGGAGGAAGCCCGCGGAATCGACGCCTGGACGCCACACGCTGCCCGTTCGCGTCACGTTTCCACCGCCCTGCGCGCCTACGGGATGCTCGCCTCCTCCGCCGATCGCGGTGGAGTACGTGACCTGTCCCAGGTCCGTCCGGTGGCTGACTGAGGGGATCGCCAATGTCCGTCAGGAGTGACCAGGAATATCTGCGAGCCGTCCTGCGAGCACCGGTCTACGAGGTGGCCGAGAAGACCCCGCTCGAACCGATGCCCAACGTCTCCAAACGCCTCGACAACACCGTGCTGGTGAAGAGGGAGGACCGTCAGGCAGTCCACTCCTTCAAGATCCGCGGCGCCTACAACCGGATGCGCAACCTCACCGAGGGGGAGCGTTGCGCCGGGGTGGTGACGGCGTCGGCCGGCAACCACGCCCAGGGCGTCGCCCTCTCGAGTGCCCGGCTCGCGGTCAAGGCCAAGATCGTCATGCCGAGACCCACTCCGACGATCAAGGTTGACGCGGTGCGCCAGCTCGGCGGCGAGGTGGTCCTGGCCGGGGATTCCTTCGACGAAGCCAAGGCTCACGCCCTCGAACTGGCCGAGAACGAGGGACTGACCTACGTCGCCCCCTTCGACGACCCGATGGTCATCGCTGGTCAGGGAACCATCGGCCTGGAGCTCATCCAGGACGCAGCGGACGTCAACCGGATCTTCGTACCGGTCGGTGGTGGTGGTCTTGCCGCAGGGATCGCCGTCCTCGTCAAGCAGCTCATGCCCCAGGTCAAGATCATCGGTGTGGAGCCAGCTGAGTCGGCTTGTCTGGCAGCCGCAATGGAGGCCGGTGAACCCGTCACCCTGGATCGGGTCTCGCTGTTCGCCGAGGGTGTTGTCGTTGCCCGGATCGGTGACGAGACTTTCCGCATCCTCAAGGACCATCTCGACGACGTCGTCACCGTCGACTCCGACGAGATCAGTGCTGCCGTCAAGGATCTCTTCGACGACGTGCGTGCCGTCGCCGAGCCGGCCGGTGCCGTCGCGCTGGCCGGGCTCAAGAAGTACGTCCGCGCCCACGACATCCACGGAGAGCAGCTCGCTACCGTCCTCAGCGGGGCGAACCTCAACTTCGGGTCGCTGCGTCACATCGCAGAACGCGCCGAGATCGGTGGGCGTCGCGAGGGGATGTTCGGAGTCATCATCGACGAGCGTCCGGGAGCCTTCCTGGACTTCTGCCGACTGTTAGGTGGCCGCATGGTCACCGAGTTCAATTATCGACTTGCTGACGACGACTCCGCGGCCATCTTCGTCGGCGTGCAGTTAGCCCATCGCAACGAACGTTCCGAGATCGTCGAGATCCTGAGCAGTGCCGGACACCGAGTCGTCGATCTGTCCGACGACGAGGCGGCCAAGACCCATGTCCGTTACATGGTCGGTGGGCACCCGTCACGTTCCGTCGGGGAGAAGGTCGTCTCCTTCGTCTTCCCCGAGTCGCCAGGAGCACTGACCCACTTCCTCACCACCCTGGGCACCCGGTGGAACATCTCCCTGTTCCACTACCGTTCCTTCGCAATGGACACCGGTCGCGTGCTGGCCGGGTTCGAGGGTGCGGCTGACGACCCGGACCTGTCGTCTCACCTCGACGACATCGGGTACCCGTGGAGTGACGTCTCGGACTCCCCCTCGTATCAGATGTTCCTCCGGGAGCGTTGAGAGCTACGTGGAAGACTTGTGACATGACTGAGAAGGATGCGACTCGCGACGAACGCCCGTGGGCACTGGTGAGCGGGGCCAGTGGTGGTCTGGGGCAGGCATTCAGCCGTCACCTGGCCAGCTGCGGAGCCAACCTCGTCCTGACCGGACGCCGTCAAGACGCCCTCGACGACCTTGCCACCAAACTCACCACCCGATACGGGATCCGCACCATCGTCCGTCCCTGCGACATCGCCTCGGCATCCGAGCGGTTGACCCTGGTGGAGGACATCGCCGGGCGCGGCATCATCGTCGACACCCTCATCAACAACGCTGGGTTCGGTGCAGCTGGCCGGATCGCCGAGACCGACCCGGTTCGTCAGACCTCTCAGGTGGAGGTCAACTGTGAGGCCGTCGTCCATCTGTGCGGTCTGCTGCTGCCGGGCATGATCGCGGCCAAGCAGGGGTCGATCATCAATGTCGCCTCCACCGCTGCCTTCCAGCCCATCCCCCAGTTCGCCACCTATGCGGCATCGAAGTCTTTCGTGCTGTCCTTCACGAAGGCGCTGTGGGCCGAGACCAACGGCACCGGGGTGCGAGTCACGGCGGTCTGTCCTGGCCCGACGGAGACCGGATTCTTCGACGTCGCCGGTGTGCCGAGGATGGGAGCTGGAATGCGTCGTCAGCCCGACGATGTGGTGCGTACTGCCTTCGACGCTCTGGCCCGTCATCGTCCCTACGCCATCGACGGATTCATCAACCGCGCCGTCGCACGGTTGGCTCCACACCTGCCACCGCGTCTGGTGATGACTGAGGCGGAGAAGTACCTCAAGATCTGACGGCTACTTCGCCGTCACAACCTTCTCGTCAGCGATGCGGTTCCCTTCCCGGATCACCACGTCATATTCCCCCTTGGGCATGATGACGGTGGCGCTCCACGGGCGCCAGTTGTCACCGTCGGTGGCGGAGATGTTGATCTGCCCGCTGGTGACCATGTGACCGCCCTTGGGAGATCTCACTTCGTATGTCATGACGGAAACCGTCGGCTGGGCGAAACCACTGATGGTCATCTTGCCCGACGACACATCGGCACCGGCCTGTGGCGTGTCGACCCACACCCGGGCGCACTGAGCAAGACCTTCGTCGACAAAATCCGTGGCGGGCTTGCCAATGATCGGCAGGTTCGGCGAACCATCAACGAGGATGCGCACCGACTTGTCACCGGTGCGGTCACCGACGGCCGCCGTGGCGGTCACGACGAGCTGCTGGATGGCCCTTTGCACCTGTTCGCCATTCTTGAACTGGCTGAAGGCGGATGCCGACAGGTCGATGGTGATGCGTTTTCCTTTGACCGATGCCCGGTTCACCTGGCCAGCTGCCCACCCGGATGTGTAATTCGGGTCGAGGGGCGCGACGTTGAGAACCGCCCCAACTGCCGTTCCCAACAGGTCGCCGAGGGTCGGCAGGTCACGCAGCTCACGGTGGATGAGCCCGTCGTCACGGCCCAGGTAGAAGACATCCAACCCAGTCTGAACGGTCGGCAGGGACTGGTCGCTGGCCTGCGGGGTTCGGGCAGCCGGTGCCGCCTCCGAATCACTCGTCGTCGAATTGTGATTCGAGCCCAGCAGGGGAGACAGAATGCCAAGTCCCAGTGCCACCAGACAGGCCAGGGCGACGATCCAGTTGGCGGGAAGGCCACGACGCGGTTTCCGGGAAATCTGAGAGGTGATGGCGTCATAGCCGGAGTTCGGACGGATCGACTCCATGATGGTTTCCAGGGCCGAGCGCACGACCGCCTCGACCCTGGGATCGGCATGGCCGGGGTTCGTGTGGGAACCAGGCCGCAGCGTCTCACCGATGGCAGTCAGACCCTTCGTCTCGTTGTTGTGAACGCCATTGACGCTCATGCCCAGGGTCTCGGCGATCTCGTCGTCTGACAGATCTGCTGTCGCGAATTTGAGGACCAGCACCTCACGCTGTCGGGCCGGCAGCCCCCGCAGACACCAGTACGCCAACTCGTCGGGGGCTTGGGGAGGAGTTGTGTCTCGTTCTGCCGGTTGTCGACCCCTGGCCTTGTTCACGACGGCGGTGCGCAGATACGACACGGCATGCTGGTGGGAATGCAACCGCGGATCGCGCCGGTAACTGGTGACAAAGGCTGCGACGACGGCATCCTCGGCCGCCCGCTGGTCTGCCAGCAACAGGGTGGCCAACCTGACGAAGGCGTCCCACTTCTCTTGGTAGAGCTGGGGAAGCCAATCATCGCGGGATTCGGAGAAGGAACCCTTCATGTCAGATGCCGGCATACGAATGCAAGCCGTTGAAGATCAGGTTGACACCGATGAAGTTGAACCAGAAACAGGCCACACCGATGATCGCGATGACGGCAGCCGGGCGTCCGCGCCATCCGGCTGTGGAGCGGGCGTGCATGTAGGCCGCGTAGACCACCCAGGTCACCAGGGACCAGGTCTCCTTGGGATCCCATCCCCAGAACCGGCCCCATGCGTAGTCAGCCCAGATTGAGCCGGCCGCGATGGTGAAGGTCCAGATCGGAAAGCCGATGGCATGTGCACGGTAGGCCAGGGTGTCCATGGACTCCGGGGAAGGAAGCTTGGCGAGCAATCCCCTGACGGGAATTCCAGTCCGCTCAGCCTTCGCCCGGGCGTTCATCGAGATGAGATACATGATCGAGGCAATAGCACCGACGTTGAGCGCAGCAGCAGCAATACAAGCCGCGACAATGTGGATGACGAACCACACCGAATGCAGGGCCGGGACCAGCGGCGCGACAGCCACGTAGAACACGGTGGCTGCCAGGCCGTTACCAACAGCCAGCAACAGGGTGACGGCAATGCCCATCCACCTGACCTGACGGACGGCGACGAGGACAAGGTACGCGATGACGACGAAGAGCAGCGCCGAGGTGACGAACTCGTACATGTTGCCCCAGGGCAACCGATGTGCCGCGATACCGCGGCAGACGACGCCGATGGTCGCGCAGATGGCACCCAGGACGGTGAGGTTGAGGCCCATCCTCCCCCACGTCTCGGATCGCAGCCGCGCCTTGTGGCTGGGGTGCTCGACCCCGCGCACACTGGCCCATTCCACGACGTGAGCCAGGAAGGCAAGCATGTAGAGCACCGCCGCGGTGACGATACCGACGGCCGACAGATTCTCCACACTCACGACTGGGCCTCCTTGATGTCGCCTGACATGCTATCTCCGTGTACCGCAGCCAGCAGAGAGTTTACATCGTCCACCGCACCGGATCGGGAGTCACTGCGGTCCAGGCCACCGATTTCCACCTTCAAGCCCTCCTCGACGGGCGTCATTCTCATCCACACCCGTCGCGACCGTGAGAACAGACTCAAGCACAGACCGGCCACTGAGAGCAGCACGGACAGGAAGGTCAGCGGTAGACCAGGGGTCTGGGACACCTGGATCTTGGCCCAGCGCTGCCAGCCGTTGAACTGGATCGATCCTCTGCCGTCGGGCAGCTTGTATCCCTGCCCCGGCGACAGCACGAATCGGGACTTCTCCTTGCCGTTCTTCACCTGGGTCATGCCGGTCGTGTCGAGGGTGTAGATGTTCGACGGAACACCCGTCTCGCCTGCCGGTTTGCCGTACCAGGCGGTCAGGTACAGCTGCGGGTTGAGGGCGTCTGGGAAGAGGGAGGTCGGGCCACCAGCCGTGATCGTGCCCGTCGGTAGGAAGAATCCCTGGAAGGCCAGACGATCCGGGCGGGCGTCGGGAGCCTTGATGACACCGACGGACTTGAAGTTGCCGTCCTGAGGCAGGAAGACCACAGGACCCGAATAGGCGACCTTGCCATTTCCGTCGCGGACGAGAACGTCTGCGGCGTAGCCATGGCCCAGCAGATGGACCTTGGTCGAGCCGATCCGCAGCGGGTGATTGACCTGCAAGTCTCGAGTCTCGGTCGTGCCGCCCACGGTGAGGTCGACGGTGGCGTCGAAGCTGCGAGCAGCACCACGCTGAACCGTGCCGGTCTCGAAGGATGCTGTGAACTTGCGCAGCTTCATGGAGAACGGGGCCAGATCGTCGGTGTCGACCATCGACCCTGCCTTGAACTCGTCGTACTGGGTGATGTTGTTGGAGAATCCCTGTCCCTCGACGACGACCGAGGTCCCCTTGAATCCCCACAGGGTATTCCAACCGACACCAACGAGCAGGAGAACCAGGAAGACGTGGAAGATCAGGTTGCCCGTCTCGCGGTGGCGTCCAGCCTCGGCACGAATGGAGCCATCGTCGTCAACGACGAACCGGTAACGTCGGGTCTTCAACCACTCCCGGGCTCGCTTGTCGACCTCCTCGGCCGAATCAGAGGTGGTCGTCGAGGCATGGGCCGCCAACCGGTCCAGCCTGGCGGGCACGCGAGGAGGCTGCCGGCGCAAGGCCTTCACGTGACTGATGATGCGCGGAATGATGCAGCCGATGAGGCTGATGAACAGCAACAGGTAGATCGCCGAGAACCACACCGAGGTGTAGACGTGGTACATCCCCAGCGGCCGGTAGATACGATCCAGGGTGGGGTGGTTGGCGGCAAAGTCGGAGACCTTGATCGCGCTGTTTGCGGTCTGCGGCACCATCGACCCCGGGATGGATGCCAGGGCCAGCAGGAACAGCAGGATGAGGGCCGTCCTCATGCTCGTCAGCTGACCCCACAACCACCGCATGGATGCGCCGAAACCGAGTCCGCCGCTCCCACGAGCCGAGGTCGAGCTCCTCGAGTCCGTCACTTTCGCGTCCTTCACGGAATCACCCATCAGATCACCGCCCCGAACTTGGCCGCCCAGGTTCTCAGCATCGCCATTATCGACTCCCACCACCCGGTGACCAACAGCACGCCTATGGCCATCATGAGCACTCCTCCGACACGCTGCACGGTATGTTGGTGGGCACGCACCGCGTCGACCGTGCGACCGATCCACACCAGAGCCGCAGCGGCAGCGATGAACGGGATACCCAGCCCCAACGAATAACAGGTGGCCAGTACTGCCCCACGAACAGCGGATCCTTGGGTCAATGACAGTCCGTAGACCACCGAGAGGGCCGGCCCGATGCACGGGGTCCAACCCAGCCCGAAGACGATTCCCAGGATCGGCGCAGCAGCCAGTCCCGCTCGGGGAAGGCGATGGATCCGCAGTTCGCGTCGTCCCAGCGGTACAAGGCCGGCGAACATGGCGCCAAGCAGGATCGTCAAAGCTCCGACGATGATCTCAATGGTTCGCCGATGACCCATGAGTGCCCGACCGAGGGTACCGATGACCGTGCCGGTCGCGACGAAGACAACGGTGAAACCGATGACGAAGAGGATCGTGCCCACCACGGTGCGGGCGCGATGCCGTCCCTCGATGACGTCGGCCGCGCCCAAACCCGTCACATAGCTGAGGTAGCCAGGGACGAGGGGCAGGACACACGGTGAGAAGAAGGACAACACACCGGCGAAGACCGCCACCGGGATCGCTCCGGCCATCGATCCCGTCAGCGCTTCAGCGGCCCAGGACCCCAGGTCAAGGGGCGTCACTGGCTCTCCTTGGCAACGTCATTGATCGCCTGGACGAGGGTGGCGGTGCTCACCTCTCCCAGGAATCGAGCGGCTGAACGGCCCTTGCGGTCGATGACGAGGGTGGACGGGATGGCCTTGGGAGGCAGCTCGCTGAACTTGAGAAGCATCGCCCCGTCCGGGTCGTAGAAGCTCGGGTACGTGATGTCGAAGGCTCGGGAGAAGGCCTGAGCCGGACCTGGATCCAGGTCTCGGGTGTTGATGCCGTAAAAGACGGCGACATCCTTGGTGCGACCGGCAGCCTTCACCAGGGCTGGGGCCTCGTGACGGCAAGGGGCGCACCATGATCCCCACACATTGAGGACGATGACCTTGCCCTTGGCGTCAGCGGTGCTGATCTCCTTGCCGTCCAGGTCCTTGCCGGTGAGGACGGGGGCAGGCTCACGTTTGTCGGCCGGAACCCTCGACCAGGATCCGTCACCGGCCGCAAATCCCTTGTCGTCACTGGCTGAGGTCGACGAGCACGCCGAGACCCCGGTCACCATGAGGGTTGTCGCCGCGAGGACGGTGATGAGCCGAGTCCTCACTCCCGTGCACCACCTGCGGAGATGTTGGCCCGACGATCCTTGGCCGGGATGAGGTCGCGAGCCGGTTCGCAGTAATCGACGCGCACGATGCGACCGTTGAGCACACCGAAACTCGTCACGGAGGCGAGGGTGCACTGACGGGAACGCGGATCGTGGGGAAGATGTCGCCCCTCGGCTGCGCAACGGGCAATCCAGATCGGCAGCTGATGGGAGACGATGAGGGCCTGTCCGCCCTCAGGAATCTCCTCGGCGGCACGCATGATCGCCCGGGTCATTCGCTCGGCGATCTCGACGTAGGGCTCTCCCCAGCTTGGGGTGAACGGGTTCGACAGATGACGCCAGTTACGAGGATTGCGCAAAGCCTTGTTGCCCTTGCCGAAGACCTGCCCCTCGAAGACATTGGTCGCCTCGATGACGTCGGAATCGACACGCACCTCGAGCTCTGGGTGCACAGCGGCGATGGGGGCCATCGTCTCCCGGGCGCGCTCCAGCGGGGAGCTCACCAGGGCGGACAACTCAACACCAGCGAAATGCTCGGCAGCGCGGGCGGCCATTCGTCGTCCCAGTGGTGACAGGTGGTATCCGGGCATACACCCGTACAAGACCCCGGTCGGGTTGTCGACCTCACCGTGGCGCAGCAGGTGGACGGTCGTCGTGGCGCCCATCGTCTCCCCTTCCGATACCTCGCGGGTCGCAGAGCCCGCCTCTGCCCATGACCCTACGTCATAGGGCTGTGTCAGCGTCAGCGTGATGGGTGACGGCCCCGACGCTTGCGCTGGGAAGGCCGAACGACCGGCAGGCCCTTGGCGACCATGTCGTCACGACGCTTCGCGGCGAAATCGGCGAGGGCGTCAGCAAGGCTCAACGCAGTCGGCTCCGGGGCGATGACGTCGACCGTCAGACCGTGCTCCCGGCAGGTCTCGGCAGTGCGCATGCCCACGGCAGCGACGACGGTGTGCTTGTGCGGCTTGCCGGCGATACCGACGAGGTTGCGCACCGTCGTCGAGGAGGTGAAGACGACGGCGTCGAACTTGCCGGTCTTGATGGCCTCGCGTGTCTCGGCTGGCGGCGGGGCGGCACGAACAGTGCGGTATCCGACGACATCCTCGACCTCCCAGCCCAGTTCGGACAGGTCGGCCGACAGGGACTCGGTGGCGATGTCGGCACGCGGCACGAAGACCCGGTTGATGGGGTCAAGGGCATCGTCGAAGGCCGGGAATACTGCGGCCAGGGCGCGGGTGGACTGCTCCCCGGACGGCACCAAGTCAGGTCGCACTCCCCACTCGGCCAGGGCGTTGATCGTCGACTCGAAGATGGCGGCGATGCGCAGACCCGAATAAGCGCGGGCGTCCAAACCAATCTGCTCCAGCTTCTCGGAGACGGCCCGCACGGCATTGGCGGAGGTGAAGACAACCCACTCGTAGCGTCCCTCGACGAGACCGCGGATGGCCTTGTCCATTTGCTGCGGGGTGCGCGGAGGTTCCATCGAGATCGTCGGGACGTCGAGGGAGTGAGCGCCGTAGCTCTGCAGACGTGAGGGCAGGGTCGCGGAGTGGTCGCGGGTGCGCGGGATGAGGATCCTCCAGCCGAACAGCGGCTTGGACTCGTACCAGTCAAGCTGTTCGCGCTCCGGAGCCTCGACGACCTTGCCGATGGCAATGTGAATCAGCTCGGCGTCGGTCAGCCGAGCGGACTTGGCGGTCTGCGGCAGCTCGCCGAGGGTGGTGGTGTGGGTGGTCTGCTGGGTCGTTGCGCCGTGGCAGATGAGGGCTGCCGGCTCGTCCTCGCTGCGACCAGAGGCCATCGCATGCTTGACGACCTCCTTGATCCGGCCGGCCGAAGTGTTGACGACGACGAGTCCGTTGGCCGACCAGGTCGATCCCCTGCCCGCGATGTCTCGCTGACAGGCGGCGTCACCGATGAGCTGGACGTCATGGCCATGGAGGGCCAGACCGGCGTACTCCGGAACTGCCGTCATCCCGGTGACACCGGGGACGACGTCGACATCATGGTCGGCGCGGGCCACGGCAGCGGCCTCGGCGCCGATGTCGCCATCGAGGAATGGGTCCCCGCTAACGAGACGGACGACCTCAAGTCCCTGGGAGGCCGCATCAATGATGGTGGCGGTGACGTCGGCGCAGTACTCCGCGACCTTGACCGGGGTAGGTGCCCCCGTTCCAGGCTGGCTGGGCAGGACGGCTGCCTCTTCGTCGGGGCTACCAGCCGAGACGATCCTGACGTCGGAATGGAGCTCCAGGAAGTCGTTGCCGAGCAGAATGCGGTGTCCCGGGCACGAAATGACGATGACCTGGGCGCGATTGATGGCGTCGACGGCCCCCAGGGTCAACAAATTCGGATCTCCTGGGCCAGTGCCCACGAACTGCACCCTGGCCTGGGCCGACGCGGTGCCCAGATCACCGGCCGACTGTGGCATCGGCTGGAGAGCCTCGTCAGTCATCTGGAGTCCTTCCGGTGTCTGCCGCCATGCCGGGCGGTGTGCTCCAACATTGGGCATTGAGGTCAATAGTGCTGGTCTGCGGGGCAACGTGCAAACCTGCCCGCCCGCTGGACGTTCCGACTGTCAGGGCAGCACCGCCGGAAGAGTGGGGCCATCACACAAGGCCGACATGAAGGTGTCGGCGTCAAGGGTCCAGTAGGCAATGAGGGTGCCGTCGACGAAGGTGACCGGGACGTGGTCGCCCCAGCGGGAGCGTAGGTCCTCATCGGTGTCGACGTCGACGATCGTCGGTTCGGGCACGAGATCGCGGTGATCCTCTCTCATCTGTGCAACGAGTTCGATGGCCTCATCGCACAGATGACACCCCTGGCGGGTGACAACAACGACGCGCCCCTCGACCGGCGGGTCGAGGGGCCGTGATTCACCGCTGCGAGGGGCAGTCGTGTCATGCCGATGTCGTCGCCACATGCACAACCGCCCGAAGCGTCACTTGCCGGCGCGACGACGCTGAATACGCGTCTTCTTGAGCAGCTTGCGGTGCTTCTTCTTCGCCATGCGCTTGCGACGCTTCTTGATCACGGATCCCACGGTCAACCTCTTTCGTTGGAACTGGAAGTTTGGTGCACCCGGGTGGGTGCGAAGTTCTCGGCCCACCGACAAGGCGGACAAAGGATTACTTTACGCTGTGATCTGCAATCGAGCCAAAAACGCCGCGCTGACCCGTCAGGACACGCCCGCCGCACGGTCTCGACATGCCATCATCGCATCGGCGAAAGTGGCGCGCAGCCCCCCAGCTTCCAACTCAGCCAGGGCCGCCGCGGTGGTCCCGCCGGGGCTCGTCACCTCGGAACGCAGCACTGCCGGGTGCTCGTCTCCGGACAACAGCTCGGCCGAGCCGGCCAGGGTGGCGACGGTGAGCTGGCTCGCCTGGTCGCGCGGCAGTCCCATGGCGACGGCAGCGTCAATCATTGCCTCGGCCACCAGGAAGACGTAGGCCGGGCCGGAGCCCGACACGGCCGTGGCCGCATCATGCAGCTTCTCGGGCACCTCGACGACCCTCCCGACCGTCCCCAAGATCTCGACGACCTTCTCGCCGGCCTCCTCAGCACCTGGCGCAGGGCTGACGATAAACGCGCCCTTGCCCACTCGGACGGGGGTGTTGGGCATGACGCGGACGACATTGCCCTGCCAGGCAGCGAGCAACTTCTCGGTGGTGACACCGGCGGCGATGGAGATGATGATCGCGTCATCCTTGAGGGAATCCGCGACCTCCTCCAGCACTCCGGCGGCCGCATAGGGCTTGACGCCGAGAATGACGAGGTCAGCGTCACGGGCAGCCTCGGCGTTGACCGCTGTCGTCTTCACGCCCAGAGCCCTGGCGATCTCCTCGCGATGGGACTCCGACCGCGCCGTCGCCACGACATCGTCAGCCTTGATCGTGTCGGCGTCGATGAGCCCACCGATGAGGGCTCCGGCCATCGTCCCGCAGCCCAGAACCGCAACCTTCCCGCTCATTCGGCAGCCACCAGCTCGGCCAGTTGCACGGCATTGAGGGCGGCACCTTTTCGCAGGTTGTCCGCGGAACAGAAGAACACCAGCCCCTTGCCTGCCGGGGCGGACTGATCAGGACGGATACGCCCGACCAGGGACGGATCGGTTCCGGCGGCAGAGCGAGGATCCGGGACGTCGACGACCTTGACACCCGGAGCCTTCACCAACAGCTCGGTAGCCTTCTCGGGGCTCAGATCGTCACGGAATTCCGCGTGCACCACCAGCCCGTGGCCGCTGTACACCGGCACCCGCACGCAGGTTCCGGCGACCAGCAGATCCGGGATATGGAGGATCTTGCGCGACTCATTGCGCAGCTTCTGCTCCTCGTCGGTCTCGCCGGTCCCGTCATCAACGAAGTTGCCAGCGACCGGGACGGCGTTGAAGGCGATCGGCGCGACGTAGGGCCCGAAATCATCGACCGGTACTCCCCGTCCGTCCAGGGCCAGGGCCGAGGGGCCGTCGATGGCTGCGGTCTGCTCGGTGAGGGCGCGCACTCCGGCGACGCCCGATCCGGAGACCGCCTGATAGGTGGCCACGACGAGACGGGTCAGTCCGGCAGCGTCATGAAGCGGCTTGAGCACCGGCATGGCCGCCATCGTCGTGCAGTTCGGGTTGGCGATGATCCCCTTCGGACGCTTGGCGATGTCCTCAGGGTTGACCTCGCTGACGACCAACGGGACGTCAGGGTCGCGTCGCCAGGCCGAGGAGTTGTCGATGACGACGGCCCCGGCAGCAGCCACCTTGGGGGCGAACTCGCGAGAGGTACCGCCACCCGCGGAGAAGATCGCGATATCAAGGCCTGAGAAATCAGCCGTCGCAGTGTCCTCGACGAGGACCTCACCGTCTTCCCATGGCAACTTCTGGCCGACCGAACGGGCAGAGGCGAAGAACCTCACGTCGTCAGCTGGGAAATGACGCTCCGCCAGCAAGGTGCGCATGACCCGACCGACCTGTCCAGTGGCTCCGAAGACTCCAAGCTTCATGCCGCCCATGGTAGGGGCATGCCACGACAGGTCCGCGCAGTGTCCGAATGGACTCACAACCAGCTGACGTGACCGGCCAGATAGGCGTATCCGATGAAGGAGACGATGTCGAGGAAGACGTGGGCCACGATGAGGGGCAGGAGTCGACGTCTCTTGGAGAAGACCCATCCCAGGAAAAGACCCATGATGATGTTGCCGAGGAAACCGCCCCAGCCCTGGTACAGGTGATAGGTGCCGCGAATGACGGCCGAGACGACGATGACCATCGTCGTCGACCACCCGATCTGACGCCACCGCGTGAACAGGTAGCCGACCATGACGGTCTCCTCCAGGACCGCATTCATGAGGGCCAGACCGATGAGTACCGGGACCATCCACCACACATGCTGCAGTTGGGAGGCCTGAACCGTCGTGTTTAGCCCCAGTGCGCGAGCGGCGAGGTAGAAACCAAGCCCGGGAATGCCAATGATGACGGCCAGAATCGCTCCGGCGCCGACATCCTGCCCCCACCCCGGCCCTTGCAGACCGAGGGCGTGACGAACACCCTTGCGAGGGGGCTTGACCTGGGCGAGCAGGAGCAGAGCCAGCAGGGCCGGTGCGACACCGAAGACAATGTCAGATAACTGGTAGAGCAGATCAAGCCAGGGACGCCCGGGGGTCACCGATGAGTTGAGCTTCGAGGTCTGTTGATCCATCGGCACACCGCGGGTGAGTCTCTCGATCATTCGCAGAATTGAGTACCACGCGGACTGCCCCAGGCTGACGGCCAGGAGGAAAATCGTCTCCCACAGCAGGCGCCGATCCGCCCAGTGGTCCCCTATGATTCCCCGGCGAGGGGTCTCGTCCAGGCACCGGCGAGGGGAGACGGTGCTCGTGCCATTCCACATCGTCAACGCCTCTCCACCAGCGACCTTCCGAACAGCCAAATATTGCCCGGTCTCTCGACGATCCGTCGAGTGCAGTACCGGTACCAATCATGTCCATAGGGCAGATAAACCCTCACCCGGTGGCCAATGTCCACCAGCCTGCGCTGCTCGAGGGGACGAATTCCTTGCAGCATCTGAAATTCCAGGGGCCGATCCAAACTAGCCATGAGCTGCTCGCCGAGGGCGACGAAGACCGGATCATGGCTGGCCAGCATCACCGTCGAGGGGCCGGTCATGAGGGCACGCAGGCATGCCGCCATCCTCAGATCGACGTCATGGGGATGGATCAGGGTGACCGAACGAGGACCGGTGTAGGAGCCCTTGCACAGCCTGATGCGTCGCCCCGGAGCGGCCAGTTCCCTCACCTGGGTGAGGGAATCGTGGCGGGCCGCCTGGATGACGATGCCGGTGTTCTCGTAGTCCTCCAGCAGGTCCATGCCGATGCGGTGGGAACGATCATGGATGTCCGGGCCCTCGTCGTCCACCGTCACGGCGACGTGGTTGTCGCGAGCGATATCGCAGATCTGCCTGGCGTTTTCTCGGGCGAGCTCGTCGTCAACTCGCAGTCCCAGAGCCGCGAGGCTGATGGAGACCTCGCTGTGGCCACCAAACGCCGGATCGGCACCGAGCCTCTCGATCACTTCGCACAGCCCGACTGTCGCCCGGCGAGCCTGGGCGACGTCGACGGCGGCGGGGTCGAGGGGATGCAGACTGACGTCCAGACCCTTGAACACCTGGTCGGCAGCCTTTTCGATGGCTGTCCCGACGTCCTCACCAGCGACATAGGTCGCGGCGATCTCACGGGCCAAACGTGACTGGGAAACCTCGTCGGCAATGGTCGGGTCCATCGCCAGTTGCATCGCTAGACGTCGACCCGATGCAAGCAGAGCCCCGCCACGGAAATCGTGTCGATTCTCGGTCACTGATGGGCCTCCTGCCGCGCCTCGATGTCACGACGCGCGAAGATGCCACGGTCAACGGCCATACGGGTCTGCATCAGGACTTCGGAGAGCGCCTCGAACCGGGCACCTTGCCCAGCTCCCTGCCCGGAGAGCTTACGAGTGTTGACCTCGAGGACGATGTCACCGTTGAACCCGCCAGCCACGGCACGCTCGACGACCTCCCAGGCATGCTGATTCCCCCGGCCGGGCAGAAGATGCTCGTCCTTGAAGGTGCCCGAACCGTCGGTGAGGTGGATGTGACGCAGTCGCGGCCCCCACAGGTCCACGAGCTCTCGCGAGTCCAGCTGGGCCGTGGCGGCGTGGGAGAGGTCCAGGACGAGGTGGTCGTAGCTGAGTTTGGTGGGGTCGAATCCGGGCAGGTATGCGGCGAAACGGCCCGCCGGGGTACGCCACGGGTACATGTTCTCCACGGCAAAAACCAGTGGGGCGTATTTCTCGTTGAGCTCGGCGATGCCTTCCTCGAACTGGCTCGCATAGTCGCGCTGCCAGCGGAAGGGCGGATGGACAACGATGAGCTCGGAGCCAAGTCGTCCTGCAGCCTCGGCGGCCTTGTCCAGCTTGCCCCAGGAGTCGCCTCCCCACACATTCGGAGTGACGAGCAGGCATGGAGCGTGAATCGACCACACCTTGACGTCGTGCTCTGCCGACAACTCGACGACTCGGTCGACATCAGCGGCAACCGGGTCGATGCCGACCATGAGTTCCACGCCGTCATAACCAATGGCCTTGGCACGAGTGAAGGCGTCGGCGGTCGACTCGGGATAGACCGAGGTCGTCGACAACGTCACGCGGGGGGCACTGGAAGCAGCCGTGGTCGAGGGTTTGTCAGGTCCGGCACTGTCAGGCACATGCTCAACCTACCTTGTCGGGGTCGACGGCGTGCCACGAGCCAAGGAATGCGCGCCCCGTCCACATCCCCTCAAGACCTCGCTCGGACCCGCTTCATTGCAGCCAACCGGGGGTCGGATTTCATCATGGAAAGCACAAAGGGGACAATACTGCCATGCACGTCGACCATCTCATGTTCGCCGCTGGCCCTGCAGGTCTCGATGAGGATGCCGCTCGCCTCGGCGAAATCCTGGGGACCTCATTCATCAACGGCGGAGTCCATCCGAGCTTTGGAACCCGCAACCGCATTCTGCCGCTGGTCGGGCCGCGTTACATCGAGGTTGTGGAGGTGCTGGACCACCCCGCAGCCGAGAAGGCCGTCTTCGGCCAGGCCGTGCGCGCACGTCAGGAACAGGGCGGCGGATGGATGGGGTGGGCCGTCTCCGTCGACGATCTCGCCCCCTACGAGAAGCGCCTCGAGCGTGAGTCGGTGCCCGGTAACCGTACCTTCCCCGATGGTCGTCACCTCGAGTGGCGCCAGATCGGTATCAAGGGCCTGATGGCTGACCCGCAGCTTCCTTTCTTCATCAAGTGGACCTCCCCGGCCGAGCTGCTGCCCTCCAGCCTGAGCGGCAACGTCACCCTCGCCTCGGTCGAGGTGTCCGGATCGCGTCAGCGCGTCGAGAACTGGCTGGGAGAAACCATTCCCGACGAGGTCGAGGGCATCACCTTCGACTTCACTAGCCCGAATGGCCACCCCGGCATTGACGCCGTGACCTTCGACACCCCGTCCCACGGACGAGTTCGCATCTGACGTTAAAAAACTGACAGAACCTCCCGGTCGCGTAAGAAACGAAGTCATTACCGGGAGGTCGTCGTGTCCAGGAAACCCGAACCCATGACGAACCCGATCACGAATCGGGGAACGGCTTTCACTCGCGCCGAACGGCTGGAGCACGGGATGATCGGACGGCTTCCGGCAGCCGTCGAGACTCTCGAGCAGCAGGCCCAGCGCTGCTACCGCCAGCTCCAGGGATTCGACCGCAACATTGACCGTTACGTATTCCTGGAAGAACTGCAGAACCGTAACGAGACCCTTTACTACAAGCTGCTGGTCGATCACCTCGTCGAATTGCTGCCGGTGATCTACGACCCCACCGTCGGCGAGGCCATCAAGAAGTGGAGTCACGCCTACCGACGCTCCCGCGCGGTCTACCTGTCCGTCGACCACATCGAGGATGTCCGTCCCTCCTTCGAGACCCTCGAGTTGGGGCCTGACGACGTCGACCTCCTCGTTGTCTCCGATTCCGAGCAGATACTCGGAATTGGGGGCTGGGGAGTCAACGGGACCGACATCTCCATAGGCAAGCTCGCTCTCTACACGGCAGCCGCGGGCATCCGTCCGGAGCGGACCATCGCCGTCAACCTCGACGTCGGCACCGACAACGCATACCTGCTCAACGACCCGTCGTACCTCGGCAATCGTCATGCCCGAGTGCGCGGGGAACGCTATGACGAACTCATCCACGAATACCTCGAGGTCGCCAGCGAGCTGTACCCGCATGCCCTGCTGCACTTCGAGGACTTCGGGGCCTCCAATGCCCGTCGGATTCTGGTGCAGAATGCCGGGAGCCATCGCATCTTCAATGACGACATGCAGGGTACGGCAGCCATCGTCCTGGCCGCCGTTATCTCCGGTCTCAAGGTCACCCGACAGACCTTCGCCAGTCAGCGTCTGCTGGTGTACGGGGCAGGTACCGCCGGTACCGGAATTGCCGACCAGATCCGAGAGGCCATGATCAGTGATGGCCTGGGTCAGCAGGAGGCTATTGATCGAATCTGGCTCATCGACCGCAATGGGCTGGTCACCGACGACATGGAGAATTTGCCCGATTACCAGGAGCCTTACGCCAAGCCAGCCGGTAAGACGCGTCGTTGGGCTCATTCAAACGGGCATATCGGTCTGGTGGAGACGGTCCGGCAGGTTCACCCGACGATCCTCATCGGCACCTCCACCGACCACGACGCCTTCACCCAGCAGGTCGTCGAGGAGATGTGCAAGGGGGTCGAGCGTCCCATCATCCTGCCGTTGTCGAACCCCACCGAGAAGATCGAGGCGGTGCCGGCAGACGTCATCTCATGGTCGAGGGGAAAGGCCCTGGTCTCCACCGGCATCCCGATTGAGCCCTTTGAGTATGACGGTGTGCGCTATGAGATCGGACAGGGCAACAACGCCCTCCTCTACCCGGGCCTGGGGCTGGGGGTCATTGTCTCGGGAGCCGAGCAAGTGAGCGCCGGCATGATCCTCGCCGCGGCCGAGGCCGTCGCCTCCCAGGTGGACCCGCGTCCGGCGGGAGCATCCCTTCTCCCCGCCGTGGAGAATCTGCGGGCTTCCTCGGCGACGGTCGCAGTGGCGGTCGTCCAGGCCGCCATCGAGGAGGGAATCGCCACGAAACATCCCGACAACGTCGTGCAGGCAGTTCAGGACGCCATGTGGTGGCCGCACTACCCGCCGGTGGCCTGAGGAGGACACCACCGGAACACCACCATCGTCGAACCTGTCGGCCCCTGCTGACAGGGTATGAGCCATGGCGAAGAAGACGCAGGCTCCGACATGGGTATGCACCGAGTGCGGCTGGACGACGTCCAAGTGGGTCGGTCGCTGCGGGGAGTGCCAGACCTGGGGTTCGGTGGTCGAGAGGGGAGCACCGAAGCTCACTGCGGTTGCCTCGTCGACACCCACCTCCAAGGCGGTGCCCATCGGCGAGGTGAGTGAGCAGGCCGCCAACCGTCACCTCACCGGGATCAGCGAGTTGGACCGGGTGCTCGGAGGTGGTCTGGTGCCCGGGGCCGTCGTGCTGCTCGCCGGAGAACCAGGAGTCGGAAAATCGACCCTACTCCTCGACGTCGCTGCCAAATGGGCCAAGGCCGGACGACGCACCCTCTACGTCACGGGTGAGGAGTCGGCGGCACAGGTGAGACTGCGGGCGGGTCGTACGAATTCACTTGCTGACGAACTCTATCTGGCCTCCGAGACCGACCTGGGGACGGTACTGGGACACATCGAGCAGACCGAGCCTTCCCTCATGGTGCTGGACTCGGTTCAGACGGTGGGGACGAGTCAGGCTGACGGCTCCCCGGGCGGGGTCTCCCAGGTGAGGGAGGTCACCGGTGCGCTGGTACGGGTGGCCAAGCGGCGTGGCATGGCCGTCATCATCGTCGGTCACGTCACCAAGGAGGGGTCGATCGCCGGTCCGCGCACCATGGAGCACCTGGTCGACGTCGTCCTCAACTTCGAGGGTGACCGTCACTCCGGATTCCGCATGGTTCGCGCCGCCAAGAACCGTTACGGCCCGGCCGACGAGGTGGGCTGCTTCGAGATGACCGACAGCGGAATCATGGAGGAACCCGATCCGTCGGGACTGTTCACCTCGGACAATGCCGATCCCCAACCGGGCACCTGCGTGACGGTGACGATGGAGGGTCGCCGTCCCCTGCTCTCGGAGGTGCAGGCGCTGGTGGCCCCATCAGCATCCGAGAAGTACCCGCGGCGCACCACCCATGGGGTCGAGGGCAGCAGGGTCGCCATGATTCTGGCCGTCCTGGAACGCAAGGCAGGCATGCCACTGAGCAACCGGGATGTCTACGTCTCGACGGTGGGTGGGGCCAGGGTGTCGGACCCGTCGGCCGATCTGGCGATCGCAGTGGCGGCAGCCTCGGCTATTCTCGACGCCAACTTCCCGACGCGAGTCGTGGCCCTGGGAGAGGTCGGACTCGCTGGTGATCTGCGACGTGTCCCTGGTTTGGAGAGACGCGTGGGAGAGGCAGCACGCCTCGGCTTTGACCTCGCCGTCGTGCCACGCAATTCCCGCGAGGCGCACACCAAGGTCCCGTCCATGCACGGCCTTCATGTCATCGAAGTCGGCAGTGTGGCCGAGGCACTGTCGGTGCTCAACCTGCGTCGGCAGCGCAAGGCGGACCAGTCATGATGAGCGCATCCCAGGTGAGAACTTCGATGGGTAGAACTAGAGTCGTCTCATGACCGACGCCCAGCCGACCCCCGAGAACGATCGGGAGACGGAGGCCGCACGGGTCCGTCACCTGATGGCCCTGCTCGCCCCCGGCACACCTATCCGGGAAGGACTCAACCGGATCATCAATGGACGTACCGGTGGCCTCATCGTGCTCGGTAATGGCCCGGAGATCGATGAGGTGTGTTCCGGCGGTTTTCCACTCGACGTCCGGCTCACTCCACAGGCTCTTCGCGAGCTGTCGAAGATGGACGGTGGGCTAGTCGTCTCGAGCGACCACGAGCGAATCACCGCGGCTGCGGTCCACTTCGTCCCGGATGGCAACCTGCCGACGATGGAGACCGGTACCCGTCACCGCACCGGTGACCGCCTCTCCCAACAAACTGGCGCACCGGTGGTCGTCGTCTCGGCGTCGATGTCAGTGATGTCCCTGTTCCTCAATGGCCGCCGTTACCCGATTGAGAGGCCGGAGCAGCTACTGGCTCGCGCCAACCAGGCACTGGCGACCCTGTCGAGTTACCGTGCTCGTCTGGTTGAGGAAGCTGACAACCTCACCATGCTGGAGGTCCGCGACCAGGTCCAGGTCCGTGACGTCGCAGCCGTCGCCCAGCGCGTCGAGATGTGGCGTCGGATCGACGCCGAGGTCCGCGGCTATGTCTCCGCGCTTGGTGTCGAGGGTCGTCTGGTCCAGTTGCAGCGCAACGAGCTGTCCCTCGGGGTGGAGGACCTGGGACGTCTGCTCACCGAGGATTACCGGCCGGACTCCGTCGCCCCGGGCGAGTTCTCCCTGTCCGGTCTGCAGACGCTTCCCTGGGAGGACCTTCTCGACGTCGCCAAAGTGGCTGGGGCCATCGATCTCGATCCTGTCGAGCACCCCCTCGACGCTCCCATGCAGCCACGTGGACACCGTCAGCTGGCATCGATCACCGATTTGTCGTCCCGGGCGATTCAAGCGATCATCGATCACTTCTCGAACCTGCAGACCTTGGTGTCGGCCTCCACGTCAGAACTTGGCGACGTCAAGGGAGTGGGGCTGAAGCGGGCCCGCGAGATCCGGCAGGGTTTGGAGTCAATCTTCGAGAACGACCAGCGCACCCACCACTTCCACTGACAACGATTTCGGCTCCCAGCTCGAGAGCTGGGAGCCGAAACATGTCATGGGGCAGGGGATGTGGATGGAGGGTCACTCACTCATCTGCATGATGAACCGATCGCTCGAACCGCCATCAATGTTGACGGTGGCGATGTAGTAGCCACTCCCCAGGGTTTCCTTCGACAGCTTGCACTTGTCGGTGGACCGTTTGGTCGGCCATGAGACCTTATAGGTCCAAGGATCCTTAGACCTGATCTCACGGATGCCCTTTGGCCCCCAAGAGCCGCAGTCCTCGGTCGACCAGATGCGGTCTGATCCGGAGGTGACGGTGAGGGTCTGCTTCACCTTCTGGGTGTCCCAGCGACAGTCAGACGAGCTCTTCACCTCCACGGTGAAGGTCTCGGTGTCACCCACCTTGGGCTTCTTGCTGTCTCCCGTGATCTTGACCGTCAGCTGGGACCCTTCGCAGAGTTCGCCAGCGGTCGATGCGGATGGAGATGACGACGCTGATGCGGACGACGTCGCCGACGGGGATTTCGAGGAGGAAGCGGACTTGCCGGAACTGGCCGAACCCGAGGGAGTCGGAGTCTCCGGGCCCCAGGCGGTGTCAGTCCATGACGGGTTCGGGGTGAAGGACGACGCCGCCGGCGCCGCCGACTTCTTCGAACCGCCCATGAGCTTGGAAACACCCGTGACCACCAGGGCAACGACAATCACCACTGCGATGAGCAGGACCAGACGCCGCACCCAGTAGGTCTGCGGCGATTCCGGTCCCACCGGGTCGGTCAGGCCACGCAAGGGCGCCATCAAGCTCTCATCTGGCGGTCGGCCCAGGTCATCGGGGAGACGCGCTCGCCAGTGAAGAAGGGGGTGTCAACGTCAACATGACGACGAGCCTCGACGTAGCGCAGGTCCTTCATGACGTCGACGACGCGAGCGAGGTCGTCACCCTCCAGGGCGAGAATCCACTCGTAGTCTCCCAGGGCGAATGCGGCCAAGGTGGACGCCTTGACGTCAGAGCTGGCAGCACCGACCATGCCGTGCTCGCGCAGCATGCGGGAACGGTCAGCAGCCGGGAGCAGGTACCACCCCTTGGAACGGACGAAGGGGTAGAAGGCAGCCCAGCGCCGCGGGGCGACTCCGGCGAAGCAGGAGGGCAGGTGAGACTTGTTGAACTCTGCCGGACGGTGAACGCCCACATTCGACCACACCGGATCGAGATGGCGTCCCAGACCGGATCCGCGGAACCGATGGTAGGCGTCCTGCAGGGCCGTCGGATTGTCACTCAGCCACCACACCAGCAGGTCGGCGTCCGCGCGCAGACCCGACAGGTCATACCAGCCACGGGTCTCGACGCCGGACTGTCCGACCCACTCGTCGGAGCCCTCGATGAGCTGACGGCGCGCCACATCGTCGGCGGGAAGCGGAGTGGCAACGCTGAATACCGAGTACATTGACCACTTGCTGGAGGCATTGACCTCCTCCGGGACGACGGCATGATCACGCGGATCAGTCGGTGCGGTGTAGGAACCGGCGGGGGCCTCGTCGTCGCGAGGTCCCTCAATCACTGTATTGCTGCTCGAATGGTCAGTCATGGGGATCTCCTTGGTCAGAAGGTCGTAGGGGGAAGGAGCTTCTGGCTCCGGTCCGACGGCCTCAGGAATAGCGTCAGGTCCAGGAACGGTAGCAGGTCTGGGACCGGACAGGACCTCAGGTTCTGGGTGCGCGGCTTCCGCCGCCGTTGCCGTACCAGTCGATGCCACGGCTGCGGCCACCGGCTCGGAGGCCTGTGTCTCGTCAGGCTCGACGACGTCACTTCCGGAAATGGCCGGAATGTCCTTGGCGTCCGGGCAGCGTCGGCAGCATCCGGGAACACAGGGGGTGGGCCAGGAGGTCAGATTTCCGCCCTCTCCTCGGGCAGCCGCTGCCTGGGTCATGATCAGGCCCGCCATGTCGGCGACGAAGGCCGGATGAGCGCCAGCGGTCGCAGCACGGGCAAAGGCCAGCCCGATTTCAGCCGCCGTCTCAGCTGCCTCGTGATCGAGGTCATTGACGACCTCCATGTGATCAGCGACGAAACCGATCGGCGCAACCACGACGGACTTGATCCCCTGCTCCGGAAGGGTGCGCAGGTGGTCACTGATGTCAGGCTCCAGCCAGGGGTCAGTAGGGCGTCCCGACCGCGAGCAGTAGGCCAGATCCCACTGCGGCATGTTGCCGAAGGCATGACGCACCTGGTCAGCAATCTTCTCGCACACCGCCTTGTGCTGGGAGATGTAGTCAGTCCCTGGCTGCCCAGCCCCCGACGCCTCCTGCATGGGGCCGGGGATGGAGTGGGTGACGAAAACGACTCGGGTGGCCTCGAGCGGAGTCGGCGGGATGCGCATGAAGGACTGCATGAGGGCTTCCGCATTGGCGCGAATGAAACCGGGGGCCTCGTTGAAGGGAGGCACCTTGTCGATCTGCATGTCCGTGATGCCGGCCTGGTCGAGGGCCGCAGCAATCTCCTCGCGGTACTGACGGCAACCGGAGTAGCAGGCATATGCGGAGGTGACGACGGCAAGCACTCGACGCACACCGTGCTGGTGCATCTCGGGCAGGACGTCATCAAGGAACGGTGAGCCGTTGCGGTTCCCCAGCAGGATCGGGACTCGGACTCCGTGCTGGTGAAGCTCATTCTTCAAGGCGTTGACGAAGGCGTCCGTCGCCGCGTTGATGGGGCTCACCCCACCAAACTGGTCATAGTGGTGAGCGACCTCGGCCAATCGCTCATCCGGAATGCGACCGTTGGAAACCCTCCTCAGGAAGGGCCTAACCTCCTCCGGGGACCGCGGCCCACCGAAAGATGCGACGAGCACCGCGTCATAGGGAGCCAACGGATCCTTGGGGGCTGCATACGGGTTGGCGGTCACGAATTCCTCTCCTCACCTCGGGGCGCCGCATCCGCGGCAAGGTCCTCCACCCGCAGGCCGGTCACCGGGCAGGCCATGCAGTCAGCGTTCGTGAAGGTTGACATGTCGATGACGGGCGCGGCGATCTCGACGTCGATCCCCAACACGTCCGACAACGAGTTGAGCCAGCGATCCCCCAGGCCCTTCTCAGAGGCCATCCTGGCTCGCGCCGACGGGATGTGCGCCATGGACGCAGCAAGCCGACGCAAAGAAGCTGCCACCTCGTCGACCGGCACCGATCCCTCTTCGGGCAGGCGCTCAAGCTCGGCGGTGACGAGATCTGAGATGACGTCGCGCAGGGCGACGACGGCCGGAGCCATCCGACGACGCTCGAGGTCGATGGCAAGGTGCCGGACCCCGAAAGCGACGATGCGCTCGGCGGCGGCACGTTCAGCCTCGGCAGAGGCGGGAACGGCATGACGAATGGTCTCCAGGTCGATGACCTCAACCCCAGCGGGCACCGGATCCTCGACGTCACCGCTGACGGCCAGATCAAGGACCAGCAGGTCTCGTCCGGCGCGAGCATCCACTGCGCGTCGGGCGGCCTGTGCGGAGAGGGCGGGCATGCCCGATCCACGGCAGGTGACGACGAGGTCAGCCTGTGCCAACGCGGCGTCCAGATCGACGGCCTCGGCCACACGGTGACGGCGTGCGAAGCCGGCGGCACGTCCGGAAGCGGAATGAACCTGAATGTCGGTCACCCCGCGGGAGTTCAGCTGGGCGCACGACGCGCCGGCGTAGGAACCAGTTCCCATGACGACAACACGAACCCCGTCGAGGTCCATCCGCTGGGAAACGAGGTCCAGTCCGACGGCCACCACGGTGCGCCCTTCGGCAGCCAGTGCCGTCTCAGTGGCGACATGGCGGGAGGTCTTGAGCGCCTCCTCAACGACGTGGCCGATGATGTACGAAACCGTCTGTTCCTTGCGCGCCTCATTCAAAGCACGCTTCATCTGTCCGGCGACCTCGCGCTCACCGACGACCATCGACTCCAGGCCAGCAGCCACCCGGAACACACGCCAGACGGCGTCGTTCTCACAGAAGATCTGGGCCGAGTCAGCCAACACCGTCGCCCCCTGGTCGGCGAGACAGGCGCGCAGCGCGGTCTCGCCGAATCCTTGAGCGGCAGAGTCGGGAGAAGTCTCCACGATCAGGCACACTCGGTTGCACGTTGACAACACGAGAGCGCCACGGATCTGGGGATGGTCAGTCAGCGCCAGGCCGAGCCCATCGACCTGCGCGGCAGCCTCGGAAACGACGCCGAGTCCTTGCTCGGCATGATCCACGGTCAAGACACACAATCCCACGAGATGTTATTGAACCATGTGGTTCCGACGGTCCCCAGTAGCCGCGAGCCTTTCGCCGCAGTCGACAACTGCCCCATGAACGGCCTCTCGACGAAGTGAGGCACAATCGAGGTGATGACTGAAACCACCACTTCCACAGCCGACTCACCGCTTCTGCAGGCCATGACCGGGCATCGCCCTGCCGTCACCCCGGTTTGGTTCATGCGTCAGGCGGGCCGTTCGCTCCCGGAGTACCGCAAGGCCCGCGAGGGCACGACGATGCTCGACTCCTGTCTCAACCCTCAGCTGGCAGCTGAGATCACCTGCCAGCCGGTGCGACGTCACCATGTCGATGGGGCCGTCCTCTACTCCGACATCATGGTGCCGTTGGCCATGGCCGAGATCGGGGTGCGGATCGAGCCGGGAGTCGGACCAGTTCTCGACGAGCCTGTTCGCACCGAGGACGACGTCGACCGGATCACCCAGCGCGAGCCCGGCGATGCCTCTGCCATCGAAGAGGCTGCCCGCCTGGTGACGGAAGAACTCGGTGACACCACGCCACTGATTGGTTTCGTCGGCGCCCCGTTCACGATTGCCGCCTACCTGGTGCAGGGCGGGCCCTCTCGTGACCACCTGGCCGCCCGCGCGATGATGCACTCGGATCCGCAAGCCTGGGCCAGGCTCATGGAGTGGGTGGCCGACCTGGACGCCGCATTCCTGGCCGCCCAGTTGCGCGGTGGAGCTCGTGCCGTCCAGCTCTTCGACTCCTGGGCCGGGTCGCTGAGCGCCGTCGACTACCACGCCAGCGTTGCCCCTTTCTCCCAGCGTGCTCTCGCCGAGCTCGACCCGAACACCCCTGTGGTGCACTTCGGCGTCAATGCCAGCCATCTGCTCTCCGAGCTGGCCCAGGTGGCCGCGACGGCGTCCCGCTACCCGGTCCTCGGCGTTGACCACCGCATCAGCCTCGACGAGGCCTGCGCCACCCTCATGGTCTCCGGGATGGACATGCCGGTCCAGGGCAACATCGACCCGGCCCTGCTCCTCGCCGGTTGGGAACCGCTGGAGACCGCTACCCGCGAAGTCGTCGCGGCTGGACGTCAGGCCCCCGGCCACGTCGTCAATCTGGGCCATGGTGTGCCCGCCGACACCGACCCCGATGTCCTGACGCGACTGGTGGAGCTGGTGCACTCACTGTGAACCACGATTCCGAGGACGTGACGATGAACACCCCTGATCCGCACACCGTGGACGCCGTCGTCATCGGCGGTGGCATGGCCGGGCTCGTTGCGGCCTGGCAGCTCACCCAGGAAGGGCTGCACCCTGTGCTGGTGGAGTCCCGCGGGTACACCGGAGGCCTGGTGGCCGGGTCGAAACTGGCGGGGATCAGCTACGACATCGGCGCCGAGGGGTGGGCCATTCGTCTTCCCGACACCGCCGAGCTGGCCCGCGAACTGGGGATGACGGTCGAGAAGCCGAGGACCGCTCCGTCCTGGGTGTACTTCGACGACGCCTGCTTCGCGATGCCCGGCAATGCCATCCTGGGCATTCCTGCCGATCTGTCGGACCCGGCGGTCGTCATTGCGCTGGGAGCCCAGGAGGCCGCCCGCACCGCCGCACTCGACCGCGCCCCGATGCCCGACGAACTCCCACGGGATCTGGGAACCCTGGTGGAGTCACGGATGGGACCGGAGGTGCTGAGGCGACTCGTCACCCCGATCGCCGGTGGTATCCATGCCGCCGATCCGCACCTGCTCTCGGCCGACGTCGTCTCCCCCGGTCTGCGGGCTGCCGCCCAGTCCACCGGGTCCTTGGCTGCCGGCGTGGCCCTGTGCCGTTCCCGGATGCCGGAGGGGCCGGTCGTCGCCTCGGTGGCTGGCGGCATGTTCACCATGCCGGCCGAGCTGCGTCGTCAGGCCGAGGAGGCCGGTGCAAGGATCATGACCCGGGTGGGGGCTCGAAAGTTGACCCGCCATGGTGACCAGTGGCTCGTCGAGACCGCCGGCACCTCGCGCAACCCGAATCCGTCCCTGCCTCCTGTCCCTGACGGCGAGGTGCGCACCTTCCTGACCCCGCGGGTCGTCGTCGCCTGCTCTGCCGGTCCTGCCACCGACCTGCTGCGCAGTGTCATCGACGTCTCCGGACCCGAGATGGTTCCCGGTGCGCCCATTGGCCACGTCAATCTGGCTCTGCAGGCTCCGGAGCTGGACGACAGCCCGCGTGGAAACGGCATGCTGGTGGCTCCCGGGACGACGAGCGTCAAGGCGAAGGCCCTGACGCACATGTCTGCCAAGTGGCCGAGCCTGGGGCAGTCCTGCCCCGACGGACTGCACTTGCTACGGGTCTCCTACGGGCGATCCGGGGAGACGGATGTCGAGCTCAGCGTCGAGCGGGCGCTGGAGGATGCCTCGATCCTGCTCGGTGTGGAATTGTCGTCCAATCAGGTGGTGGACTCCCAGATCATCCACTGGACGGGGTCTCTGGCCCCGACGACTCCGGAGACCAGGGCGTGGCGTGACGGTCTGCACCGCCAGCTCGAGGAGTTGAACCGGTCCGGACGAGGCCGCATCGGTCTGGTCGGGGCATGGGCGTCGGGTTCCGGCATCGCCGCTCTGGTGCCTCAAGCCCGCCACACGGCCCGTCAACTGGTCTGAGAGCAAGGGAAAAGGCGTCGGAACCGAGTGCCACAATGGAGGACATGTCTTCAATCCGTCTGGGAACCCGTGCCAGCACCCTGGCAACCACTCAATCCGAGATGGTCGCAGAGCTGCTGAGATCACAGGGGCTCGACGTCGATCTGGCGACGATCACTACCCACGGTGACACCTCGACGGCCTCCCTGGCGTCGATGGGTGGCATCGGGGTGTTCGCCTCGGCGATCCGCACGGCCCTGCTGGAGGGCTCAGCCGACATCGCCGTCCACTCCTTCAAGGACCTGCCGACCGGACGCCCGCTCGGACTGGCGATTGGTGCCGTCCCTGTTCGCGAGGATCCGCGCGACGCCCTGGTGGCTCGTGACGGTCTCACCCTCGGCGAGTTGCCGCAGCGGGCCAGCGTCGGAACCGGTTCGCCGCGGCGAGTGGCCCAGCTGTTGGCGGTGCGACCGGACCTGACGATCGTCGACATCCGCGGCAACGTCGATACCCGTCTGGGCCGGGTCAAGGGTCTGGGTCACTACGCCAAGGACAGCGGCAAGGAGGACCTCGACGCCGTCGTGCTGGCTGCCTCAGGGCTTGCTCGTCTGGGTCACAGTGACGTCATCACCGAGCTTCTCGACCCGTCGGTCGTGCTGCCGGCTCCGGCCCAGGGAGCCCTGGCCGTCGAGTGTCGGACCGCCGATGTGCATCACGGCAAGCTCGCCAAGGCCCTCGCCAGAATCGACGACCACGGCACGCGACTGTCGGCCACCGCCGAGCGAGCCGTGCTGTCCCATCTGGGGGCCGGGTGCGCCGCCCCGATCGGCGCGTTGGCCCATCTCACGCCGACCCCCGGGAGGTCCCCAGACGTGTTGACCCTGGACGTCGTTGTGGCTGCGGTCAACGGGTCGCGCACCATTCGGGAACAGGTGAGCGTCGAATTGCCTGAGGAGGTCGAGCCGGCACTGGCCGCGGCGCATACCCTGGGAGTGACGGCCGCCGAGGAGCTGCTGGACGACGGCGCCGCCGATGTCGCAGACCTCAAGGCCTCAGGAAGCACTCGATGACCACGAACCCTGCTGATCTCATCAAACCCCCAGTCGTCGTCCCCCGTGACGACTCCCACGACAAATTCGTGACGACCTTGAAGCAGGCCGGTTACGGGGTCATCCACAAGGCGCTGACCCGGACCGTCGAGCTCCCGGACGCCGATAGGCTCTCCGAGGCCGACCTGTGGCAGGCCGACTGGCTGGTCGTCACCTCGAAGACCACCGTCGGGCTGCTGCCCGATCCACTGCCGAACCCTGACATCAAGGTGGCAGCCGTGGGCGCAGCTACTGCGAGGGCCCTGGAGAAGCGCAGTACTGGCGTCGACTTCGTGCCGGAGGACCACAGCGGAGCCGGTCTGGTCGCCGAATGGCCGGGTGGTGCCACGAACGTCCTACTCCCGGTCTCGAAACTGGCCGCCGACACCGTCCCCGAAGGACTGACGAGGGCCGGTTGCACCGTCAACCGGCTCGAGGTGTACACCGCCGCTGCCGTTGAGGAACTGCCCCAGGTGATCGCCCAGTCCTGGCCGTCGGTCGGGTTCGTCGTCGTCACTGCATCCTCGGTGGGACGTGCCCTGATCGACCTCGTCGAACCGTTGGGATGGCGCCGTCAGAAGCTCATCGCGCTGGGCAAGCCCACCGCAAAGACACTCGAGGAACTCGGCCACCCGGCAGACGCGGTGGCCTCCTCCCCCACCCCGGAGGCCGTCCTCGAGGCGGTCGAGTCCCTGGTCGCCTGATCGACGACCTGTTTAAGAAGGAAGATGATCATGAACCTGTACCTGCCTGATTCCAGCGATCCGCGCATGGCCGGCGTCAAACCGCTGCCCGAGGGGCTTCGCCCGGTGTCGCGTCCGCGCCGGCTGCGCACCACCCCTGCGATGCGACGCATGGTCGCGGAGACCCGGGTCGCCCCGGCCCAGCTCATGCTGCCGGTCTTCGTCAAGGAGGGCATCGACTCCCCTGTCGAGATCACAAGTCTGCCTGGCCAGTACCAGCACTCCATCGAGTCCATCAAGGAACTCGCCACCAAGGCCACCGAGGCCGGCATCGGCGGTATCGACCTGTTCGGTATTCCCGAGCACAAGGACGAGATCGGTTCCCAGGCCTGGGATCCCAACGGAATCCTCAATGCCGGTATCTCTGCGGTGCGCGAGGCTGTTGGTGACGACCTCGTCATCTGTGCCGACACCTGTCTGGATGAGTTCACCGATCATGGCCATTGTGGTGCGCTGACTCCTGACGGCCGCGTCGACAACGACTCCACCCTGCCGCTCTACGCCGCGATGGCGGTGTCCCAGGCCCGCGCCGGAGCGCACATGGTGTCCCCGTCGGGAATGATGGACGGCCAGATCGCCGTCATCCGTGACGCCCTGGACCGCGAGGGATTCACCGACGTGCCGATCATGGCCTACTCGGCGAAGTATGCGTCCGCCTTCTTCGGACCCTTCCGCGACGCCGTCGACTGCTCCCTCCAGGGTGATCGCAAGTCCTACCAGCAGGATCCGTCGAACCGTCGTGAGGGCATGCGCGAGGCCCTGCTCGACCTGGCCGAGGGTGCCGATCTCGTCATGGTCAAACCCGCCTCTCACTACCTGGACGTGCTGGCCGACGTCGCCGAAGTCTCCCAGGTGCCGGTTGCCGCCTACCAGGTGTCCGGCGAGTACGCGATGCTCGAGGCCGCTGCCGCCCACGGATGGATCGACCGTCGTCGCTGCATCAACGAATCCCTGACCTCGATCGTGCGCGCGGGTGCCGATCTCGTCCTGACCTACTGGGCCATCGAGGCCGCACAAATGTTCCGCGAGGCCTTCTGATCCTTGATGATCAAGCCCGCCACAAGCCCAAACACCGGAAGGAAGAAATGACCTCCAACGCCGAACTGTTCTCCGCCGCTCAGGCTGTCATTCCCGGCGGGGTGGATTCCCCGGTGCGAGCCTACGGATCGGTGGGCGGGGTTCCCCGCTTCATCGAGAAGGCCCAGGGGCCGTGGATCTGGGACGCCGAGGGCACCCGGTACCTCGATCTGGTGTGCACCTGGGGTCCGGCCCTGTTGGGGCATGCCCGTCCCGAGGTCGTCTCTGCCGTCCAGGACGCCGCGTCGAAGGGACTGTCCTTCGGCGCGCCAACCCGTACCGAGACCGAACTGGCCGATGCGATCATCGAGCGGATGGCCCCGGTGGAGAAGGTGCGCTTCGTCTCGACAGGTACTGAAGCGACGATGACTGCGGTTCGACTGGCGCGTGGTGCCACCGGCCGCGACGTCATCATCAAGTTCGCCGGCAACTACCACGGTCACTCCGACGCCCTGCTCGCCGCAGCGGGTTCGGGGGTGGCGACGGCCGGTCTGCCCGGTTCGGCGGGTGTTCCGGCCGCCTCGACTGCCGACACCATCGTGGTGAGCTACAACGACGTCAAAGCCCTTGAGGACGTGTTCTCCGAGCGTGGCGACCAGATCGCTGCGGTGATCGTCGAGTCCTGCCCGGCCAACATGGGCGTCGTCCCGCCCGAGCCCGGCTTCAATGCGACGATCCGTCGCCTCACCAAGGAGCACGGCGCCCTCATGATCGTCGACGAGGTGCTCACCGGATTCCGGTGCAGCGCGTCGGGATTCTGGGGTTTGCAGCAGCAGTCCGGCGAGAACTTCGCCCCCGACATCTTCACCTTCGGCAAGGTTGTCGGCGGCGGGATGCCGCTGGCTGCCTTGGGCGGGCGCGCCGAGATCATGGACCTGCTGGCGCCGACCGGCCCCGTCTACCAGGCCGGGACCCTGTCGGGTAACCCGCTGGCCACCGTCGCCGGCGTCAAGACCCTCCAACTGGCTGACGCCGGGGTGTACCAGCGTCTCGATGCGCGCTCAGAGCAGTGGCGAGGCGAGCTGGCTGCTGCCCTCGACGCGGCTGGCGTCTCCTACCGTCTGCAGACCGCCGGGAACCTCTTCAGCGTGTTCCTCGGGGTCGAGGAACCGGTACGCGACTACGAGGATTCCAAGTCCCAGAACGCCGATGCCTACACCGCCTTCTTCCACGCCATGTTGAACGCCGGGGTCAACCTGCCGCCGTCCTGCTTCGAGGCTTGGTTCCTCTCCGACGCCCATGACGACGAGGCCTTCGAGGTCTTTTGCAAGGCCCTGCCGAAGGCTGCCGAGGCCGCAGCCAAGATCATCGGCTGAGATCGGCTGATCCGTGCCTGAAACCGGGCTGACTCCGCGGGCCGTCGAGACGATCTGCGACTGGTTCGACGTGCAGGGACGGGACTTGCCGTGGCGTCGACCGGAGACCTCGCCGTGGGGAGTGCTCGTCAGCGAGGTGATGAGCCAGCAAACACCTGTGTCGCGAGTCATTGGTCCGTGGCATGAGTGGATGAATCGTTGGCCGACTCCGGACGATCTGGCCGAGGAGGAGTCCGGTGCCGCCGTCGCCGCGTGGGGACGTTTGGGGTACCCCCGTCGCGCGCTCCGTCTGCACGCCTGCGCGGTTGCCATCGCCACCGAGCACGGCGGGGTCGTGCCCAGCACCTACGACGAGCTCATCGCCCTGCCGGGGATCGGCGACTACACGGCTGCCGCGGTGGTGTCTTTCGCCTTCAGAGGGCGCGCAACCGTGCTGGACACCAACGTGCGTCGCGTCATTGCACGCGCGGAGTCCGGAATCGCGAACTGTCCGACCTCGGTGACGAAGGCCGAACGGGTCGTCGCCGACGCACTGGTTCCCGAGGAGGACGGCACAGCCGCGAAGTGGGCAGTGGCCTCCATGGAGCTGGGAGCGCTGGTGTGCACGGCTCGTTCACCACAGTGCGAGGTCTGCCCGATCAATTCCCGATGCCGGTGGGTGGCTGACGGCAAGCCCGACAACGCCCCGGCCCGTCGCGGACAGCCGTGGAAGGGGACGGACCGTCAGTGTCGCGGGGTGATCATGGACGTCGTTCGCAACAGCCCGCACGGAGTAGAGGTTCGGTTGGCTCTTTCTGCCTGGCCCGAACCCGATCAGGCATCGAGGTGCCTCGAGTCCTTGCTTCATGACGGTCTGGTGCATCGCCGTGGAGAGCTGGTGACGCTGTGAAGACGATCGCAGGAAGCGTTGCCGCTGCCCAGGTCATTGCCGAACACATCGGCACCACGTCAGAGCGGCCAGTTGTTCTCATCGATGGGGGTTCGGGGTCGGGGAAGACGACCCTTGGCGAGCGCGTCACGAGGCTCTACCCGCAGGCCCAGATCGTCCATGGCGACGACCTCTACTCCGGCTGGGCCGGGTTGTCAGCGGTGTGGGATTTGAGCGAGCTCGTCGTCAGGAACCGCTATCAGCAGTGGGACTGGTACCAGGATCACTTTGCCGAGGAGGTCATCCTCGACGCTCGTAGTCCCCTTGTGATCGAAGGTTGTGGGGTTCTCACCGCGACGAATGCCAAGCATGCCTCGATGACGGTGTGGTGTTCCTGCCCCTACAAAACCCGACGCGACCGCGCCCTGGGACGTGACGAGTTCTTCGTCGACTCGTGGGCGATGTGGGCCGTCCAGGAGAGGCTGCATCAAGTCCGTCACCACCCCGAGCAGCTCGCTGACGTCGTGGTGGATCTGACAGCCGTCGCCCAGTGACTCACCCCACCCCGCAGCGCTCCACCAGGGCTGTGTTAGGGTTCCAGCAACATTTCATGGATCTCCGGCTTGTGACTTTCGGCAATACCTGATCCACCGGCGGGCACGAGTGTGTCCACGCCGGTATTGCACGTTGCCGGAGGTACTCATGAATCCAGTACTGGAGTCCCTACGAAAGGGACTTGTTGTCTCCTGTCAGGCGTTACCTGGCGAACCCATGTATTGCGAGGACGGTGGCGTCATGCCTCTGTTCGCAAGGGCAGCTGCTCAGTCGGGAGCCGTCGGTATTCGCGCCAATTCGGTCCGCGACATCAAGGAGATCCGGGCAGCCGTCCCATTGCCGGTGATCGGCCTCCTCAAGAGGGAATACGACGGTTACGAGCCCTACATCACCCCGACCCTTGACGACGTCGAGGCGGTCCTGTCCGCCGGAGCCGACATCCTCGCCTTCGACGCCACCGACCGCGTTCATCCGAACGACGTCTCCACGCCGGACTTCATCGCCCAGATCCGCAAGGCCCATCCGACGGCTGTTCTGATGGCCGACATCTCCACCTATGACGAAGCAGTCATGGCCGCGAAGTGCGGAGTCGACCTGGTCGGAACCACCCTCTCCGGTTACACCGCCGCCTCTGCGAACTCACCCGTGCCCAACCTGGAGCTGGTGCGTCGTCTCGCTGCGGACCTGTCCATCCCCGTCATCGCGGAGGGCAACATCTCAACCCCTGACCTGGCGGTCGACGCCCTCAACTGCGGAGCCCACGCCGTCGTCGTCGGAGGCGCTATCACCCGTCCTGCCCAGATCTGTACCCGATTCGTCGACGCGATTCGCGCTCGCGCCGCCCAAACCCCCTCGGAGAACTGACATGTTCAAGACCCTGCAGAAGATCGGCAAGGCCTTCATGCTGCCGATCGCCATCCTCCCAGCGGCCGGTCTGTTGCTGGGTATTGGTGGTGCGTTGTCCAACCCCACCACCGTCAAGAGTTACCCCGCTCTCGGCAATCCGATCCTCCAAGACATCTTCCAGGTGATGAGCGCTGCTGGAAGTGTCATCTTCGAGAACCTCCCTCTGCTGCTGTCGATCGGCTTGTGTATCGGCTTGGAGAAACGAGACAAGGGAACCGCAGCCCTCGCCGGTATCACCGGCTTCCTCGTCATGACGGCCACCACCAAAGCGCTCGTCTCCCTCTCCAGCAACCCCGACCGGCCGATTGACACCGGCGTCATCGGTTCACTCGTCATCGGTGCCGTCGCCGTGTGGCTTCACAACCGCTACCACAACATCGAGCTGCCAGCCTTCCTCGGCTTCTTCGGCGGCTCACGCTTCGTCCCGATCATCACAGCCTTCGCCGGAATCATCATTGGCGCATTTTTCTTCCTGGTATGGCCGCCGGTCCAGGCCGGAATGGTGTCGGCCGGCACCGCGGGGAGATCGTCGACGCCTCATCGGCCCAGCGGTACCTGGCGGAGGGCACCTACCGAACGGCTGCGATCGCCTCACTCCTATCCAACGCCACTCACACCCAGGTGCGGGTGGCGCAGGCGATCGTCGAGCTGGCTCAGGAGGAACTGGGGATCCCGAACGCCCAACGCATGATGCTGCCGGTGCTCGATCACCTCGTCGCGGCAGTACACCGAGCAGAGCAGGGAAGCGTCATCGACTTCCCCCTGACTTGGGAGGTTCAGCAGCTGTACCCCGACGAGGCGCGCCTGGGTCACCGGGCCGTCGAGATCGTCGACGGTGCTCTCGGCATCCATCTGCAACCCGAGGAATGGGCGGCGTTCGCGCTGCACTTCATCAACCACCAGTGGGATGGCAAGAGTGTGTCGCGCACCGTGACGATGACTCAAGCGATCTCCGAGGTCTTCACCGAACTCGAGAATCTCTGGCAGGTCCAGATTGACCGGTCCTCCATGAGCGCATCACGGTTCGTCACGCATCTTCGTTACCTATTCGCGCGAGCCGCAGACAACAAGCAGCTCTCCCACATCGACCTGGACATCATGGGTCTCATGTCGGATCGCTACCCGGAGGCCACCTCGGCGGCTCTTACGGTGGCCGAGCACATCTCGACGGCGATCGGCGACGACCTGACGAAAGCCGAGGTCAACTACATCGCACTGCACACCACACGCCTTTACGGCGAGGTGACGGTTATGGATGGTTGACCTCTGGCCAGTGTCATTGTGGATCTGGCGGAATGGCGGTGGCGGCCTCTCTTGCGAGAGGCCGCCACCGGCACCACGAGGACGGGATCAGAATCCCGACAGGTCCTTGAACTTGACCTTTGCGACGTCGTCGGTGTCGCACAAGGCCTTGAACTTCCACTTTCCGTTGGCGTCGATACTCTCCGTCGAATCCGTGCAGGTTCCGACGTTGGCCCCCGAGTCGTCATAGGCGTTGAAGGTAATCATCACGGCGACCTTCACAGGCTTGTCTGAATTGTTCGTAACTGTGCCCTTCACCATTGGGGAGAAGTCATCAGTCGTGAACTTATAGCCCTTCTCCAGGACGAGACGTTCGGTCGGCTTCGCGTCCTCGGCCTTCTTCTCGTCCGCCTTCTTCGCTGCCTTGTCGGTCGACTTGGCTTCACTGGACGCGGCGGTATCCGTCTTGGCATCGGAACCGTCGTCACCGCCGCCCATCGCGCCAAAGGCGAGCAAGAGAGCGACGATGACGAGCAGCCAGAACCACACGCGCTTGTAGATCGGCTTCTTCGGCTTGGGCTGTGGGGCCTGCGGTGGCTGGGGTTGAGACTGGTTCGGCCAATTGGTGTCGGTCACGATCACTCCTGAGGTGTTTTCGCTTGGTGTACCAAGTCCACCGCCGCAGGCCCCGTCCCCACATCACCCGGACGGCCAGGACCGCCTCTGTCGATCGGCCCCATCGCCTCTCCCGAACGGCGGTGCCACGAGTAGAGCTCAACTCCGTAACATAGCTGCCGTGTTCAAATTCCAGAAGGTCGGCCGCGACAGCCGTCCAGCGGTATGGCGGACCATCCTTCTGGCCCTGATCAGTGCCTTTGGTGGCCTGATCTGCATCGTGTTCTCACCGGCAGGGTTTCAGACCGAGACGCCGGCGGGAACCGACATTGACGCCGCAGTGGTCATCGTTGCGCTGATCCTGGACATCGCCCTGGCAACGGCCCTGGTCTGGCGTCACCGCATCCCCTTCGGATTGACGATCGCTGCTGCGCTCGGCGCCGCGGTCATGCCCATCGGGACGATGCCTGCTCTCATTGCCCTGGCAGCCCTGCTTGGCCGACGGCGTGGTCCTGCGACATGGTGGTGCACCGCTCTGGTCGCCGTGATAACCGTCGTCGACGCCATCCTTGATGGTCGAGCCCAACCCAACGGGGCGTCGGTGACGGCGTCGATATTTCAGGCGAACAACTCACTGGAGGCCCGCAACACAACTTCTATCCTGACGGCCCTTCTTGGTGCAGCGACGTTTCTCATCATCGGGATAGGTGCTGGTCTCATCCGCCGTTCGCGTCGTGAAGCCATCGTCACGGGCCAGGACTTGTCTGCAGCTCACCAACGCGTGGCCCGGCTCGATGATGAGGTTTCACGCCGTCAAGAGCGGGAAAAGATTGCCCAAGAAGTTCACGACTCACTGGGGCATTCGCTGTCCCTCATCTCACTGCAGGCCGCATCTTTGGAGACCAAGCTTGACGGCACTGACCACGTGGAGAGCGCCAAGACGCTGCGCGAATCGGCGGGCAAGGCGATGTCTGAGCTGAGGTCCTTGCTCTCCTTGCTCTCCGAGCCCATGACGCCGGCGCCGGATCTTCCGTTGTCAAAACTCGCCGAGGTCGTCGAGGACACTTTTGGCGCCGGTCAGCCGATCACGGCATCAATTTACGTTTCCGAGGGAGACTCTGCTGATCCTGCCCTCTCTCGGGCTGTGTACCGGACCGTCCAGGAGCTGCTGACAAACACCGCCAACCACGCGCCAGGAACAACTGCCGCTCTCAAGGTGCACGCTTCACCGGCCGACGGAGTCCGCATCGAATGCTCGAACCCGATCGTAGAAGGCGGGCGCGGCGAAGGCTCTGGACGTGGACTCTCTGGCATCAGTGAACGGGTCAAGTTGCTCGACGGCACCGTGTGTCGAACTGAGGAACACGGGATGTTTTCAGTCACCGTTACGATCCCGTGGCGCAACGCTTCTTGACTCTGCGACGCCTGACGTGGGAGTTCCTGCAATACCATGCATTGAGTGGTTACCGTTCTCCTCGCCGATGACGATCCGTTGGCACGCAGTGCTGTGTCGACAATCGTCGGCCATGACGACGCCATCACGATCCTGGGGCAAGCGGGAGACGGCCGGGACGCCATCCGCATGGCACGTGAATTACGACCAGATGTCGTCCTCATGGATCTGCGTATGCCCGGAATGGACGGCGTGACGGCCACGGCAACACTCCGCGCCGATCCGCAGCCTCCTCAGATTGTTGTCCTGACGACCTGGGATGTCGACAATGCCGTCATGTCGTCGATCAATGCCGGAGCCTCAGGATTTCTTCTCAAGTCCGCCTCTCCACAGGAGATCACCACGGCCATCAAGGCTGCTGCCGCGGGAGACGCTGTGCTGTCAGCGCGCAGCACCAAGCAACTTCTCGACACCGTGCGCACCGATCCGTCCCGTCGCCGGCGTCGTGCGGCCGCCAAACAGCTCTCCCAACTGACCGACCGGGAGCGCGACATCGCCATTGAAGCGGCCAGAGGGTTGTCGAACGCTGAGATCGGCGAACGCCTCTATCTGGCTGCAGGCACCGTCAAGTCCCACTTGGCAAACATCCAAACCAAACTTGACATGTCGAACAGGGTCCAAATAGCCGTCCTCGTAGAGCGAGCCGGCCTACTCGATTAGCTCAAAACACGTAGTACTTCAGCAGTACCAGGATGACGAGCACACCCAGAAGCATTGCCATCCTCGGCCACGTCTGCGGGGACTTGCCGGCCTGAATGCGCTTGGGGTCCTCGAAGAAGATGACTCCGCACGCCAGCCCGACGACGAATCCGCCCAGGTGGGCCTGCCATGCGATCCCGGAGATGAACAACAGCAGTGCCGCGTTGATGGCCAGCACGATCCACAGGTCTCGGGTCGACGCCCCGAGCCTGCGCTGCACGATGAGCAGCACTCCGAACAGGCCGAAAATCGCGCCGGATGCGCCGACGACGCCGTCATTCATGTTCGGCAGGAACCTCCCGTCACCATGTGGGGAGGCCATCAGGCAGAACAACACTCCCCCGCCCAGACCGGACATCAGGTAGGCGGCGAGAAACCGGGCTCGTCCCAGGAAGGGCTCCAGCGACCGCCCCAAGGCCCACAGGGCGTACATGTTGAAGCCGATGTGGAGGATGCTCAGCGCGTGCCCGAACATCGATGTGACGAATCGCCAGGGCTCGTGGAACCCCTGGATGGGCGCCAGGACGACGGCGTCGCGGATCTGAGGGCTGACCCACTCCCCGGCCCACACCAGGAAACAGATACCGATGAGGGTCCACGTCACCACCGGGAGGTCACTGCGTCGTTTCACGCGGGCAACAGGCCTGGGAGCTGCCTGCTGGTACGACGCCGAGGGCGCTTCCCACGAGGGATCGACCTCCCCCGAGCGATATGGCTCGGACTCCGGTCTCGACGTCCTTTCTGCCTGCCCGGAATCTGGCTGCGAAGGTGCCCACGAGGACTCGTCATGTTTCGGCTCGTCCGCCCATGAACCCCACTCGTCTGGGCGGGAATAATTGTCGGGACGTTGGTTGTTCTGGCTCATCGGCGTCCTGCAAGTGCTGAGGTGATTGACTCGGTGATGGAGGTGTCGCGGAACTCGAATCCGTGATCAAGGAGTTTGGCGGGCTTGACCCTCTGTCCGGAGCACAGCGCCTCATCGACGAGCTGGGACCCGAAGATCATCTTCGCCGCCGGGGTCGGGAAAGGCAGCACTGACGGCCGGTGCATCGCCTTGGCCAGGGTTTTCGTGAACTCGGCGTTGGTGCATGGATTCGGTCCGACGAGGTTGACCGGTCCACTGATGGAATCGTCAGTGAGGATCCGGACCATGGCCGAGACATGGTCGTAGAGGCTGATCCACGACATGTACTGGCTACCGTCGCCGATCTTGCCTCCCATTCCGAACTGGAAGAGCGGGCGCTCCTTACCGAGGATGCCGCCGAACGAGCTCATGACGTGACCGGTACGCAGGGTTGCCACGCGCACTCCTTCGGGAGCGGAATTCGCGGCCGCTTCCCACCGCTGGCAGACCTCGGCCAGGAATCCTTCGCCAGCGGGGTCATCCTCGTCGAGCCATTCATCGCCACGAGGGCCGTAATAGCCAACGGCCGATCCGTTGATGAAAGTCCGGCAGCGTGGCGAGGATGCCAGGGCTCGCACGATGAGACGAGTGGAGTCGATGCGTGAGGCCAAGATGCGGGTCTTGCGTTCATCGGTCCAGCGTCCCCCGGCGATGGGAGCTCCAGCCAGATTCACCACAGCGTCGACGTCGTCGAGGAATGGCGGGGCGATGGACAAGGTGTCGAGGTCCCACCTGCGGTCGGAGGGTTGGATGGGTTCGTGACGAGTCAGTGTGACGACGTCGTGGCCTTCCTTGCGCAGCCGCTGAACCAGCGCTGTGCCGATGAGACCGGCAAACCCTCCGATGGCAATCTTCATGTGGTCATCCTACGAGGCGGGCGAAAGGCACCCCGGCGACGTCCACCTGCCTCACAGAGGATTGTCGTCAGGAATTGTGCTGAGATGAACGCTGGAAGTTCGCGAAGAAGGCACAGACGATGACGCAGATCGTGCCGGCGATGATGGTGATGAACATCGACTCGCCGAGCCCTCGCCCCAGGTCATGGCGAGCCATGATTCGGGCGTCCATCATCATGGCAATGAGGGCCGAGCCAAGGGCCGAACCGACCTGACGAGTCGTATTGAAGACTCCTGAACCGGCTCCGGCGTCAGCCTGACCGAGATCGTCAGTGCCCACCAGCGAGATCGGGCTCCACATCATGGCCGAACCGATACCGGTGACGACCGACAGCAGCAGGAAGACCCACACCCCAGTTGACGGCACCATGAACAGCCACCATCCGATCGAGGCAATCACGTAGAGAGCCACGCCGATGGTGGCCATTCGCCCCGACGAGCGGCGCTGGAGCACCCGTCCAACCACCGGAGACAGCGCACCGGAGAAGACGGCGGTGGGGATGAGCAGCAGGGCGGCGATCGTCGGGGACTTGCCACGCACGTTCTGCAGGTACACAGTGGTCGGCATGAAGTAGGCAGTCACGAGCATGCCGACCAGGAAGATCGCGATATTGGCGAGGGTGAAGTTGCGCTTGGTGAACAGACGCAGCGGAACCAGTGGTTCGAAGTCGCTGGCGTGAGCATGCAGATGGGCCTGCGCCCATTCGGTCTGGGAGACCACGAAGAGCACCATGAAAACCACGCCGAGGATGACGAGCAAGGGTACGGAAATGATGCCGGTAATCGTCCCCCAGTTGTACTGCTCACCCTCCTGAATACCGAAGACGAGCAGGGTCATGCCGATACCCGACAGGATGACGCCCAACCAGTCGAAGGCGTGACCATGAGTCTCCAGGGCGGGGACGTTCCGGATGGCCAGCCACAGCCCGATGATGGTGACCGGGACGTTGACGAAGAAGATCCACTCCCATCCCAGGGTGTCGACGAGAATGCCGCCGAGGACCGGGCCGACGAAGCTGGCCACACCTGCCGTGGCTCCCCACAGGCCCATGGCGGCGCCGCGCTTTTCCGGTGGGAAGAGTCGGGTGATCATCGACAGGGACTGCGGGGTCATGAGGGCAGCACCGATTCCCTGAACCGCACGAGCGGCGATGAGAGCCTCGATCGTCGGGGAGAGACCACAAGCCAGCGAGGAAACTCCGAAGACGAGCATACCAATGAGGTACATGCGACGCGGGCCCCACCGGTCGCCCATACGTCCGGTGATCAGCAGCGGGACGGCGTAGGTGAGCAGATAGACACTGGTGATCCACACGCCGTGGTTGAGATTGGCGTTGAGGGCGCGGATGGTCGCTGGCAGTGCGGTCGTGACGATCGACGTGTCAACGAGGATCATGAAGAAGCCCACGAGGAGGGCCCACAGAGCGCTCCATGCCTGCTTCTCGGTGACGACATTTCCATCTCGGTCCCGGGCAAGGCGATCGACGTCCACGACTGGCGATTGCTCGGACGACAAGAGGTCTCCTAGGGGGCGAAGAGGTTAGGGCAAGGGCCGATGATACCCCGGCGGATTACCCCGGGAACGTGTCATCGCCACGGCTGCGATGACATCCGAAACCTCACGACGACCCCGGCTCGAGCCTGGGCAAGACGGTCTGCGTCGTCGGGGTCGACAACCCCGATGACTGGGTACCCACCGGTCGTCGGATGATCCGGGCCGAAGACCAGGGGCACACCCGAGGTGGGCACCTGGATCGCTCCTCGCACCACCGGCTCACTCGTCAACTCCCCCGTCACTGCTCGCTCCAGGGACGGCCCTTCCAGCCGCGTCCCGACGCGGTCGCTCGCCTCTCCGACCCGCCATGTCGTCTCCTCGAGCGCGCGTCGGCCAGCGTCAGTGAACCAGTCGTCGCGCGGGCCCCATACGCCGTGGAGGATGAGTTCTTGTGGCGCGGGACCGACGTTGACAGGCTTCGTAGTGATGACGCCGGCTGGCCCATCCCCAACGGTGACGACGTCTCCCGTCTTGAGCGGGGCTGGTCCCATCCCTCGGGTCGGGTCGGCCGAGACGCTGGCGAAGGTCGGCGTCGCACTGATGCCTCCGGTGACGGACAGATAACTCCGTAATCCCGTTTCCGGCGCACCGACCGTCAGCGTCTGACCATCGGCGACGAGGAATCCACGGCCGTTGGGACGTGGTGATCCATCCAGATCAATCTCGACGTCTGCCCCTGTCGCAGCAACAAGAACAGGCTCTCCGATGCACGTCAGACGCACTGGACCGAGCAGAACTTCCAGGCACCCGAGACCGGCTGCGTTACCGACGAGACGAGCTCCCTCCCGATAGGCGCGACGATCCCACGCCCCGCAGCCACTGATCCCCAGATCGGCCCATCCTCGACGTCCAGCATCCTCGACGAGGGTTCTGGGTCCGGCCATCTCCACGACGAAGTGAGTCATGAGGTCACTGCCTCGAACTTGATGACGGCACCCGGCAATAGCAGGGCCGGCGGGTCAGCGTTCTCGTCCCACAGCGTCATCTCCGTCGTCCCGATGATCTGCCAACCGCCCGGTGACGCTTGCGGATAAGCCCCGGTGAATCCGTCGGCCAGGGCGATACTGCCCGGTGGGATCCGGGTTCGGGGGCTGGAGCGACGTGGAATCCGGTAGGGCCAGTCCACCCCGGACATATACCCGAACCCAGGCATGAATCCCGCGAACTCCACCGTCCACAGCTGGTCGCTGTGGTGCTTCACCAGCTCGTCGGTCGTCATGTCGAGCAGATCTGCCACGTCCGACATATCGAGTCCGTCGTAACGCACGGGCACTGGGAGGGGCTCCCGCGATCCCTCCTCGACAGCGTCCAATCCCCCGGCGAGCAGGTCTTGGACATGGGCGACGGCTCCCGGCAACAGGTCAGCGGACTCCACCTGGACGAGCACCGTCGTCTGGGCCGGTACGAGATCCACCGTCCCTTCAGCCGGGTGGTCGCTCAGGGCGCGATGCAGACGCCGCCGCTGACCGGCGTCGTCCAGTTCGACGAGAACCGCCGTCCGCCCGGTCGGCAGCAGTCTCATGCGACAGCCCGCAGCTCGACACCGGCAGCAGCAAGACAATCGCGCACCGCCGTGGCCATCGCGACAGCCCCCGGGGTGTCACCGTGGACGCACACCGAATCGGCCTGGATACTCACCTCGGTGCCATCGATGGCGGTCACCGCTCCCTGGGTCACGAGCTTGACGACCCGCTCGGCGACCTCGTCGGGGTCGTGCAACACCGATCCCTCCTGGCTACGCGACACCAGGGTGCCGTCCGGATTGTAGGCGCGATCAGCAAAGGCCTCACGCAGGGTTCGCACTCCCTGCTGCTCGGCAAGGTCGAGGACGAGGGCGCCGGGTAGACCGAGGATGGCCACGTCAGAATCCGTGGCGGAATTGACGGTGACGATCGCCTCGACGACAGCTCTGGCCTGCGCCTCGTGGTGGACGATCGTGTTGTACAAGGCGCCATGAGGCTTGACGTAGCGCACCGACGCGCCGTGAACCGCGGCAACCCCGCGCAGCGCCGACAACTGGTAGATGACCTCGTCACGCAGTCGTCCGGGGTCTACGTCGACGAAGTTGCGACCGAACCCGGCGAGGTCCCGGTAGGCGACATGGGCCCCCACGCACACCCCGCGTTCTGCGGCGGCCTTGCAGGTGCGTCCCATGACGACGGCATCGCCGGCATGGAACCCGCATGCCACATTCGCCGAGGTGACGATTCCCAGCAGAGACTCGTCGTCACCCATCTTCCACGACCCGAAGGACTCCCCCATGTCTGCATTGAGATCAACAGTTGCCATGACCCAAGATTGCCGCAATCTGCCTGGTCGTCGTGACAGATCCGGCAATGGAGACGTGAAATACTCCCGACACGCTCTCTAGAGTGACGCGACAAAATCCCCAGAAACACCCAGGAGAGGAGCGAACCATGTGGGTTCTGCTTGCCGTGGCGATCGTCGTCGTCGGCTTCGCGCTGCGGCTCAACGCCATGCTCGTGGTCGCAGTCGCCGGTGTCGCTGCCGGCCTCATTGCCGGTATGACGCCGGTCAAGATCATCGAGACCTTCGGCACCGGATTTGCTAGTTCTCGATCCGTGACGGTCTTCATCGTCGTCCTGCCCGTCATCGGATTGCTCGAGCGCCACGGCCTCATGCAGCAGGCCGGCCGTCTGATGTCGAAGATGAAGTCCATGACGGCTGGGAAGCTCCTCGCCATCTACCTCGCCGTTCGCCAGATCACCGCTGCACTGGGGTTGTCATCCATCGGCGGACCCGCCCAGGCGGTGCGCCCGCTCGTCGTGCCGATGGCTGAGGCTGCCGCCCGACGCAGTCACCCTCGCTACACCCGCAAGATGCGGGAGAAACTGCGCTCCTATGCCTCCTCGGCGGACACCATTGGACTGTTCTTCGGTGAGGACGTCTTCATTGCCATCGGGTCGATCCTGCTCATCACCGGCTTCGTCGATGCCACCTACAACCTCAAGCTCGAAGCCCTCCAGATCGCCCTGTGGGCCATCCCGACAGCTATCTGCGCCTTCCTCATCCATGCCCCACGGATGTGGCTGCTGGATCGCAAGCTCGCCAAGATGGCCGCCGAGGGAGGGGACGACGTCGGCGTCGACACCACTCCTGAGCCTGGCCGCACCGTCAGTCTGCCTTCGGGCGGCAATCCTGAGCAGGGGGTCCGCTAATGATCAAGGTGGAATGGTTCTACTGGCTGTGCGGAATTCTCTTCCTCATCATCGCCGTCATCCGGATGCGCGATCGCGATGACAGGAAGCGGTTCGGATCAGCAGCCTTCTGGGCGATCCTGGCCTTCTGCTTCGGCTACGGCACCTTCGTCGTCGACAAGACGGCACCGGCACTCGTGGAGGGCGTCGCTGTCCTCCTCCTGGTCGTACTGGCGACATGCGGCTTCCCGGGCCGCGGCTCCAACGAGACCACTACTGACGCCGAGCGGGAGGAGCTCTCCGAGAGGTTCGGCAACAAACTGTTCGTGCCCGCCCTCATCATTCCGATCGTCGCCGCGATCTTCGCGGTGGCCGGCATGCGTGACCTGTCCTTCGGCGGAAATCCGGTGTTGGAAACCGGCATGGCGACCATCATCGGTCTTGGAGCTGCTTCGCTGATCTCCCTCGTCGTCGCCATGATCATGTTCAAGGTGCGCTCCCCCATGGTGCCCTTCAAGGAAGGCGACCGGCTGCTCGGCCACATCGGTTGGGCGGCGATCCTGCCCCAGTTCCTGGCGACCCTGGGCACCCTGTTCAATAATGCCGGCGTCGGTGACGCAGTGGGACGCATCACGTCGTGGATCCTGCCGTCCGGAAGTCTCTTCGCAGCCGTCTGTGTTTACTGCATCGGCATGGCCTTGTTCACCCTCGTCATGGGCAACGCCTTCGCGGCATTCCCGGTGATGACGGCTGCCGTCGGGTGGCCGCTACTCATCCAGCACTTCGACGGCAACATGGCTGCCATCTTCGCAATGGGTATGTTGGCCGGATTCTGCGGCACCTTGTGCACCCCGATGGCCGCGAACTTCAATCTGGTCCCGGCAGCTTTGCTTGAGCTTGATGACAGTTATGGTCCTATCAAGGCGCAGATCCCCACCGCTGTTCCACTGCTGTTCTGCAACATTCTCATCATGTATCTGTGCTGCTTCCCAGGAGGTTTGCTGTGAACGTTGACGATTACGCCCAAGGATGGACCACGACGATCATTGACGGCCTGAATCGGCCCTTCCCATGGGGTTCAGCCCACCAGTCCCAGGGGCCGGACGACGTCGACGTCACGCCATGGCGTCTCCATCCGTGTTTTCATGGGTGTCTGGACTGGCATTCCTCGGCACACATGCAGTGGTCGGCCCTCACCTTGCTCGAGCACGCAAACCAGTCGATCGATTGCGCAACCATTGACGAGCTGGTTGGCCTTCTCAGTGCGCGTCTGACCAATGAGAATGCCCAGGTGGAGGCGGAGTACCTGCGGGTTCATCGCGGGTACGAGCGTCCCTACGGCTGGGGATGGGCGGCACTGTTGTCCGCCAAGTGTTCAGCGCTGGCCACCATGACGAGCAATTTGCCGGAGTGGGCGTCCGCGACTCGGATCGTCGGACGCCAGATCTTCGACAACCTGCTGGCATGGCTGCCGACGATGACCTTCCCCGTCCGCACCGGAACCCACGACAACACCGCTTTCGGAATTGGCCTGTGCCTCGATGCCGCCCAGGCCCTGGGACGTAGCGACGTCGTCGATGCCATTGTCAAGCACTCCCACCATTTCTTCGACGCCGACACCGACTACCCGTCGTCCTGGGAGCCCAGCGGCAATGACTTCTTGTCGGCGGCGTTGAGCGAAGCCCACCTCATGGCGCGGGTCTACCAGGCCGAAGGTCGCTCCGATGAGTTTGGCACCTGGCTGCATGCCTTCCTACCGCATCTGGGACAGGCTGACGACAACCTGTTGGACGTCGCCGAGGTGACCGACGGCACCGACGGCAAGCTCGCCCACCTGTATGGGCTGAGCCTGTCGCGGGCCTGGCAGCTGCGGGTGCTGACACCATGGCTCGACGACGACGCTCGTCGCCGCATCGAGGTGGCCACTGATCGTCAGATCAGCGAGGTGGCCTCCCAAATCACTGACGGCGACTTCATGTCCACCCACTGGCTGGTGTCCTTCGCACTCCAGGCGGTACTCGCCAAGCTCTGAGACCCACACACAGCACTGCGGCCCGGCGCATCGAGCGCCGGGCCGCAGTGCTGTGATCGAATGATCAGTCTTGCTGACCGTTGTTGTTGTCCCCTGCCGACGAGGTGAGCTCCTCAGGGACCTCATCCGGAAGCTCGGAGCGCTCCGTGCCCTTGAACACGAACGGCTCCTCGGAACCCTCCGGAGCGGCATCGACAACCACGATCTGACCGGGCTTAACCTCGCCGAAGAGGATCTTCTCGGCCAGGACGTCCTCAATGTCGCGCTGGATGGTGCGACGCAGTGGACGGGCACCCAGCAGCGGGTCGAAGCCACGCTTGGACAGCAGCTCCTTGGCGGCCGGGGTGACCTCGATGCCCATGTCCTTGTCGCCCAGACGCTCCTCCAACTGGTCCACCATGAGGTCGACGATCCGTAGGATGTCGGACTGGGTGAGCTGGTGGAAGACGATGATCTCGTCGAGACGGTTGAGGAACTCGGGGCGGAAGTGTCCCTTGAGCTCCTCGGTGACCTTGGCCTTCATCTTCTCGTAACTGGACTCGGCGTCGTTGGCCTTGGAGAAGCCAAGGTTGACCGACTTGGAGATGTCACGGGTACCGAGGTTGGTCGTCAGCACGATGACGGTGTTCTTGAAGTCCACCACACGACCCTGGGCGTCGGTGAGACGTCCCTCGTCGAGGATCTGCAACAGGGAGTTGAAGATGTCGGGGTGGGCCTTTTCGATCTCGTCGAAGAGGATGACGCTGAATGGCTTGCGGCGCACCTTCTCGGTGAGCTGGCCGCCCTCCTCATAACCGACGAATCCCGGCGGGGAACCGAACATCCGGGATGCGGTGTGCTTCTCGGAGTACTCGCTCATGTCCAGGGTGATGAGGGCATCCTCGTCACCGAAGAGGAACTCGGTGAGCGCCTTGGTGAGCTCGGTCTTGCCGACACCGGACGGGCCGGCGAAAATGAACGAACCAGCCGGACGCTTCGGATCCTTGAGGCCGGCGCGGGTACGACGGATGGAGCGGCACAGCGCCTTGACAGCGTCCTCCTGTCCGACGTAACGCTTGCCGATCTCGTCCTCCATGTGAAGCAGTCGCTGGGACTCCTCCTCGGTGAGCTTGAAGACCGGGATGCCGGTGGCTCCGGAGAGCACCTCGGCGATCTCGTCAGGACCGACGACGGCCGGAACCGACTCGTCTCCCTGCTTCCACTCCTCCTCCTTGGCCTCACGCTCGGCGAGTAGCTTCTTCTCGTCGTCGCGCAGCCCGGCAGCACGTTCAAAGTCCTGGGCGTCGATGGCGGCTTCCTTCTCCACGCGCACGTGGGCAATCCGCTCGTCGAACTCGCGCAGGTCCGGCGGGGCCGTCATACGGCGGATGTTCATCCGGGCGCCAGCCTCGTCGATGAGATCAATGGCCTTATCAGGCAGGAAGCGGTCCTGGATGTAACGGGCCGCAAGGTTGGCCGCCGAGGTGATGGCCTCGTCCGTGATGGTGATCTTGTGGTGAGCCTCGTAGCGGTCGCGCAGGCCCTTGAGGATCTCGATGGCCAGCGGGATCGACGGCTCAGCCACCTGGATCGGCTGGAAACGACGCTCTAGGGCGGCATCCTTTTCGATGTACTTGCGGTACTCGTCGAGGGTCGTCGCACCGATGGTCTGCAACTCGCCGCGGGCCAGCATCGGCTTCAGCATGCTGGCGGCGTCGATGGCGCCTTCGGCAGCGCCGGCACCGACGAGGGTGTGGATCTCGTCGATGAACAGGATGATGTCGCCGCGGTTCTTGATCTCCTTGAGGACCTTCTTCATCCTCTCCTCGAAATCGCCGCGGTAACGCGATCCGGCGACCATGGAGCCGAGGTCCAGGGAGTAGATCTTCTTGTCGCGCAGGGTCTCGGGGACATCTCCACGCACAATGGCCTGGGCCAGACCCTCCACGCAGGCGGACTTGCCGACGCCAGGCTCACCGATGAGAACCGGGTTGTTCTTGGTACGGCGGCTCAACACCACCATGACCCGCTCGATCTCCTTCTCACGCCCGATGACCGGGTCGAGCTCGCCGTCACGGGCGGCGTCGGTGAGGTTACGACCGAACTGATCGAGGATCGTCGCCGAGGACTGCTGCGGGCCAGCCTCAGGCGCGCCCGAGGTGGCAGCCTGACGCTCGTCACCCTGGTAGCCCTGCAGCAATTGCAGGACGCTGTTGCGCACCGTGTTGAGGTCAGCGCCAAGGCGGATCAGCACCTGCGCGGCGATGCCTTCTCCCTCACGGATGAGGCCGAGCAGGATGTGCTCGGTACCGATGTAGGAGTGATTCATCTGGAGGGCCTCGCGCAAACTCAGCTCGAGGACCTTCTTGGCGCGCGGGGTGAAGGGGATGTGGCCAGTCGGTGTCGAGGTGCCGTGACCTATGATCTCCTCCACCTGGGCGCGGACTGCCTCCAGGGAAATGTCAAGGGACTCGAGGGCCTTGGCGGCAACGCCCTCGCCCTCACTGATGAGCCCGAGCAGCAGGTGCTCGGTACCGATGTAATTGTGGTTCAGGGCCTTGGCCTCATCCTGGGCCAGGACGACGACCCGGCGGGCCCGATCGGTGAACCGTTCGAACATGAACTCTCCTCGTATGTGGAGCAGATCAACCACCGAAAAACACCGGTGTACGGATCCACTCGCGGTCGCGTGAAACTTTCATGCAACCAACCGACAGCACTGGACCGCCGGCCTGTGTAGTCAGTCTAATAACCACTGACGACAGATCTGAGACACCCACTTACGCCGCTGGCACAACCCGGGTGGAACAGCGCGACGCCGGAGCCTTCCTGCTCCGGCGTCGCCACCGACACGCCCTGTCAAGGATCACATGACTGGGATCAGTGAGCGCGATCGTAGGCCTCACGAATCTCGTTGGCGACGCGTCCGCGCTCCGAGACCTCGTAACCCTGCTCCTTGGCCCACTGACGAACCTCGTTAGCGGTCGGGCCTCCGGTGGGCCGACGACCACGGGTACGGCGACCACCGGTGCGACGAGCATTGGCGGTCCACCTGGACAGATCATCGCGCAGCTTGGAGGCGTTCTCCGCGGACAGGTCAATCACATAGCTGACACCATCGAGAGCGAAATTGACGGATTCCTCGGCAGGGCTTCCGTCCACATCGTCGACAAGATCAACACGCACACGCTGTGCCATGGTATTCCTTTCAGACTTGCGCCGTAGATACAACTTCGGCTTTTCAACTGACAGTTTATGTTGATGACACAGAAAAACACAAGGCAACTTCTGTTCCTCTTTCATCGAAAGGTTGTCTTGAAGGTGCATCTGGGCGCGTAATGAGGCATCCTTGAGGTGTGTTCAGTTCCACGCGAAAGATCTTGTTCGTCGTCGGAGCGATGATGTTGGCAACCCCTGCAGTAACTCCAGATGGCGAATATGAGGTGATCCGGCTTGATCTCGGGCGGCTGCACCCGACGAGGCCAGGTCTGGTCCGTATTGCCACAACTGTCGAGGATGGTCTCATCACCTCGGCACAGGTAAATGCCGGCAACCTTCATCGCGGGGATGAAAAACTCTTCGAGGTTCGTGATTACCGACAGATTCCCATGCTTGCATCACGCCATGACTGGACGTCACCTTTCATCGGTGAGACTGGTGCAGCACATGTCGTCGAAGAGGCGATGGGTATTACTGTGCCGATTCGGGTGACATGGATACGAACGTTGCTCGCAGAGTTCAGCAGAATCACCTCACACCTCACATTTTTGTCATGGGTGGGTCATCACCGTGATGACCCAGACCTCGAGAATGAGATTGCTTCCACGATTGAAAGATCACGAACGATCTGGCAGTCGTGTTCAGGAAATCGCATTCATCCCATGATCACGCGGATCGGAGGGCTCGAGATCCATCCGGAGCAGGAGTGGTGCCCCGGATTACGGGAATGGCTCGACGAGGCAGACACCCTCCTCCCCCGGCTGCGTGCCGACCTCGAGTCCGCCGAGGGGATTCGCGAGGTCGCCGTCATTCCCACAGAGATAGTCGACGCCTACGGCCTCTCCGGGCCTGTCTCACGGACTAGCGGCGTCGACATGGACATTCGCAAGGGTTCGCCGGTTTACGACGAGCTGAGCTGGCCCGAGACGGCTGCAGAGCCCCTGGGAGACGCCTACTCCCGGCTGGCAGCCTTGTGCGACGACGTGACGGTGTCGTCAAGCCTGTGCCGTCAGGTCCTGGATCGGCTGCCGACTCTCGACGGGCCGCTGGCGACGCGCCTGCCGACGGCCATCAAGGTTCCCCGTGGACGCACCTGGACGGCCATGGAGGCCCCTTGGGGACGAGCCGGGTACCTGCTGGAATCTCGCGGCGGCACGACGCCGTGGAGAATGGCGCTGCGCACTCCCACCTTTGCCAACGTCCAGGCCCTGGAAGCCATTCTGCCCGGTACTCGGACGGACGATGTCGAGGCCGCCATCGCATCCCTGGGATGGACCTTGGGAGATCTGGACAAGTGAGGACGGGGGCACCGCCCACAGCCCCCTCAGGCGAACAAGCATGGGGCCCAGCCACATGGCTGGGCCCCACATGAGGTCTTCGGCGGCTGAGTGTCAGGCCTGGCGGCGAGCCACGCTAGTCTCGTCAGACAGACGAGGGAAGGCGACGCGAGAAAGATCAGCGATGGTCGCGTCATTGCCGCGCTCCCAGATCTCGTCAGCGGTGGGGACGCCCGCGTCGGTGACGGTGCGCAGGGTTCCCAAGCGTCCCGAACGACCGTCAGCCAGCAGGGCGTCAAGCTCAGTCTCCAGCTCGGTGATACGCATCTCGAGGGAAGCGACCCTCTTATTACCGACCGTGACCTTGTACTGCAAAGCAGCCTTGTCGCCACGGAGGGTCGACAACTCGCTCTCGGCGTGATCCAGCTTGGCGCGAGTGTCGGCGAGGGTCTTCGAGATGGAGCCGACACGACGCGAGAAGGTGTCGATCATCTCCATGGACTCAGCATGGTGACGCTTCTCCTGCTCGGATGCAGCGTGACGAAGTTCCTTGATGGTGTCGTAATGCATCTGGCGAATGGCATCGACCTGACGCCACGCCATGAAGACCGAGACCCACGCTCCGACGAGGGCTACGAGCACGCCAGCCCGGACCGCCCAGATGGAGGGAATCAGTCCACACGCAATGGCAACAACCGTTGCCGCGATGAGAATGACGAGCACACCCTTGCGCTCGCCAGTGTCCTTTTCAACCCGTTTGAGATCATGCACGCCGCTCACGTAATCAATCATATCGCGTGAGGCGTCCTCAAGTACAGTCCGTTGGGCCTCGCGTCAAGCACTGAACACTGGCGAGTCGCGATCGTGTGGTCGCTGTCACCTCTTGGAGTGCTCGTCCGGATCCTCCGGGCCCTTCGGCACCTTGCAGGCGTTCTCGAGGAACCACCCGGCCCATGCCATGACCGCGCAGGTGATGGCTGTCACCGCCCCGACGATGGTCCGCTGCCGGGGGTAGGGGATGTTGAGGTGCCAGACGTAGGTGAGGACGTACACGATGCACGCCCCGACGAGAGCAGCACCCGACAAGGTGATGGCCTTTCCCAGTGCCAGTGACACGAGGCCTTGGTTCGCCTCGACCTCTCGCTTGGGGTCGACGACCTTGGCGCGAAAGGCCCTGGCATATCCCCATGTCGCGACGGCGACGACAAGGATGACCACCGGGAGCGACCAGGGCAGGATCGGAACGGTGTTGTCACTGACCTTGTAGATGCTCAGCGTGAACCATCCCAGGGCAGCTCCACACAGAGTTGCCACGATGACGACCTTCCAGTCGGTCGGAGCGAGATTGCCGTGGGGATCATCGCCGCCGTCGGGGCGTCGATCGTCATCCCAGTCCGGTGGCAGGCTCCGTGTCATAGATCCTCCTCGTCGCGCCTCTCGTCCCATCCTCTCGCAACGGTGACACCAGCCACGTCAATCTGGCGTGGATACGGCTTGACGGCTTTGGCTACGTCGTCGGCGTCGAAGCGGGCCAGCAGATCGACAACCCGTCCGTACCCGGGCAATTCGGCCTCAGGGTCGGCGTCGGACCACGGCACGAGGACGAATGCGCGCTCATGTGCTCGGGGGTGCGGAAGCGTCAATTCGTCAGTAGTGACGGTTTCATCACCGACGCAAATGAGGTCAACGTCGAGGGTACGAGGACCATTTGGGGTGGTGCGCTCACGCCCGTGGGCGTCTTCGATGACGTGAGCACGCTCCAACAAGACTGATGGTGGAAGGTCACTGGTTGCGACGACGACCAGATTGAGGAAGTCGTCCTGCTGCACTCCCCCAACAGGGGCAGTGACGTAGACCGGTGAGACGACGACGTCGTGAAGACCGGGAGTTTCGGAGATGAGACGGACGGCGTCTCGCAGATGAGCATAGGGGTTTCCCATGTTGGAACCCAGGCTGAATACAGCTTTCACTCGGCATCCTTTCGGCACGTGACGGCCACGTCGTCGAGGGCTACTCCTACCGGGGCGTGCGGCTTGTGGACGGTCACCTGGACATGACGTACTCGCGGACTGATCGCGAGAACGGTGTCGGCAATCCTGCCAGCCAAGGTTTCGATGAGATTCACCGGTTCCCCTGCGAGAACGTTGAGCACCTGCTGTGCGACTGTCGCATAATTGACGGCTTTGGTGATGTCGTCAGAGTCGGTGTCCATGTCGACGTCGAGGGCGACGTCGACGCTGAAGGGCTGGCCGAGCTCACGCTCGCTGGCGAGGACGCCGTGGTGGGCGTGGGCACGGATGCCCGTCAGAGTGATCTGTCCGTCGGTCATGGCCGAAGATTACCCGCACGGCCCAATCAGCCTTGTCAGCGACGGCTACGAGAACGGCACTACCTCACACCAGGATGCGTGCGACGGTCTCCATCGCGTCGCGGTTGGCGCGGACCTCGTGGGTCCGCACGCACCAGGCACGATGCAGGGCGAAGTAGGTCGACAGGGCCATGGTGCTGGCGTCACGTTCCAGGGCGGGACGGTCCTGGCCGTTGTCGGCAAGGAGTTCGCCCAGGAAGCGCTTGCGGCTGACTCCCCACAGGACGCGAAGATCTTCAAAGCCGTCCTGGAAGGCATCGACGGCGTCAACGAGCTGCCAATTCTGCTCCGGGGTCTTGGAGAATCCGATACCCGGGTCGACGATGATGCGCTCGCGGTCGATTCCGGCGGCGATGGCGGCGTCAACCTGCTGGGAGGTTTCACTGATGACGTCCGCGACGACGTCGTCGTAGTGGGTGAGGTTCTGCATAGTGGCGGACTGGCCACGCCAGTGCATGAGAACGTAGTCGACGCCAGCGTCGGCAACGACGTTGAGGATGCCCGGGTCGGCCTTGCCACCGGACACGTCGTTGACGATCGTGGCCCCGGCCTCGACGACCGCTTTTGCAACACCGGCACGCATCGTGTCAACAGAGACAGTGACCCCCTCAGAGACCATCGCCTTGACGACCGGCATGACGCGACGCAATTCCTCATCCTCAGGAGTCCGGTCGGTGCCCGGTCGGGTGGACTCACCACCAACGTCGATAATGTCGGCTCCCTGGGCGACGAGGTCGCGGGCATGACGGATGGCCACCTCGGGATCGGCCCACATACCTCCGTCAGAGAAGGAATTGGGAGTGACGTTGACCACGCCCATGACAAGGGTGCGGGCAGGATGCGGATTGGTGTTCGCGGGGTCCACGGAGATCATGGGGTGAAGTCTAGGGCGAGCTCACAGGTGGCGGTGATCAGCAAGGAGGCGTTCGCAGAGCCTCCACAGATATCCCAGGCCCAAGGCGCTGCACGCTGCCAGCGGGAAAATCGAGACGAGCACCGCAACGAGACGCGGGTTCGTCGGGGGGAAACCTATGCGAACCCAGGCGTACCCGGCAATCCCAGCCAGAGCAAGCAAAATCACCGCACAGGCCCACCACACGGTCGTCGAGGCCCGGCGCGCAGCCCACGAGTGCGCCAACGGCAGGGCAGCAATAAGCCCAAGCAGGGCCGATCCCACCCGCGGGTGGTGGACGCGCACTCCCGTCCACACGACGACAACATCGGCCAGACCAGCCGCCACGAAGGTGAGCACCCATAACCACGCGACATGCCACGCACCAGACCGCCGCGACGCCGGTTGGGCCAACGCCGGATCAGACCACGCCGATTCCTGACGTCGCTGCCGAGCACCCAGGCCCACGCCTCTCATTGGTCGTGCAGCTCCATCGTTGGTATGACCTTGTCAACGAAGTCGGTATCCTCGGTGAGCAAATTGATACTCACGACACTGGTGCCACCGATGGGTGCCGGAAGCGAAGCAATGAGCCACCAACCGTAGGCCCTCTTGCCTTCCCGGTTGAACACAAACGGGCACTTGACGGCCTCCCCAGCCCCCTTGACGGTAATTTCATCCCAGCCTTTGGCCTCAAACCCATCCACGTTCCCGGTCATCCGGACTTCAAGTCGGTCCTGAACAAGCACGGGATCGGTGTTGTCACTGTAGTCACCAGCGATATACATCCAGCCGGTCTCGTCTGTGAACATTTTCGTGAAAACCTTGCTGTGAGAGGGCTTCTCGACCCACTCGGCGGGATGACGCACCGACACACGCCCAACCTCAGCCTTGACCCAACTCGAGTCCCCTTGCGCACCTGCATTCTGTGAGCTCGAACACCCAACGAGACCGGCGCCAACAATGGTCAGCCCACCCAAAGCACCCCCAGCAAGAACACTACGGCGAGACATAACGTCACCAGCGGTCATCTTCATAGTCCTCGTGTTCCTTCACTCACTTACAACCAACGACCGGATGAGACACTCGTTGGCCATTCTCCAAGGAATAATATTTCTGACCCATCGACACTGACGACGTAGTGTCGTCTCTGCTACCGCCCGAGGCAATGATCAGCTTGACGCTGTGGTCATCGGACGAACTGCTCTCCGTGGTCGTCTGAGAGTCAAACTGGGCATCCTCGGAGTCGCGGAGGAACTTCGCGAAGCCGTCGCTGGGGTGGGCATCGAGCGGGTGGATGCTTGACGCCTTCCAGAGCAAGCCAACTACGTCCACGGGGTTGCTGGAGATACCGTTACCGCCGAGCCACTTGGTAACCTCGGCACGGTTGCTGTCGTTGACGGCGAGCCGGTAGGTCGTCGTTGTACGATCCATTCCGTTCACACCAGACTTGAGGGCAAACTTGGGGTCGGGACGCTTCTTGTCGGCCGCATGACGAGGCTTGTAGTCAGGATCCGAAGAACCCTTGGCCGCCTTGCCAGCTGAATGTTTGGGTTTGTACTTGCCCTTGCCAGTACTGCCCTCGCCCACGTCGAGGCCAAAGCCGCTGCCTCCGGCCTCACTCTGGGTGATGACGAGTTCGGTGATCTTGCCCGACTTGTCCTTGGTCACCGAGACGGAAGTCTTGCCATCCTTCTGACCGTTAGCATTGGCCGACAGGTGGGGCCCCGAGCCCGGGGTATTGACGGTGGCGTTACCCTTGAGCGCCCCGACGGTCTCGACCTTCGTCGTCTTCGCCCCCGTCCGCTTGTCTTCCTTGCTGGTGTACAACACCTTACCGTCGGCTTTCCCATCGAGTCCGGCAGCCGTCGACTTATGGGCGCCACCGCCGAGGTTGAGCCCACCGTCGAGCTCGCCACCCAGGCCATACTCCCACACCTTGGAGGTCGCAGTGTGCCTGGCGCCCTCCAACTTCGGCTCCCCACCCCCAGACTTTTCCAAGGCCCTTTCCTCGACGTACCGCCTGAAGTCAGCCACATGAGCCTGCGCGGCAGAAAGGCTGTCGTAGTGGAAGACCTCGCCCTTCTGATACTTGCCCGACCCAGTAAGCGAGACATCCGCACCGACCTTCCCGTTTCCGCCGAGCCCCCAATCGGCACCGACCTCTCCCTTGCCGGAGCGGTACAGCTCGACATCGACGGTGCCATTGCTGTACCGGATAAACCGGTATCCGAAAGTATCCTCGCCGCCAGCGTTAACAACTTTGAAACTGCCCTTGGCAAACCACGTATTGGACTCGGTCGAGCTGTTGATCGTGCACACCTTGGGTGGGGTCTGGGCCGGCGGCTTGGCGGGGGCGCTGCACGACCCTTCCCCAGAAATGGCCACGAGGGCCTGGCACACCTTGTACCGCACCCATTCAGGTTTGATGCTGACGGCCACGGCCCCGGCGAACAACGCGGCGACAAGAAGCATCGCCACATACTCCATCGACGCGGCACCCCGCTCATTCTTGGCCCACATCGGTCTTCCTCTCGACGGTGTCGCGAACCGGTGATGAGCCTAGGAACACACCACCTCGAGCACCTGAGTCCGTGGCCCCAAATGTGGGCCCAGAAGACAGAGCACGTTCAGCGGGTCACCGGGATATCGGGGGACGTCTTCGCCGATCCGACCGTAACCTTGACTTTCTTCACTGAGTCGGGCAACGGCGGGTAGGCCGCCTCCATGACGTAAACCCCATCTGGACCCACCTCTGGCGAGTCAGTCCCAATAACGAACCTCTTCTTGTATCCGGCAGGGTAGGAGTCGACCGAGTACTTCACACCCCCGGCGGTGTCGATCAGGGAGGGGTAGCCCTCCGGGTTGACGAAAGACATGGCATAGGAGCTCATGTCGTTCGAGGTGAGCCAGAAGGTGAGGACGGTGCCCGTGGCACTGGCTTTGACCGAGGCAACGTGAAGTGTAGCTTGCTGCGTTTCATAGAGATAGGGGTGGAAGGGGATCGTGGCCACTTCCTTGGGAAAAGGCCCGCCGGCATCCTTGACCTTTCCCATGACCTGCTGGGCGGCCGCCGACTCCCGGGACGCCACCTCAGCCGAACTCAACGCACTCGGCGTCGCAGAAGAACTCATACCCGACGTCGTAACAGCCGTGGAAGGAGTCGTGACAGACACAGACGGCCTCGGGGTCTCCGACCCAGTAGGCTTGTCAGAACCTCCACAGGCACTCAGAGCCAAAACAGCGGCAAGGCCGATAGCGACACAACGCCCTTTCATCATCTCTCCTTGACGGTGATCGTCACCCGACGGTTGAGACGCCGCCCAGCCTCAGAGTCATTACTAGCCACCGGATCAGCCTCACCCTTACCAGCCGTCACCAACGTGACCCCCTTCGGCAACTGAGGCCCCAACACCTTGGCCACCGACCCCGCACGACGCCGCGAAAGATCAAGATTATGCTCAGCGGCACCCTCACTACTGGTATACCCAGTGACCTCAACCTTCCCCGTCGCCTTGGCCGCCACAAGATCCTTGGCCGCCCGATTGATGACAGCACGCCCAGCAGGCTTGACGACGTCGGAATCATGATCAAACAACACCGACGAATCCAAATCGATGTTCGTAGTGTCCCCCATCACCCGCTTACGCTTGGCATCGGAGACCTCCCCCGTCGTGATGATGAGCGGGTTGACATAAGAAGCCACATCAACATCCGACAAAACGCTTGGATCCAAGGCAGGCCAAGCCGCCCCCAAAGGAAGGCCGTCAAGCCACTGGTCCTTCGCGGTCTCCTCGTCGATGGTGGGGGTAAGCGGACCATCCTCAACCGGCACATCATGAAAGAGGCGGTTACCGATCGCGACATCGACCCGCTGAACATCAGACGGCACCCGAGGAGTACTGAACCAGCCAACCGTCGCGTGCCCAGGCTGGGTGTACCCCAGGGACCCTGAGTTCCACCACTCTTGGACACACATCTTGCAGCCCAGGGAGTCCCCGATCGTCCGGTAAAACTTGTGATTGCGGACGTCAATGATGCCGCCATCGGCTTCCAGAGTCCCGCTGTAACGCGGGGTGCCGGGCACGCCGACCAAGTAGCCCCCATCAATCGGCCCGGACGCCGACGAGTCGACGGTCAGCGAGTAATAAACGACAGTCGCCTGAGGCAGACGCCGCACAGCATGCAACGCCAGCACCACCGAGCCCGGCTTCGCAGCCCGACGCTTCTCAACGTCCCCATGGCTCACAGCCACTGCACCGATGATCGGCACCTGCCCTGGCGTCGCGTCGTCGGCTTGTGCCGGCACCACCGCCGAAACCACCGCCATAGTGAGCCCGCAGAGGAGCCCACTGGCTCTAACGTTCAACTTACGCATAATAATGACCCTACGATAGAGGCCGGGTCACGTCCACAGCCCACCAGAATAGGCAGCCCTCGCGCAGAGAACCGTTGCGGTGATACCCGGCCAACTTCCATTAACCATCGGCCCTACGACGCGAACCGACGCCCACAAACATGTCGACTCACTTGACCAGGGACGCCTTGTCATCGCCGACAAGAAGGGTCTTGATCTGCTCAGGAGGCGTCGTCACGGTGATCTTCCCGAACCCGTCCATCACGATGTCTATCGACTTTCCATTGCACACCATATGTCCGTTTGCCGAAGGCGAGAATGTCTCTCCCTCCTTCGGTTCCGCTGGTCCCATGTCGATACTGCAACCGAAACCGAAGGCGAATCGAGAATCGGCGACAGCATGCCCTTCGTTGTGTTGACCGTTGGTTTGCACATCACGGCTTCGGACCGACACCGTGATCAAACCGTTCTCCGGTGTGTACTGATAGGAAATGACATCCGAGCCATTTCGCTGCGCAAAGGAAATGGCCGAATCCGCTCCAGCGTCGCCAACCGGCGCGTCGAGCCCACCAGACTTCGCGTACGCGTCGACGATCTCCGGAAGCATGTCCTGCACCTTCTGCGCTCCGGCAAGGGCAGCCGCGTCCGCCGAAGAGTCCAGACCGGTACGTTCGGTCCCCGCAGTGGCAAACCGCGGGATTGCCAGCACCGCCACCATGATGATGACGAAAGTGAACACCGCCAGCAGCGCCGTGCTGGCCTGCCCATCGTCGCGTCTCCAGTTCATCGGCCTACCTCCCCGCTGTGGGTTGACTTCGGATCACCCGAGGCATGGCGACGCGGTGGACGCCATATGCATCCACCGCGCCACACCACAGTCGGGACATCATGCTACGGTGTCGTTCCGACTGGTTTGCGTCATCTCCAAGATCACGGGTGGATTTTACCGATGACGTCGGTGGCGGTCTTAACCCAATTCCCGACAGTGCCCGGATTGATGGCCGCGTGGACGGCGCCCACGATGACGGCGCCGATGAGCAGCATGCCAACATACTCGAGGGCGCTGGCACCGCGCTCCTGACGAAGCTTGTCGGCGATCGACTTCATGGCGAGCTGCGTGCGGACGGTGGTGGCGAGAACCAGATCGTTCATGATGGTTTCCTCTCCCTGTGGTGTGATGTTCCTCCGAGGTGTCCGAGAGAAGGCATCTGGTGAAATCCCTCCCTCACCTGACATGGAAAAACCTACGGATTCTCACCAGCCCATCACAGGGTCCCAAGGCCCAACTATGTGCCCATGTTGAGCCCACTGTCAGGGGAGTCCGTGAGGGCCCGAACCGTGGAGCCACAGCACTATGGCCTGGGCCCGTGTCGTCACCCCGAGGGTCGCGAAGATCTGATTGATGTGGTTCTTCACCGTCTTTTCAGCCAGGAACAGCGTCTTGCTGATCTCCTTGTTCGACTTGCCGTCGGCGATGAGCTCCATGACCTCGACCTGCCGACTGCTAAGGCCCATGGTCGTCTTGCGGGGGAGAACGGGCTCCCCCGCAACCGACCCCTCCCCTGTCCGCGCAGCAGGCCCTTTTTCGGCCAAGGTCTTCATCACCGGTGCAGTCAAGGTCATGGCTCCAGCCCTGGCACTGCGGATCATGTGGCCCAGGGACTGGGCGTCGAAGGCGCCATGGACAAGGTACCCGACAGCGCCCTCGGCCAGGGCGCGACGAATCGACTCCGAATCGTCGGTGAAGGTCGTCATGATGACCGTCGACCCGGCAGCAAGCTGCGGCAGGACTGACAGGCCGTCACGACGCGGCATCCGAATGTCAAGCAAGATGACGTTCGGTTTGAGTTCTTCGGCCAGGCGCAACGCCTCATCACCATCGGCCGCCTCACCGACGACCTCAAGAGCGCCGTCCTGCTCGAGCAGCGTACGCAGCCCCACACGCATGACCGCAGAATCGTCGACCACCATGACTGTGGTCACTTCGGGCTCACTCACGTTCCTCCCAAAGCTTATCCTGGACAACCATCGTCACCGTCGTCCCCTCTCCGACCTCACTCGAGACCTCGGCCCTTCCCCCAACACGTAACAAACGACGCTGGATATCGAGCACGCCTTGGTGACCAGCACGCTGACATGCGCGCAACTCCGGCTCCGAGAACCCCTTACCCGTGTCCCGAACGACGACGCTCAGGGTTGGCCCTTCCTTGCTGGCAACGACCGACACGTCGCAAGGACCAGCATGTTGGGCGATGTTGTCGAGGGCCTCGCTGATCGCGGCCAATACCTCAAACTGCACATCCTGGCGCTCGAGGACCATGTCCTTGTCGATGCTGAGACGGACGTGACGATCTTCGGCACACTGCCAGGCACTTACCAGACCGATGACGGCTTCTCCGAAAACGAGCTCGGTGGAATCCTCGCGCAACCCAGACATCACGCAACGCAGTTCGGAGACGGCTTGCGCACTCATCTGATGCGCCTGCTTGGCGACCATGATGGCTCGCGACGGATCGGACTCCACGGCGTCAGGGATGACCGAAGTCGTGAGAGCCACACTCTGTATCGTCTTGGCCAGCTTGTCGTGCAACTCAGTGGCGAGCTTGGCGCGTTCTTCGGCCGCTGTGGTGGCGATGATGCTGGCTTGCAGAACCTTGTGACTACGTTGTTCGTTATCAGCAGCCTTGCGCACCACAAGACCGAGGAACCACATCGCCATGAGCATGAATGACATGATGAGCCCGGTTGACCCGTCCTGCCCTGATCTCGTCCTCCACCCGAGGAAATACAGGACGAGGAGAAGCACCATCGTGACGAGCCCACCGACACGATCCACCCAGACGCCGACGAGGAAGGCCGTCGTCAGCACCGTCAGCTGCAACGCCCCCGCCGCCCCAGCCACGACGACGAAGCCGACGACGACAGTCAAGTCGACCAGCGTCAACAACGGGTGGGCCTCCAGGAGCGACAAGGACTCGGGGGAACGCACCTCAAAGATCGACAGCACCACAATGGCGACAACGGCCGTGATCTGGAGAATGGACAGGTTCCTGCCAAAGGGGCAGAGCAGGGCGATGAACACCGCGACGAGCCGCAGCGAAAGCGCCGCCCGGGTGAGCTCATGGAGCTGGGAGCCACCTATCCCGGGCCGGGGCATAGCGCTCACTTGAACAACCCCGAAATCTGGTCGAGCATGCCAGTCCCGATGAGCAGGCCACCGATGAGCAGAACGAGGACACCCGGCACCATGACGGTCGTCGTCACCAGTGACACCCGAGGCTCAATCTTCGCCGCCCGCTGGCGGGCAGCCTGGGCCGCAGAGCGTCGCATGTCGGCGGCAATGTGGTTGAGGGTGTCGACGAGTGGCGCACCGAGTTCTTCTGACTGCACATAAGCCGAGACGAATTCGTCCACCGCTGCCGAGCCCGTCCGGTCGCGCAGGGCGGTGAAGGCCTGACGCATGCTCGCGCCATTGTCGATGTGCTGAAGGGTGAGCTGGATCTCTTCGGCGAGTGGGCCACCATAACGCTCCGACACAGTCCGCAAAGCGCGTCGGAAGCCGATACCAGCGGTGACCGTCACCGCCAAGACATCCATGAAGCTCGGTAGGTCGTCATCGATACGCTCCTTACGGCGCTTGACATCACCAGTGAGCTTGCCCAGCGGGAGGATGATCGGGATGAACAGCGCGAGCAGAGCAATGAAACCCATTCCCCGCACCATGAGAACCACCGCTAGGGGAACCACGAGAATCGCCCACTTGAGGATATCGGTGATCACCGTGTCAACGGTCATCCCATCGGGACGTCCAGCGGCGTTGACCTGACGTTGGATCCAGGTGACGGCGCGTTCTGGGAGGGCATTGCGGACAGTCGGCAGCATGGTCAGGGCGAGTGACTCCAAGGGGCCGGCACGACGAGCACTCTCGGTCTTCTTGAGGAGAGCCACCTCGTCGAGGTCCAATGCCTCGGCCGGGTCCGAGGTCGCCAGATAGATGCCTCGTATGGCAAGAACGACAGCTCCCAGGGCAACGAAGCCTGGAATGAGACCGAACAAGATCGAGTTCACAACTTCACCTTCGTCATCTGGCGGATGATGACGAACCCCACCGTGAACAATGACAGGCCCGCGATGAGGCAGATCCGCCCCACCATCGACTTCGTCATGAGCTCGACAGTGCCGGGGCTCAGGAAATTGAGCGCAACAAGTAGGCCCAGTCCGATGATAATGATGAGATAAGCCGTGGACAAAGCCTGCGACAGGATCGTCGTCACCTCGCGACGAGTCTCCTTGCGCTCCTCGAGAGAGTCAGCGATGCCACGCAGGGCCGTCACCAGCGAGCCACCACTACGGGCCGACACCACCAAGGTCGACATGAGGACCGACACCTCACGCGAGCGCATGTGGGAGGAGAGCTCATCGAGGGCCGCTTGCAGTGGGGCACCGAACCTGAGTCGGTTCTCGACCGCGGCGAACTCGCTCCGGGCTGGCTCTCCGAGTTCTTCAGACACCATCGCAATAGCAGTCGGCAGCGACAAACCAGCATGGCTGGCGTTGGCCAGGAGACGGGCGAGCTCCGGAAGCTGGTCGACGAACCTCGCCGTGCGCCGCTGCTGTGCTCGTCGGACGAACTCCCACAACCCGGCCAGCCCCAGCACGACACCGAGGACTGCCAGGGCCGGGGCCAGGATCTGGTAGAAGACCACCGTAACAAGAATCGAGACGGCCACCGTGATGAGAGCCACAGCGGCAGGCGGCTGGGTGATGCCACCGGCCTCGAGCTCGCGCGCCAGCCATCGGCCCGGTCGGGTCTGCACGAACCGGGCGTTGAGATCACCGAAGGCGGTCTTTGGACGCAACCCGACGAAGGCTGCGCCTCTGACGGCACGTCGACGTTGGGACCGGACCCACCAAAAGTCGCGCAGAGCAAACAGAATGAGCCCAGCGATGGTACCGGCCTCGAGCAACAACAACCAGAACCAGATCATGCGGCCTCCTGGTGATCGAGGCCCACCCCGGCCGCAACCAGTCGGGCAGCAAGAGCGTCCGGAATCTCGCAGGTGCGGAAGGCGCCGTCCCCCGGGTTGGACGGCGAAGGTACCCACTCCATGATCGGCTGGAGTCTGAAAGGTTCCTGACGACGGCTCGACACATAGGCGACGGTCGTCACCCGGCGGGCGCCGTCACTGGTGCGCTGCAGCTGCACAATGACATCAATGGCCGAGTTCACCTGGTCGTGGAGGGCTTGGAAAGGCATGCCGACGTCACTCATCGAGGCCAAGGTCTCCAGCCTGACCAGAGCGTCGTCAGGGGAATTGGCATGCACGGTCGTCAGTGACCCCTCGTGGCCGGTGTTCATGGCCTGGAGCATGTCGAGAGCCTCTCCCCCACGGCACTCACCGACGATGATTCGATCCGGTCGCATACGTAGCGAGTTGCGCACCAGGTCACGAATCGTCACCTGACCGCCACCCTCAACGTTGGGCGGCCGAGTCTCGAGTCGGATGGTGTGAGGCTGGTCCAAGGTGAGCTCTGCGGCGTCCTCGATGGTGACGATCCGCTCAGACGGATCAATGAAACTTGAGAGGGCATTGAGCAGGGTTGTCTTGCCCGAGCCGGTGCCCCCCGAGACGATGACGTTGAGTCTGGCTTGGACGAAAGACCGCAGCAACTGCGCGGTAGCTAGGTCGAGGGAGTTTTTCTCGACCATCGCCTCGAGGCTGAGAGCCTGGGGGAACAGTCGAATGGTCACCGTCGGACCGTTGAGGGCCAGCGGCGGCAAAACGACGTTGACTCGAGCGCCGCGAGGCATGCGGGGATCGGGTGGTAGGCGGGCGTCAACCATCGGACTGGACTCATCAACGCGACGGTTGACGGTGGAGACGATCCGGTCGATGGACTGCATGAGCTGGTCCTCGGAACTGAAGGCAGTGGGCCACAACTCAAGCCTGCCAGCCCGCTCGACGTAGATCGTCTGGTGTCCGTTGATCATGATCTCGCTGACGCTCGGGTCGGAGAGGATCGGTTCGAGCACACCCAGGCCCACAGCCTCATCCACGACTCGGCGCACAAGTTGGTTGCGCTGCGAGGTGGAAAGAATGACCCCTTCGCGGGAGACGAGGTGCGCGATGACCCGCTCCAGGCGGACCTTGCGCTGAGCGGTGTCGAGTTTTGACAGTTCGCCCAGATCGACCTCCTCAAGCAGGAGGCGCCGAAACACCGAGACCAGCGACTCCCTCTGCTCATCGGACTCCGCCGTGTGCGGGCGGGCGTCCTCGAAGGCTGCATACGATCTCATGGCCGCAACCTCGGCATCTCCGCCGCGCGGGTCACCGTCCCGACCTGGAACCCGATAAGGGAAGGGATGCGCACGGTGAGGCTCACCCGGCGGCTGTCACTACCACCGACCGACATCGACTCGACGTGAAGACCCCCAGTGAGAGAATTCTGCGCGGCTGAGGTCGGGTCCTCGTGGAGAGTCGCAGCTCGCGCAGCATCCCGGGCAGCATGGGTGGTCTCGACTGAGGTCCAGCCGACCAGGCCGAGCTGAACGGCGGCAACAGCGACAAGGAGGAACGACGGCAGGAGCCCGATAACCTCGATGGCGGCACCACCTTTGTCATCCTCCCACACCCTGCGGTTCAATCGGTTACTCATCGAGGCTCCTCTACGACACTCTTCGATGCCTCTACGACGTGCATGGCACCCCACACGCCGGTGAGAGACCCAGGCACCCTGAGTTTGACGGTGATGGAACTTCCGCCACTAACGCTGACGTCGTCGAAAGGACGAGGCAAAGCGCCGCGAGCCTTGTTAGTGGCCGAGGTCAGGGAACCTGACACGGAATACTCGCGCGAGGCCGCGGCCGCCGCACGGCCCACCATGACATCGGAAACCCCGACGACGAGCATCTGCCAACCCGCCAGCACCACCAATAGGACGATCGGCAGGATGCCGACGTCCTCCAGGGCGACCCCACCGGCGTCATCGCGCCACCAAGAGCCACGCATCGCACTCATCACAGTCGTCATCGTTTGCCCCTGTCCTTGTCTGCTTTCCTTCGGGCCGCACGTCGTGCGGTAGCACTCTGCCGGCCCGTCTCTGATCGAGCTCGCTCACGTCGGCCCGTCACCGCCTCCTCGGCTGGCTCAGGAGACTCGATATCAGCACCAGCCTCGCGGCGCAGAGCCGAGATGAGCCGCCACCAGGACACCTCGGTGAGGGCCCGCGGATCGCGATCGTTCGAGGCAACCTCCAGAGCCCTGGGCATGAACGGCAACATGACGTCCAGCACCTTGGCGACGGTGAGCTTGGCCACGGCCGACGCCGGGAAGACCGACCTCTTGTCGACCTTGTTGACGACCACCTTGAGAGCCGATTCGTCACGCACACCCAGCGATTCCCAGGCTGCCGCGCGCTTACGGAAGGCCCTCATGACCAAGGCGTCGGGGGTGGTGACGACGACCATCTCGTCGGCCATCTGGGCCACCGCCGCCTGGCCGGGCGAAACATGGCCGCCGGCGTCGACGATGACCAAAGGGAACTCAAAACGCAGCAGATCCAGCACGGCACGAATGGCCTCGGGTGTGATGTAGTCGGACTCACGCACGTCGCTGGGCGCGAGCATGACGTGGATGCCACTCTCGTGCTGGATGACGGCATCGGCCACGGTCGACGCCGAGAGGTCGGAGGAGACCTTGGCGATATCGGCGATGGACACCGACTGACGGATGTCGAGCATCGCGGCTACATCCCCCTTCTCCACGTCGGCATCGACCACGCACACCCGCGAGTTCGGGTGAACGCGCAGGAAATCAGCCGCCATGTGAACCGCCAGAGTCGTCGTTCCGACTCCGCCCTTGGCACCGGCGACGCAGACCAAGCGTCCACGCCGACGGGACTGGGCCGCGGTACCTGCAATGACCGTGCGCATCGTCTCGGCGTATTCGAGGGCATTGGCGACGCGCTCCGAAACATCCTCGTAGACGAAAGGCTGGCTGATGACGGCACGGGCACCCGACTCCATGGCGTGCATGGCCGCCGAGTCGGATCGGTGAGTCATGACCTCGACGACGGCGGTCCCGGGATGAGCTGACAGGAACGACCGGCAGACATCCTCGACAGGGTCAGGGCCGGTCTGGTCACCAATGAGGACGAGGTCCGGTGCCGACCGGGCAACGGCCTTCCTCAATTCGATGGTTGTCGCCACGACGTCGGTGACCGCCAGATCGGGCAGCTCCGACAGGAGGGTCTGGAGGTCACCGACGACGTTCCGGTCGGCGTGGCAAATAATTGCGGTGCTCACCTCTTGCCCTCCGGAACGGCCTGGCCACCCAAACTAGAGGCGTCGTACTCGCTATTCTCACCATTGCGGTTGGCCCCAGCATCAGTGGGCAGCGCCACCAGACGAACCTCCTTCGCGAAGGCGGCGGCATAGGTGACGGCCGTCGCGTCATTCGGGGTGAGGGCGAGGGTGACTGGGATGACCTCGGTCTCAGCCAGGCCGCTGCCGGACTGGTTAGTGACATTCATCTTGCCCGCAATGGACACCACGCGGATGTTGCGTGTCAGGACACGAACCGATTTCGGCAGGCCGGGAACGTCAGCGAAGACGGCGTAAATATCGACCCTGTCGCCCGGCTTGACTCGCCCGGCGACTCCAGTCACCGAGTTGACGTTGATGGCGATCTCACGCTCGTCTGGATTGAGATCGGAAGGAGCGATGAGCATGTCGCGGGTGATGACGGTTCCAGGCTCCACACGGAAGCCGATTCGGCGTCCCTTCAAGGCTGACATGCTGACGATTGAGGAATCAGAGGTCCATCGGCGAGGCACCTCGACAGGCTCAAGAAGCGACTCGGACAGCGGGGTGTAAGGGCTGATCGGAGCCTTGGCCCGGTACACGGTCACGCGCGACCCGACCTGACTGTTAACCGAGGACACATACCGCGTCACCGTCAGGAAGGTCGCAATGGCGACGACGACCGCAATGAGCAAGTAGATGAGACCACGACGTTGACGAGGGTTCACGCGACACTCTCCTGATTGAGGACATGGACATGGCACACCGGGCACACCGGGCGCAGGCAATCGGCAGCGCACACTGGGCACCTACCAAACGGTTCACGGACGTCGGTAGGCCAGCCGAGGAGGGCAAACTCTCGACCTCGGCTGCCGTACTCGGCTCGAACGTCAATGACAGGCCGTTCCACCGTGGCCGACTGCAGTGGGCCAACCAGTGGGCAGTCCCCCTCGGTAACCCTCCATGCCTGGAGCCAGTAGTCGGCACTACCGGTCCCGGCCTTAGACTCTCGAGAAAAGTGAACCTCGGGGGTGAACTGGACGACCGATACGCCTCCCCAGGGAAGCAGGGATGCCAGATGGCGCCCAAGCCCGGGGGAAGGGTCATTGAGGCCGGACAGCGAGCGAAGGACCACGCCGGACCTCGAGGTGGTCAAGACACGCTCGAGTTGTTCGATCTTCGCCACTAGCGGTTCACGGCGAGGAGCAACCGCCGAGCAGGCCAGGACTGCAGCCAGGGCCGAAGCGCGATGCGTGACATGCGCCACGGGGACGGCCGATACGGCTCCGCTGGCCAAGGTGGCAGCGAACCGTGCCTGCCGGGCCACGGCCGGACGATACACGAGCGTCACGGAATCGACCGGATAAAACCTCAGCCAAGCGGCGAGCAAGCTCGGGTCATCGGCCCCCATGACAAGAACCGTCGGGTCGTCGCCCCGCCAAGCAGTGAGGCCGCTATGAACCGGGTAGGCCTCCACTACGACGAAGACATCGCTCATAGTCAACTCGCCTCCTTCTCGTGTGATTCGTGTCGGAACGGTCTCTGTCGGTCGAACCAAGCCCAGTGCGAGCCCTTGTCGGGCCAGATCAGCCTCTGGCCTGGGCATACGGGCATGACTCTTCGGCATGGGCCAATTTTAACTGCGGTACGGGTCATTGCCCGATCATTCGTAATACGTGATGTATATGTAGGCCTGTCGGGTATGGTCATGGCGTTCCGGTACCAACGAATAGGACTACAGATGGACCGCCACCTCGCCCCACCCCACCGTCGCGGCTGGCGGCGGATGACCAACTCGCGTCGAACGCAGACAGCCCGGCTCATCCTCACCACCGTCCTCGCGCTGTGCTCGGTCGGGCTGTTGGGACTTGGCATCGCCGCCTGGAGTCTGCCCGAGACGCCAGAGGTGCACGTCACAGCCGGGAAGCCGGTGCAGCTGCATCGCTCCCCACCCCTCTCTGAGGGCCAGGTGATCTTCGTATCCAAGCAGGTGCAGCTCAACGGCACCGGCCCGGACGAGGTCTTGACCTGCACCCTTACCCGAGACTCGTCAACCACATCCATGACGACGCCTGCAGACCCGTCCATCGGTGAGCGTGCCAGACATCGAGATGCCCTTCGCCCGGTGTTGGCCGTCGGCACCACCGACGGCAATGAATCCATGACATGCTCCGGGACGGCAGTCGCGTCAGGGGCGGTGTGGCTGCTGCCGACCCGAGTCGGAGTGCCCTTCCGAGCACTCGTCGTCACCATCGCGGGAATCGGCCTGCTCGGCATGGCGTTGCTAGTCCACTTCGGACGCGTGCTGGCCAAAGAAGGTTGAAAGAGGCATTGCACGGCCGCCGGAAACTCACCCGAGGTTACGGGTGCCACCCGGGCTATCCAGTCAAAGGAAATCACGATCACACCGCCGTCAGCACCGGCAGGCAGAGCACTAGATGCAGGCCCGCGACGAGATGTGGACCAAACGCGAAATCCTGGGAGGCGTCACGGCCGCGCACCACTCGAAGACCCAGCCCCCACACAGTACCGATGAGAGCCGCGGCGAGCACGCCCAGAATGACGTGAACCCACGACACATACCCCGCGAGCAGGCCGATCGACGCGGAGAGCTTGACATCCCCCATGCCCATTCCGCCTTGTCCGATCAGTCCTAGGAGCAGAAAGACCAGGAAGACGACGGCCGCAGCGAGTACAGCCCGCCCCAGCGCCGACCAGGCGCCCGTGACCGCCGCCAGAACGCCCAGAAGGGCCAGAAGAACCACCAGTAGCGGCAAAGTGAGAATGTTAGGGAGACGGTGCACGTCAACGTCGACGACACAGGCCGCGACCATGACTGCGACCGACATCAGCAGAATTGAAAGGAACGCCGGCATCAACCGCCAGGACACGGCGATAAGGGCGCATACCACCGTGGTCCACAACGGAACCCACGCGCGGCGTCGGACCGGTAGACCACACTCGTCGGGTCGCCGGTAGCGCTTCGGGGTCGCCAACGCAAGTACGAGTGCCCCCTCGGTGGCTCCGATAATTGCGCCGATAGATGCGGCAGCCGGCACGCCAAGAGGACTCAACACTGTCCTGATGCTATGTGGACAGCAACTTGTGACGATGGGGCCCAAGACCCAAGTACAGGCCCAAAGCGAGCCAGGATCCTCCCGCGTACGTCAGCGCGTGATCAACCCCATCGCCTCGGCGCGTGTGGCCGGATCACGAAGAATCCCTCTCACCGCCGACGTCACCGTCCTCGACCCCGGTTTGCGCACGCCGCGCATCGTCATGCACATGTGTTCACACTCAACAACAACAATCACCCCACGGGCATTCAGGTGTTGGACCATGGCGTCAGCAACTTGAGTCGTCAACCGCTCCTGGACCTGGGGGCGTCGGGAATACACGTCGACGAGTCGGGCGATCTTGCTCAAACCCGTGACCCGGCCACCCTTAGCCGGGATATAACCCACATGTGCCACACCGATGAACGGCAACAAGTGGTGCTCACAGGTCGACTGCACCTCGATGTCTCGCACCAACACCATCTCGTCGTGGGAGATGTCGAAGGTCGTCGCCAGCAGCTCAGCCGGATCCTGCGTGAGACCCCCGAACAGCTCCTGGGCGGCTTTTGCCACGCGCGACGGAGTCTCGCGCAGGCCCTCCCGGTCGGGGTCCTCTCCGATTGCCAGAAGAAACTCACGCACTGCGGCCTCGGCACGAGGCACGTCAACGGGTAGATCTGGCATGGACTCGCTCACCCGCACGATTCTAGGGCAGCGCGCGGCAGGTCCGAGGGCCGTTTCAGTACGCATCCGCCAGGCTCGACACTGGCTTCACGCGGTCACGAGCCCGGGTGATCAGTACCTCAACGACGATCTTGGCAGTGACGTAGAGCAAGAGCACCCCGACCGCCACGACATGCAACCTGGCCTCGAAGTTCATGTGTCCCAACCCACCAGAGTGCCCCAGGTGGTCGTCTGCAAGGTTGAGCGCGCCGATAAACAGCCCCCAGGCGACGAGAATGAAGACATGCTGGACCACAACCCGCCAGTTGGCATCCCGAGCGGCCCGCAAGTCCTTGGCACGCCGCACAGCGGGATCACCCAAGAAATCATTGAACGCCTCGACGATATGACGCACAACAGCCAGCACAAAAGGAACACCAGCCGCAGTGATAGTCATTTTCACCCCGACGAATACGGCCAACACGCCAGCAAACACGAGGTGACCGAGGGAGAAGAAAAGATTGGATAACAAGTAGGCGAACGGCGGAGCGGTAGCATCGAGACTCATATTGCCAGCCTGTACAGCCGACGGATCTACCGGGATCGGTAAGCCGGTGCGCCTCGACTCCCGCTGCACACGACCATTGGCCAGCGTCGCGGCAATAACGAACATGACATTCTCGCACCAACCAAGCAAAAGAATGTTGCCCACCGGCCAGTCAAACACGACGACGCCGACCACCGTGAACAGGTTGTACGTGACGATGGCCGCGTAAACCGTCAGGCTGGTGCGACCCCGTGGGGCCTGGTCGGGGTCAAGCGGCAGATTGGTCGACGTCACAGCGGATAGCCTAGAACAACGGCCTGCCGGGCCATTCCCGGCAGGCCGTGACGATCATCAAGACCTCGGTGGCCCCCACGGATTTCCACTCGAGGGCGGCTGAGGACCCTCACCCGGCTGGGTAGGCCCAGGCGTCGGGGGCTGAGGCGGCTTGCCTCCCCCAACACTCGGCGGCTCCCAGTCGGACGGCGGCTGCCACTCGCCTGGCTTATCCCCCGGAAGATCTCCACCAGGCTCAGGAGTCGGCGGGGCTATGACGCCACGACGCGGAGCACCAACCTCGGGAGCATCCTCGTCCACACCGACAACCTGTGGGGGCTTGACCGGCGGGATGGACGACGGCACACGCTTGTCAGAACCGGTGAAGGCACCGCGCTCGGGCCACCGCTTGAGCGGCTTGAAGATCTCGGCGACCTCAGCCTTGCTCAATGTCTCCTTGGCGAAAAGCTGGCACACCAACTCGTCAAGCACCTCACGGTTGGCGTCCAAGCAGTCGAATGCTTCCTGGTGCGCATTTTCAAGAAGTTCACGCACCTCGTCGTCAATGATCTTGGCGGTCTCGTCGGAGTAGTCGCGCTGTTGCCCAGTCGTCATGCCGAGGAATGGCTCGCTGTCCCCTGACCCCAGTTGCACCGTGCCGACGCGAGCCGACAAACCGTACTGAGTGACGAGAGCGCGAGCCACCTTGGTGGCCTTCTCGATGTCGTTGGAAGCACCCGTCGACGGGTCGTGGAAGATGAGCTCCTCGGCCGCACGACCACCCATCATGTACGCCATCGAATCCAGCAATTCGCCGCGCGTCTGGGAGTACTTGTCGGAGTCTGGCATGACCATCGTGTAGCCCAGCGCCCTACCACGCGGCAGAATCGTAATCTTCTGTACCGGGTCGGTACCCGGCATGGCCGCTGCCACCAGGGCGTGACCGCCTTCGTGGTACGCAGTTACCAAGCGCTCGTGCTCGTTCATGAGTCGAGTCTTCTTCTGCGGCCCCGCGATCACACGATCGATCGCCTCGTCCAGCTCCGCGTCACCGATCACCGGCAGATTGGCTCGTGCCGTCAGCAATGCAGCTTCGTTGAGGACGTTGGCGAGGTCAGCGCCCGTCATACCGGGGGTGCGACGAGCAATCGACGCCAGGTCGACATTGTCAGCCATCGGCTTGCCGTGGGCATGGACCTGGAGGATCTTGAGGCGGCCGTCGAGGTCCGGGGCCTCCACCGCGATCTGACGGTCGAAACGACCGGGACGCAGCAAGGCCGGGTCGAGGACGTCGGGACGGTTCGTTGCGGCGATGAGGATGACGCCACCGTGGACGTCGAAGCCGTCCATCTCGACGAGCAACTGGTTCAACGTCTGCTCACGTTCGTCGTGGCCGCCACCCATACCAGCACCACGGTGCCGGCCGACAGCGTCAATCTCATCGATGAAGATGATTGCCGGAGCGGCCTCCTTGGCCTGCTCGAAGAGGTCGCGGACTCTGGAGGCGCCGACGCCGACGAACATCTCGACGAAGTCCGAACCCGAGATCGAGAAGAAGGGCACTCCAGCCTCACCTGCCACGGCACGAGCCAGCAGCGTCTTACCGGTACCAGGAGGGCCATACAGCAGGACGCCCTTGGGGATCTTGGCACCGACCCGCTGGAACTTCGCCGGCTCAGCGAGGAACTCACGGATCTCCTGCAGCTCGTCGATCGCCTCCTGGCAGCCCGCGACATCAGCGAAAGTCGACTTGGGGGTGTCCTTACTGCCGACCTTGGCCTTGGACTTGCCGAACCCCATGACGCCGCCACGGCCGCCCATGCCCTGTGCTGCGTTCATAGCCCACAAGAAGAACAGCAGGATGATGACGAAAGGCAGGAAGTTGATGAGCAGAGCCTTCCAGATGCTCTGCCCAGGGTTCTCCCCCTGCCACGACTTCAGCGTCTTGTCCTGGACCCGGGCGTTGAGCTTGTCAACGAGTTGGTCGGACTGGTTACCAACCCAGTATGAGCGATACTTCTTGTCGTCGTTCTCAGTGATCTTGATGACCTGATCGCCGTCAGTCAGCGTGACGCTATCCAACTTCTTGTCACTGTTGATGATGCTGACGGCCTCAGAAGTCGGAATGTCCTTGTACCCGTTCCCCGACCCGGTGAACTGCAGGAACACAATGATCAAGCCGATGCACAACAGGATCCAGATCAGAGGACCTTTGAAGATGCGGGACACGTTTTTCATGTACTACCTAGGGGCATGGGTGGGTGGGACTCAAAGCGTCACGATACCAGCGCATGACAACATCGCAGTATTGACGAACGCTGTACCGCATCGCGATCATTCCAACCCGATGGCGGCCCGCCCTTCGACGTCGATCCCTCAGGAGTTGTAGACGTGCGGCGCTAGCGTCGCCACATCCGTGAGGTTGCGGTACTTGTCGGCGTAATCCAGGCCGTATCCCACGACGAACTCGTTGGGGATGTCAAAACCGACGTACTTGACGTCCAACGGGCAGGTCACGGCCTCCGGCTTGCGGAACATCGCCATGATCTCGATGGAGTTGGGGTTGCGGCTGCGCAGGTTCTGCACCAGGTAGCTCAGTGTCAGGCCGGTGTCGATGATGTCCTCGACGATGAGGATGTCGCGGCCCTCGATGTCCTTGGTGAGGTCCTTGAGGATGCGCACCACGCCGCTGGACTTCGTACCGGCACCGTAGGACGACACGGCCATCCAGTCCATGGACATGTGGGACTTCATCGCGCGGCACAGGTCCGCCATGGTCATGACAGCACCGTTGAGCACACCGACCATGAGGATCTCCCGCCCCGCATAGTCGGCGTCGATCTGGGCAGCGACCTCGCGGACACGAGAGGCCACCTGCTCATCGGTGTATAGAACGCGGTCGAAATCTTCGGGAATGTCAGAAGCTCGCACGGATCCAGCTTACCGATCCCGGATCTGCCGCAGGCGCCGAGTGAGGTACAGAGTCCCGCGCCTCATCTCGACGCGGCCGCCAGGAACGTCTACCCCCGCGCCTCCGGGACCGTCCAGAAGACCCAGGACGGCGTCGACGTGAACCATTGCCGCCTCGGGCAGCCAATTCTTGACGACCCGTCGGGCCACCCCGGATTCCACACCTCGCAGCCCGGGCAGAACGTCGTCCGTCACCTCGTGGTCTCGTGCCCACTGGTCAGCCACAGCCGTGACGACGACGTCTTCTCCGGCCAACAGGGACGCGCTGCGGGCCAGAGATTCCGCCACCCCCGATCCGAGGACGTCCTCGAGAACCGGCATGAGCTCGGTGCGCACCCTGGAGCGCAGGAATCGCGAATCACTGTTGTGGGGATCATGCCATGGCTCGACGTCCCATTCCTGGCATGCCTGCAGGGTCTGAGCCCGACGCACCCCCAATAGCGGGTGCCAGAACTGGCCTGCCCGCGGCCGAATACCGGCGAGCGACGTCGTCCCGGAGCCACGGGCCAAGGACAACAAGACCTGTTCGGCCTGGTCGTCGAGGGTGTGGCCGAGCAGGATCGGCGCCTTCCCGGCGACGTCAACCAGCGCTGCTCGACGAGCGGTTCGAGCCGCTGCCTCCGGGCCGTCAGGGTCATTCGGATCGATCTCGACGCGGCGCACACAGGCGTCCATCCCACGGTCGGCCAGCAGGTCTCGAGTGCGCGCTGCCACCTCGTCCGACCCATCCTGCAGCTGATGGTCGACGATGACGACCATCACCTCGGCTCCACGGCGTCGAGATGCCCACTCCGACCCCAATGCCAGGGCGAGGGAGTCTGGCCCGCCAGAACACCCGACGACGAACCGGTCGATTCCGCGGACCTCGCGCTCGACGGCCTGGGCAACCGTCAGGGCTGCCGGACCCAGCTCACGTCGTGCCATCAGCGGGTGCAGCCGCACCCGGCCAGGTTGCCGTAGACGACGTCAAGCCAGGATCGAGCGGAGCCGTCGGTCTGGTTGACGATGAAGGAGGTCACGAGGATGCGCCCGTCGGCGTCACGCAACCATCCCGACATCGAAATAACCCCGTTCAGACTGCCCGTCTTGGCGTGGACCACTCCTCGCGCTGGAGCCGTGCTGGGATCGGAGAAACGCCTGTGCAGGGTTCCCGAGACTCGACCCACAGGAACCGCATTGGCCACCGGTTGCAGCTTCGGCGTCGTCAGAACCTTCCGCCAGGCGTGGGAAAGCATCGCCGCCGTGATCCGGTTGCCTCGAGACAGGCCCGACCCATCCTGAACGACAGCGCCGTCCTGCCAGGCGCCCATGTTCGTGAGATGCTCCTCGAGGGCCTGGGAGGCGCCGGCGAAGGATCCCGGCTTGCCGCTCGCAAGGGCCATCTGACGGCTCAGCACCTCGGCTGCAGAGTTGTCGGACTCCTCCAAGGTGCGGGTGACGAGGTCTTCCACCGGAATCGACTGCACGGCAGCAATCTGTTTGTCGGACTCGCCCGCCTTGTGTCGAACCACCGATCCCGTGACCGTGATACCGGCGCTGCGGAGCTGCCCGACGAAGGTATTCGTCGCCAAGACCGCAGGAGTCTTGCTTCGATCCCACGGGTTGTTGTTGATCATTCCTTCGTCAACCCACAGCGAGGTGATCGGGGTGACCTCATCGGAATAGTTGTCGATCGGCCATGCACTGTTCCACGTGGGACCGGAGAACAAGGTGTCGTCAAATCTGACGGTGACCGACGTCGTGCCAGCCTTCTTGAGGGCCGCCGCGGTGCGCTTGGCAAGCTGCTCCGTCGACGGGTACTCAGGACGCTTGTCGGAGACCGAGGAACGCAGGTAGGGATCGCCGCCGCCGACCAGGGTCAACGCCGACCCGTCAGCGACGACCTTCGTCGTGTAGCGGTGCCCGGCATCCGTGCAATCCAGCAGCGCAACCGCGGTCATCACCTTGAGGTTCGAAGCAGGAGTCAAGAGAGTGCTCTGCCCGGATTGATAGAGGGTTTCACCAGTCGCAGCATCCCTGATGTCGGCACCAAGCACGCCTGGGGCCGCACCGGCAGCTTTCACACGATTGGCCACGCTTGCTGCCAGTGGCTTGGCTGACGGAGTATTCGGGGCCACCGCAGCGACGACCCCCCGTCCCGGCTGCACCGCAGGTGCGGTGTTCTCGTGACGACGGTTCAGCAGTCCACGCTCTGCCTCGTTCGGCGACGTACCGGTCCGCAGAGAACTGACGACCACCACGAGCACGACAATGCCGGTCACGGCGACACCGACAAGGACTGAAACCCATGCCGGCATACGGCGTCGCGGCCCGGGCACAGCACGTTTCGGGTTACGTTGATCTGGGTGTGGCACGAAAAATCCCTCCTGCAAACGGATACAGTGTCGATCATCACCGTGTCTAATACAAGAAGAGGGGCCCCTCGTGACTGACGATTTCACCAACCCATTCCAGGGAGAACAGCCCGATAGCTTGCACTTTGATGTGACGATCGAGATTCCGCGTGGCACCAAGAACAAGTACGAGATGGATCACGAGACCGGTCGTATCCGTCTTGACCGTACGTTGTTCACCTCTACGCAGTACCCGTACGACTACGGATACATCGAGGGGACCCTCGGCGAGGACGGCGATCCGCTGGACGCCCTAGTCCTTCTCACCGAGCCCACCTTCCCCGGTTGCCTCATCGAGTGCCGCGCACTGGCCATGTTCCAGATGCAGGACGAGATGGGCGGCGACGACAAGGTGCTGTGCGTCCCCGCTGACGACCCCCGTCGTGCCAACCTCATCGATCTTGACGACGTCGGCAGCATGACCCTCATGGAGATCGAGCACTTCTTCACCGTCTACAAGGACCTCGAGCCCGGGAAGTCGGTCGAGGGCGCCACCTGGACCGGCCGCGAAGAGGCCGAGGCCGAGATCAAGGCCTCGATCGAGCGCGCCAAGGGCACCTCCTACGAGCACCTGCAGGTCAACCTGGCCTGACAGCTCGACCTCGTCTCACGGCACCGCCCCGATACCGGGAGGCGAGGTTCACCAAAACACCGCAATCGGCGGTCGCGACGCAGCGGCCGCCGATTGCTATTTCCTCGGCATGTCGGACGGGTCATGACACAATGTCAGCCATGTCCGAGACCCTCGTCCTGCTCGCCCCTGCCGCCAACCACGTCTATGCCGGGCAGGCAGGGCGTCTGTGCGCTGCGGAGTTGGCCCTCACCTGCCCGAATGCCACGACGGTTTCACCGGTGACGGTGGCTGGGGTCGAGTACCTCACCGTCAGTGGCGACGGGCCCCTCGGACCTGCGGACTTGGCTGCGTTGGCGCGGTCCTCGGCAGCTCTCGCCTGCTTCGAACGTCATGGCGACCTGTTGGCTCCCCTGGAACTGCCGCGAGTCGACGTCGTCGATGAGGATCTTGTCACCATCCCCAAGTACCGGGGCAAGACCAATGAGCAATTCACCCGGCTGCTGCTCAACCTCACGGTCGCAAGCCTTGACGACCGCTGCGCGACTCGTCGCGACGAGGGCCAGAGACTGGCCATTCTCGACCCGTTGGCCGGGCGTGGTACCACCCTGGAGTGCGCATGGATGGCTGGTCATGACGGATTCGGGGTGGAACAGGACGCCAAGGCCGTCGAGGCGATGGCCGCCCACGTCACCACCTGGCTGCGTCGCAAGCGTCTCAAGCACAGCTGCGGCACCCATCCGGTGCGCCGCGACGGCCACTCCATCGGCAAGCGGTTTGACGCCGAGGTGCGGCTCCCAGGAGCCGAGCCCCTGACGATGGGGGTGTTCACGGGGGACGCCGTCAACTCGGCGAACCTATGGGGACGCAAGACCTTCGACGCCGTCGTCACCGACGCCCCTTACGGCGTCGTGCACGGATCCCACAGCGGGTCGTCGCGACGTCGCTCCCCCGCTGATCTGCTGCGTGAAGCCGTTCCGGTGTGGGCTGGCCAGTTGCGCCACGGCGGTGCGCTGGGAATGTCGTGGAACACCCTTGGTCTGTCCCGTGAGGATCTTGTGGCGATCCTGTCCGGCGCTGGCCTGACAACCCTCGATGACAACCCTTGGCGTCAATTCAGCCACCGCGTCGACTCGTCGATCCACCGCGACCTCGTCGTCGCTGTCAAGAGCTGAGCAAAGGTTCAGGAGAAGAGCTGAGCCAGCACACCGAGCTGGTTCCAGCGCTGCACGTCCTCCCCGGCCGAATGCCCTGCGAAGGGATAGACGGCAATCTGCTTGTCCGCAACCATCCCGTCGCCCCAGGCGTTGTAAGCCGCCCACACCGACGACGGCGGCACCAACTGGTCCATCATCGCCACGGAGAACCAGGTGGCAGTACGGGCGCGACGGGCGAAGTGCAGACCGTCGAAGTAACCCAGCGTCTGGAAGGCCTTGCCACACAGGGACGGATGAGCCGCCAGGTACTTGACGACCTCGAGATAAGGACCAGCCGTGACGATGTCACAGCTGCGCCTCATGTGACACAGGAAGGGGGCATCGACGAAGGCACCAGCCAGCTTGATGCCACGCATGGCTGCCAACCCGCACACCGCTATCGTCTGACCAGCGCCCTGGGAGTGACCGTGGACGACAATTCTGGTGGGATCGACGATCTTCATCTCCCGAGCGGTCTGCAGGCACCGGAAGGCGTCGGTGAACAACCGGCGGTAGTAGTGGCCATGCGGGTCCGACAGGGATTGGGTCATGAATCCCGGAGCACCGGAGCCCTCGTGGACGTCCGGGGAGTTCTCGGTCAGAGCGGGGTGGCCCCATCCCTGACCGCGCGGATCGACGACGATGTGCGCGTACCCGGCCGCCGCGAAGGCCGATCCGATCGGGACCCCGCGCGAACCAGAGTAGCCGATGTACTCGATGACAAGGGGTAACGGCCCGCTCGCCCCGGCGGGGGCGTGCATCCAACCACTCACTCTGGAGCCGTGATACCCCGCCCATGACAGGTCCCAGGTGTCGATGAGGGCCTGACGATTGTCGAACGGGGTTGCCGTCAGATCGAGCGGGATGCTGGCGTGCTCGTCGAGGGTTTCGGCCCAGAAGGAGTCGAAACCCTCGGGTTCAGGGACAACCGGGTGGTAGTTGCGCGCCTCGTCAATGCCCATATCCGTGAGCGGCATGCCAACATCGTAGGACCACCTCGCCCACGGGGTGCAACCATGGAATCATGCACACCCTGTTCCTCATGAGACATGCACAGCCCATTTCCCATGCCGCTGGTGGTGACCGAGAGCGTCCGCTCACCGACCTGGGACGCCGCCAGGCCCGCGAGGTCGGAATGCGTCTTGGACTGCGCAATGTCGGCCATGCGCTGGTCTCCGACGCCCTCCGCACCCGACAGACCTGGGACTGCCTCCAGCTGGATTGCCCCGTGGAATTCATGCGCGCCCTGTACTACTGCGGCACAGACACCATGCGTCAGCGCATTGGAGAGATCGACGACGACGTCGACAACCTGCTCGTCATCGCTCACGCCCCGACGATTCCTGGCTTGGCAGCACAACTGGCCGCGATGAGCGGTGCCGAGGAAAAGGTCGGCTGCTGGTACCCGCCAGCAACCCTCACCGAGGTCGAGGTCGCCGGCACCTGGGCCGATCTGACCGATGAGTACTTCGACAAGGTGCGCCTCGTCGGGGTCCAGCGGCCGATGTGACGAGCCGCCTTGGTCCTCGCTCAACGCAGGATGTGAACCTCGGCAGCGACGCCGCCGGTGCAGGTGGTGTACGTCTCCTCCGTCCTGCACTTCATGGTGTAGTTCCTGCCGGTGACCGGGCTGTGGGCGTTCACCTCGTAGCCGCCCTGGGCGTCGTCGGGAATTACATTGGCGACTTCGAGCGCGAACGGGCATGACGTCGTGCCCACGGCACCGACCGTCGAGGAGCAGACAGTGTCACCGTCAGGAAGCTTGTCGGCAACCCGGCGAGCACTCGACGTCGGGGATTCCGGGGTGGAAGGAGCCGAGCTTGCCGCGGGCGCAGGCGAGGACTCGAGGAAGCTGGGCGTGGCGTCGATGGATGTGGCGCCCTCGTGAGGTTCCTCCGAGGCGGGGGGCTCCTGCGAGGTGGACTGCTCGGCATGAGCGCTGGCCGACGGCGTCGACACCGGAATGGGTTCCCCGTTTGAGCGCCCCTTTCGACCACCGGCGAAGAGTAAGATCGCACCCAGGATGACGAGCACGAGTAGCCCGATCACCAAGCCGATGAGCACGTTCCGGTGGCGGGACGAGTCATCCGGAGGCTGCGGGTGTGACGTGGCAGGGGCAGACGGCGGCGGGGGTGGGGTGAAGACAGGATTATCCCGAACCGTCGCCATCGCGCGAGTCCGCTCTGCCTCGGGGTCACGGAACCAGTCGTCGGGCAGCTGTGAATCCCCGGCCTCCTGACCCTGGCCTTGCGGAGGCTGCTGCTGACCCGACCAGGGCTGGCTGGTGCTCCACTGTTGGGTCGGCGTGGAATCCTGTCGCTGCCACTGCTGGGTTGGTGTCATGTCCTGCTGATCTCGAGGCTTCGGCGGGGTCTGCACCCGAGGAATCTCCCTCGTCGGAGCTTCATCAGCGCCCACGGGGCTCTGCACGACCGTCTCGTCGAAGGAGCCAGGGTCTGTCATGCGCACGGCACCGGGCAGGTGCAGGTCCAGCCCACACTGTCTGCAGGCGGCATCGTGCGCACCCACCTGGGTGCCGCATCGCGCACAAAACATAGTCTCATCTCCGTCCATGAGTGGCGCGTCAAGGATATGGCATGTTTTCACGGTCTCCGCGTCACGTTCCTGTCACCGACGTAACACCGTCGTCACACAAGAGCGCGATTCTTCACATGTCAGTAACGCCGACCAAACGGTTCCGCAACGCTGCCAGATGACGATTGACACCATGACACCACTGCTTGAGATCAATGCCGGCGACACCGCCTGGGTGCTCGCCAGCGCGTCCTTGGTGCTGTTCATGACACCGATGCTCGCCTTCTTCTACGGCGGTATGGTGCGAGCCAAGGGCGTGCTCAACATGCTCATGATGAACGTCGTTGCGATGGGGACCATCGGCGTCCTCTGGGTGGTCTGCGGTTACTCGATGGCCTTCGGTGACCCGCAATGGGGAGGCCTCATCGGCAACCCCGCCCAGTACTTCGAACTCCACGGGGTCATGGGAACCGAGGTCGGAACCATTCCCGGATTCGTCTTCGTCGCCTTCCAGTCCGCCTTCGCCATCATCGCAACTGCCCTCGTCAGCGGCGCCGTCGCTGACCGGATGAAGTTCTTCGCCTGGGTCGTATTCACCATCCTGTGGGGCCTGCTGGTCTACTTCCCGGCCGCCAACTGGGTGTTCGGCACCGGCTGGATCCTCAACACCATGCACGCCGTCGACTTTGCCGGTGGCACCGCGATCCACATCAACGCCGGCGCTGCCGCCCTTGCCCTAGCCCTCATCCTCGGCCCACGCGTCGGATTTGGTTCCAGGCCGATGCGCCCGCACAACACCACCCTCGTCATGCTCGGCGCCGGCGGCCTGTGGTTCGGCTGGTTCGGATTCAACGCCGGATCTGCGCTGGGGGCCAATGACACCGCAGGTCTGGCCTGGGTCAACACCCTCGCCGCTGCTGCCGCCGCCATGCTCGCATGGATCTGCGTCGAGCGCATCCGCGACGGTCAACCCACCATGCTTGGCGCTGCCTCGGGCATCGTCGCAGGCCTGGTCGGCATCACCCCGGCCTGCGCGTCGGTCTCCCCGTGGGGCGCCGTCATCATCGGCATCGTCTGCGGCCCCGTCTGTGCCCTGGCCGTCAGCCTGAAATACCGCTTCGGCTACGACGACTCCCTCGACGTCGTCGGCGTCCACATGGTCGGTGGCTTCCTAGGCACCGTCCTCGTCGGATTCCTCGCCGACCCGCATGCCATGACTGAAGGCGCCTCCGCCTCCCTCGAGGCCAATGGAGCCGGCCTGTTCCTCGGTGGTAACGGCTAGCTGCTGGGGGTCCAGGTCATCTGTGCCCTCGCGATGATGGCCTACTCCTTCGTCGTCAGCGGCCTCACCGGTCTGGTCATCAAGAAGACGATGGGCATCCGTGTTTCCACCGCCGACAAGGAAGAGATCTCGGCATGAAGCTCATCACCGCCATCATCCAGCCATCGGCACTCGACACCGTCCGACTCGAACTCGCCAAGGCCGGAGTCTCTGGTCTGACGATCTCCGAGGCCGCCGGGTACGCCCGCCAGAAGGGTCACACCGAGGTCTACCGAGGCGCGGAGTTCACCATCGACTTCCTCGAGAAAGTCCGCGTCGAGGTGCTGTGCACCGACGAGGAGCTCGAGAACGTCGTTGAGACGATCTGTGACGCGGCTCGTACCGGGGAGATCGGTGACGGAAAGGTGTGGTCCAGCGACGTCCAGGATGTCATTCGGATCCGCACCGGGGAACGAGGCCCTGCCGCCATCTGATTCGTAACCCAGGCTGGAACAACAGCTCAATTTCGAGCAGTACCTACTGCGCCGTCCTTCTGAGGGCGGCGCAGGACTGCTCCGGTCACGGTCTGGCCTTGTCAGACCTCATTTCGTCAGCTGATGACGTCGCCGCGGAGAACACCATCACCGCTGCTGACCTCGTGGCAAGGTCCGCCGCCGAGGTCAGCGTCTGACGGATCAGAGCAGGTCGACAGCCTCCTGAGCCGCGCGAGCACCGGCTCGCAGCGCGCCTTCCATGTAGCCGTTGAAGGAGGAGGCGTACTCGGCGCCGGCGAAGAGCACCCTGCCCAACGGCTGGGCGAGGATCGGGCCGGTGGCAGTCCAGAGGCTGGGAGCGAAGTGGGCGCCGTGGCAGCCACCGGTGTAGGGCTCGGAGAGCCAGTCGCGGTCGAGGTATTCGATCGCGGAGCGGGGAGCCTCACCGAAGGCGGACTCGACGACCTCCTCGAAGGCGCGCTGACGCAGACTCACCGAGAGTTTGCCGTAGCCCGACGCTTCGGTGCCCTCGAAGAAGCCCATCAGGACTCCCCGGCCGGTCTCGTCGTCGGAGGTGTCGAAGATGACGCGAACGGCACCCTCGTCGGCACCCATCTGGCCGGAGGCTCCGGAGGTGCGCCACCACGGGCTGTCGTAGACGAGGTAGGCCTTGATGACATTGCCTGCGGGTACCTTCTCGGCCATCTCGAGACGCTCTGCCGGAAGAGCGGGATCGAACTCGATCTCCTTGAGAAGACGCGGGGGGACGGTGACGATGACGCTGCGTCCCTGGTACTCGGTGCCGGCGGACGTCGCGACGGTGACGGTGTCGTCGTCTGCGTGGATGGAGCGGACCGGGCAGGAGAGCTTGAGGTCATCGCCGAGACGCTCCGCGAGGTTGCGAGCGACCTGGGCGACACCGCCCTTGACGCGCTGCTGCTTGAGCCCACCGTTGACGGCGACGAGGGATTCTAGGTCCACCCCGGAGTTGGCCTTCGTCAGACCATCAAGAAGTGTGGTGTCGTCGGGAGAGACCCCGAAGGCACGCCGGAAAAGATTGGTGATGTATTCACGTCCGGCGTCCGTACGCACATTCGAGACCACCCACTGACTCAGGGACTGATTCAGCCACGTACCGTTCGCCGTCGTCCAACCCTTGTTGTTGGCAACGCGATCGGCCAGACGGCGGAACCTCAGCAGGCCCTGACCGAGGTCAGACAGTTCGAAGGGGCTGAGGGTGTGAGCAGAGCTAGAGGAATTAGTGACGTGGGAGACCCGTCCGCGAGCCTTGACGACGACGTCACCCTCGGTGGAATCGACCAGTTCAAGGCCTTGGGAGGCGATGAGGGAGCGAAGTTCTTCATGGCCCTCACTGACCCATTGGCCGCCCAACTCGATGACCTGCCCATTGGACAACTCGGCGTTCTCGAGGCGCCCACCCACTCGGGAGCGAGCCTCCAGAACCACCACCGAGTGCCCTGCGGATGCGAGTTCTTCGGCGGCCGTCAGTCCGGCGAGGCCTGCGCCGATAATGATGCTGTCGTACATGCGTCCCCTTGCAATTCCGCTGGACGGCCGAACCGAGAAGCCAGGCCGCGACCTATGAATCGTGGTGCCTCGATCGTACCGGGCCACCCTGACGCATTGCGCGTAGACCCTGTTCGACACCCCGGTTCGCCCTTCCTGAGCTGGCGAACGCGAATCGGAGTTGAGCGGCGGGGATGATCCGTGACGTCTGCGCAGGAAATGCGCCGCAGTTCTTAGGTGGCAACCACCTGTATGCAGCATCCTCGCTGGCTTCGGTGATCGTCATGGTCGTTGAGTATTGTCCAAGACTTCGGAGTGGACCCTGCAATTGTGTCGTCCTCACAAGGTGCAGAACATAGTGCGGGCACGTCAGGAGGCCCAGGACGGCACTGCCGGCGATCCACTGGGTAAGCCGGCATCAGTTCCACTGACACCTACAGGAGAGCCATGACCCTTGATCGCACCATCGCCCACGCCACACCGCTCGACAACGCCGATCTCATCGACGCCTGACTCGCGGCCATCCCCGTCGACGCCAACCGTCAGCGCATCTCCGACCTGCTCAACGAGACCTTGCGCACCCACCCGAATCTCGTCCTGGTGTGGAAATGGAACATGCCGATGCTCACTGATCATGGCTCGTTCATCGCGAGCTGGAGTGCCTCGGCCAAGCACCTGGCCCTGGCCTTCGAGGCAGCGACCCTTGATGCCTTCACGGAACGAATCATCGACGAGGGCTACACCAGGTCCAAGAAGATGTGGCAGGTGAGGTGGGATCAGCCGGTTCCATGGCCACTCATCGACGACATGCTCGGGCACGCCATCGAGGTCAAGAAGGACTGCACGACCTTCTGGGCGAGGTGAGGGTTTTCACAAGGCCGTGTCGACCGTGTTGAGACCCAAGTCGTGCCAGGCGGTCAAGAAAGCTCGGTCGCCAGATACGGCGACCGAGTCGTCCTCACAGACACTCAGTGCGGCAGCACAGTGGACGGAGTCATATCCGCGCAGCCGCTGCTCTCTCGCGATAGTGCACACCACTTCGAGTAGAGGATCACTGATCTTGACGACGTGTCGACATAGGCAATCATCGTCGCTGCAGTTCGACGAGATCGCTCATCATCGCTCCGGCGTCCACCGGATGTGGGAGACGAGGCTTCCCGACCCGACAGGGCGTGACCAAAACCGTCGGCAATCATGATTTCCAACTTGGGATACTACTCGACGGGGACCAGTCGGGCGACTGGCTTGCCGTGGTCAGTCGCTGCGATCGTCTGACCGTTCCTGACCTGCGCAACGTGTTTGTTCAAACTGTCACGTGGTTCTCTAATACCCACTTCCATGACAGCCTCCCCATGTGGCGCTTTCCTTGTCTTCAATTACGGCCACATCAGTCACGGCGTCGTCAACGGGTCGGCATGGGGTGCGAATTGTCCGTCGTCCGAGGCAGGCCCAAGGTCTCATCGACAGTGAGACCGTCCGGCAACGCGTGGGCCACTAGCAGGACGAGACTGTCCTTGCGCCACTCGTTGATGTCAGAGACCATCACACGACTTGACTCCTCATCGACCCCATTGAACGGCTCGTCGAGGACGACGACGTCGAACTCCCCCGTCGTGCACATGACGTACCACAGCCGTTTCGCGGTTCCCGTCGACAAGGTGGATGTGCGGTAGTCGAACCACTCGTCGAGGCCGAGGTCCTTGGCGCGCGCCACCGGTTCAGCCCTGTCGCAACCTGCCAATCGAGCGGCGAGAGTCAGGTGATCAACCATGCTCAGACTGGGATGTAGTGACGGTTTGGCGCGACACACTCGTCGTCGCGTCCGCAGTGCAGGGTCCGACGCCTTCTTGCCACAGACGATCAGGTCGCCCTGAGTGGGACGGAGGTAGCCGGAGATCCCCTCGATGAGGGTCGACTTGCCGGTCCCGTTTGGTGCATCGAGCCGCACTGTCGCGGGACCTTGGACATGGAACGACAGATCGTGGACAACCGACCGATCCGGGGAATACCCGAGGGTCAGGCCAATGGCCTCGATGGCAGGGCGAGAACGCGTTGTCTCGTCAACCATGTTGCACCTCCCAGAAGGACGAAGGTCAGAATGAAGCCGATCCAACCCACCCCATGCATGGCCGTCATGAGGATGACGACCATCATCGCTGTGGACGCCAGGACACTGAGCAAGCCGACGGACGTCGAGGCCGGAACCGTACCGTCTGGAAGAGCCGCGTCACTGGCCACGACAGCAGCAGCAACCCAGGCGCACGCGATCGATGCCCAGACGACGAGCAGCGGGATGAGGGCGTCACCGCCCAGCATGCCAGCTGCCGCTGCGACAGGTGCGACGAGGAAGAGACCAAAGAGGACGGCAACGCCCAGGGGTGCGATTGCCAGGTGCATCGGGTTGGCTCCCAGCTCCCACGCCATCCTCCAGCGTGGCGCCAGTGCCGCGGGCCCGATGCGTATGGACAGCAGGTCCGAAACCACCAGACCAAGGATCAACAGCAAGATGGCCGAGAGCTGATTGACGATCCGCGCCGGCAGATTCACACCCACGCCGCCCAGCGCCATAACAGCGATGGCCATGACCAATACACCAACGCTCCACACAAGGAAGACAAGGCGAGCAAGTGCGGCCGCAACCGGAACTGGTGACAGGTCGCTCATGACCACGCGCACCCACGGGCTGATTCCTCTCGACCGGCGCAGGTGGACCCTGGCCTTTTCATGAGACACACTGTTTCGCACCAGGAAAGGGGCAGATCGCAGGGTGACGCATCCGGTGACCGCCGCGGCGCCAGTTGCGACCGTCACCACAGCGACACCGACAGCGACCCATGTCCAGGTGGGCCCCCGCATGGCGCGAGGATGCTGAAGACTGGCCTCAGCAACCCATCTGACGACCAGAGCAAGGATGACTCCAGTAGCAGCGCCGCTGCAGGCAGCCATCACCTGGCTGGAACGATGAGAGTCGTTGAGTTTCGCGGCAACCCATGCCGTGATGGCCACCATGCCCAAGGTGGTGGCGACCGGAATCACCACCAGAGCCCCTACTGTGGTAGGCGGCATCCCCGACAGCGAAGCTCGCAATCCGGCACCCCAGGAGAGCCCCGCGACGACCGCGGTCGTGATCACGAGCCTTTCCAACATTTCCGCCACAACGACACTGAACCTCGAGATGTCCATGGCACGGAAGAACTCAGCACATGGATGGTTCGTCAGCCGTATTCGGCGGGAGGTCAGCGTCTCCCTGAAGGCATGAAGGATGAGGACGTACAAGCCAATGACCAGCGGCAGTGTGACTCCGACAACAACACCGCCTTGGGCAAGCCGACCGACAAGCCAGTCGAATCCCACGACCGCGACCGCCACTGCCAGCGCGAATGCGAGGAAGGCGATGAGAATGCGCATCACTCGATAACCCTTGAGAGAGAACCCCCACCCAAGGGCATCGAGGGAGGAGGCATCACAGATATCATGCGCCGCCCGGAAGGTCGGTGCGTTCACAGGCGATCCCTGGTCCTCTGAGAATCAATTTCCGCCTGAACCATGACCGCGACCGTTGCACAGCAAACAGCGATGACGACAGCGGGAACCACCATGTACCCAGCAGCGCTGAGTTTTCTGGCTCTTCAGGATCCAGGGTGTAGTCGGGGTCTGAATCCTCCGGTCTCCAGGAGG
>OJWS01000007.1_pt1 | contig 162435 bp, 140 predicted proteins | sample 1600491 | NCBI WGS metagenome assembly OJWS01 (sample SAMN04436976, study PRJEB24849) | human gut metagenome | biome: human gut; feature: NICU; material: stool | host: Homo sapiens | place: USA: Saint Louis, MO | collected 2010-08-02 | reverse complement strand
CGCTTCCTCCAGCCCATGCTGGATTCCACGTGTCCACAACCAAGGGTCAAGGCCCGGTATCTGCAAGGCAGCCATTGCCCCACAATCTCGATGGATCCAGCCTATGTGGCCAGTGTGGCCAGACTATCCTGCCCACCCACCTTGACGACATGTTCGACAATTCCAAGGGGTCTAGGCCTCTCTAGAGGAGAGTACGTGCTGTGTCGGCCCACTTCGACATGGAGATCCACGACGACGAGTTCCAGTCCGGCGTTCCCGCGGACAAGCAGCCGACGGTCTCCGACGTCCTGAGCACCTGGCGTGAGAGGTACAAAAGGCCGCCAGGGAGGAGTCTCGGCGCTGTGATCATGGCGAGGGGCTAGGACTTCTTCTTCCGGGTGTCCCGGATCCCCTGGATGAGGATCGCGAGGATCCCGATCACCATGACCCACGCCATTTCCCCGACGGCGCCGTACCACGGTTGGATGAGGGCGGTGAGGGCGAGGACGATGAGAGCCCACGCGGCGAGGATGAGCGTCAGGATGAGCAAACGTGCAGCTCGTGTCTGGCCCGGTTTGCCTCCGCCGCGGGGGAACATTCGGTTCTCGCCAACCAGTTCCAGCAGGATCTCGCCGGGGATTCCGATGAGCAGGACTCCGACGAACATCCTCAGCGACCAGCACCAACCGATGAAGATCGCCACGATCGCGAACACCACGGCCATGCAGATCGTAAACGCGACGGTGCCCGCAAGGATCCTCTCAGCGCGGGACGGTTCCTTCTCCTCGATGGTCATGACTTCCTCACACTCGCTCGCCAGCGTCGTCACGCACGTGGCTGACGACCTGCTCTGACAAGGCCAAGTGTCCTCCAGGAAGGCTCACGACCAAACCGAGGGGCTCCAGGCCGGACTGGGGATGCTACGAGACGTGTCCGTATGGAGGGTATGGGGATCAGTTGCACCGAATCCGTCGGCTCCTATCTCGATGAGGGTTCCGGGGCCGACGCCGACTCCGATACGAATGATGAGGTCCACCCAGTCGAGCATGATTCCTTCCAAGATTCGGGCAGGGCGGCACCAGGGGACAGTGAAATGTGTGGCACATACCCGTTGGACAATGAGGGGGGCAGGACACGCGGATGTGCGAGTCCTGGAGCAAAGGCGCTCTGACCAGCCCGAACAGCCTCAGCAGAAGGTGAGGTGGGACGACTCAACGATCAGTGGTGCGGTGGAGGGCCTCTATTCTGACGCCATGCCCACACGTTTCTTGCCGGTTCTGCTCGATTGCGACCCTGGGATTGACGACGCGTTCGCGCTGGCCTACCTGGCGTGCCGCGACGATGTCGAGACCGTCGGGGTGGTGACGACAGCTGGCAATGTCGGTCAGGACGACGTGCTGCGCAATGCCCTGGGGCTGACCGAGCTGCTCGGGATGGATGCCCCGGTGGCGCGTGGGGCGGACGCGCCCCTCCTCGAGCCGGTGATGACCGCCGAGGAGACCCATGGACCCCACGGTTTGGGGCATGCCCAGCTGGGGGACTGCGGACGTCACCCCGATGGGCGCAGCGGTGCGCAACTGTGGGTGGATCTTGCCCGGGAATACCCCGGCGAGCTGGTCGGCATCGTCACCGGGCCGCTGACGAACCTCGCGCTGGCGCTGCGGGAAGAACCGGACTTGCCGCAGTTGTTGCGGGGGCTGCACGTCATGGGTGGAGCGATCAACCACCGTGGCAACACCGGCCCGACGAGCGAGTGGAACATCGCGGTGGACCCGGAGGCCGGCCATGAGGTGTTCGAGGCATGGGGGAAGGCGTCCAAACGGGTCGTGCTTGGGGCGTTGCAGGCCACTGAGGTCATCAGGCTGGACGAGAGGGATCGTCGGGCTGTGAAGGAGCTAGGGGAACATCCGGTTGTGAAAGTCTTGGCCGACGCGCTGAGGTTCTACTTCGAGTTCCACGAGGCTGACGGGTTGGGATGGTGTGCGTACTTGCACGACCCGCTCGTCGTCGCCAACGCGGTGACCGGGAGATTTGCGACGACGCGGCCACTGGCCGTCGACGTCGAGCTGACCGGGACGCTCACCCGTGGCCAGACCGTCGGTGACGAGATGGGGCGGTGGGGCAAGGAGCCCAACGTCGACCTGCTGTGTGACGTCGACGCCGAACGGTTTATTGAGCACCTCATCTCGACGTTGCGGGAGGGGCTAGGCGCCGGGCGCTGAGATCAGGCGGCGTTTGGAACGAGCGGTCGACGAGCCTCTGGTAAGAGCAGGGGATGCCTCATTGAACTACTATGCAATGCAAGGTACATTGTTAGTCAAGCTACTTGGTTGAGGAGGAAAACCGTGGCGGAACGACAACTGCGCAAGGGTGCGCTCGAACTCGTCGTCCTCGGGTTGCTGGCGAGCAAACCGTCCTACGGAGGGGAACTCGTGGACAGGCTCGAGAAGGAGACGGATCTGGGCGTGTCTCAGGGGACGCTGTACCCGTTGCTCAACCGACTGCGTCGCGGTGATCTGGTTTCGACCGAGTGGCAGGAGTCGCCGTCAGGGCCTCCGCGCAAGATCTATCGCCTGACTGCCACCGGTCGAGGCTACCTGACAGAGCTCATCGATGAGTGGTCGCGCATCGCAGCCGCCGTCGACCGTGCCACCAACGATAACCACAACACTTCTGGCAAGGAGAGATCATGAACCTCTGGACTCGAGACGATGATGGCGTGCGTCGCCTGTTCGGCATCCCCGTCGGTGCGCCGTGGGGGAGCGGCTCCCGCATTGCGCTGCGCGGTTTCGAACCTGAGAACCCGCACCTGCTAGTGCCTCGCGCTGTGGGCATCGGATGGGATCTCAATCTGGGCGCCGTCGCCGTGCGCCTGGGGCTCATCCGCCCCGACGACTCCCTGCCCGACCTCAACGAATACGTTCCCGAGACGCTGCGTCGCGGCCTGGTTGCAGCGCCGTGGATCGGGGCCGGCGTCGCCAGCAGCATGACACTCGGATTCGTCAAGGCTGACCGGGTGGCGACGTCGTGGTCCCTCGGTGGTAAACCCAACCGATACACGGATGGTGTGATCGCAACCCTGATCACTGCCGGAGTCACCACGGCGGCAGCCCTCTACCCGCGCTGGGTCGGGAAGGAGGATGGAGCTGACATCGCGGCGACGGCCCAGGCTCTGGGCATCCTGACCGTCATCGGTATGGCAAATCGGGCTGCCCGCAAGGAGATTCGTCGTCCCGGGAGCCGTCAGCCCCTCGCGGTTGTCGGAGCAATGCTGGCGCCGGTTGTCATGGGTGGAGTGCTGGTCGGAACGGTCAAGGTCGCCCTCGACGGCGTCGCACAGTCACTCGCGCATGGCGGCAAGGCGGGTCAGTCCGGGGAGCGAGGCCGCAACATAGGATTCCACTCATGAAGTACCTCCGATCCGTGGCCGTGATCTCAGCGGTCCTGCTCATCGCCGTCGCGGTCGCGAGGTCCTTCAACCGGTTCATCCCGGCTGTCAACAACACCACGATCGCCATCGTCGATCTGTGTCTGGTCGCTCTGGCCGTCGAGGTCATCGCCGAGTGTGCACGCATGCCCGGACGCACGAAGGGGTGGCGCATCGGGCGGGCCATCGCGATCATCGCGGCGGTGGTGGTGAGCGGGGTCATAGGGTTCCTGGCCCTGCTGTGGAGCGCCTTCGAAGGTGACGGAGGCGGGTCGTTTACCAAGGACGGCGAGACCTACTACGTCATGAGGACGTTCCCCGACAACGTCGTCATGTACCGAAAGACGTCGCCGGTGACCATGGCGGAGTCTGCGTTCGCCGACGACTCCGGCCACGCCCTCGGATTCGTGCCGATGCCGGTCGCCCTGTCAATCAGTCTGGATGAGTACGGCGGGGAGTACTCACAGATCCTGGCTGATGTACGTCGTGATCATCCCGATTGGCTCACCGACCGGTAGCTCATGGTCCGGCGAACGGTTCATCTCGCATCCATCAGACCGCCCGTCGGTGGCCGTGTGGGCCGGATTCGTGGCCGGAATTCTCTTCCTCCTGGCGGCCGTCGCAACGTTGAGGAAACCCTCGACCGACGAGTAGCGATCATAGAGGACCCGGAAAAGGGCATGAAGAGAGCGGGCGACGGGAATCGAACCCGCGTGTCCAGCTTGGGAAGCTGGCGCTCTACCATTGAGCTACGCCCGCATGTCTCCCGGGGAGACTCGTCACAGCTTAGCGCACCTCGTCAGATCAGTGCGACTCACCCCGCCGGGCCAGTCAGTAATGCTGCGGAACGCGGCCGTAGATGACTGGGGCATCAAGGCGGCGAGTCTCGGGCGGCTTCGGACGCTGCGAATCCATCCACCGGCGCACCGACGGCAACCAGACGATGACCCCGGCGGCGACGAGGAACGGCATTCCGATCCACGCCACCCAGTTCAGGGTCACGGCGGCACATCCGACCACGACGCCACCGATGGCGCCCCAGCGCACCCAGGGACGTCCCAGCCAGGTGTTGACCGCGAGGATTCCCGGCATGGCCACCATGGCACCGGCGATGCACATCATCGCGGTCGCCAGCAGTACTGACGCCAACGATCCCGGTCTCGGATGGGTCCACGTCATGAGGTGGGTCGCCTGGATGAAGGTGCGCATGTGGATCGACTGCCACCACGCCACCAGGAGGGCAACCGCAGCAGCCACGGCTGCGACGTAGTACAGACCAGCTGCGATGTGCCCCAACGTGGCCGAGGCTTTCGCCTGGGTCTCCAGGTCTTCCGGGGGAGGAAGGGTGCCGATCGTCTCGGCACTGGTACGCACCGGCTGAGCTTCCTCTGTGCGCGCCGACGCGTCTCCCGGCTCTGCATGGCGGGGCTGCGGGGCTGCGGGCTGTTCGATCACGATCCTCCTGGCGACGTGTTGTTCCAGCCTAGACGTAACTGCTGACCAGGGGGCCCTAGGTGGGCAGGTTGTTGTGCCACCGCCGGGACATGTGCGCATGAATGCAGGACCGGCATGGCGCGACCCCGAAGGTGGTAGGACCATGACCATGAACCCATTGACCGCCCTGGAAACCTCCACCCGCATCGCCGCTGGTGACGTCGAGATCGTTGAGGTCGTCGACGCTGCCCTGGAAGCGGCACACGCCGATGAGTGCCATGCCTGGACCTGGATCGACGATGATGGCGCCCGACTCGCCGCGCGTGAGCTCCAGCGTCAACGTGATGCTGGACACATCCGTCCTGGTCCGCTGTTCGGCGTCCCCTGTCCGATCAAGGACCTCAACGCGTTAGCTGGCGCGCCCCGAGCCATCGGTAGTCGGGCCGTGGGTGGGGCTCTGCCAGACCACGAAGACGGCATTGTCACGCGGCTCAGGGCTGCCGGAGCCATCCCGATCGGGACGACCGCCGCTCCCGAGTTCGGACTTCCTTGCTACACCGAACCGGACGGACGCGAACCCACCGTCACCCCATGGGACCACACCCGAATGGCGGGAGGGTCCTCTGGCGGCGCCGCGGCTGCGGTTGGGGCTGGTGAGGTACCCATCGCCCAAGGATCCGATGGTGGCGGCTCGATTCGTATTCCGGCTTCTTGCTGCGGGGTCGTTGGTCTCAAGCCCAGCCGAGGCCGGGTCTCGGCCGGGCCTTACGGGATTGACGGTCCTGGGCTGGTGAGCGGCGGGGTACTGACCCGCACGGTCCGTGACACCGCTGCTGCCCTCGACGCACTGTCCGGACCGTGGCCCGGAGATCCCTACCATGCCCCCGCTCCGACTGAGTCCTATCTGTCGGCCTGCGACCGGGGCCTGAGACGGCTACACGTCGGGATCCTGCGCGAACCCGTCATTGCTGATACCGAGGTTGCCCCGGACATCCTGGCGGCGCTGGACCGGACGGCCGCCACCCTGGAGTCGATGGGTCACATCGTCGAACAGACAGGTGCCCCTTTCGGCCCCGAGGAGTGGGAATCCTTCCAGTGTGTGTGGGAGGTGGGCGCAGCTGCGATCCCGGTGCCTCCGGAACGTGAGGAATTGTGCACCCCGATGTCCAGGTGGTTACGTGCGCAGGGGCGAAGGCGCACCGGAGTCGAGCTGGCTGAGGCCTTGGCCGGCATCCAGATGGTGGCGCGTCACGTCGGGCAGCAGTGGCAGAGGTTTGACGTCATCGTCAGCCCCACGCTTGCTCAGCCACCCCTGCCGGTCGGAGCTTTGCGCAATGACAACGATCCATCGGCAGATTTCGACGCGCAATGCCGCTTCACCCCATGGACGAGCCTGTGGAATATCACTGGTCGTCCGGCGATGAGCTTGCCACTGCACACCACACACGTCGGCGGTGTCGAGCTGCCGGTCGGCATCATGATCGGCGGTCAGATGTACGACGAAGCCACTCTGCTGGCGCTCGGATGCGCCCTGGAAGCTGCGCGCGACGCCAATCCTCGGTGAGCAGACTCTCCGGGTGAACAAAACTCCCGCTTCACCCATGCTGTCAGCACCACGGTGCCTGCCCACCGGGTGAAGCGGGAGTTTTGTCACCGAGTTTGAGACGCTTGCTGCCGTACAGCGGCCTACGTGGTGGCGCCTGGCCCACACCTTGTCCGGCGTGACAAAATCGTCACCTGCTACACGCACCGCGCACAAAGATCGCCCCAGAACCACGATGGTCCCGGGGCGATCGTAGGGTCAGCGAGCTCAGCTCTCCTTCATAGTGCCGGTCTCGAGGAACCGGGTGTGCCACGAGTACGCCTCGCCGAGGAGGTGCGGGGTGTGCTTGAACTTGCAGTCACGCAGTGCACGCTCGTAGTAGTCCATCAGCATCGGACGGTAGTCCGGGTGGGCGCAGTTCTCGATGATCTTCGGGGCGCGCTGACGCGGTGCCAGACCACGCAGATCGGCGATGCCCTGCTCGGTGATGATGACCATGCCGTCGTGCTCAGTGTGGTCGACGTGAGAGACCATCGGGACGATCGCCGAGATGGCGCCGCCCTTGGCCGTCGACGGAGACACGAACGCCGAAATGTAGGCGTTGCGGGTGAAGTCGCCGGATCCGCCGATGCCGTTCATCATGCGCGAGCCCATGACGTGGGTCGAGTTCACGTTGCCATAAATATCGGCCTCGATCATGCCGTTGGCGCCGACGACACCGAGGCGGCGAATGACCTCTGGGTGGTTCGAGATCTCCTGGGGGCGCAAGATGATGTGATCGCGGTAGAAGGCCGCGTTCTCGTTCATCTTGTGCGCGTACTCGGGGGACAGCGAGAAAGCGGTGGCCGAGGCGACGTCGAGCTTCCCGGCATCGATGAGGTCGATCATGCCGTCCTGGATGACCTCGGTGTAGGAGGTCAAATGCTCGAGGTCGGAGTGGAGCAGGCCGTCAAGAACAGCGTTCGGGATGTTGCCCACGCCCGACTGCAGCGGAAGCAGGTTCTTGGGGATGCGTCCCTGCTTGACCTCGTGGTCGTAGAAGTCGAGGAGGAACCCGGCGATCTTGCGGGAGTCGTCATCGATCGGCTTGAACGGGGTGTTGCGATCGGGGCCATCGGTCTCGATGATCGCCGCGACCTTGTTCTGGGGGACGTGGAGGAACTTGTCACCGATCCGGTCACCGGGGTGGGTGATCGGGATGGGCACTCGGTTCGGAGGAAGCGCGAACCCACCGTAGATGTCGTGCATTCCCTCGAGGTCCTCGGACTGCCACGAGTTCACCTCGATGATGATCTTGTCGGCGACGTCACAGTACACGACGTTGTTACCGACCGAGGAGGTGAGGACGACGTCCCCATCCTCAGTGATTCGGGTGGCCTCAATGACGGCGTAGTCGACCTTTCCGAAAAAGCCCTGACGCACCATCATGCCCGACTCCGACAGGTGAATGTCGGTGTAGAAGGATGTGCCGTCGTTGATCTTGCCTCGCATCTGGGGATCGGACTGGTATGGCATGCGCCAGCCGATGCCATCGACGGAGGCGAGGGCGCCGTCGAGTTCGGGAGCGGTCGAGGCTCCGGTGAAGACGTTGACGGTGAACTTCTCGCCGCGATCGTGGGATTCCTTGATGCGCTTGGCCAGGGCACCCGGAAGTGCCTTGGGGTAGCCCGACCCAGTGAATCCACCGAATCCGATTTGGTCACCGTCATTGATGAGCGCAGCCGCGTCGTCCGCGCTCATCACCTTCTGACGCAGGGCTGCGTTCGCAATCCGCTCTGACATCTGTCCTCCTGCCGCCGTGCGGCTGGTTGTCGGTGACGGTGCACGGCGCTACCCGTGAGCCGTCGAAGAAACACTGTTTTCGTTCCCGTTGAATGCGGTCCGAAACGTTGACAACACTTTATATGGGGGTGCTTGGCGCGGGATGGGGCACCCCTGCTTTTTGGGCTCGGAACGGCACCGTCGGTCCATGATGACTGGCACGCTCGCACGACTGTGCATGACACGCCTGAGGCAGCTCGGGTGGACGTGCATCGAGCCCCTCCGACCGCAACCATGCTCACATTCTCGTGACGGTGATTGTCGTCGTCAGTACGAGGTCGGTGCCGGGGTCGAGGGGGACGGCACTGTCCTTGCAGACGCCGGTCTCGACGCACACGAAGTCGCGCCAGGCCTGAGCCGTCGGGCTGTCGCCGATTCCCGACGAGGAGCGTGGGTTCCAGATCACCGCGCTGGGGCAATTCGTCGTCGTCAGGTGAATTTCGCGTCCCCAGACCGGATCGACGAGGGTCGGGGCCGGCCCGACTCCCTGGATGACGGTGTCGGTGTCCGGGGCCATGAGGAGTTCGTCGGCGTCGAAGGACCCCTCGTCACCGGTCGCGAAGTTGTGCCAGTCGGCACCGCGGACGCCCCGGACACGCGCCTGGTCGGCGTCCCCGACACGCAGGTAGGTGTGCCACATCCCCTCGACGACTCGGGGCTTCTCGTCGTGGTTGGTGAGAGTGAGCGTCATCTGCAGTGCGGTGTCGGTCATGACCACCTCGTGGCGAATGCCGATGGAGGCGGTCTCAGCGGTTCCGACGACGTGGAGGGGTTCCGCGACCGTCACTTGGAAGTCGGTGCGGCGGGCCAGGCCGTGCTGGGGATCCTGGTCATTGTTCGGTCCGTGGCCAAACCATGGGGTGCACAACGGGACACCTCCCCGGATGACTGCGTCGGACTCGTCGGCGTGCTCGGCGTCGAACCAGATGACGGGTTTGTCGTCGGCCTGCCACGCGAGCACCTGGCAGCCGTGTTCTGCGACCTGCCATGCGCCGTCATGAGCGGTGTGAAGGATTCCGGGGAGGTTGGTCATGCCCCCCATGATCGTGGTCATCGTTCCCACACTGCGCGAAGCGCGTCGATCCGCTCACAACGGATGGTGTTTCGTGCAGCCTCGACGGCGACAGGTTTGGCGCAGAAGGCGATGGCCAGCCCGGCGGCGGCAAACATGTCGAGGTCGTTGGCGCCGTCACCCACCGCGATCGTTCGCTCAAGATCTACCTCACGCTCCTCAGCCCAACGACGCAGCCAGGTGGCCTTGGCGGCCCGATCGACGATGTTCCCGAGAACCCGGCCAGTGAGGTGGTCGTCGACGATCTCGAGCTCGTTGGAGGCTGAGAAATCGGCGCCGATCTCCGCAGCAAGCGGATCGACCAGGGCCGTGAACCCTCCTGACACCAACCCGACGGCTGCGCCGACCTCGTGCGCCGCGGCCACCAGTTCCGTCGCACCCGGGGTGACGACGGTCGCCTTGCGAGCCTCCTCGAGGGCCCCGACGTGCAGACCTTCCAGACACTTGACGCGCTCGTGAAGGGACTCGGCAAAGTCGAGCGTTCCGGCCATCGCCCGGGCCGTTACCCCACTGACCTCCTCGGCCTTCCCTGCACACTCGGCGAGCAGGTCGATGGCCTCGGTGCGCGTGACCGTCGAGTCGACGTCACAGACGATGAGACCGGGCGGCTCGACAGCCAGGGCGCCGTGGGGATGCAGGACGCCGGCGCCGGTCTGGGCGGCGAGTTCGCGTACCTGTGTCATGTTGCCCTCGAAGGACATGGCGTATTCGAAGATGTGAGCGGCCCAGTCACTGGTGTGGATGCCGCGCATGCAGGCGGAGTCGGGCCAAAGCAGGGTGCCGGGGGAGCGGAGGCTGGAGCGATCGTCACTGACGAGGATGACGCGAGAACTCATCATGGCACCACGGTAGGTGGGTTTCGGCCCGTCGGGTGAGGGTTCCGCTCCTCGGCATGATCGCCTACCCGCGGACTGTCCGCGTGACGGTGTACTGACGGTTCCGCGCGACCTGGCGAGTCGGCCCGACCGTGCGCCGTAGATGGGATGCCCATGGCAGGTGATTGTTGTAGACACACCACAGGCTGCCGCCGGGTCGCAACACGCGAGCGGCGTCGGCCAGCATGGCCAGGGTCGGGGCGTGGTCCTGGGCGGTTCCGCGATGGAAGGGCGGATTGGTGACGACGACGTCGACGCTCTGGTCGGACAGGACGGACAATCCGTCACACCAATGGGTGACGATGTCGAGTCCGTTCGCCCTGGCGGTGAGACGAGTCGAGTCGACGGCCTGCCAGGAGACATCGGTGGCGTGGACGGTAGCGTCTGGGAGTCTGCGTGCCAGGTGTGCGGAGATGATGCCGTTGCCGCACCCCAGATCGACGACGTCGGTGTTGACGTCGGCCGCGATGGCGTCGAGGTGATTGAGGAGCAGAGACGTTCCGGCGTCGAGGCCTGTGGTGTGGAAGACGCCGCCATGGGCTCGGATCATCAGGCCGTTGACGGTGTTGGCGCGCGGCCATTCCCCAGTGACGGCCGGGTGCTCCCGAGGAGACGAGAAGTGCAGCACGCGGGCCTTGCGTACTCCGAGGCTGGCGTGGACGTCGTCGAACCAGCGGGCAGCGACGTCGTTCATGGACCGGGCCATGTGCTTGATGCGTCCGCCTGCGACGATGTGGGCATCGGGTCCGAGAAGTCGCCAGAGAATACCGAGCAGTTCGTCGAGTTCGTCAAGACTGGAGGGCAGGCCCATCCACACCACCGGGGTGCTGCATTCCTCTGTCGTCAGAGGGTTGAGGCGAATACCCTCAGGGATCGCGGTGAGGTCGCGGCAGTCGTCAGACCACGCCGTGGCGCCTTTGCCGGATACTGGCACCAAGGAAGGGCGACCCAGCACCCACACAGCCTTGGCCAGCGGTGATTCGGCGACGATGAGTTCGTCAACGGGGTCCAGGGTGGCGGCGTCCATGGTGGCAGTCTCCCAGACCACAGGTGCCGGACACAGCCGAGAGATGGACGCAACAGGTGTGCCGGAGGATGGTCATACCTGCGATGACTACACGGAGCTGCCAGAAAACGGTCCAAACAGGCGATGGTGACGTTGACATGGGCATTTTTTGGCAGCTCCGTGTATCAAACCCGAGTACTCAATCGATACCGGCCCCGCTCTAGGATGGCGACATGGCAGAGTCGCCCCTGGAAATTCACGTCATCGCCGATTCGACGGGTGAGACCGCCGTTCGGTTAGCCCGCGCCGCCCGCAGCCAGTTCGAAGGGGTCCACTGGCACATCGTGCGCCATCCCATGATCGGCACCGTTCCGGAAATGGTTGCGGCCCTGGAGGCCGTCAAGGAGTCCCATGACGCGGGGCAGTGGGTGTGCGTGGTGCACACCCTCGTGCTGCCCGACATGCGCCACATGGTCACCGATGCCTGCGAGGAGATGGGTATCCGCGAGGTCAACCTCATGGGCCCCATGCTCGACGCGATGGAGGAGGCTTCTGGCCTTGACGCCGACGCCGTCCCACGTCGTCCCGTGGGCGTTGAGGCCGACTACTTCACCCGTATCTCCGCCATGGAGTTCGCGGTTCGTAATGATGACGGCGCCATCCCCGATCGCCTGACCGAGGCGGACATCTGCCTGGTGGGTGTGAGCCGCTCGGGCAAGACACCGCTGTCGATCTACCTGGGTTACCTCGGCTACAAGACCGTCAATGTCCCGCTCGTACCCGGGATCGCCCCGCCAGTCGAGTTGGCGGCGGTCGATCGTTGGCGCATCGTCGGCTTGACGATCGACGCCCAGCGGCTGCTGGAGATCCGTGGACGTCGGGTCCGCGGGCTGGGAGGTTTCGGCAATGAGGACGGTTACGCCGACCTCGCCGCGATCTACGACGAGCTGGACGAGGTTGGCAGGATCCAGCGACGACTGGGTTGCCCCATCATCGACACCACGGGTCTGGCCCTGGAGGAGTCCGCGACGAAGGTCATCGACATCGTCGACCAGAGAGCCAAGACGGCCGGGACGAGGTTGCGCAAGCCGGCAGGGTCCTATCGCACTAGACCTTGATCACCCGAGGATGATCGGGGACGGCCAGCGGTTTTGGCTTGCCCCAGGTCACGTCGTTGTCCCTTGCCCGTCTTAGATGCTGGTCTTGTTGGTTGTGGGAGGCATCGTGTCGCTGGCCGGGTATCAGAATCCGCGGCTCGAGGAAAATAGTCGGGAAGCATCTGCGACAAAGGTGGGAGATATGTCGCGCCCCGCTCCGGCGAGCCCGGACGAGACATGAGTTACTTCGTCATCCTTGGTTGCTCCTACTCGTGAAAATGGGACGCGAGCGTGAGAGAATGACGATATCCGGCCCTATGGTGGGCTGGGCCTCGGGCTCATTGCGCAGTCGCACGGGTCCGAACGCCGTGAATCGATGAACTGGCTGACACAGATCGAAGGAGATCAGTCATGACTGACCGTTACGTGTATGACTTGTCCGAGGGCAGCGCGGAGATGAAGCCGCTGCTCGGCGGCAAGGGCGCAGGAGTTGCCGAGATGACGCGTCTCGGCGTCCCGGTGCCTGACGGATTCACCGTCACCACTGAAGCCTGCGTGGACACCATGACGAGGAAGGGAGAGTGGCCGGAGGGCCTCGACTCTCAGGTGTGGGACGGACTCAAGCGTCTGGAGGAGCGCACCGGTCGTGGCCTGGGCGACGTCGACAAGCCCCTCCTGGTCTCGGTTCGCTCCGGCGCCGTCATTTCGATGCCCGGCATGATGGACACCATCCTCAACCTCGGTATTTCCGACGACACCGTCGAGGCCGTCGCCAAGGAGGCCGGCAATGAGCGCTTCGCCTGGGACTGCTACCGCCGCTTCATCCAGATGTACGGCGAGGTCGTCGAAGGCATTGACGCCCACGTCTACGAGGATGCCCTGACCGCTCTCAAGGAGGAGAAGGGCGTCGAGTCCGACACGGATCTGACTGCTGATGACCTCAAGGGCCTGGTCGACACCTTCAAGAAGCTGTCCAACGAGCAGCTCGGAGGTAACTGGACGACGGATCCGCGCGAGCAGCTGATGCGCGCCGTCGACGCCGTGTTCCGTTCCTGGCTCAACCCGCGCGCCTTCGTCTACCGCAAGGCCAACAAGATTCCGGACGACCTCGGTACCGCCGTCAACGTCATGCAGATGGTGTTCGGTAACCGTGGTGACACCTCCGCCACCGGTGTCTGTTTCACCCGTAACCCCGCCACCGGCGCCAAGGAGCTCTACGGTGAGTTCCTCGTCAACGCCCAGGGCGAGGACGTCGTCGCCGGCATTCGCACCCCGCGCTCCCTCGCCGAGATGGAGGAAGTGCTGCCAGAGGCATACCGCGACCTCATCGACACCATGAAGAAGATGGAGTCGCACTACCGCGACATGCAGGACATGGAGTTCACCGTCGAGAACGGCAAGCTGTACCTGCTGCAGACCCGTAACGGCAAGCGCACCGCCGCTGCTGCTCTCAAGGTGGCCCGTGACCTCGTCGCCGAGGGCGTCATCACCAAGGAAGAGGCCCTCATGCGGATCGAGCCCGCACAGCTCGATCAGTTGCTGCACGAGGCCATCGACCCGAACCACACCGAGCAGCCGGTCGCCGAGGGCCTCCCTGCCTCCCCGGGTGCCGCCGTTGGTGAGGCCGTCTTCGACGCCGACGTCGCTGCTGAGCGTGGCGCCAAGGGCGAGAAGGTCGTCCTCATCCGCTTCGAGACCACCCCTGATGACATCCACGGCGTCATCGTGAGCCAGGGCGTCCTGACTGCCCACGGTGGCATGACCTCCCACGCTGCCGTGGTCGCCCGTGGCATGGGCAAGCCCTGTGTCGCTGGTGCTCGTGGCATCAAGATCGATGCCAAGGCCGCCACCCTGACGATCGGTGACACCGTCATCCACGAGGGCGACATGATCACCCTCGACGGTTCGACCGGTGAGGTCTTCGCTGCGGGCCTGCCGCTCATCCCGCCGCAGATCAACGCCGACTTCGAGGAGGTCCTCTCCTGGGCCGACGAAATCCGTCATCTCGGCGTCGAGGCCAACGCCGACAACGCCACCGACGCAGCGAAGGCTCGTGAGCTGGGTGCTGAGGGCATCGGCCTGTGTCGTACCGAGCACATGTTCTTCGGTGCCGATCGTCTGCCTGCCATGCACGAGATGATCACCGCGGACACCCCGGAGGAGCGCCAGGCTGCCGTCGACAAGATCCTGCCGATGCAGCAGGGCGACTTCGAGGGCATCTTCACGGCGATGAAGGGCCTGCCCGTCACCGTCCGTCTTCTCGACCCGCCGCTCCACGAATTCCTGCCGAACCTCGTCGAGCAGTCCCTCAAGGTCCAGAAGCTGGAGGATCAGGGCGCTGATCCGAACGAGCTCGACAAGGAGCGTCGTCTGCTCGCCCAGGTCAAGAAGCTGCACGAGCAGAACCCGATGCTCGGTACCCGTGGCTGCCGCCTCGGCATGCTGTACCCGGAGATTCCCGACATGCAGGCTCGCGCCATCATCCGCGCTGTCCTGGCGGTGCTCAAGAAGGAGGGGGAAACCGTCCAGATCAACATCATGATCCCGCTGGTCTTCACCCCGATCGAGCTCGAGACCCATCGTCGCATCGTCCAGCAGGCCATTGACGAGGAGTTCGAGGCCGCCGGCACCAAGGTCGACGTCAAGATCGGCACCATGATCGAGCTGCCGCGTGCCGCCCTGGTCGCCGACAAGATCGCCGAGGTTGCCGACTTCTTCAGCTTCGGCACCAACGACCTGACCCAGACCACCCTGGGCATCTCCCGTGACGATGCCGAGAACGGCTTCCTCACCGAGTACCTGCGTACCAAGGTCCTCAAGGACAACCCGTTCGCCTCGATCGACCAGGAGGGTGTCGGCCAGCTCGTCGCCGGGGCCGTCGAGAAGGGTCGCAAGACCAACCCGCAGTTGAACGTGGGCGTCTGTGGTGAGCACGGTGGTGATCCTGACTCGATCCACTTCTTCAACAAGACCGGGCTCGACTACGTGTCCTGCTCGCCGTTCCGTGTGCCGATCGCTCGGTTCGCCGCGGCCCAGGCCGTCATCTCCCAGAAGGAGAAGTGAGTCTGAGGGCTCCATCACGTCACTGATGTGAAATTGCGGCCCCTCCACCGCGGTGGAGGGGCCGCAATATGTCATTGCATACTCCTCAATACGTGTGCGATCGGGGAGTTTTGTCGACTTCAACTCCATGTCCGCGGAATAATGGCCACAATCGTGCCTCGACCTCTGGAGGATCAATGTCCCAGACTTTCGGTGCCTGGCGTGCCACCTACACCCCTGGTTCCTGGGTGGTGCTGGCCGGGCCGAGCAGCCTCGTCATCATGCAGCCGGCTGCGCCGCGCCATTCCGGATTGGTGTCGTCCATCTGGCGGCAGGTGGCCGAGGCCGATGATCCCCAGTCGCTCGTGGAGACGTTGTCGCTCATCGGGCTGGCGAAGATGCCGAGCCTGGGCTTGTTCTTCTGGGTCGACGGCGAGATGTTCTCCATGGCCCGCGGTCAGGTCGTTGTCAAGGATGCCTCCACCGGTGAGGTCGTCAACCATGGCGACGGTCTGTTGACGTGGAGCGAGAAGAAGCTCGACCCATCGACCGTCGTCGTCGAGATGGAAGAGGCCGAGCAGCGGCTGTCCATGCCGTTGCTGCTGGGGGTTGCCCAGGCGAGCAAGATCATCATCGACGCGACCGGCAAGGTTGAGCCTTTCGTCGTTCGGGAGGGCGGCGAGGTTCACCGTCCGCGGGTGTTGGCGAGTTCCGACGACGCCCTCAAACCGTGGACTCCGGAGCCTGAGGAGCGGGGGGCCGACGATTCGGAGGCCACCGATGAAGCTCGCGAGCTCACCGATCAGGAGTGGCAGCCAGACGACGAAGATGCGCCCGGATTCGTCGAGGTTCCGGCACCAGGTGAGGCTCCCGACCCGGTTGTCGTGCCGGAGCCGGTTGCTGAGTCCGCGCTGACCGGAGTTCCGATTCCGGCTGAGCCTGTCGTGCCTGACGAGGACGTGGTGAGTGATGGTGACGAGGTGGCCCCGGACATCGAGGAACCCGTGAGCCCCGTCCCGGCCCGAGCCGCCGAGCCGGAGTCCGTTGAGACCGCGGTCGCTCGTGAGGACATTGCGCCAGTCCGCGCTCAGGACGACGGCCTGGGAGGCGATGACGAGGTGCACACCGGTACTCAGCCGGTGGGAGTGCAGCCCGAGCCTGAGGGCGTCGTCTCCGCACTTGCTCCGGGGGCAGTACCCCAGCAGCCTCAGCAGACAGAGCAGTCGGAACAGCCCGTGCCTCCCGAGCAGTCTCAGAGCGACTCGCGGTACGACGGGGACTGGCGCGGCGCGTCGGCCTCGGCGATCCGTCGACTGTCCCCGCCGTCAGATCCCGCGGCTGCCACCCTGGTTTCGACGACCGGAGAGGCCACCCATCTCAAGGGTGCGGTTCTCGTCGGGCGTGCCCCGCGGGCCGAGAATGGCGAGGAGATCATGCGCGTTCCGTCTCCTGGCCAGGACATCAGCCGTACCCACGTGAGGTTCGCTTTGGGGCAGTGGGGGATCGAGGTCACTGACATGCATTCCACGAACGGCACCGTCGTTCGCCGCATCGGCCAGGACCCGTTGCGATTGGAAAGTGGTGAGACGATCGACCTGGCCATCGGTGATGCCGTCGATCTGGGTGACGGCGTCGTCATCACCATTGAGGCCTACCAAGGCTGACAAACGAGTCCACCAGCCATCAGGGCCCCCGAGAGGAATCCGCGGGGGTCCTTTGTCATGGTCAGCACCGTAGGAAGGCGTAAGCCCGGTCAATCCGAGGATTCTTTGCGTGACACCGTCATTCCGGCAGGGAGCAGGGGAGGAAGCACTCGGGTCATCGCGTCATAAATCTCAGTCAGACGCGACGGGGTCATGCGCTGTCAGTTTCGCGGCCTGTCCGCTTGGAAGTCTCTTCTTCGCCCGGTTTGGCGACCAGACGGGCCGTAATGGGGTCATGATCGTCACGCTGTTCCTGATGGAAACTGTGACCTTCTGAATCGGTCTCATCTCCAGCTGCTACACCATTGGTATCTGGGCACCGATCATGCCGCTCATCCTGCGCATCCTGCAGGGTTTCGGAGCGGGAGCTGAGCCTGGAAGGTGCGATGGCGCCATGAAGGCCCTTCTCCCCGATTTGATGATCTTGGATCCTCACCTTCCTGGCGGGGTCGAGGCGGTGGTGTACGACGCCAGCTCAGCGATTCCGGATGAGCAGCTGGATGCTGAGGTGCTCGTTACCTGGGCGGTCCCGGCCCCATCGGGGCGGCTCGATGACGACCTTGTTGGACGCCAATGTGCTCCTCTGGGGGTTCGGAGCGTCATCATCACACCTCACTCTGCCGGCGGACGTCCCCTGGGTGCCGACGAACTCATCGTCAAGAACGTGACCGCACTGGCGTCTGGAGGCAATTTCGAAAACAAGCTGTGACGTCACTGAGTTCGTCCTCGGCGGATTAGTCTCCTAGTGTGATCCTTTGGGTCTACCCAGGATCAGGAAGGAAATCCGATGGGACACATTCTCGTTTTGTCGGGGGCTGGGCGTTACGCCGACGACATCCATGACTTCGACGCGACCTCCGAGGCCGTCTCCCAGATCTTGACCGAGCGTGGTCACCAGGTGGAGGTGAGGCGCTCTGAGCCAGAGGCCCTGGACCACCTCGCTGACGCGGATCTGCTCATCGTCAACACCGGTGGCGGCGATCCGGAGGAGGAATGGGATTACATTCCCGAATGGTCCCGTGCCCACAACAAGATTCTGGAGCACCACGAAGCTGGCAAGCCGATCCTCGGTCTGCACACCGCCTGCAACACCTTCTGTGACTGGGACCTGTGGCCGTCCGTTCTCGGGGGCAAGTGGGTGCTGGGGGTCAGCGGGCACCCGGAGCGTTCCTACGCCGTTTTCGAGCCTGTACCCGAGGCTGCGGACCATCCCATCCTGCGCGGCGTCGAGCAGGTGGTCGTCTATGACGAGCGTTTCTCCGACCTGGACATCAACCCGCTTGCGACCCCGCTGCTCTTCCACGAGACGGGCGAGGAATTCCAAGCGATGTGTTGGGTGATGGGCAACAACGTCGTCTACGACGGGCTGGGTCACTCGTCGAGGTCGTACTACTCGGCGTCACGACGTCAGTTGTTGTGCAACGAGGTGTCCTGGTTGCTGAACTGGAAGCGTCGCGAGGCTGCTGCACAGGCCGCAGCGCAGGTGAGCCCGGAGCCCCAGATGGTCTGAGTCCGGACGAGAAGGAAGCCGGCGGTTATTCCCACCGTTCGCTCCTCCCAACGTCATCCCTCCTCGAAACCCAGGTGGAGCGCGTGAGTGGTCAGGTGGCGGAACAAGTGCAACTGGCAGTTTCCGTAGCCGACACACCGCGTCCCCACGGTCCTGGGCATGACAGGGGCCGGATCTCACCGACCCGTCCCGGTCATCAGCGAGAACACGCCGCGAGCGTCGTCACTCCTTGGGGGCTCCGGCGAGGATCTTGGCGGTCGACGAGACACCGAGACGGGTTGCACCGGCCTCGACCATCGCGCAGGCCGTCTCGTAATCGCGGATGCCACCCGAAGCCTTGACCCCCAGGCGACCACCGACGGTGGCGGCCATGAGCTTGACAGCTTCGACACTCGCACCGCCCTTCGGGTGGAATCCCGTCGAGGTCTTGACGAAGTCGGCTCCAGCCCCCTCGGCGGCCTTGCACGCGCGAACGATCTCGTCATCGGTCAGCACGGCCGACTCGATGATGACCTTGAGGATCTTCGGATCCGGAACAGCCTGCTTGACGGCAGCGATGTCAGCGGTGACGTCCTCCCAACGTCCCTCCTTCACCATGCCGAGGTTGATGACCATGTCGACCTCGTCGGCGCCGGCGGCAATGACGTCATGGGCCTCGGCCACCTTCACCGCGCTGGTGTGTTTGCCCGACGGAAACCCGCACACCGCAGCCAGCTTCACGTCAGCCATGTCGAGGTTCAGCGGCAGCATCGACGGCGACACACACACCGACCAGGTGCCGTACTCTTTGGCCTCGCCGACCAGCTTGGCGACGTCGTCGTGAGTGGCCTCCGGGGTCAGCAGGGTGTGATCGATCATGCCGGCCAGCTTGGTGGCAGACAGCGGGGCAGGGGACATGCCAACTCCTTCTCTGGAACAGAGTGTATCCACCCTACCCGGACGCCTCGTCCTCAGGCGACCAATGGCAGGGTCAGGGTGACCGTCGTCCCCTTGTTCGTCGAATCCACCTTGGCAGTGCCCTGATGAGCAACCATGACGGCTGCGACGATGGACATGCCCAATCCCGTTGATCCTTCCTTCGACGCAGTGCGGGACGCATCTGCCCGGGAGAATCGCTCAAAGATCAGGGGACGCACCGACTCCGGAATGCCCGGTCCGTTGTCGGCGATGGTGACGACGGCCCGCCCGTCGTGGGCAGTGACGGTGGTGTGCACCGTCACTCCTGCAGGTGTGTGCTTTCGGGCGTTCGACAGCACATTGACGACAACCTGCATGATCCGGTCAGCATCAGCCATCACCGTGATTTCCTCGTTGGGTACGTCGAGGGTCCAGATGTGGTCCGACCCGGCTGCCTGGGCATCGGAGACCGCGTTGAGAACGACCTCGACCAGGTCGATGGGGGCCAGCTCAAGTTTCTGGTCATTGTCCAGACGAGCCAGCAGCAGCATGTCCTCGACGAGGGCGCTCATCCTCGTCGCCTCAGATTCGATGCGATCCATCGCGAACTGGCTTTCGGGGCACAGTTCGCCGCGCCGTCGTCTCGTCAGTTCGGCGTAGCCACGGATGGATGCCAACGGATTGCGCAACTCGTGCGAGGCGTCTGCGACGAATTGACGCACCTTGACCTCGGACTGCTGACGAGACTCCAACGCGCCCTCGACATTGTTGAGCATGTGGTTGAGGGCATGACCCACCTGCCCCACCTCGCTGCGAGGATCAGTCAGTGCCGGATCGACTCGGATCGGCAGGTTGACCTCGCCGCTGCCGAGGTCCATCTCGGAGACCACCGTCGCCGTCGAGGCCAATTGGTTGAGGGGACGCAGGGACTTGGTGACGACGGCGCGCGTCGCGAAGAATCCCACGGCCAATGCCAGGAGAGTGATGGTGACCTCGAGGGCCAACAGCCTCTCGATGGCGTTGAGAAGTCGTGTTCGCGGCAGGGCGACGACGTAGGTGACATTGTCACGTGTCTCCGCCAATGCGCGGTACTCGGTGCCATTGTTCCCGCTGAGGTCGTGGGGACGGCTGTCCTGACGCACGGCGAGCAGTTCACCGGCATCGGCGTTGCAGTACTTGGTGAGGACGGCACCTTCTGTCACGGTCGTCATGAGGCAGACGCCATCGGCCTTGACAGCGAAGATGGTGCCCGCCTGGATTCCCAGCACGTCACCGGCTGTCGGCCCAGGCAATCCGATGGGGTTCGCCTCCTGGCGGTGGGCCGCCGCCATCACCTGCTCGTCAAGGCCATCCGTGAGGATCTGATGCGTTCCCCAGATCGTCACCCCTCCCAGCACGACGGCCAGCACACTGATGATGGCGAGCACTCGGACGACGAGCTGACGCCCTAGTGTGTGCCGACCCATGGGATGATCCAGCCAGGTGTCGTGGATTGTCGACCTGACCTCCGGTGTTTCGTCGCAGCATGGATCCGGCGCATGGCTGTCTGCGGGTGAGTTGGGAGAGGTCACCTGGCCATTGTCACGCAGCAGGTCGGAGAACGTAACCCGCACCACGCATGGTGTGGATCATGGGATCGCGTCCCTTGTCGATCTTCTTGCGCAGGTAGGAGATGTATAGCTCGACGACGTTGGCCTGTCCACCGAAGTCGTAGTTCCACACCCGGTCGAGGATCTGGGCTTTGGAGAGCACTCGTTTGGGATTACGCATGAGGTAACGCAGCAGCTCGAACTCAGTTGCTGTTAGGTGGATCTCCTCGCCGGCGCGGCGCACCTCGTGGGAGTCCTCGTCGAGGGTGAGGTCGCCGACGGTCAGGGTGGAGTCGGACTTGGGCTCGGTTGCACCCGAGCGGCGCAGCAGAGCGCGTAACCGAGCGATGACCTCTTCCAGGGAGAAGGGCTTGGTGACGTAGTCGTCGCCGCCAGCGGTGAGTCCGGCGATGCGGTCGCCGACGGCGTCCTTGGCGGTGAGGAAGATGACCGGGACGTTGGGCTGATCCATGCGAATACGGCGCATGACCTCGAGGCCGTCGAAGTCGGGGAGCATCATGTCGAGGACGATGACGTCGGGGCGCGTGGCCTTTGCCTCGCGGACGGCGTGAACGCCGGAATCAGCGGTGGTGACGTCCCATCCCTCGTAACGCATGGCCATGGAGAGCAGCTCGGTGAGGCTGGGCTCGTCGTCGACAGCCAGAACACGGATGGGAGACCCGTCAGCTCGAGTAAGTCTGGGAGGTTGCGGTGGGATTGCCATGAATTAAGGGTTCCACGACGGAAGCTCGTATCGGGTGTGTTGTAGCTGTGCTGGTCCTGTGAGTCATATCGGAGGTGGATGTGCGCAGCCTGAGGTGCGAGCGTGTGTTTGTGATGGTGGGTGGGGTGAATTCTTCGTTAACATGAGTGCGCGTTGACGTCTTGGTGCGGTTTCGCGGTTCCTAGTGGGATGCATGTACACGGAAAGCACACTTTGTCGTGGTTGTGCAGTGACGGTGAAATTGTTCACCTTGTCGTTGCTTGTGGGGAGCCTGCCGCGCGAACGTAGGCTCACTGGGCGTAACGTGTCAGACGGCCGGAACTGCTCCCGGGTTCTGGTCGGCCGTCCGCCCCGCTCCGGTGAGGAGTGGGGGATCCCAGCTCGCCGTCCGGGGGCGCTACGGCCCGCACGAAGGATCTTGCATGAGTTCGACTCTGTTAATCGTGGTTATCGTCGTCGTGACGGCGCTGGCATTCGACTTCACCAACGGCTTCCACGACTCAGCCAACGCGATGGCGACGTCGGTGGCAACCGGAGCACTCAAGCCCAAGGTGGCCGTCATCATTGCGGCCGTCCTCAACGTCATTGGTGCCTGCCTGTCGACCGAGGTCGCCAAGACGATCTCCGGTGGCATCGTCAATGACCAACTCGTCACTGCTCCGATGGTTTTCGCCGGTCTGATAGGCGCGATCATCTGGAACCTCGCTACCTGGCTGTTCGGTCTGCCGTCCAGCTCCTCCCACGCTCTCTTCGGTGGCCTCATCGGTGCCGTCCTCGTCGAGGCTGGCATGAGCGGCATCCACGCCGGCAAGATCATGAGCAAGATCATCCTGCCGGCCCTGGTGGCACCGTTCGTTGCCGGAATTGCAGCTCTGCTGGCGACCTGGTTGGCGTATCGCATCACGGATCACACCGCCCATCACTCCTCGCGGATGTTCCTCAATGGTCAGAGGGTCTCGGCGTCGATGGTCGCCCTGGCTCATGGCACCTCCGATGGCCAGAAGACGATGGGCGTCATCACCTTGGTCCTCATCGCCGCTGGCTACCAGGCCTCGGGTACCGGCCCGGCATGGTGGGTCATCCTGGCCGCCGGCTGTGCCATTGGTCTTGGTACCTACTCCGGTGGCTGGCGCATCATGCGCACCATGGGCAAGGGGCTGTGTGACATCGAGTCCCCGCAGGGGTTCGCAGCCGAGACGGCGTCCACGGTCGCCATCCTGGCCTCTTCGCATTTGGGCTTCGCCCTGTCGACCACCCACGTCTGCTCCGGCTCGATTCTCGGCTCGGGAATCGGACGCCGCACCGAGGTGCGCTGGGCCACCGCCGGGAAGATGGTCATCGCCTGGTTGGTCACCCTGCCGGCTGCCGCTCTCGTCGGTGCCATCACCTCGGCTATCGCCGGTGCCGGCGCCTGGGGTGTCGTCATCGACCTCGTCCTGCTGGCCGTGATGGCCGCCGGCATCGTCCGCCAGGCCAACCACCACAAGGTTGACCACAACAACGTCAACGACTCCACTCAGGTCGGCGTCCGCAAGGGCTCGGCCATCGCCGGAGGGACTGCAGCATGAACATTGACTGGGCCTCACTCGGACTGGTGTCCATCGTCACGGTTGCGACCACCGTCCTCATCGTCTCCGTCGTCTCGGGCGGCGCACTGATGCTTGATCGTGCTCATGCGCGCACCGAGGCTGGAGGTGACGGGGCTGCTGGGCTCGTTGCTCTCGGGTGGACGGCCATCGCCATCGCAGGGCTCGTCGTCCTGTATGGCCTCTATCTGCTCATTCCGTACTTCCACTGATCACTGGTCTGCGCTGACGAGTGCGGAGAAGGATGCCGGACGGTTCGCCGTCCGGTGTTTTTCATCTCTGGAGCGTTGTCGCCGGGAGCGGCTCGGGTTCGTTGTGGGGGCCTCGGGGTGGTCGGCGCATCGTCCACGGGGAGGGAATAGATCTGCTCTCTCATGGGTTGAGTCTGGTGAACTCAATTTCATTCAAAAATGAGCTGACGTCAACTTGAGTGACAGCGACTCAGGGTCTAAGGTTGAGTCGAAGTCGCTCAAGGGGATGCTTTCCCAGAACATTCGTCCATCAGGAGGAAACCAACCATGGCTCGTTCAGTCGGTATCGACCTCGGAACCACCAACTCGTGCGTCGCCGTCCTCGAGGGCGGCGAGCCCGCCGTCATCCCGAACGCCGAGGGTGCTCGTACCACCCCGTCGGTGGTCGCCTTCACCAATTCGGGTGAGACCCTCGTCGGTGAGGTCGCCAAGCGTCAGGCCGTCACCAACGTTGATCGCACCGTCCGATCCGTCAAGCGCCACATGGGCGAGTCCTGGACGATGGGCGTCGACGACAAGACCTACAAGCCGCAGCAGATCAGCGCCTTCATCCTGCAGAAGTTGAAGAGGGATGCCGAGGCCTACCTCGGTGAGCCGGTCACCAACGCTGTCATCACCGTCCCGGCCTACTTCTCCGACGCCCAGCGGCAGGCCACCAAGGAGGCCGGCGAGATCGCAGGTCTGACCGTTGACCGCATCGTCAACGAGCCCACCGCTGCTGCCCTGGCCTACGGCCTCGACAAGGCTGACAAGGAGCAGACCGTCCTGGTCTTCGACCTCGGCGGCGGCACCTTCGACGTCTCCCTGCTCGACATCTCCGACGGTGTCTTCGAGGTGAAGGCCACCAACGGTGACAACCATCTCGGTGGTGACGACTGGGACCAGCGCATCGTTGACTGGCTGGTCACCCAGTTCAAGAACGCCAACGGCATCGACCTGGGTGCCGACAAGATGGCCAAGCAGCGTCTGCAGGAGGCTGCCGAGCGCGCCAAGATCGAGCTGTCGCAGGCCTCCGAGACCCACATCAACCTGCCGTACATCACCGCTGGTGCCGCTGGCCCACTCCACCTCGACGAGAAGCTGACCCGAGCCGAGTTCCAGCGCCTGACCTCCGACCTCCTCGAGCGTTGCCGCACCCCGTTCAACGCCGTCATGAAGGATGCCGGCCTCAACGTCTCGCAGATTGACGAGGTCATCCTCGTTGGTGGTTCGACTCGTATGCCCGCCGTCTCCGAGCTCGTCAAGGAGCTCGCCGGCAAGGAGCCGCACAAGGGCGTCAATCCTGATGAGGTCGTGGCTCTCGGTGCTTCCCTGCAGGCTGGTGTGCTGAAGGGCGAGGTCAAGGACGTACTGCTTCTCGACGTCACCCCACTGAGCCTCGGTATCGAGACCAAGGGTGGTGTCATGACGAAGATCATCGAGCGCAACACCACCATCCCGACCAAGCGTTCCGAGGTGTTCACCACTGCTGAGGACAACCAGCCGTCGGTGATGATCCAGGTCTTCCAAGGCGAGCGCGAGTTCGTTCGCGACAACAAGCCGCTGGGCAACTTCGAGCTGACCGGTCTGATGCCCGCGCCGCGCGGCATCCCGCAGATCGAGGTGTCCTTCGACATCGACGCCAACGGCATCGTCCACGTTCACGCCAAGGACATGGCCACCGGCAAGGAGCAGTCCATGACTGTCACCGGCGGCTCCGCCCTGGGCAAGGACGAGATCGATCGGATGGTCAAGGAGGCCGAGGCCAACGCCGACGCCGACAAGAAGCGTCGCGAGGCTGTCGAGATGCGCAACGAGGCCGACGCCCTGGCCTTCCGCACTGAGAAGTTGCTCGACGAGAACGGTGACAAGATCCCTGAGGACACCAAGACTCCGGTGACCGAGGCCATCGCCAAGTTGAAGGAGACCCTCAAGGGCACCGACAACGACGACGAGGTCAAGGCCGCCATGGACGACCTGAACCAGAAGGCGTCGGCCATGGGCCAGGCGATCTACGCCGCTGCCCAGCAGGCCCAGGCCCAGAACCCGCAGGGAGAGGGCGCCGAGTCGGCCACCTCTGAGTCCGGCGACGACACCGTCGTGGATGCGGAGATCGTGGACGACGAGGACGACAAGAAGTGACCGGGGCCACGGCCTGACCCCAAACCCCGCATCGACCGCCGGGTCGCCAATCATGACGGCCCGGCGGTCGGCACCCACGTGGAGGAAGACAGATGACTGACAAGAACGTCAATCCCGATGACAACCAGGCCGACGACAACCAGGCTGGCGAGAACGTCGAGGAGCGTTTCGCCGACATCGTCGATGGCGTCGACATCGACGATGACCAACCGACCGCCGACTCGCAGGCCCCTGAGGAGATGTCTCGGGAGGCCCAGCTGGAGTCCCTGCTGGCCGAGCGCACCGAGGATCTGCAGCGTCTGCAGGCCGAGTACGTGAACTACAAGAGGCGCGTCGACCGTGACCGTGCACTGTCGCGACAGTCCGGCGTCGACAAGGTCATCACCGACCTCATGCCGGTCCTGGACTCGATCGCCATGGCTCGCCAGCACGGTGAGGTCGAGGGCGGCTTCAAGCTCGTCGTCGATGAGCTCGAGAAGGTGGCCAACACCCATGGTTTGAGCAGCTTCGGTGAGGTGGGTGACGCCTTCGACCCGAATCTCCACGAGGCTCTCATGCAGATGCCGATGGAGGGGGTCACCGTCACCTCCGTCAGCCAGGTGATGCAGCCTGGCTACAAGCTCGGTGATCGTGTCCTGCGTCCGGCGCGCGTGGCGGTCTCCGATCCGGACCCGAATACCAAGCCCGGGGAGTCGAAGGCTGAGGGGTCGGGGGAGCAGGCCCCCGAGGCTGACAGCGACTGAGACGACACGCATCGAAGAAGGCGGCCATGACCGCAGACCGGAAGAACCCGCGATGATCAGGGAGGGAGGAACCAGATGAGTACCAAGGACTGGGCCGAGAAGGACTACTACAAGGTCCTCGGTGTCTCCAAGGACGCGAAGCCCGAGGAGATCAAGAAGGCGTTCCGCAAGATCGCCCGGGACAACCATCCCGACTCCCACCCCGGTGACAAGGCTGCCGAGGCTCGTTTCAAGGAGGCCTCCGAGGCCAACGACGTGCTGTCCAATGTCAAGAAGCGCAAGGAGTACGACCAGGCTCGCAGCCTCTTCGGAACGGCCAGCCGATTCGGGTTCCCGCGTGGTGGCGCTCAACCGAACGTCAACGTCGAGGACTTCATTCGTACCGCCTCCAACGGCGACGGATTTGGAGACCTCTTCGGAAATCTCTTCGGGGCCACCGGTGGACGCCGCACCACGACCAGGGCTGCTCGTCGTGGTGCCGACGTCGAGGGAGAGACGACGATTTCCTTCGACGACGCCGTGTCCGGGACGACCGTCACCATGGACATGGTCTCCCAGGCTCCCTGCCAGGCGTGCCGGGGAACTGGTGCCAGGGCCGGAACCGTGCCGAGAGTGTGCTCGACCTGTCAGGGATCGGGTATGCATGCGACCTCGGCGGGTGGCGTCTTCGAGATGACTGAGCCCTGCCCGGATTGCCAAGGGCGAGGAATGGTTGTCGAGGATCCTTGCCAGGTGTGCCACGGATCGGGTCGCGCCAAGTCCACCAAGTCCATGCAGATCCGGATTCCTGCCGGCGTGGAGGACGGCCAGCGCATCCGCATCAAGGGCAAGGGTTCCCCGGGCGAGAACGGCGGCAGGGCCGGCGACCTGTACGTCAAGGTGACGGTGCGTCCGCACAAGGTCTTCGGACGTGACGGCAACAACCTCACCGTCGACGTACCGGTGACCTTCCCGGAGGCTGCTCTCGGCGCCGAGGTCGAGGTGCCGACCCTGGTCGGAAGTACCGTTCGTCTGCGGGTCCCCGCAGGGACGCCCAGCGGCCGGACCTTCCGGGTGCGTGGTCGTGGCGTGCCGCGCGCCGACGGCAGCAAGGGAGACCTGCTCGCTACCGTCGAGATCGTCGTCCCTGAGAAACTTGACGATGACGCGCGACATGCCTTGGAGGGGTTCCGTGACGTCGTCCGGCAACCCAACCCGAGGCCGTGGGAGGTGAGGTGAGATGGCACGGCGCAGCAGGAAGCTGTCCGACGCTGTCGATCTGGCGGTGATCGACAAGGACGCCGCCATCTTCCCCATCTCGGTGGCTGCCGAGCTGGCCGGGATGCACCCGCAGACCCTGCGCACCTACGACCGGCTCGGGCTGGTCATCCCGGAGCGAACCCGTGGACGGGGTCGTCGGTACTCCATGCGTGACGTCGCCGCCCTGCGGATGGTTCAGCACCTGTCCCAGGAAGAGGGGATCAACCTCAACGGGATCAGGCGCATCCTCGAGATGGAGCGTCGTATCGAGCAGTTGTCCGACCAGGTCGATCAGCTCACCGACACCGTGCGTGGAATGCAGGCTGCCAGGTTCCAGGGTAGTGAGGATGCGCGGGTGTTCACGGCCGAGTCCACCGGTCGGGTCCACCTGGGTAGGACGGTCGTCCACGCCCAATTGGCATTGCCCGCGCACCGAGGCTGAGAGCCCTTGGGGTGGTTGCGATCTCGCGCGGGAAGTCCGTTCTGGCCGCCGTGAATCCGCTGACAGCAGACCGGAATACCGCTGTGAGGGGCGGACAACCGGTCCTCGTCAAGGCATGATGAGATCGTGAAGGGAATTCTCAGGATTCTCAGTGTCGTGATCGTCGCGGCCGTCGTGGTCGGGATCACCCTCGGATTGCGGCCTGTCAACCACGCAAACGGGTGGTCCTTCGACCGGCATCGCAAGCCGAGCGTGGCCACCTCCTCGGCTCCGGCGTCCGTTGTTGCGGTGCGGTCCGCTCCCGGACTGACGGGGCATGGCGGAACCCTCGGCACTGTCGGTCTTGGCGACTCCGTTCCGCAGGGAAGTGCTTGCCGCCAGTGCGTCACCTTCATCGAGCGGGTCGGCACAGACATGGCCCACCGTGCGAGCGTGCGAGCCTCCGTGGGTAACGAGTCGGTGTCGGGATACAAGACCACCGACGTCCTCACCCAGCTCGAGTCACCTGGCACGAGGACCTTGCTCAAGACCGCTGATCTTGCCATCGTGACGATTGGGGCCAACGATTTCGACGTCGACAAGATCGTCGCCAGGTGTGCCCACGCCGATGCGTCATGCGTCGAAGGTGACGTCGATGCGGTGATCGGACGGGTGCGCACCATCCTGGAACGCATCAAGGCCGCGATGACGACGCCCGATGCCACCGTCGTCGTCACCGGGTACTGGAATGTCGGGATGGACGGCAAGGTCGGGCGTGAGCAGGGCAAGGACTACTCCCATGTCACCAACACGATCACCAAGGTGTTCAACTCCCAGGTCGAGGACATCGCCGACGAGATCGGGGTCGTCTATGTCGATGTGCGTACTCCGTTCAAGGGCGCCGACGGCAAGCGGGACGACACCGAACTTCTTGCCGAGGACGGTGACCATCCGTCACAGACGGGCCACGCCGTGTTGGCCAAGGCCGTGGAGGCTGAGCTGCCCTGACGGCGGTGTTCCGGTGTCGTCGTGGTGTGCGTCGGGACGAACCTGCGGCCGAGGTTGCCGATCAGTACCGGGTTCGTCCATGCCGAGGTGGTGCTGGAGGGTTTTGCCGCCCAGATCACCAAGACCGAGCATGCGGCGGGCACGTGACAGCTTCCCCTCTGCCGTCGTCGCCTGTCAGTGTGAGACAACCCACATCTCAACCCGATCTTTGGGTGCTGGATCGTCCTATTCGTATTACCCTGAATGACAAGTAGCGTCGGCACCGAGGTCGACGCGCTGACAAGGGATCAAAGATGACAGAAACCATGCTTGCCGAACGTTTCCACGCCGCAGATCGGTCCATCACCCTCGAGGACATCCCGATCCCGCACCCAGGGCCCGGTGAGGTGCTCATCAAGGTTGCCTACTGTGGAATTTGCCATTCCGACCTGAGCCTCATCAGCGGCGCGTTCCCGGCGCAGCGTCCCGTTGTCACCCAGGGTCACGAGGCCTCCGGCACCATCGTTGAGCTCGGCGCCGGCGTCACTGGATGGAAGGAGGGTGACCGTGTGATCCCCTCCGCTGGTCGTCCCTGCCTCAAGTGCCGCAAGTGTCGCCGTGGCGCCTTCACCGACTGCCTGAGCGTGAACCTGATGGCCTTCGTCTACGACGGCGCATGGGCCGAGTACCACGTCGCCCAGGCCTCCGGAATGACGAAGATCCCGGACAACGTCCCGATGGACCAGGCCGCCCTTCTCGCTGATGCCGTCTCCACCCCCTACGCCGCCGTCGTCCGTACCGGCAAGGTGCACATGGGCAACGCCGTCGCCGTCTGGGGTGTCGGTGGTGTCGGGACCCACCTCGTCCAGCTCGCCAAGCTGGCCGGTGGCGTCCCCGTCATCGCCATTGACCTCAACGACGCAGTCCTCGAGCGCGCCAAGCGACTCGGTGCCGATCACACCCTGCGCAGCGACGACCCCGAGCTCATGCAGAAGATCGAGGACATCACCAACGGCCGCATGATCGACGTCGCCTTCGACGCCGTCGGTATCAAGCCCACCCTGCGCGCCTGCGTCGACTCCCTCGACGTCGACGGCAAGGCGGTCTCCGTCGGTCTGTCCTCCCAGGACATCGACGCCGGCCCGTTCCTGGACTTCAACCTGCACCGAAAGCAGGTTCTCGGCCACCTCGGTTACAAGTCCCAGGACATCGCCATGCTGGCCGAGATGCTGTCGTACCACCGCCTCGACCTCTCGGAGTCGATCTCCAAGGTCATTCCGCTGTCGGAGGTCAAGAGCGGCATTGAGGAGCTGGAGTCCCATCAGGGCAACCCGATCCGTATCCTCGTCAAGCCCTGACGCTGTCCAGTCCTGAGGCAAGGTCCTCGGACACAACTCAACGCACACGGTCAGCGCACAGGCTCGACACACGCTGGGTGCCGTCGCGATTCGTCGCGACGGCACTCGTGCGTATTTAGTGTGAGACCAAGGACGTCGCCGTGGTGAGCCTGCAACGCGACGGGCGTGATCGTCTCTGTCCGAGCGAGGTCCTACAATCCAAGGACTGGACCCCGGACCTTCCGGGCCTGCTGCGACGACGCATCCCGCCGTCGGGGCGGGATCGCCGGCACGACGTCAGGAGTTTCATGACAGTACTGACCGACTTTCTCGCCACGCATCAGCTGCTGACGATCCTCATCGTCCTGGCCTCCGGTGCCCTGCTGGGCCAGATCAAGTTCGGCCCGCTGAGGTTCGGTGCCGCCGGAGCCCTCTTCATGGGGCTCGTCGTGGGTGCCCTCGACCCACGTTTCGGCCAGGACCTGGGCATGATCAAGGGTTTCGGCGTCGTGCTGTTCTGCTACACCGTCGGCCTGGCTGCTGGATCGACCTTCCTGTCCGACCTCAAACGTCAGTGGAGCCTCATGCTCGCCGGCATCGTCGGGCTTGCCGCCATGGCAGCCGCCGGGCTCGGGTTGGGACGATTGTTCGGACTGAGCCCGGCCCACGTCGCTGGTCTGTACGCCGGTGTCCTCACCTCACCGGCCATCGACGCCGCGTCGACCGCCACTCACGGCGCCGGGGACACCCTCGTCGGCTATGCGTTGTCGTACCCGGTCGGGGTCGTCGTCGGGCTCGTCATGGTCGCCCTCGTCGCCAAGCGGCACTGGCCGGCCACCAAGGACAACACCTCCATGGCCGAGGCCGGCCTGACCTCGGTGTCGACGGTCGTCGATCGCGAGACCTCCATTCACGAGACCCCCGGTTTCAACGACGACCAGATCCGGATGTCCTACCTGCTGCGCGACGGCGAGATGCGGCTAGCCACCCCGGACGACGACCTCCATGTCGGCGACCAGGTTCTTGTCGTCGGCAACCCTGACGACGTCGACCGTGCCGTCGAGCACTTGGGTCACGTCTCTGATCGCGCCCTCACCGACGAGCGCCACGAGATTGACTTCCGCCGCTTCCTGGTGTCCAACCCTGCCCTGGTCGGGCACACCCTCGGCAGCATCGACGTGCGCGGCCGTACCAGTGGCAAGGTGACTCGGGTGCGTCGTGGCGACCTCGACATGTTGGCCCGCGATGACATCGTCCTGCAGCCGGGTGACCGCGTGCTGTGCGTGGTGCCGGCGAATCGTCTGTCCGACGCCGCCGACCTCTTCGGTGACTCCGAGGCCCGCGTCTCCCAGGTCGACGCCCTGTCCCTGGGACTCGGCGCCGCCCTTGGTCTGCTGCTCGGGGCTCTCATGGTGGCCCTGCCCGGAGGCTTGCGCTTCGAGCTGGGAACCGCAGCCGGACCGCTCGTCATGGGCATGATCCTGGGGTCGGTGCATCGCACGGGCCCACTGCGGTGGCAGCTGCCGCACGCCACCAACGCGATCCTGCGTCAGCTCGGTCTCATGATCTTCCTGGCCTGCGTCGGGCTGGCGTCCGGTCCCGCCTTCCTGTCCCAGGCCGCCAGCTGGACCGGTCTGGCAGTCATCGGCGTCTCAGCCGTCACCCTGGTCCTCGGCGGAGTGATCGTCATTGCTGCGGCCTGGTTCATGAAACTGTCGGCCCAGCGCGCCACCGGTGCCTTCGCCGGTTTCGTGGGTCAGCCGGCCATCCTCAGCTACGCCAACTCCTTGGTCAACGACGAGCGCATCGAGTCAGCCTACGGTGCCCTCTTCGCGCTGGGAACCATCGTCAAGATCCTCCTGGTGCAGGTCATCGTCCTGGTGTGATTTCTTCCGGAACGAGGGCCGGTCGGTTGTGCAACCGACCGGCCCTCGTCATGTCAGTGAGGGGACCTGATCAGGCCCGTGACTGATTGCGGCGACGCGACAGCCACCACCCCAGAGTCAGGACGGCCAGCCAGATCGGGCCGATCGCCACGGCGATCCGGAAGGGCGGCATGATCAGCATGACGACGATCATGAGCACCAGGAAGGCGATGACGATCCAGTTGGTCACCGGTGCTCCCGGCATCTGGAACTTGAGGTTTGCGTGAGTCTCGGGGGCCAGACGACGACGGAAGAGCATCTGGGTGATGATGATCGTCGCCCAGTTGATGATGGCGGAGATCGTGGCGATCGACATGATGTACATGAACGCCTGTTCCGGCAGCAGCCCGACGACGACCACCGCGATGGCCGTCACCGCGCTGGAGACCAGCACACCGACCCACGGGGAGCCGGCCCTGTTGACCTTGCCGAGAACCCTGGGGGCGTCACCCTGGTGGGCCAGGGCGTGCAGCATCCGACCGTTGGCGTAGAGACCGGAGTTGTACGCCGACATCGCCGCGGTGAGCACGACGAGATTGAGGATGGCGGCCGCTCCCGGGATGCCGACGAGGTCGAAGATCTGGACGAAGGGGCTGGCGGTGCCGTCGATCTTGGTCCAAGGGACGATGGCCAGCATGACGACGAGGGCGCCGACGTAGAAGATCAGGATCCGCCCGACGACCCGGTTGATGGCCTTCGGGATGGAACGCTGCGGGTCCTCGGCCTCGCCGGCGGTGATGCCGATGAGCTCGGTGCCGCCGAAGGAGAACATGACGATGATGATGCCGGCGAGCATCCCGGTGACGCCGTGGGGCATGAACCCGCCGTTGCGCCACATGTTGCTGAATCCGGTCGCCGGGGTGGAGGGAGATCCGAAGAGGATGATCCACAGTCCCAGGATGATCATCGCGACGATGGCGACGACCTTGATGATGGCGAACCAGAACTCGACCTCGCCGTAGGCGCGCACGTGGAGCAGGTTGACGGTGGTGACGATGACGAGGAGAACCGCCGCTGACAGCCAGCGGGGCACGGCCGGGAACCAGTAGTTGACGTAGATTCCGACCACCGAGAGCTCGGCCATCGACACGAAGATGTAGTTGAACCAGTAGTTCCAGCCGGAGATGAAGCCGGGCAGGTCCCCCCACCATCGGTGCGCGTACTCGCTGAAGGCGCCCGAGGTCGGGTGGTGGACGCTCATCTCGCCGAGAGCACGCATGATGAGGTAGATCACCGCGCCCCCCACCAGGTAACTGATGACGATGGCCGGGCCAGCGGCGGAGATCGAGTCGGCAGCTCCGTAGAACAGGCCGGTTCCGATGGCGCCACCCAGGGCGATGAGCTGGATGTGTCGGTTTCTCAGACTGCGGTGCAGTTGCTGATCAGGTTCGGTCACGCCGGTGAGTTTAGGGGCGGGTCCGAGAAGGAGGCGGCGGTGATCGAGGGGTGAGCGTTCGCGCAGGCGAGAGGTCACGACGACGCCGAGGTGCCGATACTTGCCGGTCACCCCACGGAGCTGCCAGAAAATCGAGATGAAAACGTGTACATGCCTGATCCGGGCCACTTTTTGGCAGCTCCGTGGGGTGGCGTCGGGGTATCGATACCCTGACCAGGTGATCTTCAACCTCTCCGCCGTGTGCCTGATGCGAGGGCGAACCTGTCTCAACGTCCGAAAACGGGGAGCCGATCACGTCATCCTTCCCGGTGGCAAGATCGAGCCCGGCGAGACCCCTCTCGATGCCGCCATCCGCGAGGCCCGGGAGGAGACCCGTCTGGTCCTTGATCCCGCGGACCTCACCCACCTGGGAACCTTCGACGCCCCTGCCGCCAACGGTGACGCCGATGGCATTCGCTGCGCGGTCTACATCTGTGACTGGCAGGACTCCTGGCCAGAGCCCGTCCCCGATTCCGAGATCGTCGAGTACGAGTGGACCGACCTCGACCACTGCCACGATGACGTGAGACAGGCCCCGCTGCTGCTCGACCGGGTCATCCCGGCCCTGCAACAGCGAGGCCTGCTGTGAACCTCATGGTGTCGCCAGCCCTTGAGCTCACTCCTCAGCCAGGGCGACGGCGGGCTTGATCTTCGCTCCACGGCGACCGGGTATCACGGAGGCCATCCATCCGGCCAGCACCGAGACGATGGCCACCACGAGCATCTGAACCCACGGCACGGACGCCTGAACGGTCATGATCGAACTGAAGAGGGCGTGGGATCCGGCGATGCCGTACCCGATACCCAGCGCGATACCGAGGATTGCCGCAATGCCCGAGAGGATGAGCGCCTCCGTGCCGAACATCGACCGCACCTGTTTCCGCGTCAGTCCGAGGGCGCGCAGCAACCCGATCTCGCGGGTGCGCTCCACCACCGACAGGCCAAGGGTGTTGGCGACACCGACCATTGCGATGATGACCGAAATCACCAGCAGACCGACGACCATGCTGAGCAGGATGTTGATCACCTTGTCCATCTGGGCCTTCTGGTCAGCGGTCGAGGCGACCGTCACTCCCTGGTGGGCCGACATGGACTTGGACAGGGCCTGGGTCGTCTTGGACTGATCGGCGCCGTCCTTGTAGCGGACCTGCAGCTGGGTGGGTTCGGCCTTCGGAGCCAGCTTGGTCATGACATCCTGGGTGACGACGATGCCCTGCGTGTCCTGACCATGTCCGACCAGGGTCAGGTTGACCTTGTTGCCCTTGACGGTGACGGTGATCTTGTCGCCGTCGGAGGCACCCGGCACGGAGCCCACGGCGTGGGTGCTGTCGAGCCCCTTGGTGGCGGAATCGTTGCGAACGACCTGGGAGAACTCCGACGAGACACCCTGGATAGTGGTCTGCTTGGCATCTCCGCCGCCCTCAATGGTTCCGGTGGCTGTCGTCACAGGAGCGACCTTGGCGACTCCGTCGGTCTTCCTGGCGTCCTGGATGGTCGCCTTGTCGAGCGGGCCCTGGGCTTGCACGGTGGCGTCGACGGGGAAGTGACCGTTCATGGCCTTGTCGATGGAGGCCCGTCCGGTGGCAGCTCCCGTCGCGACGGTGGCGATGAGGGTGACACCGATGAGCAGGGCAGACGTCGTCGTGGCGGTACGGCGCGGGTTGCGCTGGGTGTTCTCGACAGCCAACTCTCCCGGAACCCCACCGAGGTGGGCGGCACCGATGGCTCGGCTCAGCCCGCCGATGAGAACGGGAGCCAGCACCAGCACGCCGGCAAAGCTGACGAATCCACCGGCCACCCCGCACAGCACGGCGACATTGGTTTCCATGTCAGCGGTCGCGCAGGCGATGACGAGGGCGGCACCGGCGATGAAGAGCAGGGCACCGAGCATGATGCGGACTCGACCGATCCTGCGGGTGGGCGTCTTGGTCATGGGCTGCAGAGCAGCGACCGGGGCGACCTTGGTCGCGCGACGTGCCGGTGGCAGGGCGGCCAAGGTCGTCACGACGATTCCGACAATGAGTGGGATGATGCATGACATCATGGTGACGCTGACCGAAGCGTCGACCGGGGAGCCCGCAGCCTTGAGCCCCATGAGCATGAGCTGGGTGACGCCAATACCAAGAGTCGTTCCGACGGCCGATCCGATGAGGCCGGCGGTGAGGGCCTCGCTCACCACCGAGTGACGCACCTGTTTGCGGGTGGCACCGATGCAGCGGGCCAAGGCCAAGGTGCGGGTGCGCTGGGCGACGAGGATGGTGAAGGTGTTGACGATCACCATCGCTGCGACGGCCAGGGCGATGACGGCGAAGGCACCCATGAAGGTCGTCATGGCCGCGAATCCGTCGGAGGCATGCTCGGCCTGATGGGCCCGCTCGTCGTCGGCAGTACGGACGGCGGCGGTACTGCCGACGGCCTCGGAGACATCCTTGACGACCTCGGAGGCTGGGCGGTCGGAATTGACGTACAGGACGTCGGCACCCCCCTGACCACTGATGCTGGCCAGGGTGGCGGTAGGCAGGTAGATCTCCGAAGAGGTCGGGGTGCTCGTGGTCCGAGCATTCGGATTGAGCACGCCCACCACGGTCAGGTTGGTGGACTTCAGCTTCTTCTGGGACATGTCACTGACCGTGATCCGGGAACCGACTGTGGCCTTGTTGCCCGCAGTGCTCTGGTTGACGACGACTTCGTTCGCCCCCGTCGGGGCGCGTCCCTCGACCATGTCGGGGTGGGCTGGCATGAGGTGACCGGTGACATAGGCGGACTGCCCGTTGTCGGTGCGCTGCAGGAAGACGTTGCGGGTGGCCTCGACCGAGGTCACACCATCGACCTTGGCGACGTTGTCAACGGTGGTCTGGGCAATGGTCTTGTCCTTGCCAGTCACGACTACGGCGGCATCCCCGACGGCTGCCGCCTGGGTCCGCAACGCGGAAGCCTTGATCGAATCCATCAACATCAGGGTGCTGGCCATGAAGGCCACCCCGATGATGACGGCGATCATCGTGGGAATGAGACGACGACGTTCATGAATCATGCCAACACCTCCTGCCCACGAGTGGTGGACACCTGGCCGTCAGCGACGGTGACGATGTCGTCGGCCCTGGCGGCGGCGTCGCGGTCGTGGGTGACCATGACGACGCTCTGGCCGAGGTCGTCGACGCAGTGGCGCAGGAAGTCGAGCAGGTCGTCGCTGGCCTCCGAGTCGAGGGCGCCGGTGGGCTCGTCGGCGACGATGACGTCCGGGCGGGTCACCAGGGCACGGGCGACGGCAACGCGCTGCTGCTGGCCGCCTGACAGCTCCGACGGCTTGTGGCGAAGACGCTCGGTGAGACCGAGCATTCCGGTGATGTGATCGAACCACTCCTTGTCGACCTTGCGGTGGGACAGCCTCAGCGGCAGCATGATGTTGTCGGTGGCCGTCAGCGTCGGCATGAGGTTGAAGGACTGGAACACGAATCCGACGTGGTCGCGACGCAGCCGGGTGAGGGCGTCGTCGTCGAGGTGAGTGATCTCGGTGTCACCGATCCACACCCGTCCGGAGGTGGGGGAGTCCAGACCCGTCATGCAGTGCAGCAGGGTCGACTTGCCCGAACCCGACGCTCCCATGATGGCGGTGAAGCGCCCGGCCGGGATGTCGAGGGTCACGGAGCGCAGCGCCCGCACAAGGGTGGCTCCCGAGCCGTAGGTCTTGGTGAGGTCAAGAGTGCGGACCGCGCTGGGGGCGGTCGTTGAGGATGTGGTCGGCGCGGCCGGCGCTGAGGCAGACATAAGAACTCCTGTGTCGAGGTGCAACAACGCCTTTGACGCTATGGGCGTTGTCCCTCGTCACACATCAGTCCCGAGAACGGTTCCCGCTCTCCTACTGCAGGAGGACCCAGCTCGTCCGCAGAAGGACCGGGCTGAGGCCCCTCATGTCCGAAAGGTTAGCGGCCGGGCCGAACCAGTCCGGCGTCGTAGGCAGTGATGACCATGGAGACCCGGTCGCGCAGGTTGAGTTTGGACAGGATGTGCCCGACGTGGGTCTTGACGGTTGTCTCGGCCAGGTAGAGCCGCTCGGCGATCTCGGTGTTCGTCAGCCCCTCGCCGACGCAGGTGAGCACTTCGCGCTCCCGGTCGGACAGCGAATCTATGAGCTTGGGGTCGGTCATCGTCGGCGCACCCTCCCCCTGACGAGGGATGAAGCGTTCGATGAGACGACGGGTGGCCGACGGGGCGACGACCGAGTCGCCGTCACGAACCGCTCGGATGGCAGCCAGCAGTTCCGTCGGACCAGCGTCCTTGAGCATGAATCCGGACGCTCCGGCGCGCAGGGCAGCATGGACGTACTCGTCAAGGTCGAAGGTCGTCAAGACGAGGATCCTGGCCTCAGTGTGGGCGGCCATGATCTTCTCGGTGGCGCCCAGGCCGTCGAGGATGGGCATTCGGATGTCCATGAGGACGACGTCGGGGGACAGCTCATCGACGAGGGTGACGGCTTCGGCGCCGGTGTTGGCCTCGCCGACGACGGTCATGTCGGGCTGGGCGTCGAGGACCAGACGGAATCCGGCACGAACCATCTGCTGGTCATCGGCCAGGAGGAGTCGGATCGGGTCGGTCATGGCATGGTCCTTCGGGGCTCGGACTGACGATTACTGAATGATTGATGGGTGGGGATGACGCCGTGGACTCGGAACCCGTGGTCCGGGCGACTCCCCACCTCAAGGGTGCCACCCCAAGCGGACATACGTTCGCGCATTCCCACCAGGCCGTGCCCTGCCCCGTCGGCCCGCTCGATGCCAGTCACTCCGGCTCCTCGGCCGTCGTCGAGGATCTCCAGGGTGACGTCGTCGGGGTGATGGCTGACGATGACCTGGGCAGTGGCGGCAGGACCGCCGTGCTTGAGGACGTTGGTGAGGGCTTCTTGGGCAACGCGGTAACAGGCCAGCTGGGCGCCCTGGGAGAGGGGTTCGTGGCATTCCGGGTCGCCCTCGACCCTGAGGTCGATGGACAGCGCTCCCTTCATCTCCTCGACCAGACGAGGAATGTCGTCAAGGCCCTGGGTGGGGGCGAGTTCGGGGTCGGAGTCGTCGTCGCGCAGCACCCCGACGAGACGGCGGGTCTCGTCGAGGGCGTGACGGGCGGTCGTGGCGATCGTGTCGAGAGCCTGGGCGCTGGCCGCCAGACGGGTCTCGGCGTCGCCGACCTCCTCGTGATGGGCGAGATAGGAGCCACCGTCGGCCTGCACCACGATGACCGACAGGGAGTGGGCGACGATGTCGTGCATGTCCCGGGCGATCTTGGCGCGTTCCTCCTGAGTGGCAAGACGGATGCCCTGGTCGCGTTCGCGTTCCAGGTCGATGGCGCGTTGGCGCAACGCCTCCATGGTCTGGCGACGATCCCGAGCCGCACTTCCGGCGAACCAGGCTGCCAGACAACATGCCATGCACCCGATCGCGATGATGCCGGAGCGCAGCAGCTTCGTATGCGTGTTCAGATCGGACCTGGGGTCGAATCCCCAACTCACCGCGGCGGCGCTCGGGGCGACGAAGCACAGTGCGAGCCAGAAGCTGCGCCGTGGTCTCTCGGTCTTCAGCGAGAGTTGGTACAGGATGATGGGTACCAGAACGTTCTGCGGCCACGGGTCGGTCGTCATCGCAAGCTGGACGAGGTGTGAGCCGACCAGTACTGCCGCCGTGATCTCCGGCCTGGTGCGGGCCCACACCCAGGAGGCTGCAACCGCTAGGACCAGCACGAGCATCCATATTTCATGGGCAGTGACATGGTCTTGCTGAGCCCAGGACATCACGGTGACCACAACGACGACGAAGGCGAACACCGAGTCGAGGATCATGGGGTGCGCGCGCAACCATCGATAGCCACGACGCAGACGTCCCGGGGGACGACGTGTGGGGACGGAAGTGCTGCTCACCGTTCTGACCCTACGGCCAGAACGGATGAGTCACATCCTTCCGTCGATGGATTTAAGGAGAATTCGACCGGCCGTGACCGTTCAGCTCTCTCCGAAAACATGGCCGTTGGCTGTGGCTCCGCTGGGAGGTCCGCGGCCGAGGGGACATGATTGCGGTGTGCAGAACCGTTCCCGACTGATACGCCTGATGGGCCCGGCCTTCGTCGCGGCCGTGGCGTATGTCGATCCCGGGAACGTCGCCGCGAACCTCTCGGCAGGGGCTGGCTATGGCTACCTGCTGGTGTGGGTGCTCGTCATCGCCAACGTCATGGCGATGCTGGTGCAATATCTGTCGGCCAAGTTGGGACTGGTCACGGGCCATTCCCTTCCTGAGCTCGTCGGGGACGCTCTACCACGTCGAAGCAGTCGGCTGGCCTTCTGGTTCCAGGCCGAGCTGGTCGCGGCTGCGACGGACCTGGCCGAGGTCATCGGTGGAGCAGTGGCCTTGGAGCTGCTATTCGGCCTACCTCTGCTCGTCGGAGGTCTCATCACTGGGGCGCTGTCCCTGGCGATCCTGGCAATCCCGTCTCGTCACGGGCAGCGTGCTTTCGAGTTCGTCATCATCGGGATGCTCGTGGTCGTCGCCATTGGCTTCACGGCAGGACTGGCCTTCTCGCCCCTGTCGTGGAGCGGGATTGCCTCCGGCATGGTTCCGAGGTTCGAAGGCACCGAAACGGTCATGTTGGCCACATCGATGCTGGGCGCCACCGTCATGCCACACGCGGTGTACATGCACTCCTCACTGGTGCGAGATCGTCACGGGGTGAATGATCGGCCGAGCCAGATCTCCAGACTTCTCAAGGCGACGCGATGGGACGTCGCGGTCTCCCTGGTGTTGGCCGGATCGGTGAACATCGCGATGCTGCTGCTGGCAGCGGCGAGCTTGCAGGGAGTCGAGGGGATTGACGGCATCGCCGAGGCCCACGCGGCCATCAGCTCCTCCCTGGGGTCGACGATCGGGGTCATCTTCGCCATCGGACTATTTGCGTCGGGGTTGGCCTCGACGTCGGTAGGTGCTTATGCCGGGGCTGAGATCATGGCAGGGCTGCTCCACATGAGAGTGCCCATGCTCGTCCGCCGACTCGTGACGATCATCCCGGCCCTCATCATCCTGGCGTCGGGAGCGAATCCGACCAGAGCCCTCGTCCTCAGCCAGGTCCTCCTGAGCATGGGGTTGCCGCTGGCCCTCGTGCCATTGGCGCGGTTCACGGGGGACCGACGCTTGGTGGGTCAATGGGCGAATGGTCGAGTCATGTCCGTCATCTCGTGGACGGTCGTCGTTGCGGTGTCAGCTCTCAACGTCGTCCTCGTCGTCGCGACGATCATGAGGTAAATGATCCCTGAGTGAGACTGTCTGGCGTCCTTCGTGAGATTGGTGACAAACTCAGGGCGTGACGACGCCGAACCCCACACCGAGTCCAACTCACGAACTGGCCACTGAGCTGGCGACCGCTTTCCGCGGACATCCTGCCGGCGTGGCAATCCTGACGACGATGGGTGCAGGTGGTCCGGAGGGGCTGACGGTGTCCTCCCTGGCATCAGTGTCAGTCGTGCCTGCCGTCGTCTCGGTGTCGATGGGTAATGGCTCGACGACCTTGGCGGCTCTGAAGGAGGGGGCCCGCGTCGTCGTCCACATGCTTGATGCGGACCGAACCGATCTGGCAGATGCGTTCGCGGTACCCGGTGCGGACCACTTCGTCGGAACTGAGTGGATACCCAGCACCGAGGGAGCGCCGCAACTGAGTGTCCCAGGTCCGGTTTTGCACGGTTTCGTCCAGGCGATGACCGATACCGGATCGGCCACGCTCATCGCCGTCACCGTTGATCGGATCGACATTGGAAACCGTCGCGCTCCCGGTTTGGTGAGGATGGCGCGAGGATGGCACGAAATACCTCGCTAGACTTTTTTGTCCCGCTTTTTCGGGTACGTTGGAAGACGCCATCGAAGTCGAAGGAGATGTCGCTATGACAGCTAATGATGCGTGCGCCCAGCAGACTGAACGTATGGGAACTGCGCCCGGATTCATTGCCGCTCTGGACCAGTCCGGAGGCTCCACACCGAAGGCTCTCAAGGCGTACGGGGTGGAGCCCGAGGTCTACGGCGACGACAAGGACAAGATGTTCGATCTGGTCCACGAGATGCGGACCAGGATCATCACCAGCCCGTCGTTCACCAGCGACCACATTCTTGCCGCGATTCTGTTCGAGATGACGATGGATCGTGAGATCGAGGGAATTCCCACCGGTGATTTTCTGTGGCAGAAGAAGGGCATCGTCCCCTTCCTCAAGATCGACAAGGGCTTGGCCGACGAGGAGTCCCACGTCCGCGTCATGAAGCCGATCCCCGGTCTTGACGAGCTCCTTCATCGCGCTGTCGAGGAGAAGCACATCTTCGGCACCAAGGAGCGCTCGGTCATTCTTGATGACGACAAGGACGGCATCAAGAAGATCGTCGATCAGCAGTTCGAGCTCGGTGAGCAGGTCCGCGCCGCTGGCTTGGTGCCGATCCTCGAGCCTGAGGTCGACATCCATGCACCGAACAAGCAGAAGGCGGAGGAGAGGCTGCACAACCTCATTCGTGAGCACATCGACGCTCTGCCTCTCGACGCCAGGATCATGCTGAAGCTGACGATTCCGACGACCGATGACCTGTACACCGATCTCATTGCGGATCCGAAGGTTCTCCGTGTCGTGGCTCTGTCCGGTGGCTACTCCCGTGAGGAGGCCAATGAGAAGCTGGCTCGTAACCACGGACTGATCGCGAGTTTCTCGCGTGCTCTCGCCGAGGGGCTGAGTCACGGCCAGTCCCAGGAGGAGTTCGACGAGACCCTCCGCAGCTCCATCGATTCGATATACGCTGCTTCGGTGTCCTGACCCTTCGTCGTATGACGGGCCTGCGAGGAACTCGCGGGCCCGTCGTCGTGTCATGGGATGGATGCCCCGCCTCGTCACGCAGAGTGGCTCCGGTTGGACGCAAACGGCTTCGGAACAGGGTGAACGGTGGTGTGGAGGGCTGTCTGCCTTGTAGAATGCTCCTGTGATCCCCAAACTCGTCGCGTTCGATCTGGACGACACCCTGGCCCCCTCGAAGACCCGTCTCCCTGAGCCCATGGCGCACATCATGTCGCGGCTGCTGGATCACACCAGCGTCTGTGTCATTTCCGGCGGTCAGTTCGGCCAGTTCCGTACTCAGGTCGTCGAGGCCCTTGATGACGTCAATGCCCCTCACCTGGATCATCTCCACCTGCTGCCCGCCTGCGGCACCCAGTACTTCCGCTGTGTTGAAGGAGAATGGCAGCGTATCTACGTCGAGGCGCTGACCGAGGACGAGAAGTCCCGCGCCATCGATGCCGTCGAGACCTGCGCCCGTAACCTGGGGTTGTGGGAGGAGCGCGCCTGGGGGCCGAGGTTGGAGGATCGAGAATCCCAGATCACCTTCTCCGCCCTGGGCCAGCAGGCCCCCGTCGATGCCAAGAAGGCGTGGGATCCCAGCGGTGAGAAGAAGCTCAAGCTCCGCGAGGTCGTGGCGGCGAAGCTTCCGGACCTCGAGGTGCGCGCCGGCGGATCCACCTCCGTCGACATCACCCGCGTCGGCCGCGACAAGTCCTTCGGGATGGGCAAGTTGCTCGCTGTGACGGGCCTGTCCAAGGAGGACGTGCTCTTCTACGGGGATCGCCTCGACGAGCACGGTAACGACTACCCCGTCAAGGTCATGGGCATCCCGTGCGTCGCCGTCACGGATTGGCAGGACACGGCCGACAAACTTGAGACCCTCTTGTCTGACTGACACGTTCCGTTCCTTCACGAAACTGTTTTCACACGAGCATCACACAGCGTCATATCGCCACATGAAGACCCCCTTGTATCGCACAAGAGGGTCGTTCCAGTGGTCGTACCAACACTGTGACACAAGAGTTCATCTTGGGGTCTCGTCGGTGTCACCTGAGTATTGGGATGACGACACCACGGCTTCCTAGTGTCCTTCCTCGGCGCTGCCTGTGAGAGGGCGGCAATGAAATCCTGAGGAGGACGGGTGAACACCGGAGTCGACGAAGCCGTGCCGGTGGGCGCGACGTCGTCTGGAGTGGTGGCGTCACCGTCACCGGATCCTGCGCTGCAGGTCAGGTCGTCACAAGTCACGTCCACGGCATGTCGAGTACCCAAACGCCGCCTGAGCCGCAGAATGCGGCGGGAGGGATTGCTCTTCCTGACCTTCGTGGCCCCGAACGCGATCCTCATTGCACTGTTCGTCTACCGACCGTTCTTCCTGAACATCTACTACTCGGCTCTCGACTGGACCCTCGGTTCGGCCAATGCCACTTGGGTCGGGCTGCAGAACTACGTCGAGTTCTTCACTCGCGACGCGGGCACTGTCCTGACGACGACCCTCATCTTCACCGTCGCCACCGTCGGATTCTCCATGCTCATCGGCCTCGGGCTGGCCGTCGTCCTCAACCGTCAACTGGTGGGACGCAACGTCGCCCGAGCCGTCGTCTTCGCACCGTACGTCCTTTCCGGTGTGGGTATCGGCATGGTGTGGATGTTCATCTTCGACCCCGTCACCGGCGTCCTCTCCGCGATTCTGCGGGGAATGCACCTTCCGGTGCCGCAGTGGTTCAACAACCCGCATCTGGCCCTGGCGATGGTCATCATCGTCTACGTCTGGAAGAACCTCGGCTACTGCGCGGTCATCTACCTGGCAGCCCTGCAGGGCATTCCGCGCGACCTGCTCGAGGCGGCAGCACTCGACGGCGCCTCCCGTCGCCGCACCTTCCGCTCGGTGGTCTGGCCGTTGCTGTCCCCGACGACCTTCTTCCTCACCCTGACGACGATGTTGTCCTCCCTGCAGGCCTTCGACATCATCAAGATCATGACCCCGCTGGGTCAGGGCACCTCGACCCTCATGTACTCCTCGTACATCCAGGCTTTCGGGACGTACAACCGCGCCGGTTACTCGGCCGCTCAGTCGACGGTCCTCGTAGTCATCCTGCTCATCCTCACCGTCATCCAGATGCGCTTCCTCGAAAGGCGGGTGCACTACTCGTGAGCTTGAATGCAGCCGTTCGTCGCGCCGACATCCGCCGTTCCCACAAGGTCGACGAGTCGGTCGTGGGGGCCGAGTCCGGTGTCTCCAAGGCCTTCACGGGCTACCTGCCGATGATCCTGGCCGCCCTCATCGTCGTCCTGCCGCTGCTGTGGATGGTGCTGGGATCCTTCAAGACCCCGTCCGAGATCGTCGGCCAGGACGTCGTCTGGTGGCCTCATCACTGGAGTTTCGACGCCTACCGTCAGGCCTCCCGGACCATCGACTTCCCGCAGCTTTTCCTCAACACCGTGATCGTCACCGCCATTGGCGCGACGGTCAAGCTCGTCCTGGCCTGCACCAGCGCCTATGCCTTCGCCTTCCTGCACTTCCCGGGACGCAAGATCATCTTCATCCTGGTTCTCGTTGCCCTCATGGTTCCCGCCCAGGTCTCCCTGGTCCCGAACTACGTCCTCATCTCCCAGCTCGGGGGAGTGAACACCTATTGGGGCATCATTCTCCCCGGCCTGGGTACGGCCTTCGGGACGTTCCTGTTACGTCAGCACTTCCTGTCCTTGCCGGGCGAGGTGATGGAAGCTGCCGAGGTCGATGGTGCAGGCCACATGACCCGGCTGTTCAGGATGGTCATCCCGATGTCAGCTCCCGCGATCGCCACGGTCGGCCTGGTGACGATCGTCGACGAGTGGAACAACTACATCTGGCCGTTGGTCATCACCTCGGACACCTCACGGATGGTGCTCCCGGTGGGGCTCACCGCCTTGCAGGCCGTCGACTCCGACGCCGGCGTCTATCCGATCCTCATGGCTGGTGCCGTGTTCGTCATCCTCCCGGTCCTCCTCATCTTCGTCCTACTCCAGCGATACCTCGTCGCTGGACTCACCCAGGGCGCGGTCAAGTGACCTGCGTCCGCTGGTCCAGTGACGCTGCCGGTCTTCCTTCCGGCGCGAGTTCCCATCCATCCCCATTTCACGTTCGACTCGATCCACAAGGAGAGCATCACCGTGTCCGACCTCAACCCCATCAGCCGTCGTCGGCTGTTGACCATGGCGGCCCTCGGGGCCGGAACCCTGGGCCTGGCCGCGTGCTCGGGCCCCTCCGCCGTCAGCTCCTCCAGCAAGGGAGCCTCCAAGGCTGCCGAGAAGGTTGACTACGCCGACGTCAAGCCCGCCACCGACATCACCTTCTGGACCAACAATCCAGGCGGGTCCGGTGACGTCACCAAGAAGATCTGCGACGACTTCAAGGCGAAGGAAGGGATCTCCGTCAAGATTGTCCCGGCCGGCTCCTCCTATGAGGAGGTTGCGCAGAAGTTCCAGACCGCGCTGACCGGCAAGGACACCCCTGACGTCATCATCGGTTCCGACGTCTGGTGGTTCCGCTACTACATGCAGGACGCCATCGCTCCGCTGGACGACCTGCTCAAGGCTGCCAAGATTGACGTCTCGGCCTACCGCAAGGGGCTCATCGACGACTACCGCTACAAGGACAACCTGTACGCCCTGCCCTTCTCCCGCTCGACCCCGCTGTTCTACTACAACAAGAACCACTTCAAGGCCGCCGGTCTGCCCGACCGCGCTCCGAAGACCTGGGACGAGTGGAGGACCTGGGCCAAGAAGCTGCAGGACGCCAAGACCGGAGCTCAGCACGCCTACCAGTTCCCGTCGGTCACCGACTACGCCGGCTGGACCCTGCAGAACATCCTGTGGGGATACCGCGGTGGCTGGTCCAAGAAGGACTCCTTCGACATCATCTGTGACTCCGACGAGTCCATCAAGGCCCTGACGGTCGTTCGTGACGCGGTCCTCAAGGAGAAGTGGGCCGGAGTCTCCTCCAACGAGTCCACCGACGACATGGCTGCCGGCGCCTGCTCGGCCACCATCGGTTCCACCGGCTCGCTCGTCGGCGTCCAGAAGGCCGTCGGCAACAAGTTCGAGGTCGGCGTCGGGTTCCTGCCCGGTGGACCTGCCGTCGAGAAGCCGGTCTGCCCGACCGGTGGTGCCGGTGTGGCCATCTGCTCTCGCTCCAGCAAGGAGAAGCAGCTGGCCGCCGCCAAGTTCATCGGCTTCCTCACCAATGCCGAGAACACCGTCGATTTCTCCGCTGCCACCGGTTACATGCCGGTCTGCAACGATTCCGACACCTCCAAGCTGCTCAAGGAGAACCCGCTCATCGGTGAGGCCATCAAGCAGCTCGACGCCACCCGTCCGCAGGATTACGCGCGCGTCTTCCTGCCCGGTGGCGATCAGGAGATCGCCAAGGCCATCGCCTCGGTCATCCAGCAGGGTGCTGAGCTGAAGCCGGCCATGACCAAGCTGCGTTCCACCCTCGAGAACATCTACAACACTCAGGTGAAACCCCACCTGTGATCGCGTCTCGACGGCTTCTGAGGCCGCCGCTGTCGCAGCGATGACAATTGGCGACGCCGTGCTGTGAGGTGCGGCGTCGCCGTATTTTGTCGGTGACAAGGGGATTTGGTGGTTGTGACGAGGTGCGTTCCTCTGCTGTCGGCATAGTTGAGTCGATGGAGCTCAACCCTACTTGACTGCGCCGAATGAAGGTCCATACTTGAGTCATAGCAACTCAACTTCAGCGAGGCAGGTAATGGACACCAATCTCACCACAATGAGCCGTGACGCGGTCACCGCCGCCACTCGGCACGCGTTGGCCCACGGGAATCCGTCCGTGGAGCCCTCGCATCTTCTTCATGCTCTTTTCACCATCCCGGACAACACCGTCGGCCCCCTGGTGGCTGGCCTGGGCATCGATCCGCAACGGGTTGACGCCGTCGCAACTACCGCCATGCGCGCCCTGCCGTCGAGCTCGGGGGCATCCGTCGCCCAGCCGCAGCTCTCGGGTGCCCTTGCTCGGGTAATTGCCGACGCACAGAACCGTGCTGAGGCCATGGGTGACTCCTTCGTCGCCACCGAACACCTCCTCATCTCCCTGACGGCGGTTCCCTCCGACGTCCAGAGCGGTCTCGCGGGTCTCGGCCTCAAGCCCGATTCCCTGGCGTCCGCCTTCAACGAGGGGCGTGGTGACCGTCGCGTCACCTCCGAGGAGTCCGAGGGCGGAGAGTCCGCCTTGGCCAAGTACTCCGTCGATCTCACCGAGCGCGCTCGCTCCGGCAAGCTCGACCCAGTCATCGGTCGCGACCAGGAGATCCGTCGCGTCGTCCAGGTCCTGGCGCGACGTACCAAGAACAACCCGGTCCTCATCGGCGAGCCCGGTGTCGGCAAGACCGCCGTCGTCGAGGGGCTGGCCCAGCGAGTGGTGGCCGGGGACGTCCCCGACTCCCTGAAGGGTCGCCGGGTCGTCTCCCTGGACCTGTCCTCGATGGTCGCGGGCGCCAAGTACCGCGGCGAGTTCGAGGAACGTCTCAAGGCCGTCCTCAACGAGATCAAGGAGGCCGAGGGGCACGTCATCACCTTCATCGACGAGCTGCACACCGTCGTCGGTGCCGGAGCTTCTGGCGAAGGCGCGATGGACGCCGGCAATATGCTCAAGCCGATGCTGGCTCGCGGTGAGCTGCGGATGATCGGCGCGACCACCCTTGACGAGTACCGCGAGCACATCGAGAAGGACCCCGCCCTGGAGCGTCGTTTCCAGCAGGTCTTCGTCGGTGAGCCCTCGGTGGAGGACACCATCGCCATCCTGCGTGGTCTGCGGGAGCGCTACGAGGCCCATCACAAGGTACGGATCACCGACGGTGCCCTCGTCGCGGCCGCTAGCCTGTCCAACCGGTACATCACCGCGCGTCAGCTCCCTGACAAGGCCATTGACCTGATTGACGAGGCTGCCTCCCGTCTTCGCATGGAGATCGACTCCTCCCCGGAGGAGATCGACACCCTGCGTCGTGAGGTCGACCGCATGAAGATGGAGATCTTCGCCGTCGAGAAGGAGGAGGACCCGGCCAGCAAGCAGCGTCTGCAGAGGCTGCGCGCCGAGATGGCCGACAAGGAGGAGACCCTGCGTGGGCTCGAGACCCGCTGGGAGGCCGAGAAGGCCAGCCTCAACGAGGTCGGCGAGCTCAAGACCCGCATCGATCAGTTGCGCACCTCCGCCGAGAAGTACCAGCGTGAGGGTGACTTCGGCAAGGCCTCCGAGATCCTCTACGGCCAGATCCCGGCCCTGGAGAAGGAGGCTGAGGCGGCTGACAAGGCCGAGGAGAACGGCTCCCGGATGGTCTCCGAGGAGGTCGGCACCTCCGACATCGCCGAGGTCGTGTCCTCGTGGACCGGCATCCCCGTCGGTCGAATGATGCAGGGCGAGCAGGAGAAGTTGCTCCACATGGAGGAGCGCTTGCACGAACGCCTCATCGGCCAGGAGCGCGCCGTCAAGACGGTGTCGGACGCGGTGCGTCGTTCCCGGGCGGGCATCTCCGACCCGAACCGGCCCACCGGATCCTTCCTCTTCCTCGGACCGACCGGCGTCGGCAAGACCGAGCTGGCCAAGTCCCTGGCCCAGTTCCTCTTCGACGACGAGACCGCCATGGTCCGCATCGACATGAGCGAGTACATGGAGAAACACTCCGTCTCGCGCCTGGTCGGTGCCCCTCCGGGCTACGTCGGATACGAGGAGGGAGGTCAGCTCACCGAGGCCGTGCGGCGTCGTCCATACTCGGTCATCCTCCTCGACGAGGTGGAGAAGGCTCATCCGGACGTCTTCAACATTCTGCTGCAGGTGCTCGATGACGGCCGTCTCACCGACGGTCAGGGTCGTACGGTCGACTTCCGAAACACCATCCTGGTGCTGACGAGCAACCTCGGTAGCCAGTTCCTGTCGGATCCGAACCTCGATGACAAGGCCAAGCACGAGGCCGTCATGAATGCGGTGCGTGCGGCATTCCGTCCCGAGTTCCTGAACCGACTCGACGACGTCGTGATGTTCGACCCGCTCTCCCGTGAGGATCTTGCTCGGATCGTCGAGACGAACCTGGCCAAGTTGAACTCGAGGCTCGCTGATCGCAGGATCACCGTCGAGACCACTGATGCTGCGAAGGAGTGGCTCGCGACTGCGGGATTCGATCCGGTGTACGGTGCCCGACCGCTGCGTCGTCTGATACAGACCACCATCGAGGACCAGCTGGCCCGCAAGGTGCTCGCTGGCGAGGTGGTTGAGGGTGACACCGTGATCTTTGACGGCAACGAGGACAGGGACGGGATTGTCATCCTCTGAAGGTGAGCGTGACAATGTGACCGCGTCGTGACGGGTCAAGGTTCAGACCTCAACCTGCTCGGGTCCGATGTCGCTGGATCCTCCTTCTCGATCTGGCCCCCGGCCTGTGCCGGTTCATCGCCGGAGCAGGCATCGGTGGTGGGTACTCCGCGATTCACTCAACCGGGACCGTGCTACGATTCTGCTGCCGCTCCGGAAGCGCCCTGAGTCTCAGTCGACGTCCCCATCGACGTACATCCAGCGACCAGCGCGACGCTGAAAGCGTGAGACCTCGTGGAGGACGTCATCATGTCCGCCGGAGCGGTAGGTTGCCCGGAACTCCACGACCCCTGTGGTGTCGCCTGGATGGCCGTTCTCGGTCGCGAGGATGGTCAGACCAGTCCATTCGATACCGGTGGAATCGACGACGTTCGGTCTGGTGCGCGGATGCCACGTCGCCCACAGGTGGTTCCACTGACCCAGGACATTGGCGGTGTACCGCGATCTCATGAGGGCCACGGCCGTCTCGGCGCGACGGGGGTCGTCGAGCGCCGGGCGGCAGCACTGGTCGAGAGGGAGTCCTGATCCGCAGGGACATGATGGGGCCATGCCCCAAGCATCCCACCGTCCTGCGAGACGCCAGGAGCCGACCGACTACAGTCATGGCGTCCCCTCATGCGGGGCAGGTACGCGTCGTGGGCGCGCGAAAGGAGAATAATGTCGCACAGGATGATGGCCGGGGCGCTCTTGGCTGCTCTCATCGGGCTGGGCGCCGCAGGATGCTCCGGCACAGCCGGTGTCTACAACAACAGTGAGGATGCCACCAACGGATCGCGGTCCTCAGGCGGTGAGGGCACCCCTGAGGCCCACTCCGGTGCAACCCCGGACCAGAAGTGGACCCATTGCGCGCCCGGATCACGTTCGGCGGACATCGCCTCGATGAAGCCCGACACGAACACTCATCTGACGATCGGGGCCTTCAACGGCTGGGATGAGTCCTGGGCGACCTCCGGCCTCATCAAGCAGGTGCTCGAGAAGGACGGCTACACCGTCACCATCAAGGGATTTGATGCCGGCGTCGGATACCAGGCCACTGCCGGTGGGGGCATCGACCTCATCACCGATTCCTGGCTGCCGGTGACCCAGGCCGGATACATCCGCAAGTACGGCCCGAAGCTGGAGAACCTTGGATGCTGGTACGACAACGCGAAACTCACGATCGCCGTCAACAAGAACTCGCCAGCGCACTCGATCGCCGATCTGAAGACGATGGGCAACTCCTACGGCAACGTCATCTACAGCATCGAGCCGGGAGCCGAGATGACCAAGACCATTGCGAACCAGACGCTGCCGATGTACGGGCTGTCGAACATCACCCTCAAGACCTCCTCGACCCCGGCCATGCTGGCCCAACTCAAGAAGGCCACCAAGGCTGGTAACGACGTCGCCGTGACGCTGTGGCGACCGCACTGGGCCTACGACGCCTATCCGGTGCGCGATCTCGACGATCCCAAGAACGCCATCTCCAACGCCGAGCTCATCTACAGTTTCGGTCGACCCGGGTTCGAGAAGGACCATCCCAAGGCCGCCCAGCTCGTCCGAAACCTCGCGATCGATGACGCTCACCTGTCCAGCTTGGAACACCTCATGGTCGAGACCACGGACAGGGGCGGACAACAGGGCACCGCCATCGCGGCATGGATGAAGAACAACACCGACTGGGTGGATGACTGGCAGGCCGGAAGACTGGGGGATCGGTGAGCTGTCTCGTCCCGGATCGGGACACCCCAGGAGCGTGGATCGTCCGCGTCGGTGGGGCTGATCAGTCATGGATCGACCCTGACGATCCCACTCGGCTCGAGTTCGACTACATGGGACGTATCGCTGATCACCTTGACGTCCACCGTCCAGCGGGGGAGAGGATGCGCGTCATTCACGTCGGTGGGGCGGGAATGTGTCTGGCACGGTACGTGGCGTTCACCCGTCCGACGAGCCCGCAGATCGTCTGTGAGCCGGATACCGAGCTCACCGAGGAAGTGCGGCTCAAGGCCCCGCTTCCGCCTCGTTCCGGGATCAAGGTGCGGCCCGTCGACGGACGCTCTGGGATCGCCGCCATGCGCGAGGACTTCGCTGACGTCGTCATCCTTGATGCCTTTGACGGTGCGAGAGTGCCCGCTGACCTGGTCACCGTCGAGTTCTTCACCGACGTCCTGCGCATCCTGCACGCTGACGGCATCGTCGTGGCGAACCTGGCCGACTCGGCCCCTCTGACCTGGACTAAGAGGGTCGTCAGGGCCGCTGGCGACGTGTTCTCCAATGTCTGTCTGGCCGCAGAGTCGTCGACCCTCAAGGGACGTCGCTACGGCAACATCATCCTGGCGGGCTCGAACGGACCGCTGCACGAGCAGGAACTGGTGCGACGTTGCAGCGGGGCCGCCTTCCCCTTCCGGCTCATCAGCGGGGAAGCCCTGACGAAGCTTCTCGCAGACGCCGCACCGTTCCGTGACGACGACGTCGAGCCCTCTCCAGGGCCACCCCGAGGGGCGACCTTCTTCTCCTGAGACACCCGGACGGCTCTCCCCCGCGTCGGTTTCGGGTGACATGATGGCGGCATGGCCAATTCCGCCCCTGACAGCAAGCCTAAGTACGGCCATGTGCCCTCGTTGCCAGACATGCCATCAGCCATCGTCGTGGCACGGGTCATCGTCATCGGCTTCTCGGTGTTGTGGGCCCTCGTCGTCTGTGGCATGTGGGCAGCCGGGCGCAGCGAGAGTCAGACGACACTTGGTCCGGTCCTGACGTCGTTCGCCCTGGGCATGGATTCGGGAGGTTGGGTGCAGTACCTGCTCATCCCCCTGGCGGGTTGTGTTCTGACTGTGACTATGGGTCGTGGCCATGCCATCGACCGTTATCTGTTCACCGTGCTGTCCTTGGTGTGGATGTGGAGACTCTCGCGAGGCAACGAGTTCATGAGAGGTTTTGACGTCATCGGAGTCATGACGGTGGCTGCCGTGCTGGCGACGGTCTGGAGTGGTCCCGTCAACGCGTGGATCAAGGCCGTCGCGGAACGTGACAAGGTCATTGCCAACCCGCCGGAGGAAGGGTGGCTCGAACCAGGGCAGGGCCAGCCATGGCAGACCGCGGTGGGTGGCAGACGAGTTCGATGAGCGCGAGAGGGGCTGGTCAGCATGATGCTGGCCAGCCCCGCGTCACATTGTGAGCCGAGCGTCACTCGACGCGGGAACGTTCCGCCGACTGAGGTCGGCTGGCCTGGCCCTTGCGGCGGGCCTTGAGCCACTCGAAGAGCATCGGCAGCACCGATACCACGATGATGAGGAGCAGAGCCGCCTCGAAGTTGTTGCGGATGACGGGGATCTGTCCCAGGAAGTAACCGGCCTGCACGGCGATGAGCACCCAGAGGACGCCGCCGATGGCGGTGTAGGTGATGAATTTGCGGAAGTTCATCCGGCCCACGCCGGCGATCATCGTGACGAAAGTACGGACGATCGGCACGAATCGGGCAAGGATGAGGGCCACCGACCCGTGTTTGCGGAAGAAGTCGTGGGTGGTGTCGACGTGCTTGGGCGAGAACACTTTGCCCATGAACCCCTCTCGCTCCCGGAAGAGCTTGGGGCCCACCACGTAGCCGATCCAGTAACCGCAGATGTTTCCGGAAATGGCGCAGATGATGAGGCCGAGGTTGACGACGACGAGGGTCGTTGCCGGGGGCCCGTAATGGACCAGTGGGACGGAGGAGTTGACGCCCACGGCAGCAAACATTCCGAGGGCGAAAAGCAGAGAGTCTCCGGGCATGAAGAACACGGCCAGGCCGCATTCCACGAAGACGATCAGCGCGACGATCCACAGGGCTGCAGCACCGGCGCCCTGGATGATGGCCTGTGGGTCCATCCAGGCGGGGGTGAGCAGGGCAGGGAGGGTCATGAGGAGAGTCGGCATGGGCCAAGACTATCTTTGGTTCGTGTGTGCCCCGACCGATGGCGGCCTCGCAGAGGCCCCCTCACTGCAGATTCCCGGTCAGAAGACGACCACAGTCGTAGGTGTCGGGCCGATGCCCGAACCGTGGCCTGACGACCCAAGACTCGATCGGGAACTGTTGGCATCGGGGGATCGACGCAATGTTATCGATCGTTATCGATACTGGACGATGGAAGCCATCGTCGCTGACCTCGACACCCGACGGTCCCGGTTGCACGTGGCCATCCAGAACTGGGAGCACGACTTCAACATCGGTTCCGTGGTGCGCACCGCAAACGCCTTCAACGTCGCGGCTGTGCACATTCTGGGACGACGACGCTGGAACCGACGCGGTGCGATGGTGACCGATCGGTACTTGCACGTCTATCACCACCCGGACGTCCCCACCTTCCTGGAGTGGCTTGACGAGCACGGCATCACCCCTGTCGGCGTGGACAACCTGCCCGGATCGGTGCCGCTGGAAACGGCAAGACTCCCGCAGGACTGTTGCCTGCTCTTCGGCTCCGAAGGCTCTGGACTGACCGACGAGGTCGTCGCAGGCTGCGACCAGTTGGTGGCCATCACCCAGTACGGGTCAACTCGTTCGATGAATGCCGGAGCCGCTGCCGCGATCGCCATGTACGCCTGGACGACCCAGTGGTGCGAGGCCCCAAACCCACCCACCGACTGAACAGGGAAACCGCGACCCCCTAGGCTCGTGCCATGAGCACACAACCCGCCGAGGACCCAGGACGACTGGTGGTGGCGTTCAATCCAGTGCCGAGTGCCTCCCGGGTTGCCCACCATCACGCGACGAGATTCCGTCTTGCCGTGCAAGCCCTCGTCGTCGTCATCATCGGTGGCCTGCTGTGGGCGTTGACGGCTGACGCCTTTGAACTGTCCACCGTGATGTGGATGTTCGGTGCCTGGGTGGTGCTGTTCCTGGTGCTCTTCGTCATTCAGAATCTGCGCCTGCATGCCGCGCGCAAGGATCTCCTTGACGTCGGGGAAGGGCCAGCCCTCATCGTCGACTCCGACGGTTTGAGCGTGCGACGGATACTGCGCACCGGGGAGGAGGACTTCGCCGCACCGACCATGGACGAGATCAGCTGGAAGGGCATGGCGTCCATCAAGGTGGGTGGGTCGTCCATCGGGTCGGGCCCCGGGCTCGTCGTCCATGCTGACGATGGCCGTCAGTGGGAAGTCCCGCTGTCCTGGCTGGATTGTCCGCCAACAGACATCGACGCCGCAGTCTCAACAGCGTCGGGCGGCCGGGTGTGCGTCGAGCAGGCAGGGGTTGACACCGCCGACTGATGTGCGTTGCGCAGCACCTTTGAGCGTGCTGGAGTCCCGGACTGACATCATCCGGGTGGATGCGGAAGAATGAACTCTCGTCATCGCGAGTTCATACAGGAAGGCGCAATATGCCCATCGCAACACCCGAGGTCTACGGCGAGATGATCGATCGCGCGAAGGAGAAGGGCTTCGCCTACCCGGCCATCAACGTGACCTCCTCCCAGACGCTCAACGCCGCCCTCCAGGGTTTCACCGAGGCTGGCTCCGACGGCATCATCCAGATCTCCACCGGTGGTGCTGAGTACCTGTCGGGTCAGAAGGTCAAGGACATGGTGACCGGCGCGGTTGCTCTCGCCGAGTACGCCCACGTCGTCGCCAAGAACTACCCGATCAACGTGGCCCTGCACACTGACCACTGCCAGAAGGAGAAGCTGGACAAGTACGTCAACCCGCTCATCGCCATCTCGCAGGAGCGCGTCGACAAGGGTCAGGACCCGCTGTTCAACTCCCACATGTGGGATGGCTCGGCCATCGAGGTCGAGGAGAACCTGCAGATCGCCGAGGAGCTGCTCTCTCGCACCTCGAAGGCCAAGCTGATCCTCGAGATCGAGGTCGGCGCTGTTGGTGGCGAGGAGGACGGCGTCACCGGTGAGATCAACGAGAAATTGTACACCACCGTCGCCGACGGCATGCGTACCCTCGAGGTCCTCGGCCTGGGGGAGAAGGGCCGCTACATCACCGCCCTCACCTTCGGCAACGTCCACGGCGCCTACAAGCCCGGCTTCGTCAAGCTGCGTCCGGAGATCCTCAAGGAGATCCAGGACGAGTGCGGCAAGAAGTACGGCAAGGACAAGCCGTTCGACCTCGTCTTCCACGGTGGCTCCGGCTCCACCGCTCAGGAGATCGCTGACGCGGTGTCCTACGGCGTCATCAAGATGAACGTGGACACCGACACCCAGTATGCCTTCTCCCGCCCGGTTGTCGATCACATGTTCTCCAACTACAGCGGCATGCTGAAGATCGACGGTGAGGTCGGCAACAAGAAGATGTACGACCCGCGCTCGTGGGGCAAGAAGGCCGAGGCTGGCATGGCTGCCCGCGTCATCGAGGCCTGTGAGCGTCTTGGCTCGAAGGGCACCTCGGTCAACGCCTGAGTATGCCTGTGCAGAATCCCGGCCAGTCCTATGGTGAGGATTGGCCGGGATTCTTGCGGTCATCGGTGCGATGGCAGTGGTGGAGGTGGAGTGTCGTTGGCCCGCACTGTTGCGTTCCAGTCGACGAGCCACTTTCCATCAACGGAGGTCATGATGACGGTCATGATTGGTTCTGCTGTCGAACGTGAATAGATGTCCGCTGATCGTGTTGGAAGAGGCCCCTCGGAAATAAGGATTCCTTCGTTTGGCCCGGCGTTGTCATCGTGGTAGGCCTTGAAAATGGCTTGGCCCCACTCTTCGGCTTTCCTGGAATGACCATCCCAGCCGGTATTGGGTGCGACGAGGTTCTGAACGCGGCCGTTGTCAATAGCGTCAGGGGTTGATATGGCCTCGGCGAAGTAGGCCGCTATGGCGACATCACTTGGCTGAAGTTCGTCATCGTGATGCTGCACCAGAAGTGTGCCTCCAATCCCGGCGGCAGCGGACATGATAGCACATATCAGATACGTTAGAACAGCTTTGATGTTCATTGATCTCTCCGGTCAGTAGCTGAATTCATGTCAAGTGAAGTGCCCATATTGTCCGTCCCAGGTGGTTCTTTTTCCCAGTTGAATTAACTCTCTTTTGAAGCGCAAAAAATGGTATGTTGTGGGTGTTGGTGCTGTGATAGGTCAGGAGCGGCTGTTTTCCGCTTCTTCCTGTGACGATCATGCTATGATACCACGCACCATTGTATCCGTATTGGACGACGTTTCCGTGCCACATATCGTAGTAGTGCGATGCAAGCCTAGTGCGTTTATTCGCTAACGCGAATGATCGGAATTTTCCGACGTTGACCCATGATGCTGAGGTGTAGTGAGGCCATTTGAGGTAGAACCACGATCTGTCTGTATTCTTCCATGCTAGGTTCCCTGTGTATCCCCAACCAGATGCCTCCATGCATTGAGAGACGAAGTTCGTGCAGTCGCCTCCCCGTCCGGCGCCATCAAAGCGGCGATAGGCGCCGTTGTAGTGCGACCAGTATTTGTTGGCGTATGCGGCTGCTTTGAAACGGCCTGATTTTCCGGCTGATCTTTCGTTTAGCTCCGGATTGGTTCGCGCCTCCATCTCGTATAGTTCGGCAGTTGACGGTGCTGGATCGGGGAGTTCGCCGCGGTGAATATCTTTTTGTGGTGCAAGGATCGCTTGGCGAAGAGGCTCTGGCAATGTGCCGACGTCATCGGATGAGGGGATGATGATGTTTTGGATCTGGGGTCCCTGGAGCGCCAGGATGACGGGAATAGTCTCGACCCAGGTGTGATTGCCGTCGATGGCGTACCGGAGGGTGAGTGTGACTATTTGGAAACGACCTTGGTGGGTGGAAGCATCCTGGCTTCCTGTAAGAACGACTTCGTTGCGTCCTAGGAATTGTCCCAGAACATCCGGTGCCTCAGTGCCAATCGATGTTTGGATGGATGCATAGTCGTTAAGTGACTGTCTTGCCTCAGTTCCGAGTGGCACATCTCTGGCGAGACGATCGATAGCTTTTACGCACCCTCGAATGGCTGAGGTATCATTCGTCTTGCCGAACGAGCTGCGCGTAATTTCGCGCATCGCTTCGGTGATGGCCTCGGCATAGTCGGATGGGCCCGTGAGTGGTTCCCCCGGGGGTGTGTGGGGAACGGGGCTAGCGTCGGCGTTGACGGCATGAGTGGTAGCTATTGAGGTGGCTGCCGCTAGGGCGAGGAAGGTTCTTCTGTGGATGGCCACGGTGTCTTCTTCTGGGCTCGAAGTGTATCCCCATGATGGATCTTGGTAGTATGTAAGAAGAGATTAACATGCGCTGAGTACCGGGTGCTGCGCGATGCTATTGATATGAGGATTTGGGGGTGCGATCACACGTTCCAGCCTGATGAGACGTCGGGTGGCGCACGTCAGTGTGTGGCGCTCCGCGCGGTGTGGTTGCTGTTGAGCCGTCATCTCAATGAGGGCGGTGCTCGAAGCGACCGTGGCGGTGACTCACTCCTCGGTGACGACCGGGGTGTCTCCGGGCCGCGCCCACTCGCTCCACGAGCCGTCATAGATGCCGACGTCCTTGCGTCCGGCCAGGGTTGCGGCCAGCGCGATGACGCAAGCTGTCCACCGGAGCCGCACGTCGCGACGATGGGACGATCGCCCGCGGCATCGTTGACTAGCTGTTGCAAGTCCTCGACGGGGCGAATCCGGCCGTCGTCGATGACTTGGGTGTAAGGCAAGTTCGTTGCCGTCGGCATGTGACCGGCACGCAGCCCGACGCGGGGCTCCGCGACCGTTCCCGCAAACCGCTCGGCGGAGCGGGCATCGACGATGCGAGGAGAGTTCGGGTCATCCGAGGCGGCGATGATGCGTAGTACCTCCTCCTGGTCGACGATGGCGCCGGGGACGGCAGTCAGGCTGACGTTCCCGGGTTTGGGGGTCGGGGTGATCTCGGTCGTCAGGCGTCCGCCAGCGGCCACCCAGCCGGCATTTCCACCTTCCAGGATCGACACATTGTCGAAGCCGCAGGCGTGCATCATCCACCACGGGCGGGTGGAGGCGAAGAGGAACTCGTCCTCGGTGACGACGACGTGGGAGTCATTATTGACGCCCAGCTCGCGCAGTCGTGCCTGGAACTGGGGCACCGATGGCATCGTGTGGGGAAGTCCGGTCGACTGGTCGCTCATGGGGCCGTCGAGATCGAAGGGAAGGGCTCCAGGGACATGCGGCACGCCAGGGCGGCAAGGGGACACATCGACGATGACGATGCGGGCGGCGTCAGAGCTCTCGAGTAGTTCCATGAGGGCCTGCGGATGGACCATGGGAGTGGGGCACAAGGTCTCAGCCATAGTTGCATCATGTCACCGACGATTCCACCCAGAGATATCCTCAACGGGCAATTGATCAGTTGAACACGGTTCAAGTGTGAAAAAGGGGCCCACCTGTCCCAAACGCTCTCGGCAAGTGGAATCATGGAGCCATGAGTCCGCGAAAGATTGGCGTTACCGAGCTCGTGCTCCGCGACGCGCATCAGAGCCTGCTTGCCACCCGCATGGCCATGGAGGACATGGTCGATGCCTGTGCCGACATTGATGCGGCAGGCTTCTGGTCCGTTGAGTGCTGGGGTGGAGCTACCTTCGATTCCTGCATCCGATTCCTCAACGAAGACCCGTGGGAGCGTCTGCGCACCTTCCGCAAACTGCTGCCGAACTCCCGGCTGCAGATGCTGCTGCGTGGCCAGAACCTCCTGGGCTACCGTCACTACAACGATGAGGTCGTCGACAAGTTCGTCGAGAAGTCGGCCGAGAACGGCATGGACGTGTTCCGTGTCTTCGACGCACTGAACGACCCGCGTAACCTCGAGCACGCCATGTCTGCCGTCAAGAAGACCGGCAAGCATGCTCAGGGCACCATCTGCTACACCACCTCCCCGATTCACACCCCGGAGAGCTTCATCAAGCAGGCCGATCGCCTGATCGACATGGGTGCCGATTCGATCGCCTTCAAGGACATGGCGGCCCTCCTCAAGCCGCAGCCCGCCTTCGACATCATCAAGGGCATCAAGGAGAACCACCCCGACGTGCAGATCAACCTGCACTGCCATTCCACCACGGGTGTCACCCTGGTCACCCTGCAGAAGGCCATCGAGGCTGGGGTCGACGTCGTCGACACCGCCATCTCCTCGATGTCGCTCGGTCCGGGCCACAACCCGACCGAGTCCCTCGTCGAGATGCTCGAGGGCACCGAGTACACCACTGACCTCGACATGGATCGCCTCCTCAAGATCCGTGACCACTTCAAGAAGGTTCGTCCGAAGTACAAGAAGTTCGAGTCGAAGACGCTGGTCAACACCAACATCTTCCAGTCCCAGATCCCGGGCGGAATGCTCTCCAACATGGAGTCCCAGCTCGAGGCGCAGGGCGCTGGCGACCGCATGGACGAGGTCATGAAGGAGGTGCCGCGCGTCCGCAAGGATGCCGGTTACCCGCCGCTGGTCACCCCGTCCTCCCAGATCGTCGGAACCCAGGCCGTGTTCAACGTTCTCATGGGCAATGGCGAGTACAAGAACCTCACCGCCGAGTTCGCCGACCTGATGCTCGGCTACTACGGCAAGCCGATTGGTGAGCTCAACCCCGACATCGTCGAGATGGCCAAGAAGCAGACCGGCAAGGAGCCGATCGACTGCCGTCCCGCCGACCTGCTCGAGCCCGAGTGGGATGAGCTGGTTGAGCAGGCCAAGGGCCTCGAGGGCTTCGACGGCACCGACGAGGACGTTCTCACTAACGCCCTGTTCCCGGGAGTCGCCCCGAAGTTCCTCAAGGAGCGTCCGGAGGGCCCGAAGAGCGTCGCGATGACCGAGGCACAGCTGAAGGCCGAGAAGGAAGGCACCGGCGCTGCCGGCATCGCCGGACCGGTCAACTACAACGTGACGGTCGGTGGCAACAGCCACCAGGTGACCGTCGAGCCTGCGTGAGGATGATCGCCAACCATGGCTGAGAAGAAACCAATCAAGCTGGCCGACACCATGGCCGGCCGAATCGAGCAGCTTGCCGACGAGCGCCACAATGTGGAGCTCGGAGGCGGCGAGGCTCGACTCGAGAAGCAGCGTGATAAGGGCAAGCAAACTGCCCGCGAGCGCATCGACAACCTCGTCGACGCCTACTCCTTCGACGAGGTGGGTGCGTTCCGCAAGCACCGCACCACCCTCTTCGGCATGGACAAGGCCGAGGTTCCCGCCGACGGTGTCGTCACCGGTCGCGCGACCATTCACGGTCGCCCGGTGCACGTCGCCTCCCAGGACTTCACCGTCATGGGTGGTTCCGCTGGTGAGACCCAGTCGACCAAGGTCGTCGAGACGATGGAGCAGTCCCTGCTGACCGGCACCCCGTTCCTGTTCTTCTACGACTCGGGCGGTGCCCGAATCCAGGAGGGCATTGACTCGCTGTCCGGCTACGGCAAGATGTTCTACGCGAACGTCAAGCTGTCGGGCGTCGTGCCGCAGATCGCCATCATCGCTGGCCCCTGCGCCGGTGGCGCCTCCTACTCCCCGGCTCTCACCGACTTCATCATCATGACGAAGAAGGCCCACATGTTCATCACGGGCCCCGGAGTCATCAAGTCGGTCACTGGCGAGGAGGTCACCGCTGATGACCTGGGTGGTGCCGACGCGCACATGTCCACCTCGGGCAACATCCACTTCGTGGCCGAGGACGACGACGCCGCGGTGCTCATCGCGCAGAAGCTGCTGAGCTTCCTGCCGCAGAACAACACCGAGGACGCCCAGATCTCCAACCCCAACAACGACGTCTCCCCGCAGCCTGAGCTGCGCGACATCGTCCCGCTGGATGGAAAGAAGGGCTACGACGTCCGCGACGTCATTGCCAAGATCGTCGACTGGGGCGACTACCTGGAGGTCAAGGCTGGCTGGGCGACCAACATCGTCACCGCCTTCGCTCGTGTCAACGGTCGCACCGTCGGCATCGTGGCCAACCAGCCGAAGGTCATGTCGGGCTGCCTCGACATCAACGCCTCCGACAAGGCCGCCGAGTTCATCACCTTCTGCGACTCCTTCAACATTCCGTTGGTGCAGTTGGTTGACGTTCCTGGCTTCCTGCCCGGTGTCCAGCAGGAGTACGGCGGCATCATTCGCCACGGCGCGAAGATGCTCTACGCCTACTCCGAGGCCACCGTCCCGAAGATCACCGTGGTGCTGCGCAAGGCGTACGGCGGCTCCTACCTGGCCATGTGTAACCGTGACCTGGGTGCCGACGCCGTCTACGCCTGGCCGAGCGCGGAGATCGCGGTGATGGGTGCCGATGGCGCTGCCAACGTCATCTTCCGTCGCCAGATCAAGGAATCTGAGGATCCCGCGTCCACGCGTGCCGCCAAGATCGAGGAGTACCGCAACGCCTTCAACACGCCTTACGTGGCTGCCGCCCGTGGACAGGTTGATGATGTGATCGATCCCGCTGACACTCGTCGCAAGATCACCGCCGCACTGGAGATTTACGCCACCAAGCGTCAGTCCCGTCCGGCCAAGAAGCACGGCGTCATGCCGTGCTGAGTGAAGAAGGCTGATGGGAGGACAAGATGAGTGAGAATAATGAACTCGTCATCGAGACGCTGAACAAGCGACTCGCGGCGCTGGAGGCCGAGGTTTCCCGGCTGACGAAGACCAGCAAGGACGTTCCTGAGGACGTGCTCGCCGTTATTTCCGCCGCCGTGTCGGCTTACCTGGGCAACGACGGCAAGGTTCAGGCTGTCCGTTTTGCCCCGAGTGAGACCTGGGTCCGTCAGGGACGCAGGGCTCAGCAGAACCATTCGATTCGTTGACCTGGAGAAACTGACATGAAACTCAAGGTGACCGTCAATGGCGTCGCTTACGACGTTGACGTTGACGTTGACAAGACCCCTAATGCGCCGATGGCGCCGATCCTCTTCGGAGGCGGCTCCGGTGGCCCGATGAAGTCGTCCGGTGGCGGCGCTGGCAAGGCCGGCGAGGGCGAAGTTCCCGCTCCGCTCGCTGGCACTGTTGCCAAGATCCTCGTGGCCGAGGGTGATGCCGTCAAGGCTGGTCAGGTGCTCCTGACCCTCGAGGCCATGAAGATGGAGACCGAGATCAGCGCCCCGGCGGATGGAACCGTCAAGGGCATTCTGGTGGCTGTTGGTGACGCCGTCCAGGGTGGTCAGGGCCTGGTGGCTCTGGGCTGATCCCCGGCACGCAGACCGCAGTGGCGCCGCATCTTCGGGTGCGGCGCCACTGCCATGTGCCACGGGTGTCCTGCGACTGAGCTCGTGAGGCCGTTCGTCACCAGTCGCGTCGCCCGCAAGAACGATGGCTGCAGGCCGTGACGAGAAACGGCCCGCCCCCTGAAGAGGCGGGCCGGACGTGATTCAGATCACTTGAAGACGATGATCTTGCGTCCGGTCGGGGTGTGATCCCACAGCCACTTCAGACCCGACATGTTGCGGATGTTGATGCAGCCATGCGAGCTACCGTTCCAGCCGTCGCGGGCAAATCCCGACGAGTAGTGGATGGCTTGGCCCTTGTAGAAGAACATTGAGTATGGCATCGGGGATCCGTAGGAGGTCGAGAAGTGGTTCTTGTCCTTCCAGTAGATCGTGTTGACGCCTTCCTGGGTGGGCATGCTGGGACGACCGTAACGAGCGTCCAAGGTGATGAGGATGCGCCCGTTCTGCACCATCCACAGCTTGCGCTGGTTCTTCGAGGCGCAGATGACGGTTCCCGTCATGCAGCGACGGTCAAGACGAGCACCGGAGTTGTTGATCGGGAGACTCACCGGTGCCGAGACGGGTTTGGAAGACACCGCAGAGACCGGGATCCAGCTCTGCATGGAGTTGAAGACGACCGGCATCCAGCCGTTGTGGTTCGGACCGCGACGGACGACGCGGGTGCCCTGGTAGGCGGTGCCCATCGAGCGGAAGGAGTTCGAGGCGCCGGTTCGCATCGTCTGGTCCTTCTTCACCCAGAAGGTTTGCGGACGGGTGGAGGTGACGGTGTTGCCCGGCAGCCAGCCCTGCTTGCCCTGGTAGAAGACCGGGGCCCAGCCGTTGCGGTTGGGGCCGCGGCGAACCATGGCGGTCGTGGCATGGGTACGTCCCATGGAACGGAAGGAGGTCGAGGCGCCAGTGCGTAGCTCGGTCTCGACGTAGATCCACTGAGTCTGGGGATGCCAGGTTGTCACCGTGCTGGCAGGAACCCAACCCTGAGTGTTCCTGTACAGCACCGGGGCCCAGCCGTTGTAGTTCGGACCACGACGGATGAGGGCATGGGTGGAAGCCGTGCGTCCCATGGAGCGGAAGGAGCTGGAGGCACCGGTGCGAAGGTCGGAGGAGAGGTACACCCACATGGTCTGCGGGTAGGTCGTCGTCATGGTGTTGGTGGGAACCCATGCCTGGCTGCCCTCGTAGAGAACTGGGGCCCAGCCGTTGCGCTCGGGGCCACGGATGACGATCTTCTTTGCAGCCCGCGTCCGTCCCATGGAGCGGAAGCTGGACGATGCGCCGGTGCGCAGGTCGGTGGAGATGTAGGTCCACAGGGCTCGCGGCTGGTCGGTGGTGAGAGCGCTGGTGGGGATCCAGGCATTGGTGTCGCCGTGGCGGATTGGGGCCCAGCCGTTGCGCTCCTCGCCATGGATGACGACCCGGGTGGTCGCCGAGATCCTGCCCATGGAACGGAACTGCGTGCCGGCTCCGGTACGCAGATCGGTGGCGACGTAGATCCAGGCGGTTTCCTCGATCTTGGTCGGATTCGTGGCCGCGGAGTTCTTCGCCGAGGGAATCGACTCGGTGGAAACCTTGGGGGTGGCCGGAAGGCTCGGAGTATCCGGCTCAGTTGTCGCGGGGGCGGTCTCCGGGGCGGAGGAACCCTCCACAACGGCGGGGGTCGTCGCTGGGGCAGCGGGAGCCTCAGGAGCGTTGACGGTGGACGCAGGCCGCGAAGGGGAATCCGTGGTGGTTGGCGGGGTCGAGGGCTCCGCATTGGCAGTACCGACGATCCCGACGGGCAAGGACATGGCCAGAGTGGCTGCCAGGCCGGCAGCGCGAGCGGAGTGCATGGATCAAACACCTTTCGGGGATGTGGACGACAAGATGGTACGCCATTTCTGCAATGACTCCGACGTGGTTCCTGTGAGCTCCGGTGCAGTTGTGGCAGGATCATCGCCCTGGGATGGCGCCGCAGCATCCGAGTCAGCAGGAACCGTGGCGCCATTGACATGTGGCCAGGTGCTCGTCAACTGTTCTTCGCGCGGGTGCGGGTCTTGGCGCGCTCGTGGGCGTTCAGCTCCGTCTTTCGGATGCGGACGACGTCCGGGGTGACCTCGAGGCACTCGTCCTCACGGCAGAATTCGAGCTGCTGCTCCATGGAAAGCCTGGTGGCCGGGATGAGGCGTTCCAGCTCATCACCGGTCGAGGACCGTACGTTGGTGAGGTGCTTCTCCTTGGTGGGGTTGACGTCCATGTCGTCGGGGCGGGAGTTCTCGCCGACGACCATGCCCTCGTAGGTGTCGTCACCGGGGGCGACGAACATCGTGCCGCGCTCCTGCAGGTTGAACAGGGCATAGGAGGTGACGACCCCCTGACGGTCGGCCACCATCGAGCCGCTCTGACGGGTGCGCAACTCGCCCACCCAGGGCTGGTAGTCCTCGAAGACCTGGTTCATGATGCCCTGACCGCGGGTCTGGGTCAGAAACTCGGTGCGGAAGCCGATGAGACCGCGGGCCGGGACGACGAACTCCATGCGCACCCAGCCGGAGCCGTGGTTGACCATGTGCACCATCTGGCCCTTGCGCAGGCCCATCATCTGGGTGACGGCGCCCATGAACTCCTCGGGGGCGTCGATGGTGACGCGCTCGAAGGGCTCGTGCAGCTTGCCGTCGATGGCCTTGGTGACGACCTGGGGCTTGCCGACGGTGAGCTCGAATCCCTCACGACGCATCTGCTCGACGAGGATGGCCAGCTGCAACTCGCCGCGGCCCTGCACCTCCCACATGTCCGGTCGGTCGGTGTCGGCCACCTTGATGGAGACGTTGCCGATGAGTTCCTGGTCGAGGCGGGCCTTGAGAAGACGAGCAGTGAGCTTGTCACCGGAACGGCCGGACAGCGGAGAGGTGTTGATGCCGATCGTCATCGACATCGACGGCTCGTCGACGTGGATGAGGGGCAGCGGGTCCGGGTTGTCGGGGTCGGAGAGGGTCTCACCGATGGTGATGTCGGGGATGCCCGCGATGGCGACGATGTCGCCCGGGCCGGCCTTCTCGGCGGGGACGCGCTCAAGGGCCTCGGTCATGAGCAGCTCGGAGAGCTTGACGTTCTGGACCGAGCCGTCACGCTTGCACCAGGCCACCGTCTGTCCCTTGGAGATCTCACCGGATGCGACGCGGCACAGGGCCAGACGTCCGAGGTAGGGGGACGCGTCGAGATTGGTGACGTGGGCGCGCAGCACCCCGTCCTCCTCGTAGGTGGGAGCCGGGATGTTCTCGAGGATGCAGTCGAACAGAGGCTGCAGGTCGGGGGAGTCCGGCATCTCTCCGTCGGCGGGCTTGCTGAGGCAGGCGCGTCCGGCCTTTGCGGAGGCGTAGACGACCGGGACGTCGAGCAGGGAGACATCGTCGTCGTCGGAAAGATCCATGAACAGGTCGTAGGTTTCCTCGACGACCTCGTCGATGCGGGCGTCGGGGCGATCGACTTTGTTGAGCACGAGGATGAGCGGAAGCTTCTTGGCCAGGGCCTTGCGCAGCACGAAGCGGGTCTGGGGGAGGGGGCCCTCGGAGGCGTCGACGAGGAGGATGACGCCGTCGACCATCTCGAGGCCACGCTCGACCTCGCCGCCGAAGTCAGCGTGTCCAGGGGTGTCGATGATGTTGAGGGTGATCTCCTCGCCGTCGCTCATGACGTGCTTGACGGCGGTGTTCTTGGCGAGAATGGTGATGCCCTTCTCGCGCTCGAGGTCCATCGAGTCCATGACGCGCTTCTCGACCTCGGCGCCCTCACGGAAGGCTCCCGACTGCCACAACATCGCGTCGACCAACGTGGTCTTTCCGTGGTCAACGTGGGCCACGATGGCGATGTTGCGCAGATCCTTGCGTACGGGCATGCAGAACTCCGGTTCAGATCGAGGATGTGGACACCGCGACGAGGCCGCGGGACTTCGGCGGGCGAAAACGCACCACCGTGAAGTGTAGGTCAGTGCAGGGTTGAGCTACGAATGAGCGAGTCAGCGCCGCATTCCGAAGCGCCGACGCAGTGGCTGGTGTGTTGACTTCTCGGCGGCAGTGTGATTGCCGTCGCACCACTGAGAAGGTGGCACCTGTGCCTTGACCTGGTCGATGTGTTGGCCACATCCGGCCCAGGTCATCCTACCGCAGACGTCACATCTGACGGGTCGGCACATGGTGGTGATCCTTTCATTTGGCTGGAACAAGTTTATGTCACATGCCCTTGCAGACGGCCCGAGCGAGCGCCTCGGCGCGTTTCGCCCTAGGCTTGGGAGTATGGCTGAGGAGCAGAACACCGATCCGACCACAGAGATCGAGGAACAGGACCACGGCGTCCACTTGCCGCCCGACCCGGCCATCCGCAAACTTGCCAAGCGGGGACGCGGTGAGTTCATGTCGGTCGTCAAGGAACATCCGTCCTCGACGTTGTGTTGGGCTCTGCTGGCTGAGGGGTCCCTGCTGTGCGGTACCGATGCTGCCGATGTCGCGGCCTATGCCTATGCACGTACCGGGCGTGATCTCGGCCTGGAGCAGCTGAGAGATGCGGGCTGGGACGGCGAGAGCGTTGTCGACTGGGGCTACCTGCCGAACCAGGGGGTGTTCCGCTGTCTTCATGCCCTCGCAATGGCGGCCGAGAGGCTGGGATTTGGCGATGAGTCCGATGACGCCGACACCCTGCTGCGTGAGATGAGTGACGAGGCTTGGCGAGCGCTGCGTGGCGACGAGGTGCCCACCGATGGCGCTGTCGACGTCGAGGTCGGCGAGGACGAGTCCGACGGTGATCAGGAGAACGATCACCAGGAGTGACGGATTCTCCGGCCGGATGAGGTCAGGAGGTTGACACGGGGATCTTCCAGATTCATCCTTGATGTAGGACGTCCGATGTCCTATGTATGGTCACAGTGCACAACAAAGGTGTGTGTCGAAAGGAAATACTGTGAGTACTTGCGAGGTGCACAACGCACCAGGCAATGGCCCAAGCCACTGGTGGCAGTACCTCAGCCGCACGCAGTGGAAGGCCTTCTTCGCCGCGTGGCTTGGTGTCTTGCTGGACGGCTATGACTTTGTTCTGATTTCGTTCGCCCTCCCGGCGATCATCAAGGCTTTCGACCTCACCCTGGTGCAAGGCGCGGCGCTGGTGTCCGCGGCGTTCATCTCGCGCTGGCTGGGCGGACTCATCCTCGGTGCGATGGCCGACCGCTTCGGCCGTAAACCGGCCATGGTGACGTCGATCGTCATGTTTGCCCTCGGATCCATCGCGATGGCCCTGGCGCCCGGCTACTGGTTCTTGTTCCTGTGTCGGTTGGTCATCGGATTCGCAATGGCAGGTGAGTACTCGTCGAGTGCCACGTACGTCATCGAGTCTTGGCCGCGTCACATGAGGAACAAGGCTTCGGGATTCCTGCTGTCTGGATTCGCCTTCGGCGTCATCCTCGCCGCGCAGGTCGACAAGTACCTCAATGGCTGGGTGGAGTCGTGGCATCCCGGTTGGGGATGGCGTGCGCTGTTCCTGACTGGCATCGTTCCTATCGCCGTCGCACTGTACATGCGGCGCACCCTTCCAGAGGCCACCGACTGGCAGGAGGCTCAGGAGCACGACAACGTCCAGGAAGACATGCTCACGATTCTGTTCAAGGGCCCCTGCCGCTGGGCGAACATCATCGGTTGTGTGGCGGCAGCGGCTCTTCTGCTCCTGATCTTCTCGGAGCTGAGTATCCCAGGCTGGCTCATTGCCGTCCTCGGCATAGTGACCAGCGCGATCTTCATTGCCTTCGTCGTTCAGTTCGATCGAAGTCGCTGGCTGATCGGCGTGGCCATCATGGTGACGATTTTTGCGTCGTTCATGTACACATGGCCTATCCAGGGTCTGCTGCCGACCTACCTCAAGGGCGTCGGTATGGCCCCGACCACTGTGGCCAACGTCGTGAGCTTCGCCGGACTGGGCAATGCCTGTGGTTACATCATCGCCGGATTTGGTGGTGACCGATTTGGAATGCGTCGTTGGTACGCAATCAGCTTGATCATTTCTCAGACCCTCGTTTTCCCGCTCTTCCTACAGGGCGGAAAGTACGTCGTCCTCGTCGCGGCGTTGCTCTTCTTCAACCAGATGTTTGGACAGGGTATTTCCGGCCTTTTGCCCAAGTGGGTGTCCAGCTACTTTCCGGTCGAAAAGCGCGCTGCCGGCCTCGGATTTTGCTACAACGTCGGTGCTCTCGGTGGTGCTGTGGGCCCGGTCATGGGTGCGTCTGTCGCGGCGAAGTGGTCGTTGGGTGGTGCCCTGGCAGTTCTGTCAGTCGGTTTCGCCTTGGTCGTCATTCTGTCGATCGGACTCAACATCCCGCGCAAGCTTCAGGTACTGGTCTCCCCGGAACATGTGCGTCCCGAAGATGGCGACGACGAGTTCATCGCTCAAGTGCAGTGACGACAACAACCTCGTATGAAGCATTGAATGATTCGTGGTTGACGTGGTCAAAGGAGGTAGCCATGGTGGTTCCATTTGTCGTAGGCGGGTACGCCGCGATGCCAAGGACTCGGGTCGAGCAGGAGAAGTTCTATTCCGCCCTTGCACAGACTGGCTGGGTCGACGGGATCGAGATCCCGTATCGTGATGGCGTCGACGCCGATCCGCGCTGGCTGGCAGACCAGCTGCGCGGCCGGTTCACCCAGTGCGTCGTCACGGCTATTCCCGGGACGATGGGGCACTTGGCCAACGATCCTCACTTCGGGCTCGCCTCATCCGATGAGGAGGGTCGTCAGCGAGCAATGACGTGGATCGCTGGTTTGGTCGACGATGTGCGTTCCCTCCACGAGATGGTCGGCCACCCGGTTGTCCGCTTCGTCGAGCTCCATTCGGCACCCAGCAACCACGCCGAGCCAACCGCACTCAAGGCTTCCCTGGCGGAGCTTTCCAGCCTCTTCGCCGATGCCGAGCTCACTCCCGTCATTGAGCACTGCGATGCTTCGGGCGGAGTTGGCCCGGGGGAGAAGGAATTCCTCAGCCTCGATGACGAGATCGCAGCCGTGTCTGGCAGTGACGTCCATGTGACGATCAACTGGGGACGCAGCGTGGTTGAGTCCCATGATCCAGATCTGCCGGCCCGTCAGGCTGCCCGCCTTGCCGATGCCGACCTGCTCGGTGGAGCGATGGTTTCCGGCGCTGGACCGGAAGCCACCCAGTACGGCCCGGTCTGGGGAGACGCCCATCTGCCACTGCGTGACGACGAGCCGACCAGCCTGCTCACCGCCGACCGCGTCGGATCGTTCCTGGCTGCCGCCCGAGGCCTGCAGTCCTACCAGGGCATCAAGATCCAGACCCCTGCCGATGCCACCGTCGAGCAGCGACTGGCCATGATCACCCACATCCACGACGCCATGGCGCCGGCATGACACTCACCACAACAATTTCGAACACCATGAAGGACATCACCATGACCACGAAGTTCCACGGAGTCATTCCCCCCGTCGTCACCCCGCTGACGACCGACGGTGACCTCGACGTCGCCTCCTACGAGAGGCTCATCAATCGCCTCATCGAGCAGGGGGTTGACGGCCTGTTCGTCCTCGGCTCCACCTCCGAGGTCGCCTTCTTCGACGACGAGATGCGCGGACGGGTCCTGGGAGAGGCCAAACGGATCATCGACGGACGGGTACCCCTGCTCGCCGGGGTCATCGACACCGAGACCCTGCGCGTCATTCGTCACATTCGTCAGGCCGAGGAGATCGGGGTCGACGCCGTCGTCGCCACCGCGCCGTTCTACGCGATCACCGGCCCGACCGAGATCGAGAATCACTTCCGCGCCCTGCACGAGGCCACCGAACTGCCGCTCTTCGTCTACGACATCCCGGTGTGCGTGCACGTCAAGGTGCCCGTCGACCTCATGATCAAACTGGGTCGTGAAGGTCTCATCGCTGGATGCAAGGACTCCTCCGCCGACGATGTCTCCTTCCGCCGTCTGGCCCTGGCCAACCGCGTCGCAGGTTCTCCGCTGGCCCTGTTCACCGGCCACGAGGTCGTCGTCGACGGAGCTTTCATGTCCGGTGCCGACGGTGTCGTCCCGGGTTTGGCGAACGTCGACGCGACCAACTACGTGAAGATGTACAAGGCCTATCGTGAGGGCGACTGGGAGACGGTCCGAACCGAGCAGGACAAGGCCACCGAGCTCATGGAGATCGCGTTCGTCCCGCAGGGAGTCGTCGGTCCGGCTGCTGGTGTGGGAGCCTTCAAGACGGCCATGCAGCTGTTGGGAACGATCGAGACCAACACCATGTGCGTGCCGCTGCCTACCCTCACGGGTGAGAATGTCGAGAGGGTCGCCGAGGTGCTGCGTCGCGTCGGCCAGCTCGCGTGATGATGGGGAGAAGTCGATCATGAGCACGTTCACCAACAGGATCATTGCGTCGATGGCGGGAGGCCTCGTCGTCTCGTGCCAGGCCTACCCAGGAGAACCCCTCCGGCACCCGGAGACCATGGCGCAGATGGCTGCTGCTGTCGAGTTCGGGGGAGCGGTCGCTGTGCGAGCCCAGGGGCTCTCCGACGTCGCCGCAGTCAAGGGGCGCGTCAGCGTCCCGGTGGTCGGCATCTGGAAGGAGGGCGACGAGGGCATCTACATCACCCCGACCCTTCGTCACGCGCGCTGCGTGGCCGCTGCCGGTGCCGACATCGTCGCCCTCGACGGCACCCGGCGGGAGCGCGCCGACGGCCTGAGCCTCGCCCAGACCATTGCAGGTCTCAAGGACGAGTACGACGTCGTCGTCATGGCTGACTGTGGATCGGTTGACGACGGTTTCGCGGCGGCCGAGGCGGGGGCCGACCTCATCGGCACGACGCTGTGTGGCTACACCGGTGAACGTCCCAAGACGGATAGTCCTGATTACGAGGTCATCGAGACTCTCGTCAAGGAGCTTGACGGCAGTCGCCCATTGATTGCCGAGGGACGCATTCATACCCCTGAGCAGGCGCGTCGCGCGATGGATGTGGGTGCCCACGCCGTCGTGGTGGGAACCGCGATCACCCACCCGACCTCGATCACGGGATGGTTCCGCGACGCTCTGACGTGAGTGTGGATCGACGAAGGGGTGTGTAGCGAGAATGTTCCTGTGCCCGGTTGCTCCGCCTCGGGGACAACTGGGCACAGGCATCATCGAGACCCGATCGTAGAGCGTGAGGCCGTCAACCAGGACAGCGGAACACGGGTCAGGAAAAGTCCCTGCCACTCGCGCTCCCACAACACGGCCAGGTCCCCGTCAGGCAGCTGCGTCATGCACTGGTAGACGTGGTGACGAGGATTGAGAACCCGGTTGTGAGGCCAGGTAGTTCCATCGTCATACGAGAGCCTCAGGACTCCACATCCTCGAAACGGGAGCATCTGTGACGCGTTGGCGAACACGATCCCCGGAATACCGTCGACGTCGACCTCAATGGCGTTGGGCTGACTGAAGATCTCGGTCAGTTGGTCAACGAAGTCCACCGGACCCCAGGTCTGTCCTCCGTCAGCACTGACAGCGTGGGCAACCCGTCCAGATGGATGCTGATTGCGCATGAAGACGTGAACTGCACCGTCCTGGCCCTCGACCAGGACGGATTCGTGGAGGGACCCGCGGTCGTCGCGCAAGTCGCGTGAATGGACGGTAGTTCCATACAGGTCGCGGCCGTCATTGGGTGACTCTCCCAGATGCCAGGTCTGTCCGCCATCGTCGGAGTGGACGGCGGCGCAGGAGAAGGTGACACCCTCTTCGTGGTTGTAGTAGACGGGGACGAGTATGCGGCCAGAGTGGTCGCCTCGCGAGAGCTGAATGGCATTGCCCGGGGATGTGCCGAAGAAACGCATCCACTCCTGTTTGACCTGGCTGTTGAGATCGATGGGATCACTCCAAGTCAGGCCGTCGTCGTCACTGGTGACCATCTGGAGGTAGCAGGTGCGGACGGTGAGCACGGACTCATCCGGATCGACGCCGTGAGCGAGGTGGATGTTGCCAGCCGGTTGCCCATCCTTCGTGACGTTGCCGCGTTCGTCGACGATGAGATCCGTCGAGGCACCATCGGTCGTCTCGACTGAGCCGTCCCCGTTGAGGACGTAGTGATTGTCGTCCTCATCGGTGAGTATCTGCCGTCCTGACTCGTCGAAGCCGGTTCCCACGCAACAGTTCGGCTGCCCGATTCCGCCCGGGAAATGATCGATGAGCACGAGGACGCGACCGGTGTTCTTGTCCTGGACCAGGACGGAGTCGATCACCGAGGCGCCCAGAGGTCCCGAGCCGGGGTAGGTGATCACGGTCTGAACGGGTTCCCAGGTTCGCCCGTCATCAAGGCTCCGGCGAATGACGAAGTTGATGTCGTTGGGGGAATCATTGGCGATGGACACGCGTTGGTCAGCCCCTGCGATGAGCACGCCGGACTCGAGGCGGATGATCGAAGGGATCCGGTAGCTTCGCGATCCGTTCAGGCCCGTGTCGAACAGTGCCACCGTCTCGAGAGGCATGATGCCGGCGAGACGCTTCACTTGGTGGTCTGAGAGCACGGAGTCATAGATCATGGCCGTTTGTGCCTCGCCGAAGAGGCGGGTGCCATCCAGATCGGAGCCGACAACGACGCGGTCGATGGTCCCGATGTCGTCGAAGAATGCGGTGCCAGGATCGTGGCAAACCTGATATCCGTCGGCATAAAGATCGATGGCGCCTCGTCCGCTGACGGCGACGACGTCATGCCAATCGCCGTCATCCCAGTGTCCGTGTGCGCGGCTCGACGCGATTATCTGATTGTCCTGGACGACGGAGTATTCCAGATCACCGTCATGAATGGACAGCCGCAGGGCGCCGCCATTGCCGTGGGCCGCGATGATCGTCCCGCCCTGCCCGCTACCACGGGTACGGAAGCGGGCGCGGATGGCACCGTCGCGCAATTCAGAGCACCGGGCAGCGTCACGGGGAGACAGTGCCGCTGCAGAAAACTGGATGAGGGGTGTGACTGCTGCTGATCGCGCCAGTATGGCTTTTCGTGACAGAGGGGAGTCCCAGACCGTCACATGGCGAATGTCGACGATCTCGTCGGGGTCAACCCGGAACTCCGTCACCTTGATGTGCGAGAACCATGCGACAAGGGTTGTGCTGAAGGATTCGTAGCCGTCAAGGAAAAGATGAGTCCCGGAATTGTCGCAGGTGAGACCGATGGAGTGAAGCACGGAGTCATCAACGCCGAGTGCGTCTTCTGCATCGAGGACGCGGGACTGGCCATCTGTCGAGATGACTCCAGAGAGGTGGCCGCCGGTGACCTCGACCTCGATTTGTCCGGATTCTCCGACTGCCGTGAATACCTTGCCGTCAATGGAGCACGTCAGATCAATGAGGAGGGAGCCAGAGTCCAGGCGGCTGAGGGCCCCGACGTCAATGGAGTCGTTGATCGTGGATGCTGGACCTTCAAGGTCCAGCATCGGTGTGGGGCGAGATGTGGGAGTCATCCAAATCCTTTCGGGGTCGTCGTTGACACTGGACATCCGACGTCCAATGTCAATATGATGGCACACGAGCAGGGGCGTTTCAAGAGTTGGGCTCACCTCGTTTCGTGTGAATCAGGTACGGGCGTCGTGACCCGCAGTGTTGAGCCGTCCACGAATGGCATCGAAGTGGTGCCACATGGCGTTTCGACTGGCCTCCGAATCATTGCCGACGACGCAATCCGCGATGAGGTCGTGAGCGTCACGATTGGCCTTGACAGCGTTGGTTGGCGGCAGTCGCAGATCGGCAAGGTTGAGGGAGTCCCAGAACACATCAATGAGCTCGCGAGCCAGCTGATTGTCCACACCGGCGTAGAGCATCCGGTGGAATTGGCGATCTGCCGACGCGGAGTCCCTGGGGTTGTCCATGCGTGCTGCCAGAGCGTGCAGTTCACGACCGGTCGCTGCGCTGATGGAGCCGGTCACCTCGGCTGCCAACGAACACTCCAGCAATGCGCGGACCTCCACCATCTCTCGCAACCCCGTGAGGTCCCTGTTCCCGGCGGTGTCGGCGCTGACCTGCTTGACGCCGCGATACACGAGCCCCGGACGAATCGTCGACGCGGAGGCTGTCGACAGGTAGGTGCCCAAGCCACGTCGGACCTCGAGGATTCCCAGCGCCCGCAATTCCCGCACCGCCTCACGAACAGTGCCGCGCGCCATACCGAACTGAGTCGCCAAATCCTGCTCGATCGGAATGGGATCTCCGGGGGTCAGGTCCGAGGAGAGAATCCACTCAAACACCCGCTGCGCCGCAGGGTTGAGGTTATCGGCCAGGTGGACGACATCCTTCGGGTCTGACATGCCGCTAATCATGTCATGACCTGCATGATCTTGGCGCCGGATAATCCCCCCTGGTCGACGCGGGCTCGCAAAAGGCGAAAGAATGGGGACACAGCGACGTCAAGGGCGTCGCCAGAGTCAGGAGCGCGACATGAGTGAGCACGTTGTTTTCCGCGACATGCGGCCTGAAGACGTCAAGGTGATCACCTTCGGGGAACCAGGATCGCTGATCGATCGCATTGATCGTCCCGACGTCGTCGCCCGGGTCGCCCTCTACGAGGACCGCATCGTCGGGTACGCGGTTTCCTGGCTCGCAGTGGTGCATCGTACCCGTCGTTTCATTGATGTGGAGATCCATCCTGATTCCCGTGGGCGTCGTATCGGCACCCGCCTGGTGCGCCAGATTCAGCAGCGGGTGAAGCGGCCCCTGGCCACCAAGGCCATTGTCGGCTCGGACGCCGAGAATTTCATCCTTTCCCTGGGCGGTGAGGTCTACGCTTCCTGTCCGCCATTCGAGTTGCCGCGTCGTCACTTCGGCCGGGCCATTGAATCCCTCGCAGAGGTCAGTGTCGGCCCGGGCGGTGCCATTTCGGGCGCAACCCTGGCCCCTGGTGTGCTCGAGACGCTCTGGGAACAGATCTACGTGTGGATGCACGAGTCATGGTCGCCGGTTGATGACAGCGAGGCCGCTCATGAGGCGCTGCGGCAGGAGCTCGAGGACCTCGACGCGGGAGCCACCCGGGTCGCTCTCATCGACGGTCAGCCGGCAGCCGTCGCCTTCGTCTTCGTCGACGAGAACCCGACGGTCGTGGCAGAGACCGTGCAGGCCGACACGCCTGAAGGCGATGCTGCCGTCGCCTCGGCGATGTCGTCGGTCATCAGCTGGGCCGAGGACGCTGGTTACAAGCGCGTCAACTTTGATGGACACCGTGGTGATCCGCACTTCGGCCCGCTGGCGTCGCGTCTGCCTCTTGAGGGGGCAAGCCTCGATCTGTTGGAGATCCCGGTTCTGCCGGATGACGGCGACGATGCCGGCGAGGGGGCCATTGGTGAGGGCGGTGCGACCGTCGCCTGATCGACCGTGACGTATTGACGACGAAGGACCACGTGGAGCGGAGGAAACCCCTTCGCTCTCCGGTCTGACGCCGTTGATGTCGTAGCGACCACGTAAAGTGTGCCTGGTTGCAGAGCGGCATGTGCCCCTGCAACCGGAGGCAACCCGCACACCGGTGCGAGGAAATGGAGGAACAGATGCCTGGAATCGTCGTCATGGGTACCCAGTGGGGTGACGAGGGCAAGGGCAAGGCCACCGACCAGATGTCCGAGCGCGTTGACTACTGCGTGCGGTACTCGGGAGGCAACAACGCTGGACACACCGTCGTCGTCGGTGCCGAGAAGTTCTTCATGCACCTGCTGCCGTCCGGTGTCCTCAACCCGAATTCCACGGCGGTCCTCGGTAACGGTGTCGTCCTCAACCTTGACGTGCTGGCTGATGAGATCGACACGCTGCGCAGCCGTGGTGTGGACATCCCTCACCCGCTCATCAGCGCCAACGCGCACCTCATCACCCCGTACCACCAGACCCTTGACAAGGTGACCGAGCGTTTCCTCGGAAAACGTCGTATCGGTACCACGGGACGTGGCATCGGGCCGGCCTACTCCGACAAGATCAACCGCATGGGCATCCGTGTCCAGGATCTGTTCGACGAGTCGATCCTGCGCCAGAAGGTGGAGGGCTCCCTGGATCAGAAGAACCAGATCTTGGTGAAGATCTACAACCGGCGCTCCATCGACCCGGAGCGCGTTGCGGACGGGCTGCTGGCTCATGCCGAGCGCATCCGTCCTTATGTCGTTGACGTCGCGCGCGTGCTCAACAAGGGTCTCGACGAGGGCAAAGTCGTGCTTTTCGAGGGAGCCCAGGCCCACCATCTCGACGTCGACTTCGGCACCTACCCGTACGTCACTTCGTCCAACCCCATCGCTGCAGGCGCCTGCACCGGTTCGGGAGTCGGGCCGACGCGCATCGATCGCATCGTCGGCATCGCCAAGGCCTACACCACCCGCGTTGGTGAGGGGCCGTTCCCGACCGAGCTGTTTGACGAGGACGGCGAGCGCCTGCGCAGTGAGGGCGGCGAATACGGCGTGACGACGAAGCGTCCGCGTCGCTGTGGTTGGTTCGACGCCCCGCTGGTGCAGCAGGCTGTCATGATCAACTCGGTGACGGACCTGTTCCTCACCAAGCTTGACGTGCTGTCCGGCTGGGATCGCATCCCGGTCTGTGTGGCCTACGAGGTCGAGGGCGAGCGCACCGACGTCATGCCCGTCACCCAGTCCGACCTGCATCACGCAAAGCCGGTCTACGAGTTCATGGATGGCTGGAACGAGGACATCTCGAAGGCCCGTTCTTTCGAGGATCTGCCGCGCAACTGCCAGGCCTACGTGCGTCGTCTCGAGGAGCTCGTCGGTACGCGGATCTCCGGTATCGGTGTTGGTGCCGGTCGTGACCAGTCCATCATGCTCAACGACCTCATCGACTGAGAGCTGACGATGCGGTGTTCCACTCCGGTGCCGGGGAGGAACAAGGCCGATCGGGAAACGGTCGGAACCACCCTCTACTCTTGAGGTCGTGTCCAGCATGACTGTTCTCGTCCTCGGATCTGGTGGTCGCGAGCATGCCCTCGCTCTGGCATGCCACCGAGACCCACAGGTTGCTGCCGTCCATGTCGCCCCCGGTAATCCCGGAACGGCATCCCTCGCCACGAACCATCCCATCGACCCGTGCGACAAGGACGCCGTCGTCGCCCTTGCCCGCGAGGTTGCGGCCGACCTTGTCGTCGTCGGCCCGGAGGCCCCGCTGGTCGCGGGGGTGGCAGACGCCCTGCGCGACGCAGGGATCGATTGTTTCGGTCCGAGTGCCGAGGCTGCTCGGCTGGAAGGCTCGAAGGCCTTCGCCAAGGAGGTCATGGCTTCTGCCGGTGTTCCCACCGCCGCATCTCGATCCTGCGGTGACCTCGATTCGGTGGGGGCAGCCCTCGACGAATTAGGGGCTCCCCACGTCGTCAAGGATGACGGGCTCGCAGGTGGCAAGGGAGTTGTCGTCACCGAGGACCGTGACGAGGCCCTGGCCCATGCCGAGCAGTGCCTCAATTCTGGCCACCAGGTGGTCATCGAGGAGTACCTCGACGGCCCCGAGGTGAGCCTTTTCGCGATCTGTGACGGCGAGCGTGCTCTCCCCATGCAGCCGGCCCAGGACTTCAAGCGGGTCGGTGATGGCGGGGTCGGCCCCAACACTGGCGGAATGGGCGCGTACACGCCGTTGCCATGGGTGCCTGACAACCTTGTCGAGACAGTGTCGAACACGGTAATCTCCCCGACACTGTCAGCCATGCGAGATCGCGGCACCCCGTTCATCGGTCTGCTGTACGTGGGCCTGGCCTTGACCTCTGACGGTCCGAAGGTCGTCGAGTTCAACGTTCGCTTCGGCGACCCGGAAACCGAGCCACTGCTCAGCATGGTGGAGTCCCCGTTGGCGCAGATCATGCAGGCCGCCGCCCGCGGAGACGTGTCCGGAACAGATGGCCTGCGGTTCCGCCGCGGAGCTGCCGTCGGCGTCGTCATGGCGAGCGAGGGGTATCCTGCATCTCCGGTGAAGGGACGCCGAGTTGTCGCTCCGGTCGATGACGAGGACGTCCTGCACGCCGGAACTCGTATCGAGGGGGATGGGCTGGTCACCAGCGGTGGCCGCGTCCTCGTGGTGCTTGGCCATGGTGAGACCCTTGCCGGGGCCCGTACCGATGCCTACAGCAGGGTTGACCAGCTCGAGGTGAGTGGCGGGTTCCACCGCACTGACATTGCCCTTCACGCAGCTGAGCTCGAGGCCGTCGACGAGATGGCCGATGAACTCGCGCCCCAATCCGAGAACAATCCCAGTAACCCGACCGACGGGGAGAATTCATGAGCGTTCCCAACATCCTTGCCACCCGTTACGCCTCTTCGGCGATGCGCTCCATCTGGACGCCGGAGAACAAGATCCGTGCCGAGCGCAGGCTATGGCTGGCCGTCCTCGAGGCCCAGGCGGACCTCGGCGTCAGCTTCGGGGGCGACGATCCCGAGCAGGTGTTGGCCGACTACCAGGCTGTTCTCGACAACGTCGATCTGGACTCTATCGCCGAGCGTGAGGCCGTCACGCGACACGACGTCAAGGCTCGGATCGAGGAGTTCAACGCCCTGGCCGGTCATGAGCACATCCACAAGGGCATGACGAGCCGCGACCTCACCGAGAACATCGAGCAGATGCAGGTGCTGGAGTCGCTGAAGCTGGTGCGCGACAAGATGGTCGCCACCCTGAACCAGCTGTCCCGACTGGCTGCCCAGTACTCGGATCAGCCGATCGCTGGTCGGTCACACAACGTTGCCGCCCAGGTGACGACCTTGGGCAAGAGGTTCGCGACCACCATCGACGAGATGTTGGTGGCGTGGGAGCACGTTAACGAGCTCATCGAGCGGTATCCGGCTCGCGGAATCAAGGGGCCGATGGGAACTTCCCAGGACATGCTCGACCTGCTCGGTGGGGATGACTCCAAGCTTGACGATCTCGAGCATCGGGTCGCCGATCACCTCGGCTTCAACCAGGTGCTGACCTCGACCGGCCAGATCTACCCGAGATCCCTGGACTTCGAGGTCATCTCGACGCTGGTGCAGGTGTTGTCGGGGCCGTCGAACCTGGCGACGTCAATCCGCCTGATGGCCGGCAACGAGCTCGTCACCGAGGGGTTCAAGCCTGGCCAGGTTGGGTCCTCGGCGATGCCGCACAAGATGAATGCCCGCTCCTGCGAGCGCGTCAACGGTTTCCTCGTCGTCCTGCGCGGGTACCTCACCATGGTTACCGGTCTGGCCGGTGTGCAGTGGAACGAGGGCGATGTCTCCTGCTCCGTGGTGCGTCGCGTCGCTCTGTCGGATTCCTTCTACGCCATTGACGGGGCCTTCGAGACCTTCCTGACGATCCTCGGCGACTTCGGCGCCTTCCCGGCCGTCATCGAGGCCGAGTTGGAGCGTTACCTGCCCTTCCTGACGACGACGAAGATCCTGATGGCTTGCGTCCGCGCTGGCGTCGGTCGCGAGGACGCTCACGAGGCCATCAAGGAGCACGCCGTGGCCGTCGCCTTGGAGATGCGTGAGACCGGCAGGACCGAGAACGATCTCTTCGCCCGTCTGGCTGCCGACCCGCGGATCCCGCTGACCAAGGAGCAGTTGCGCGGTCTGGTCTCATCGCCGCTGGATCTCACTGGTGGGGCTCAGGACCAGGTCGAGGCGCTGTGCGCCAAGGTCGAGGACATCGTCCGGGAGTACCCGGAGGCTGCAAGCTACCTGCCTGGTCTGGTGCTGTGACGCGGTGATCTGAATATTGCGGGAGGGCCGGCTCGCTGAGCCGACCCTCCCTTTCATATCTGCGCCAGTTGTGGCCTCACCTATGCCATAAGATCGGGCGCAGTTGACGAGTGGCAGTGGGGGGAGTGCGGTTGGGTTCGACCTCTCAGTTCCCCAGACCATGGGAGCAGAGCGTCGCCCCATCGACGCCCAGCGGCTCGACGATGTCGCCGGGGAGATTCCGAAGGATGCTGATCAAGGTCAGGACTGATGGACGTGTCATGGCTGCAGGCCTGCCACACACCACGATGTCTCGGTGAGGTCGGGGTCGAGTGAACTCCCGGACGACGATGCGGGGGTCCTTCGGCTTGGGTGCCGACACCGCGCTGCGTGGCATTAACGTTCGTCCTGCCCCCACTGACACTAGCTCGCGGATGGTCGTGAGGGATCCTGCCGACAAGGCATTCGGTGGCATCGGGCCAGATGGGCTGCACACCTCGAGCACCTGGTCACGCAAACAGTGTCCCTCGGACATCAGGATGAGCCCATCGGTCGAGACGTCGTGGGGGTCGATCGGCCCCTTTTCGTGGGCCAGCTCGTCGTCAACCCCCGTCACCAGCAGGAACTCCTCCCGGAAGACCGGGATTGCCGTCAGGGTCTTGTCCTCGACCGGGGCAGCCACCACGGCGACGTCGAGATCCCCCTGATTGACGGCCTCCAGCAGTCTGGCAGTGCGTTTCTCCACCACATGGATGTTGACCCCCGGTTCGTACTGGTCGAACCGAGCGATGACGCGTGGCAGCAGGAACGGCCCCAGGGTGGGGAAGACCCCGACCTTGAGCTGGCGGGTCGTCCGCTCGGACTCCTCCAGGGCCAGGGTCCGGATGTCGTCAGCCAACACCAGCATTTCCCGGGCGGTCTGGGCGATACGCTCGCCCACTGGGGTGATCTCGATGCGTCGTCCCGCCCTGACGGCCAGCGGCACACCGAGCTCATTCTCGAGCCGGTGGATCTGGGTCGACAAGGTCGGTTGGCTGACGCCGCACGACGCCGCCGCCCGGCCGAAGTGGTGTTCTTCGGCCAGGGCGACGAGGTATCTCAGATCACGAAGGTTCACGCGGACTCAGTTCTGCGCGGGGTTCTGACGAATGAGGTGGTCGAAGGCCCCGAGAGCTGCCGTCGCGCCAGCACCCATCGAGATGATGATCTGCTTGTAGGGCTGGGTGGTGCAGTCACCGGCAGCGAAGACGCCGGGCACCGAGGTGCCACCGCGCTCGTCGATGACGACCTCTCCACGGCCAGTGCGCTCCACGGCGCCTTCCAGCCACTCGGTGTTGGGCAGCAGGCCGATCTGGACGAAGACGCCAGCCAGCTCGATGGTCTTGACCTCGCCGCTGGTGCGGTCCTCGTACTCCAGTCCCGTCACCTTGGAGCCGTCGCCCAGAATCTGAGTGGTGCGGGCCGATGTGATGACGTCGACGTTTGGCAGCGACTTGAGGGTGCGCAGCAGCACGTCGTCGGCCTTGAGAACGTCGAGGAACTCGACGACGGTGACGTGGTCGACGACGCCGGCCAGGTCGATCGCCGCCTCGATTCCGGAGTTTCCACCACCGATGACGGCGACCTTCTTGCCCTTGAACAGGGGGCCGTCGCAGTGTGGGCAGTAGGTGACACCCTTGGTGCGGTACTCCTCCTCACCGGGAACGCCGAGGTTGCGCCAGCGGGCACCAGTCGCGATGACGACCGAGCGGGCACGCAGGTCGCCGTCAGTCAGACGCACCGTCGTCATGCCGTCGGCAGTCTCCAGGGTGCTGGCGGTCTGACGCTCGATGACGTCGATGTCGTAGTCATTGACGTGGGCCCGCAGGGCTTCGGCCAGCTTCGGACCAGTGGTGTGAGGCACAGAGATGAGGTTGTCGATGGCCTCGGTGTCGAGTACCTGGCCGCCGACTCGAGACCCCACCATCGCCGTGCGAATACCCTTGCGGGCGGCGTAGACGGCAGCTGCGGCACCAGCAGGGCCAGCGCCAACGACGAGCACGTCGTACGGATCGCGCTCGGACAGGTTCTCCTTGGCTCCCTGAGCGGCGTTGGCGTCGAGACGTTCGAGGATCTCGGCCATGTCCATGCGGCCCGAGCCCCAGTCCTCGCCATCCAGGTAGATGGCCGGCACCGAGGCGATGCCCTTGGCCTCCACCTCGTCGGTGTGGGTGCCACCCTCGACGGCGGTGTGATGGATGTTCGGGTTGAGGACGGCCATCGCGTTGAGGGCCTGAACCACCGTCGGGCAGTTCTGGCAGGTCAGCGACATGTAGGTGACGAAGTGGTGCTCCCCCTTGACTGCCCGCACCGCGTCGATGAGGGACTGCTCCTCTTTGACCGGGTGGCCACCGACCTGGAGCAGGGCCAGCACCAAGGAGGTGAACTCGTGGCCCATCGGCAGACCGGCGAAGCGGATGTCGCTCTGGGAGCTTGGAGAGGTGATGGCGAAAGACGGGGTCCGCTCGTTGTCGACGGGGTCACCGACGCTCACCTTGTCCGACAGGGCAGCGATCTCGGCGAGCAACTCGTCCATCTGGGCCGACTTCGATGCCTTGGTGGCGTCGTCTCCCCGGTAGGGGGAGGGCACCAGGACGATGGGCTCACGCACCATCTCGAGGTAGGTCTTGAGCTGGGTGGTCAGGGCGTTGTCAAGCATGATTCTCCTGGGTGGGGAAGTAGGGGGATATGGACGTGCCGGTCCGGGGATCCGTCGCAGGGACGATCGCCCCTGCGACAGGTGCTCGGGTCGGAGCTCAGATCTTGCCGACGAGGTCGATCGACGGGGCGAGGGTGTCAGCTCCCTCTTCCCACTTGGCGGGGCAGACCTCGCCTGGGTGGGTGTAGACGTACTGGGCGGCCTTGACCTTGCGGACCAGCTCGGTGGCGTTGCGGCCGATGCCCTCAGCGGTCAGCTCGTAGAACTGGATGACGCCGTCGGGATCGACGAGGAAGGTGGCGCGGTCGGCCTGCCCGGCTCCCTCGCGCTCGACGTCGAAGTTGCGGGTCAGCTGGAGGTTCGGGTCGCCGATCATCGTGTAGTTGACCTTGCCGACGGTGTCGGAGTCGGAGTGCCAGGCCTTGTGGACGAAGTGCGAGTCGGTGGACACCGAGAACACCTCGACGTCCATCGCCTGCAGCTCCTCGTAGTGGTCGGCGAGGTCACCCAGCTCGGTCGGGCAGACGAAGGTGAAGTCACCGGGGTAGAAGAAGAAGATGGCCCACTTGCCATTGATGTCGGCGTCGGAGACCTCAATGAAGTCCCCATTGCGAAAAGCGTTGGACTTGAAGGGGACGATCTTGGTGTTGATGAGACTCATGAGGAGTCCTCTCTGGTCGACGAAGTGATAGTTCAACGCTATCACTGAAAGGCTCTCCATAGCCAATGCCTATGTTGGAGACGAATCAGGGCTCTCTCTGTGTCGTCAGGGCCCACAACCGTGGCATGATGCCCCCATGGTCACTCCGCACCTCGAACTCCCGTTGCTGGCTGAGGGCAAGGTCCGTCGCCTCTATCGCCTCCCCGATCAGCCGGGCCGCCTCCTCATGGTTGCCACTGACCGGATCAGCGCCTACGACCACGTCCTGACCCCGGGGGTTCCCGGGAAGGGAGCCATCCTGACGAACCTGTCGTTGTGGTGGTTCGACCAACTGGCCGACATTGTCGACAACCATCTCGTCAGTCTGGATGTTCCCACTGAGGTCGCCGGACGAGCCATGATCGTCGAGGAACTGGAGATGTTCCCCGTTGAATGCGTGGTGCGTGGTTACCTGACGGGTTCCGGCTGGGCCGAATATCAGCGCAATCGCGCGGTGTGTGGAATCCGACTGCCTGAGGGGCTGCAAGATGGTTCCCGGCTCGAGGAGCCCATCTTCACCCCGGCGGCCAAGGCTCCCCAGGGCGAGCATGACGAGAACATCGACTACCTGCACCTGGTGAAACTCGTTGGTCCTGAGGTCGCCGCCCAACTGCACGACCTCTCGCTGCGGATCTACCAGCGAGCCGAGGAGATCGCCCGTGAGCGCGGCATCATCCTCGCCGACACCAAGTTCGAATTCGGCCGTCGCGCCGATGGCACCATCGTCCTCGCTGACGAGGTTCTCACCCCTGACTCCTCGCGGTTTTGGGACGCGGAGACCTGGCAGCCCGGTAAGGGTGCCGACTCTTTCGACAAGCAGTACGTGCGTGACTGGCTCACCAAGGAGTCGGGATGGGATCGGTCCAGCGATGAGGAGCCCCCGGCTCTGCCCGAGGAGGTCGTCGAGGCCACCAGCCGTCGCTATGAGGAGGCGTGGGCGCGTCTGACCGGCGGGCAGATGCCCCAGGATGAGACCGTCGCCGTTTCGAATGCTGAACAGTCGTCTGATTCCGTGCTTCCGCCTGAAGGTGGTGTGGGGCCTGTCCAGGGTGCGATGTCGATTCCCGTCGTTGCTCCCGATGCCAGTGTTCCTGGCGCAGTCGATGTCCCCGACGAGCCGGATCCCCGTAGTGCCGATAAGATTGGTGGCATGTCACGTGTAGTGGTGGAGGTCATGCCCAAGCCCGAGATTCTCGATCCCCAGGGCAAGGCCATCACGTCGGTGCTCGCCCGGCTCGGCCATGACGGCCTGACGGTGCGCCAGGGCAAGCGTTTCGAAATCACCGGTGAGGGGCTGGAGGATCGTCTCGACGAGATCCGTCAGGTCGCCTCCGAGCTGCTGGCCAACACCGTCATCGAGTCCTTCGACGTGCGCGTGGAGGACTGACGATGACACGTATCGGAGTCGTCACCTTCCCCGGAACCCTTGACGACCAGGATGCCGCAAGGGCTGTTCGCCTGGCTGGGGCTGAGCCCGTGCCGCTGTGGTACGCCTCGACGGATCTGGCCGGGGTTGACGCCGTCGTCCTTCCGGGAGGGTTCTCCTACGGCGACTATCTGCGCTCGGGCGCCCTGGCTGCAGCCTCGCCGGTGATGTCCTCCATTCGTGAAGCGGTGGAAGCTGGTCTTCCTGTGCTCGGCATCTGCAACGGATTCCAGGTGCTCTGCGAGTCTCACCTGCTGCCTGGCACCCTGATGCGCAACGAGAAGCGGCGTTTCCACTGCTCAGTGCAGCAGCTTCAGGTCGCCAGCGTTGACACCGTGTGGACCTGCGCCTTCCGCGCCAGTCAGCGCATTCGCATCGCGGCCAAGCATGGCGAAGGCAACTACGTGGCTGATCCTGCGACCCTGGCGACCTTGGAGGCCAACAATCAGGTCGTGTTCCGCTACACCGACAACCCGAATGGTTCGGCTCACGACATCGCTGGCATCACCAATGAGGCGGGCAACGTCGTCGGTCTGATGCCTCACCCCGAGCACTCCGTCGAGGAGCTCACCGGGGCTGGCACCGACGGGCTGGAATTCTTCCGCTCCCTGCTGACCTTCTTGTCAGCCCAGCTGTAAGCGGGGTGTCCGGGTTTCCCGGATATGTGTGACGGGGTGGTCCTCATGAGGTCACCCCGTCGTCGTGTCGTCAGAACTGTGCAGTCCCGGACGCTGTCGTCACCGAGCGACGTGGATACGCTGGCCGAGCGGGGAATCAGGGCTGACGGCCGTCAGGGCTGCGGCCCCGTCGAGGCCCTCTCCGAGGGGTTCGACGATGCGCGCTCCCGGCATGGCCACGGAGATCTTCTCGACGATCGCCGCATGGATGAGGCGGGACCTCATGACGCCTCCCAGCAGGCCGACGGCAGGGCTGTCCTCGTCGGTCAGATGGGTCTGACGTAGTCCCGTGATGGATGAGTGAGCCAACTCGTGGGCCGCGCGCACGCAGATGTCACGGGCGACGTGATCGCCCTCTTCCGCGGCGGCAGTGACCTTGGTGGAGTAGGCGGCGATGTGCGAGACCATGAGTGGGTCCGCGTGGAGTTCCAGGTAGGCGGCCTCGATGTCGTCGAAATCTCCGCCGATGGTCTCGCTGAGGACCGTCTGTTCGCCACGACCGTCGTGGGCGCGCATGACGGCGTCGAGGGCATGGCGGCCCAGCCAGAACGCCGATCCGGCATCGCCGATGACGTAACCCCAGCCGTCGACGCGGGCGACATCGTGGTGGCCGACGGCCAGCGTGATGACCCCGGTTCCCGCTGCCGTGACGACCCCCAGCTGGTCGCCCAGGGCGCCCAGGTAGGAGGTGATGGAGTCATGGGCCAGCAGCACCCGAGCGACGCCGTAGGGTTTGAGAGCTTCCAGGACGGGAGCGGGGTCTTCGTCGTCGCGGGCTCCCGACGACCCGATGGCCACCGTGCAGTCTGACCCGATGACCTCCGGGTGGGCTGTCACGACGTCAGCCATGACGGTCGCGAACTGCGGGGCGAGGGGGAGAGCAGTACGCACACCGGACGAGGTGACCATCCACCCTGGACCCCAAGGGCCCGGCTTGCAGCGGACACGGGTGCTGGACTGTCCGACGTCGACGGCGAGGACGGGACCGGTGGGGGCGGAATCACTTCGCGCGGCATCACTCATGGGTTCAAGGGTATGGGGGAGAGCCGGCACCATGCCCATCGGGGGACTCGGACGATCACCTAGTTCGATCGAACAGAGTGAGATGCCCTTTCGGACAGGTATCGGTTCACTCACGGCGAACGGTTGATCCTCGGGCATGTCCTGACCCGTAGCCGTGTGAAGTTCTTTGTCTGAATTGTGCAATGTCTTTATGATCATGGCGACAAGGGAAATCTCATGGTGGCATTTCCCCAATTCCTCATGGGTCGTGATCATGGCTATACGTGCCTCTGGTAATGGAACTAGCCCTCAAGACAACAATGGTGTCATTCATTGATGGGGATCCGTTGACGATGAGACCGGCGACCGTAATGTGCTGATTGACGTCGACGAAAGGTGACGACATGTTCGGGAAAACAACGGCACGACTGGTCGGTTCGGCCGCGGCTCTCACCATGGCGCTGACGGGAGTCGGTGTAGCCGCCTCCACGGTGGCTCAGGCAGCTCCTGCAGCCTCCACATCCAGCGTCTCGGCTGCGAGCCTGACCGCTGAGCAACGTCAGAATGCCTACACCATCATTCGTGTCGCTGAAGAATCCAATGCCATCGATCCTGCTGGCAAGGACAATGCCATTCACGCCGCGATCATGGCTGCCATGCAGGAGTCCAGCCTGCGCAATCTCAACTACGGTGACCGCGATTCTGTCGGTCTGTTCCAGCAGCGCCCGTCCACCGGCTGGGGGTCCGTCGAGCAGATCATGGACCCGGTCTTCGCTGCCCAGTCCTTCTACGGAATCAACTCCTTCGGAAGTAACCCTGGTGTCATTCAGCAGCCTGGCTGGCAGACCATGAACCCCGGTCAGCTGGCCCAGGCCGTGCAGCGTTCCGCATACCCTGACCGTTACGACAACTGGTACAACCTGTCCGTCGAACTTCTCAACGATTACCGCTCCGGCCGCTGAGGCCCCCCGGTGACGACTGTTCGGCGGGGAGAATCCCGCCGAAAACCGCTCCTGTGACATATCACAACTGAAGGGAAAATCTTATGATCTCCACGATCAATAGGCTACGGCGCGGTGCCGTGGTCGGTCTGGCGGTGCTCGCGGTCGGGGCTGGCCCCGCTGCGGTGACGGCCCAGGCTGGCTCGCAACTGGCCAACCAGCCTCAGGTGGCCAAGGTCGCTTCCGTCCAGGCCCAGGTATCTGCCGCTGATGTTGCCAACGGCCAGATTGCCGATGCCGCCGCGCACGGATTTCATACCGTCAATATCAACTTCGAGTACCAGGCCACCGGTTGGTGGTGTGGTCCGGCCTCGACCCGGATCGCGCTGTCAGCTCGTGGCGTCAATGTCAGTCAGCAGCAGATGGCCAACGAGCTCGGAACCACCGAGAACGGCACCAACGACATCTCGCTGGTGACGAGCGTGCTCAACAACCACCTCAATCCGCAGTGGTACGAGAACAAGTACATGCCCAATGATCCGCCGACCCAGGATCAGAAGGATCTGTTGTGGCACGACATCACGACGGACATCGACAAGGGCTACGCCATCGTCGCCAACATCGTTGCCCCGGCCCACAATCATCCGCCGGGCTACCCGGACCGCACGATCTACCACTATCTGACGATCGTCGGCTACAACCCCGACACCCGGGAGGTGCTGGTTGCTGATCCGGCCGGATTTGCCGGTACGCCGACCTACAAACTGAGCTTCGATCAGATGGCCACGCTCATTCCTCCGAAGGGATACAGCGCCTGATACGACATCCCAGGCGTTCCACCTTCCGCGGCGATGTCACTCAGGCTCGAAGTCCTGGCTCGCAGCAACGAGGGCGTTGGGAAAACCAACGAGGTCGGCGGTTGACGAGGCGCTGGTAGCGTGGGATACCAATTTGCCCGAGCGGCGTGCGGCTGCTTTGCGAGAACTGAGGAGGCGTCGATGAGGGGTCCTCGGTTCGTGGTCGTCATGGCTTCGTGCGTGTTGCTCTGTTTCGGCGGGGCGGGTTGCAGCACGATCCAATCTGAGGCGGATGTGCAAGCAGCGGATGGCGCCGACGTTGCCGTGCCCCGTGCGCTGCGCAAAGAGTTGGACTCGCGGGGGCTTGCCTCCCCGGCTGAGCGTGCGGACGCCGCGCAGGTGTGGTTTAACGAGACCAGGCCGATAGACATCTCTCTTGGTGGCCATTGGGTGGTGCGTAGTCGTGAGGGGACTCGGTTGCGTGTCGACTTCTACGTCCGTGTGGAGTCAGGCTCTCTTCTGCCACCTGACGGGGGGAAATCGGCACACTCGGTTGCGTGTCGGGTTTACGACGTGGCCCATGGGGTGACCGTCCAGCAGGTCGACTGCCCCCAGGAATCGTTGGCTGAGTTGCCGTGATGCTGCTTTCTTGGTCGCCGGTTCGTACTCGTCAACAGTGAAGATGAGACATCCGATTGGTTCGAGGGACAGCGTTTGATCACCATCGGTTGACTCGGCAAGCTCCTCACCAAGCGCAGTGATGACGCCCTGCCTTTCTTGTTAGAACTTCGCGTCTTAGTCGCAATCGTGACTGTGCGATGTGGATGTGCCAGGGGTGCTGGTACCATAGATGCGTATCTGCCGGAGCGGTGTGCGGTTGCTCGACGAGAACTGAGGAGGCGTCGATGAGGGGTCTTCGGTCCGGGGCCGTCATGACTGCGTGTGTGCTGTTCTGCTTCGGCTTGGCGGGTTGTAGCACGATCCAGTCTGAGACGGATGAGGATGTTGCTGGTCGAGCTGACTACGACCTGCCCGACGCGTTGCGCAAGGAGTTGGACTCGCATGGGCTCACCTCCCCGGCTGAACGTGCGGACGCCGCGCAGACATGGTTCAACGAGACCAACCCGCCGGATGTTAACGTCGTCGACTGGTGGGTTGTGCGTAGTCGTGAGGGGACCCGGTTTCGTGTCGACTTATACAGGCATATGGAGTCAGGCTCTCTGTTGCCACCTGACGGGGGCAAATCGGCATCCTCGGTCGCGTGTCGGGTTTACGACGTGGCCCATGGGGTGACCGTCCAGCAGGTCGATTGTCCAAAGGAATCGCTGGATGACCTACCCTGACACGGCTGCCCTTACCCGCCGGCTCGTACCCGTCAACAGCGGACATGAGACACCCTGATCGGTTCGAGGTACAGCTTCATCCAGAGGAACTGCTCGGTCTAGACGCCCATGGCACGCGCCACTGCCATACTCTGGTGGTGTGAGTACGAAGAATCTGACCCGCGAGGAAGCCCGCCGCCGCTCCGAGATCATCACTGTCGAGAGATACCACGTCCGCATCGACGTGCGCGGTGCCGACGCTGATGGGGCCACCCACTTCACCTCCAGCACCAGGGTGCGATTCTCGACCAAGGAGCCCGACACCTTCCTGGACTTGCTCGACGGCGAGATTGAGTCGGTCATCGTCAACGATGAGGAGGTCGAGCCGGAGTATGACGGCTCTCGTATCCAGCTTCACGGACTCCATACTCATCGTAAGAATCTCGTCGTCGTGACCGCCAAGCTGCCCTATCAACACACCGGCCAGGGTCTGCACCGCTTCGTTGACCCGGCTGACGGCAAGGTGTACCTCTACACCCACTTCGAGGCCGCTGATTCCCGACGTATGTACACGGTCTTCGAGCAGCCCGACCTCAAGGCCCACGTCGACTTCGATGTCCTCGCACCGCAGGGATGGCGCGTCATCTCCAACCAGGTCCATGAGGACACCCGCGAGGAGGAAGGCGGCATCCTGCACGACTTCGCCCTCACCCCGAGGATGTCGACCTACCTCACCGCCATCGCCGCTGGCCCGTACGTCCGATTCGAGGACGAATGGCACTCCCGCGACGGCTCGGAGTCCATCCCGCTGGGCATTCTCGCTCGCGCATCCTTGGCCGAGTACGTGGATCATGAGGAGATCTTCAAGATCACCAAGCAGGGCCTGGCCTTCTACCACGACGCCTTCGGCTACCCCTACCCGTGGGGCAAGTACGACCAGATCTTCGTGCCCGAGTACAACCTCGGCGCCATGGAGAATCCGGGCCTCGTGACCTTCACCGAGAACTACATCCACCGCGGCCCGGCCACTCGCTCCGAGCTTGCCGGTCGGACGAACACCATCCTCCACGAGATGGCTCACATGTGGTTCGGAGACCTCGTCACCCCCAAGTGGTGGGACGACCTGTGGCTCAAGGAGTCCTTCGCCGAGTACATGGGAGCCCATGCCTCGGTCAACGCCACCGAGTACCGCGAGGCCTGGACGAACTTCGCCGTCGGTCGCAAGGCCTGGGCCTACACCGCCGACCAGCAGTCGACGACGCACCCGATCGTCGCCGACATCGTCGATCTGGAGGCCGCCCGTCAGAACTTCGATGGCATCACCTACGCCAAGGGTGCGTCGGTGCTCAAGCAGCTCGTCGCCCACGTCGGCGTCGAGAAGTTCTTCAGCGCGGCACGCCACTACTTCCGCGAACTGGCCTTCTCCTCAGCCACTCTCGACGATCTCATCCGTCACCTCGAGAAGGCATGCGGTCGAGACCTGAGCTCCTGGGTGAACGCCTGGCTCAAGACCACCGGACCTGACGTTCTGCTGCCGGAACTCACCGTTCGTGACGGGGTCGTCCAGGAGCTCGCCGTGGTGCGTGACTCCATCGACGTGCGTACCGGCCGAGACGTCAGTCGTCCGCACACCCTGCGCGTCGGCCTGTACTCTCTGCAGGGAAACGATCTGGTGCGCACTGACCTCATCGATGTGACCTTGTCCTCGCCGCGTACTCCGGTGCGCGAGGCCGTCGGCAAGCCTGCCCCGGATCTCATCCTCATCAACGACGACGACCTCACCTACGCCAAGGTGCGTCTGGGGGCCACCGGGACGAAAACGGTGCTGGCCCACCTGTCCGGCCTGCCGAACCCGCTGGCCCGCGCGCTGGTCTGGTCGATGCTGTGGAATGCGGTTCGCGACGCCAAGCTCAAGGTTCAGGACTACCTCGACGCTGTCGCCTTGCACGGCCCCAAGGAGACTGAACCGGCCATCCTCACCACAGTGCTGCAGCAGCTGCGGATGGCGGTCGAGAACTACCTGCCTGATTCGGCTCGCGACAACGCGCGTCGAGCCGAGGCCGCTCGAGCATGGCAGGGACTTGACGAGTCCGAGCCCGGCAGCGACTTGCAGCGCATCTGGGCCCGCCACGCCCTGGCTCTGTCGGTAGCCGACCACGAGTCGGCTGGTCAGGTCCGCGGACTTCTCGACGGCAACGTCACGGATCTGGTTGTCGATCCTGAGCTGAGGTGGCAGGCCTGGACGGCCTTGGCCGCCCTGGGCCAGGCCAGCGTCGAGGACCTCGACGCCGAGCTGGAGCGTGATCGCACCAAGACCGGCGTCGCCCATCACATGGCCGCCATGACGGCCTGTCCCGACGATGCTGCCAAACAGGACGCCTACCGACGCCTGCGCACCCCCGGCGAGCTGTCCAACGAGCACTGCCTGGCCCTCCTCGACGGTCTGCGCACCCCGCTGGGAGCCGAGACCTTTGCGGGCCTCAACAGCTCCTACTTCGACGACCTCGAACAGATCTGGCAGGAGTTCCCGATCGAGATGGCCCAGCGTCTGGTCATCGGACTCTTCCCGGATGGTGACGTCGCCGAGGATGCCGATCATTGGTTGGCGCACCACCCCTCGGCCACGGGTGGCCTGACGCGGACGGTCAAGGAGCTTCGTGACGCGGCCTCTCGTGCGGAGACGGCCCGCGATTACAACACGATTACAACATCTGAGTGAGGAGCTCCATCGCGCCTGATAGTGGCGGGTTGTTCAGCGGCGACGTTGCTTGACGACCCGCCACTGGCGTGCCAGTGCCTCCCGCCACGTCGGCACCGTCACGCCGTTATCGATCATGATCCGGTACAGACGGCGCTGGTTGACCTCCAGGCCGATGAGACCGATGGCGAAGATGATGAGCTGGGTGGACATGGCCCAGCGGAAGCCACTGAGGGTGTAGTGCCCGCCGGGACACAGTACCTCGAGAAGCAGACCGATGATCTCGATCTCCAGCAGGCCGAAGAAGAATCCGCCCGTGATGGCCACACCGGTCGCGGTGGCCAGCCGGTTGCCGGGCTGGAAGGTGCGAGCCACGTCGAACCCAACGCCCCCACCGGGCAGTGAGATGCCCAGGCAGGTGACGAGGACGTAGAGCATCCACAGCGGAGCGGGCCCTGGCCACACCAGGACGATCAGCCACGCCACCGTGGAGGCGGCGATCATGGCCTCGACGAGGGTGCCACGACGAATGGGGTGTCGGCTGGTCAGGATGCCCGCCGTTGGTCCGGCGATGGCATTGGCAATGACGTACACCGTCATGAGTGTCGAGGCAGTGGCCGTCGATCGGCCCTCGGCGTGGGTGAGGTAGGGCATCCCCCACATCAGCGAGAAGACGATGCCGGCGAAGTTCGACGACATGTGGGCCCAGAAGGCCAGCCTCGTCGAGGGATGCTTGACGACCTCGACAACTTGGTGGGGGAGTTGCTTGAGATTGGCGTCGGTGCGTTCCGGCTCGACTCCGGGCGGGGCGTCACGGATGAGAAGGACGGCCAGCACTGCGGCCAGTGCCGCCCCGGCCGCAGCGAGGAAGTAGCTCGAACGCCACCCGCTGGTCTCCACTATCGCCACCAGGCCGACGGCCGAGACAACCTGTCCGAACTGGCCCAACAGACCAGTGAGTTGAGTCATCAGCGGGATCTGACGAGTCGGGAACCAAGCAGGCACCAGACGCACCGCAGCACCGAAGATGAAGGCGTCGCCACATCCCACCAGGATGCGGGCGAGCATGGCACCTCCCACACTCCCTGCCAGGGCCATGACGACCTGGCCGACGGCCATGAGGACTGATCCAGCAGTGATGACGACTCTTGACCCCAACCGATCGACGGCCACACCGGCCGGAATCTGCAGAACGGCGTACACCGCGAGCTGGAGCACCATGAAAGTGGCGACGACGGACGCCGGGGCGTTGAAATGGTCTGCGGCCGTCAGCCCCATGACGCCCAGAGAGGTTCGCTGCATGACGGCAAACCCGTAGGCGATGACCGCGGTGATCCACACCACCCATGTCATGGCACCGCGGTGACGAGGGTTCGATGGGGCGGTACTCACGTGGCTCATGGTAAGACGTTCCGCCCTCCCCATGCGCTGAGTGAGCCGGCAATACGTGGTCGGGGCGGCAATGACGCCATCCAACGGCTAGATTTGTCCTGTGGCAGACACAGTTGAGAACGCCGTCAGCACCCCCGACGTCGAACAGCCCTGGGCCGAGTTGGGGTTGTCCGCCGACGAGTACCAGCGCATCCGGGAGATCCTGGGACGCCGCCCGACCGGCGGCGAGCTCGCCATGTACTCGGTGATGTGGTCGGAGCACTGCTCGTACAAGTCGTCCAAGAAGTACCTACGACGCTTCGGCAACCTGCCCCAGCGCACGCCGCTCGGCCCGCTGCTGGCAGGCATCGGTGACAACGCCGGCGTCGTCGACATCGGCAATGGGCTGGCCGTCACGTTCAAGGCGGAGTCCCACAACCATCCGTCCTATGTCGAGCCCCATCAGGGAGCAGCCACCGGAGTCGGCGGCATCGTTCGCGACATCATGGCCATGGGCGCTCGCCCGGTCGGCGTCATGAATGCCCTGGCCTTCGGGCCCCTCGACCGTCCCGACACCGCCCGAGTACTGCCCGGCGTCGTCTCCGGCATCGCCGACTACGGAAACTGCCTCGGTCTGCCGACGATCGGCGGCCAGACCCTCTTCGACCCCACCTACTACGGCAACCCGCTGGTCAACGCGCTGTGCGTCGGAGTGCTGCGTCACGAGGACCTACAGTTCGCCAAGGCCTCCGGTGTGGGAAACCTCGTCATCCTCTTCGGTGCTGCGACGGGTGGTGACGGCATCGGTGGTGCGTCGATCCTGGCCTCCGAGTCCTTCGCCGCCGAGGGGGAGTCCAAGCGGCCCAGCGTCCAGGTGGGCGACCCCTTCATGGAGAAGTTGCTCATCGAGTGCACCCTCGACCTGTTCAATGCCGGCGTCGTCGAAGCCCTGCAGGACTTCGGTGCGGCCGGTATCTCGTGCGCCACCTCGGAGCTGGCCAGTGCCGGCGATGGTGGCATGCACGTCGAGCTCGACCGCGTCCCGTTGCGCGACCCCAGCCTCGCCCCCGAGGAGATCCTCATGAGCGAGTCCCAGGAGCGGATGGCCGCCGTCGTGCGTCCGGACCAGCTCGACGAGTTCATGGAGATCTGCGAGCACTGGGGAGTGGCCGCCACCGTCATTGGCGAGGTCACTGACACCGGCCGTCTTCACATCGACTGGCACGGCGAGCGGATCGTCGACGTCGATCCGCGCACCGTCGCCCACGACGGTCCGGTCCTCGACATGCCCGCAGCTCGTCCGTGGTGGATCGACGAGCTCAACGGGAATGACGCCAACAACCTTCCGCGCGACAACTCTGGAGAGGGCCTGGCAGGTGCTCTGCTGGCTCTGGTTGGTTCTCCTCACCTGTGTGACCGCTCCTGGATCACCGACCAGTACGACCGCTTCGTGCGTGGCAACACGGTGTTGGCCCAGCCCAACGACGCCGGCATGATCCGCGTCGACGAGGAGACCAACCTCGGCATCGCGCTGTCCTTGGACGCCAATGGTCGTCAGACCACCCTCAACCCATACCTGGGTGCCCAGCTGGCTCTGTGCGAGGCCTACCGCAACGTCGCCGTCAGCGGCGCGACCCCGGTGGCCGTCACCGACTGCCTCAACTACGGATCCCCGTACGATCCCGACATCATGTGGCAGTTCGACGAGACCATCCTCGGTCTGGTCGACGGCTGCCGCGAGCTCGGTGTGCCGGTCACCGGTGGCAACGTCTCCTTGCACAACCGCACCGGTGACGAGTCCATCCGGCCCACCCCGCTCGTCGGTGTCCTCGGTGTCATTGACGACGTTCGCACCCGCATCCCCTCCGCCTTCGCCCATGACGGTGACGCTGTCCTGCTGCTCGGCACCACGAAGTGCGAGTTCGGTGGATCGGTCTACGACGACGTCATTCACGCCGGTCACCTCGGCGGCATGCCCCCGATGCCCGATCTGAACGCCGAGAAGGCCCTGGCCGCGGTCATGGTGGAGGCTGCCAGGCGCGGTCTGCTCTCCAGCGCTCACGACCTGTCCGACGGCGGCCTGGCGCAGGCTCTCGTGGAAAGCTGCCTGCCGAGCGGACTCGGGGTTTCCGTCACCCTGCCCGAGGGAGAGCCCTCGGTGCTGCTCTTCTCGGAGTCCCCAGCTCGCGCCGTCGTCTCGTTGTCCGGTGCCGACTACCGCGAGTTCAAGGAGCTGTGCCAGGAGAACGGTGTACCGGTCGCCCGGATTGGTGAGGTCATCGATCACGGCGAGTTCGAGGTCAACGGGCTGTTCAGCCTGTCCCTCGACGAGATCGAGCGCACCTGGCGCAAGCCGATCCCGGCTGCCATGGGGGAGTGACAGGAGTTTCCTGGCCCGGCTGACTCTGTGATTGAGCAGGTTTGACGGTTCCCTCGTTGTCATGGCGCACTTCCCGTGCGAAAAAGCGCGCCTTGCTGGATCGCCTTCAGACTCGTGGAACGTTGTGCACTGCCTCCATCAGCGCAGCCAACGGTGCAGCCGCTTTGAGGTTCTTCTCGCGCCACTCCTCGTCGGGCTGGGAAGCTGCGACGATTGCGCCGCCGGCACCGACCGTTACTCGCGACCCCGTTCGGACCACCGTCCGTATCACGATGCTGAGGTCGGCGGTGCGATCGAAGCCGAGATATCCCAGGATTCCCGAGTAGATTCCCCGGGCGCCGACCTCTAGACCGTCTAAGATCTCCACGGACCGTTCCTTCGGTGCCCCGGTCATCGATCCACCAGGGAAGGTCGCTCGCAGTACGTCGACCAATCCGACGTCCTCACGCAATCGTCCGCGCACCGTGGTCACCATCTGGTGCACCGTCGCATATGACTCGATCGCCATCAGACGTGGTACCTCCACCGTGCCTGGTTGGCACACGCGCGACAGGTCGTTGCGCACCAGATCAGCGATCATGAGATTCTCGGCGCGGTTTTTCGCGTCAGTGTGTAAATCGACAATTCCCCGGGCATCCTCCACCGGATCATCACAGCGGGCCATCGTCCCCTTGATCGGCTTGGATTCAGCGATGCCGTCGCGTACTCGCAGGAACCGTTCCGGGGATGAAGAGCACACCTCTACATGCGGGTCGGTAAACCGAAGATACGCCCCATAGGGGGCTGGGTTTCGACGCCGTAGTGCGCGGTACAACTGCCAGCCGTCCACGTCGCACTGGGAGGTCCACGTGTCGGTGAGACAGGCCTCGTACGAGTCACCGCGTGTTAGCGCCTGCTGGATTGCGGCAACACGGTCCTGGTAGCCCCCTCGGCTGAGCCGCCACGACCCTTCCACAGGCACGGTTAGCGGTGCGGGCCCTTCGCTGCTACCTGGTCGCTCCACCAGCGTCGCAGCCAGTGCGTCCAACAGATCAGCGGCCTCATTGCAGCCGGGCGTGTTACGGTCGTCCAAGGCTAGGAGGTGAGCGTGATGTCGGTAGTGGTCATACGCAATCCAGCTGGCCGGACGCATCCACATGGCATCGGGCAGTTCGCTGCAGTGCGCATTCGGGCCCAAGGTCAGCGCTTTGCACTCATAGCCCAGGAAACCGACATAACCACCTGCGAACGGGATGTTATCCAGTTCCGGGTCCCTCCGTGGTACTCCATCTGCAAGACGGCGTTCCAAGAAGTCCAGTACATTACCAGACTGGGTTCGCCCGTTGACCGTTAACGTGTTCGTGGCGACGTCGTAACTGACCAGTTCGGACGCCGCCCCCGACACCGTGCCCATGACACTCCAACGGCCGGTGTCGCCACGCGTGGTGGCCGAGTCCAACCAAAAGGCGTCACCGTCGGCAGCGAGGCGGCTGAAGGTGGCTTCTTCGTCGAGATCGATGTCCACCGCTTGGTGGTGGATTGTCCACCGTGCCGTAGTCCGGGGACACTTTCGTGACTGGATGTTGCGCGGTTCGCGTTTGTCGCGTACTTCGCTGTGTCGTGGCTGGCTGCCGATCGCCAGGAAGTTCGTCATTAACTGACATCCGACCTGCGTCATGACTGACTCTGGGTGGAATTGCACGCCCCAATGTGGCCGGTCGGCAACCTTGAACGCCATGATGGCGCCATCCTCGGCGCGAGCATGTTCGACGATCTGGTCACCCAACGTGGTCAAGCACAGTGAGTGGTACCGAGTTGCCTCGAAATCTTGCGGTAATCCGGCGAAGATTCCACGCCTGGAGTGATGAATTCGGCTGACGATGCCGTGATGGGGCCGAATGGTCTGCAACTGGGCACCGTGACGTAACCCGAGGCCTTGGTGGCCCAGGCACACCCCGAGCAGGGGGAGTTTGCTGGAGGCATCGATTATCTGCCCGGCGATCTTAAAATCCTTGTCGTTGTGCGGGGTGCCAGGTCCTGGTCCGATGACCACGTGGTCGAATTCGCCGTCAGCCAATCGGCGGAGGATCCCTGCACGCTCGACCTCCTCGGGGCGGACCACCACTGGCTCGATCCCGCTGACTTCGGCCAATAGGTGTGCCAGGTTGAAGGTGAAGGAATCGTGGTTGTCAACCAGCAGGATCACGGGCCCTCCTCGGTGACATCCGCTGCAGTGCAAGAGCAATAGCACAAGGATAGGGGCCACTTCCCGAAACGGGCTGTCCTGGCATCGTGCCGTGGTGGGGGAGGACACGCTTATCATTATTAATGATATTTTCGTCAATAAACGATAGGTTTGCGCCATGGGCGATGAAGGCAAGAAACCCGAGGAGACCCGTCGTCGACCGATGGTCGTCAGTAAAGGGTGGGTGCAAGGGATCGCCCTCGTGATGATCCTGGGATTCACGGTGATGGGCATCCTCGCCTATCACACCTATAACGACTCCATACCCATACCCGACAAGGTTGTCTCCACCACCGGAGAGGTGCTGTTTACCCATGACGACATCGTTGCCGGGCAGGAAGCCTTCAATAACCGAGGCCTCATGGAATATGGGTCCATCGTCGGCCACGGTGGGTACCTTGGCCCCGACTTCACTGCCGACTATCTGCGTCGTGCCGCGACGTTGACCCTGGACGCTCGAATCAAAGCTAGAGAGAATCAACCGCACCAGGCCAATATCAAGGACTGGCGTACCAACCGCTACGACTCCCGCACCGGCGTGCTCGTCCTGTCACGTCAGCAGACTGCCGCATACCACCATCTCGTTTCCTACTACACGACGTACTTCGGGAAGAACTCGCACAACCTCGGTTTGCTAGCCCACGACATCAAGGATCCGGCACAAGCTAGGCACTTGACCGACTTCTTCGCGTGGACCGCATGGGGGGCGGCCGCAGATCGGCCTGGGCACAGCTATTCGTACACGAACAACTGGCCGGCAGACCCGACCGTGGCGAACCGTCCAACGGCTGACATGGTCGTCTGGTCGGTGCTGTCTCTCATCGTCCTCATCGGTGGTACCGGAGTGATGTTCGCAATATATGGGCGCTGGAGCAAGAACATCGGCTGGCACGAGTCTGAGACTCCGTCACTGAGCTTTATCCGTCCCAGCCAGGTTGGGCTCACGAAGTCGCAACGCGCCACCTCATGGTTCTTCTTTGTCATTGCTGTTTTGTTCCTCATCCAGACCCTTGTTGGTGCGGCGGCGGAACACTACCGGGCTGATATTTCAAGTTTCTTCGGGCTCGATCTGGCGGCCTGGTTGCCCTATAACCTTGCCCGAACCTGGCATGTTCAGTTGGCGTTGTTCTGGACGGCGGCGGCCTTCCTCGCCGGAGGCATCTTCCTGGCTCCCTTCGTCTCAGGTAAGGAGCCCAGAAGACAGCACGTGCTGACCTACGTGCTGCTTGGAGCAGTGGCTTTCGTCGTATTCGGTTCCCTCATCAGTGAGGCGTTATCGGTCTATGGAGTCTCGTGGGTCAAGGGTCCGGTCTTCGGCCAGCAGTGGGAGTACATCGACCTGTCGAAGATGTTCCAACTCCTGCTCACCCTTGGCATGTTCCTGTGGGTGTTCATTATTTGGCGTGCCATGCGTACCCGGATGAGGACCGAATCGGTCGGCAATATGCCGTGGGTGTTTTTCTTCTCGGCCCTGTCGATCCCAATGTTCTACGCTGTGGGTCTCCTCGCCGGGACGCACACTCAGCTGTCGGTAGCCGAGTTCTGGCGTTTCTGGGTGGTCCATCTCTGGGTCGAGGACTTCCTCGAGCTCTTCACCACCGTCATGGTGGCGTACATCTTCGTCATGCTCGGTGTCGTCCGCGAGAAGGTGGCGTTGGGTGTCATCTACATGGACGTCATCCTCTACTCGGCCGGTGGGGTGCTCGGCACCATGCACCACCTGTACTTCTCGGGCACCCCGAGCGCGCACATGGCCATCGGCGCCTTCTTCTCGGCTGCGGAGGTTATCCCACTGACGTTCCTCACAGTCGAGGCGTGGGGATTCATGCAGCTCGGAGCCCGGCGTGAGTCGCGGTCGTCGACGCCGTTCCCGCATCGCTGGACGGTGATGTTCCTCGTTGCAGTCGGGTTCTGGAACTTCGTTGGTGCTGGTGTCTTCGGATTCCTCATCAACTTGCCGATCGTGTCCTACTACGAGATCGGGACCGCCCTTACCGCCAACCATGCCCACGGGGCGATGATGGGCGTCTACGGGATGATGGCCATGGCTTTGGCGATGTTCGCGCTGAGGTACCTCATCCCTGCGTGGAACGACAAGCTGGCGAAAATCTCGTTCTGGTGCACGAACATCGGGCTCGCCTGGATGGTCTTCGTCACCCTGCTACCGCTTGGCATCCTGCAGCTATACCACTCGGTGGACGCAGGCTATTTCGAAGCCCGCCAGCTCAACTACATCACCGAGCACCGCAATGTCGTCCTCGAGTGGCTCCGCATGCCGGGGGACCTCGTCTTCATCATCGGCGGAGTGCTGCCGTTCTTGTGGATGACATTCCAGGGACTGATGCACCACCGGGAGGGGCGGACCGTCGACGAGCTGCCGGTGGAGCGGCTCTTCATCGAGGAGGCCTCGGGCGAGCAAGGACACGCCCAGTTGCCGGAGGCGACGAGGTGAGCCCGTCCCTCCAGGTGGTGCTCACCTGTTGCTACTCCCTCTTTCTGCTTGCCGTGGCCTGGTTGCTCGATGTCTTGGGTCGCCACAGCGCCCGGATGAGTCGGGAGTGGAAGACGACGAACTTCGTCTACCACGACGATCGGGACGGATGGAAGTGCCATGAGGATCACTGGCTGTGGCCCGCGAGCTTCGATCCGCAGAAGCGGGTCGTCAGGTACCGCGGTCAGCACGAGATTTGTGGTCGATGCCCCGTCAAGGACACGTGCTCGCCGACGATGACGGCGCGCGAGGTAACCATGCCCGTCGACCCGTGGCCGTACTCCGAGGCCGGACTGTTCCATCGCGGTATGACGGTGTGCGTCATGGTCGCTGCTCTGGCCCTGCCAGGTGGCATGCTCTTCGTGGCACGGACGGTGGCGGAGGTGGTCACTCTTATAGCGACTATCGCTATCGTCTGCCTGGCTCTCGTTCCCACCGCTGCGTCCATGCGCCGGCGCCCAGTGGACATCCCGGAGGGGCTGCCGCTGGAGGCGTCAGTGCCGGATACCGGGACGGCGCACGACGACGGTCGTGTCCGCGTGCTCGGCGTTCATGGACAGGCGACGACCGATCGAGCCGGTGACGAGGCCGACCGTCTTATCGCCCGGTACGGGTCCCGTTGGAGGTCCGGACGGACGCGGTACCGCTCGGTCGAGCAGGCGGCTGCGGTCGAGGCCGCGGCGCGGAGCACGTATGACCGGGGCAGGTACTACCGAGGTGTGGACGACGTCGATGCCGACAGGAGCAGAACATGAGTGATCTCGAATGGACCTTCACCACGATCGCGCTCGTCATCCTCGTTATCGGGTTCCTGATATCGAGCTTCAAGATCATCCCCGAATATGAGCGCGGCGTCGTTTTCCGGCTCGGCAAACTGGGCGGGCTGCACGGTTCCGGGCTCGTGTTTATCTTCCCCGGCCTCGACAAGCTGCACAGAGTCGACCAACGCACCGTGACCCTGACGATCCCGCCGCAGGAGATCATCACCCGCGACAACGTGCCGGCTCGTGTCAACGCCGTCGTCCTGTTCAACGTGACGGACCCCATGGATGCTGTCATGAATGTGGAGAATTACGCGATCGCGACGAGCCAGATCGCTCAGACGACGTTGCGAAGTGTCCTAGGCCGGGCGGATCTCGACACCCTCCTCGCCCACCGGGAGGAACTCAACACGGACCTCCGTGAGATCATCGAGGTGCAGACGCACCCGTGGGGTGTCGATGTGTCCGTCGTGGAGATTAAGGACGTGGAGATCCCGGAGGCGATGCAGCGGGCCATGGCCCGTGAGGCGGAGGCGGAGCGGGAGCGGCGGGCGAAAGTCATCAACGCACGCGGCGAGATGCAGGCGTCCGATGAGTTGCGGCAGGCGGCCGACGAACTCTCGAAGAGCCCGGCCTCCCTGCAGTTGCGGTATTTGCAGACGCTTCTTGAGTTGGGAGCCGATCAGAACTCGACGGTCGTGTTCCCATTGCCCATGGATATCCTCGCTCCCCTCCTTCGCAAAGATCACGGGAATTGACCGATGAGGGGTCTGGACTTCGGGACGGTTGGGCCCCACCTGCCTGCGTGGGGGCCTGCCTGCCCGAGGCATGGAGCAGTCGGGTATGTAACCGCCTCATAATCCGACGATGAGGCGCGGAGGCGGCCCTACACTTTGATCATGGATCTTTCTCATACTTTCAAGAACCTGTCAGCCAAGGTTGATTCTGGTTTTGCCGATGCCGTTGAGCAACTCACCCGCCACGTGGCAGTCCGGTCGGTTAGTTCCCAGCGGCCCGACGACGTGAGGTCTGGAGCCGAGTTCGTTGCGGCCGCTGCTAAGGAGGCTGGTGCCGCCGACGTCACCGTCGTCACGGAGAACGACGGCCTTCCCGCTGTCATCGCCCACTGGCCGGCGCCTGAGGGTATGCCCACTGTCCTGCTGTACTCCCACGGTGACGTCCAACCCACCGGCAACCTTGATGAGTGGCACACCGAACCCTTCGTCGCCACCGCCAAAGGTGAGCGTCTCTATGGTCGTGGCACCGCCGACGACAAAGGTGGCGTTGCCGCCCATCTGGCTGCCATTCGTGCCTTCGACGGCAAGCCCCCAGTCGGCGTCACCCTCTTCGTCGAGGGCGAGGAGGAGATCGGCTCGGCTTCTATGGAGGCCATCATCGCCGAGCACAAGGACGAGCTAGCCGCCGACGTCATCGTCGTCGCCGATTCGGTCAACTGGACCCAGGGCGTGCCCTCCCTGACGACCACCCTGCGTGGCGTCGTCGACTGCGTCGTGGAGGTCTCCACCCTCGACCACGCGCTGCACTCCGGCCAGTTCGGTGGCATCGTCCCCGACGCCCTGACGACCCTGTGCCGTCTCATCGCGACCATGCATGACGAGACTGGTGAGGTTACCGTCGACGGCCTCAAGGGATTCACCGGCCCGGAGCTGGACTACCCGGAGGATCGTCTGCGCGAGGAGACCGGCGTGCTGGACGGAGTCCAGTGGGTCGGCCGGGGACGCGCCGTTGAGAAGATGTGGACCAAGCCGTCGGTCACCGTCATCGCCATCGACGCCACCCCGGTCAAGGACGCCATCAACATCCTGCCGGCAACCGCTCGCGCCAAGATCAGCCTGCGCGTCGCTCCTGGCCAGGACGCCGGCGAGGCCATGGAGGCTCTCGTCAAGCATCTGGAGACCCACGTCGAGTTCGGCGCCCACGTCAAGGTGACCCGTGGTCAGCTCGGTCAACCGGGCATCGTCCCCTTCACCGGGAAGCGGGCCGAGGTTGTCAACGAGGCCTTCAAGCTGGCCTGGGGCCAGGAGCCCGTCGAGATGGGTACCGGCGGCGCCATTCCCCTTGTGACCGACCTGCAGAATGCGTTCCCGCAGGCGACCGTCCTCGTGACGGCCGTCACCGATCCGGAGTCGCGCATGCATGGCATCGACGAGTCCCTGCACCTGGGTGACTTCCGCAAGGCCATCCTCACCGAGGCACTCATGCTCGCCGGCCTGGCGGAGTGAGCTGGCGCGAGTTCCACCGAAAGGCCTTTCCGCGTAGAATGGCCCTGCTGTCCGCTGTGCCGGTCAGCAGGGCCTGGGACGTCCGACGGAACCATCTCCCGTCCGAGTGACGGTCACCGGGGCTCGCGTCAGAAGGGTGGGCAGACGCGGACAGCCAGTTGTTCCCGTCATCGAGAGGCCTGCCCATGTCGTCCGGCTCTGTGAGCTACCGAACTCTGTTCTCCCTGCCAGGCGGCACTTTCGTTACCGTCTCCGCCCTGGCTCGTCTGCCCCTGGCGATGAGCCAGTTGGGCACCCTGTTGCTCGTCTCCAGTCCGCAGGTGGCAGGACGACTGGGCCCTGGTGGTCTGGCCGCGGGCATCGTGGCCCTGGCCATCGCCGTCGGCTCTCCCATCTTCGGCGCCCTGACCGACCGTCACGGTCAGCGCACAGTGCTGTTGGTGCAGTCCTTGGTCGGTGGATTCGCTCTGATCGCCGAAGGAATGGCTGCCGAGATGGGAGCCACCTGGCCAATCGTGGCCACCATCGGAGGTGTCGCGGGATTCTTCATGCCTCAGATCGGCACCATGGCGAGAGTTCGCTGGCGGGCCATGGGAGCGGCGAATCCCAACATCGAGGCAGGGGTGCTGGAGACCTCCTTCGCGTGGGAGGGATCCGTTGACGAGGCCGCCTTCGCCCTCGGACCGGCCTTGGTCGGAATCCTCGCGGTGCTTGCGGGCCCCGTCCCTGGCCTCCTCGTCGCCGGCTCCATGTTGTTGGTGCTGGGCAGTTGGTTCGCCCTGGACCCGACGTCAAAGCTCGTCGAGGGGCACCGTGGCGGGACCGACCGTCCGGGGGTCTCGACCCCGTTGGAGCGTCGTGCTCCCGGCCCGTTGCTCACTGCTGGTGTGCTGGCCACCTGCGTCGGCATGATCTTCATGGGCATGGTCTTCGGGTCCGTCCAGACCGGAACCACCAGTCTTGCCACGGAGGCGGGGCGGCCTGGTCTGGCGGGCCTGCTGCACGCCCTGTTGTCGGTCGGCAGTGCGGCTGCCGGTCTGGCCCTGCCGAGGTTGGCCAGACGCCTCGACCTCGTCGCAAGGTGGAAGCTCTTCGCTCTGGGGCTGGCGGTGTTCGCAGCCCCGCTGCTCGTCGTCCATCACCTCGGTCCGCTGGTCCCGGCCCTGATCGTCCTCGGCATGGCTGCGGCGCCGTACATGATCACCCTCTACAGCGTCGCGGAGCGCTCGGCGTCCGCCGGACGGATCGGTACCGTCATGACCCTCATGGCGGCCGTGAACAGCCTCGGTTATGCCTTCGGGACGACGATGGCCGGACGTCTCGCCGATCGGGGAGGTGCCACGCCGGCCTATGCGGTGACGTTCGGCGTCGCTGTCGCGGCGACCCTGTTGGCCGTCCTGGTGGCCCGGAAGGTGACCCCGGTCGGGGGCTGAAGCCTGCTCCTGACGGGCTGCCCCGACGCTCCTGAAACCTGTTCCACAGTCACCATCGGCCAGTGTGCGATACCGTGGCCTCGTGCCGCGCGCAGACGGAAGGCTTACCGCAGACCTCGACCCCCAGGACCACGGGCCCCAGGACGCCTGTGGCGTCATCGGGATCTATGCCCCTGGTGAGGAGGTGTCCAAACTCACCTATTTCGGCATGTACGCCCTGCAACACCGAGGCCAGGAATCCGCTGGCATGGCGGTGTCGGACGGTCGCCGAATGATGGTCTTCAAGGACATGGGACTGGTCTCCCAGGTCTTCGACGAGGCCACCCTCAACTCCCTCCGGGGCCACATGGCCGTCGGGCACACCCGATACTCGACGACAGGTGCGAGCGTCTGGGACAACGCTCAGCCGACCTTCCGCTCTCGTCAGGGGGGTGGCGGTCTCGCCCTGGCTCACAACGGCAACCTCACCAACACCGACGCCCTCGAGGCCCTCATCGTCGAGCGCGCGCCGAACACCGATGTTCCTCACAAGGACCGGATGGACTCCAGCAACGACACCTCGCTGGTCACCGCCCTCATGACGACCTACGACGGCACCCTCGAAGAGGTCGCCGCCCAGGTGCTGCCCCACCTCAAGGGGGCCTTCAGCCTCGTCTTCATGGATGACCACACCCTGTGTGCCGCCCGCGACCCGCAGGGTATCAGGCCGCTCGTGCTGGGTCGCCTCTCCAGCGGATGGGTGGTCGCCTCCGAAACTGCTGCCATCGACATCGTCGGCGGCACCTTCGTCCGCGAGATCGAGCCCGGTGAGATGATCGCCATCGACGCCGCCGGTCTTCGCACCAGTCACTTCGCCGAGGCCCGTCCCAAGGGCTGCATCTTCGAGTACGTCTACCTGGCCCGTCCTGACACCGTCATTGCCGGACGGCGCATTCACAACGTCCGTGTCAAGATCGGCAAGATCTTGGCCCAGGAACACCCCGTCGACGCCGACCTCGTCATCCCGGTACCCGAGTCCGGCACCCCGGCTGCCATCGGCTTCGCCGACGAGTCCGGCATCCCCTACGGCATGGGTCTGGTCAAGAACTCCTATGTCGGCAGAACCTTCATCCAGCCCTCCCAGACCCTGCGCAACCTTGGCATCCGTCTCAAGCTCAACCCGCTGCGTGACGTCATCGAGGGACGCCGCATCGTCGTCGTCGACGACTCCATCGTGCGCGGCAACACCCAGCGACAGCTCGTCCGGATGTTGCGCGAGGCAGGAGCCGCCGAGGTGCACGTGCGCATATCCTCCCCGCCGGTGGAATGGCCCTGCTTCTACGGCATCGACTTCGCCACCCGTGCCCAGCTCATCGCCCCTGGTCTGGAGGTCGAGGACATCTGCCGATCCATCGGCGCTGATTCGCTGGGCTATGTCAGCCTGGAGGGTCTCGTCCGAGCCACCCACGTCGATGCCGACAACCTTTGCCGGGCCTGTTTCGACGGTGTCTACCCTGTGCAGGTGCCTGCATCCGCACGAGACGTCGTCGCCGATGCCACCCATACCGATCCCAATGAGGAGAAGCAGTGAGCAACGAGTCCGCGTACGCCCGTGCCGGCGTCGACATCGAGGCCGGTGAGCGTGCCGTCGATCTCATGAAGGCCCACGTGGCCGCCACTCGTCGTCCGGAGGTTCTCGGCGGCCTGGGCGGCTTTGCTGGTTTCTTCGACGCCTCTGCGCTGGGGAAGTACCGTCATCCGGTGCTGGCCACCTCCACTGACGGTGTCGGTACCAAGGTCGCCATCGCCCAGGCCATGGACGTCCACGACACCATTGGCTTCGACCTGGTCGGCATGCTCGTCGACGATCTCGTCGTGGTGGGTGCGGAGCCGTGGTTCGTCACCGACTACATCGCCTGTGGTCGCGTCGATCCGGACCGGATCGCGAATGTCGTCAAGGGCATCGCTGCAGCTTGCGCCAAGGCGGGCTGCTCACTGCTCGGCGGCGAGACAGCCGAGCATCCCGGCCTGCTGGCCCCCGAGGAGTACGACGTCGCAGGTGCCACCACCGGGGCCGTCGAGTACGACGAGATCCTCGGCCCGCAGCGGGTCCAGGAGGGTGACGTCCTGCTGGCGGTGGCCTCCTCGGGGCTGCACTCCAACGGCTACTCGCTGGTCCGCAAGGTGTTGCTGGCCGACGCCGGTTGGACCCTTGATCGTCACGTCGACGAACTGGGACGCACCCTCGGCGAGGAATTGCTGGAGCCCACCACCGTCTATGCATCCGACCTGCTGGCCCTCATCCGTCAGGTCGAGGTGCACGCGATGAGCCACGTCACAGGCGGGGGACTGGCCAACAACCTCGCCCGCGTCCTTCCCGACGACCTCGTCGCGACTGTTGACCGGTCGACATGGACTCCTGCTCCGATCTTCACCCTCGTCCAGCAGGTGGGCGACGTCTCGCAACCTGATATCGAGGCAACTCTCAACATGGGCGTTGGAATGGTCGTCGTCATGCCAGAGGCGAACATCTCCGAAGCGATCGAGGTGCTTGCTGGTCGCGGTCTTTTCGCATGGCAATGCGGTCATGTTTCCCGTCGTGGCGGACCCGACGAACCGGGGGCGGTGCTGGTTTCGAGCCATTCTCGCGGCTAGACCGTTCGCCCGGAAATGAATCTTGCGGTGGCCCACTTTGGTACCAGGGTCATCGCTCGGGTAGCCTGTGCCCCACGACAGTTGATGATTTTGGGCGGCAAAGCCGCTATTGATGAAGCGAGGGGGTCGACCCACATGGGGCGCGGCCGTGCAAAGGCGAAACAGACCAAGGTTGCCCGCGATCTGAAGTATCGCTCGGTGAACATGGATCTCGAGTCACTGGAGCGAGAGCTAAGAGGCGACAATCGTCAGCAGGAAGATCCTCATGACGAGGACGGCCTGTCTGACGAGTACGCCGATCTTGCCGAGAAGTACGCCCACTACGGCGAGGACGACTGAGCCGGTAACGCGACCGTGAGGTGGCTCAACGACCCCCTGATCGACGGGTTTGAATATGCCCGGATCGGGCTCCCACATGCAGCCAAGTCTGTCGGCGACCCCGACGGACTCCTGACTGCCTGTGTGGTGCGTCGTCGTGAGCCACGTCATGGCCGCGCAATGCTGTACGTTCACGGCTGGTCAGATTGCTTCTACCAGGCCCATCTTGCCGAGGCGGTGGAGGGCTGGGGATATGACTTCCTCGGTCTCGACTTGCGTCGGTACGGACGGAACCTTGTCCCTGGCCAGATGGCTGGTTGGGTGCGTGATCTCGCCGAGTACGACGAGGAAATCAGTGCAGCGGTGTCATTGCTGCGCGCTGACCACGACTCGGTGACGATGATGGGCCACTCCACCGGAGGGCTCACTGTACCTTTGTGGGTCTCACGCCATCCGGGACGTGTCGACGGGGTCATCCTCAACTCCCCGTGGATCGATCTGCAGGGGTCATTCCTCGCCAGGGCTCTGGCTGGACCGCTGGCCCGGTCAGTGCGCATCGCGGAGCCCACCACAGTGCTGCCCATTCCATCACGGGACAACTTCGGCCGCACCATCCGTCGTGAATTTGGCGGGGAATGGGATGTGCCCGAGGTGAAGAACCCGCCCTGGGCACCATTCGTTATTCGTGCCGGCTGGTTGGCTGCCATTCTTGACGGCCATCAGGCGGTGGCCCAAGGGCTTCACATAGACGTCCCGATGTTGGTGCTGATCTCGGATCGCAGCGACCTGTCTGCGACCTGGAAGCCGTCCATGAGGTCAGCCGACACCGTTCTCGATGTCGAGAGGTTGGCTCGTGCCTCGGTCAATTTGGGACGCCATCTCACCTTGGTCCGTGTCCGGGGTGGGCTGCACGACGTGGTGCTTTCCGCGCCGTCAGTGCGAGCCAACGTTTTTGCGGAGATAGAGCGGTGGGTGTGCGCATATTTAGCGTGAAATCTCACATCCACCAGTTTTTTGAGCGTCGTTAACATTTTTGTGTCAAACTTCCCTTGCTGGGCACCGTCGTCCAGCAGGTGCAGATCAACTCCGCGGCACTGAGGCCGGGGGATGGGGTCTGACCGAACCACACGGAGGTTTGGAATGTACGCGAAGAAGATCGCAGCCCTTGCGACGGCATCGATGCTCGTCCTGGCCGGCTGCAGCTCGACCACGACTGACGAGAGCGGGAGCAGGGAGTCGACGACGTCCTCGTCAACCCCGAAGGCAGGCGGAGCCGGCGGCGAGGTCGGCGTATTCACCTGGTGGGCCGACGGCTCCGAGGCGAAGGGTCTCGACGCCCTCGAGAAGATGTTCGCCGAGAAGTATCCGAACGACAAGTTCAAGAATCTGGCCGTCGCGGGCGGATCTGGCTCGAACGCCAAGGCCAAGCTGGCTTCCGACCTCAAGAACGGCAACCCTCCGGGCTCCTTCCAGGGGCACGCCGGTGCTGAGCTGACCGACTATATCGACAACGAACAGATCGAGCCCGTCGACGGCATCATCAAGGAGCTCGGTGGGGAGTCGGTCTTCCCGAAGACCCTCACCGATCGGCTGACCGTTGACGGCCACATCTACTCGGTGCCGGTCGACATCCATCGCGCCAATGTCGTGTGGGCCAACTCAGCTCTGCTCAAGAAGGCTGGCATCACCAAGACTCCGACGGACGTCAAGGGCTGGATTGCCGACATGGAGAAGGTCAAGGCCTCCGGCGTCGCCACCCCGCTGTCGGTTGGTGGCACCTGGACCCAGACCGAGCTCTTCGAATCCATCCTGGCTGCTGATCTGGGTGCCGACGGCTACAACAAGCTGTTCACCCCGGACGGCAAGTGGGACAGCCCCGAGGTCAAGACCGCCATCGAGGATTACAAGAAGGTTCTCACCTTCACCAACACCGCCTCCGACGGTGACGACTGGCCGGCCGCGACCGACATGGTTGCTTCTGGGAAGGCTGCCTACAACGTCATGGGTGACTGGGCCGTCGCCGAGTTCGACATGAAGGGCAAGAAGTACGGCACCGACTACACCGCCTTCGCGGTGCCTGGCAAGGAGATCGTCTACGACTTCCTGGCCGACTCCTTCACCCTGCCAACCGGCACCAAGAACTCCGAGGCCACCAAGGACTGGTTGCGCTTCGTCGGTTCCGCCGAGGCCCAGGAGTCCTTCAACAAGATCAAGGGATCCATCCCGGCCCGTACCGATGTCAAGCCGGACGGATTCAGCAAGTACCAGCAGGACGCTATGAAGGACTTCAAGGACCTGCCGATCGTCTCCTCGATCGCTCACGGTGCTGCTGTCTCGTTGGCCTGGAGCTCCGAGATCAACACCGCGATGAGCAAGTTCTACCAGGACAAGAACACCGACAACCTGGCCTCCTCGCTGGCGGCCGCACACGACAAGTACGGCAATTGACCGTCTGATTCTGGCGCGACTGGTGTGGGGCCCGTGCTTGCCCGGCCCCGCGCCACGCCGGAGGCGCTGCTCCTGACATCTCGTCGTGCTGGTGGTGAGACGGCGTCGGGAGTCCGTGCACGCCTTCAGGGCACTGTGTCGTACTTGTCACCCCCCAGAACCCGGGAGAATTCATCATGAAAAGAGTGAGACGCTGGCTTCCGAGCTTTCTCCTCGTACTGCCGTCAATCATCCTCGTCGGTATCTTCGTCTACGACTTCATCGGAAAGACCGTCTTCACTTCGCTGATTCGGGTCAAGACCAAGTCGGGACGCATCAAGGCGCCCGGTGGCTGGGAGAACTACTCCCAGTTGTTGGCCGATAACCGCTACCAGCACGCCATGTGGAACCTCTTGGTCCTGACGGTGGTCTTCGTTGCCGGAACCATGATCTTCGGCCTCTTGTGGGCTCTCCTGTTGGAAAAGGGCGTCACCGGTGAGGGCTTCTTCCGGTCGGTGTTCCTGTTCCCGATGGCCGTCTCATTCGTGGCTGCCGGAGTCATCTGGCGGTGGCTGCTCTCTCCGGCCAAAGATGGTCAGGCCACCGGTCTCAACCAGCTCTTCGTCCACCTGGGGATGCCCGGCTTGCAGTCGTCGTGGTACTCGTCCGGGAAGTTCAACATGGCTGCCATGGCCGTCCCGGCGATCTGGCAGCTATCGGGCTACATCATGGCTCTCTTCCTGGCTGGGTTCCGTGGCATCTCCGAGGACCAGCGCGAGGCGGCACGGGTCGACGGAGCCTCCGAGTTCAAGCTCTACTGGAATGTGCTGTTCCCGCAGCTCTCGCCAATTGCCCTGAGTGCCCTCATCATCGTTGGGCACATGTCGATGAAGATGTTCGACCTCATCTACGCCATTGCCGGCCAGAGCTCCTACACGGCTGAGGTGCCTGCCACCTTGATGTGGACCCAGATGTTCCAGCTCAACAACCCGACGGCAGCCGCCGCCAACGCGACGATCCTGTTGGTCATCGTGGCCGTGGTCGTCGTGCCTTACCTGATCTACACCAACCGCACCGAGAAGGGAGGACGCTGATGACCACCACAGTGCTTCCGGGTGAGGCCAGCGTGCCTCCCACCCCGCCCGGTGACGCCCTCACCGACATGCCGAAGCGTCGTCGCCGTCGCACCCCTGCCCAGAAGACCATGGGTGCGGTCCGCTACGTCCTTCTGGTGTTCTTCGCAGTACTCGTTCTCGCTCCCGCCTACGCCCTGCTCGTGACGAGTTTCAAGACGCCATCTGGCTACGATCAGTCAACGGCGTGGAAGTTGCCTCGAGTGTGGTCCGTGGGCGGCTGGCAGGCCGCGTGGGACGCCTTGGCTCCTGCCATGGGACGGTCCCTCGTCATGGCTGTGCTGGCAGCCATCCTCTCGGCCATTCTGGGATCCTTGAATGGTTACGTCTTCGCGAAGTGGAAGTTCCCTGGATCCCACGTCATCTTCGTGCTCTTCCTGTTCGGAATGTTCATTCCCTACCAGGCCATCATGATCCCGTTGTCGGGCATGATGCTGGACATTCAGCAGGGAGCTCCGTGGTTCGCCGGTATTCCCACCCTGATCTTGTGTCACGTTGTCTACGGCATCCCGATCTGCACGCTGATCTTCCGCAACTACTACGCCACCGCAGTGCCCTCGGAGATCATTGAGGCGGCTCGTGTGGACGGTGCCGCTACGATCTCGACCTACGCCAAGATCGTCCTTCCGGTGTCGATTCCCGGCTTCGTCGTGACCCTCATCTGGCAGTTCACCAGCGCATGGAATGACTTCCTCTTCGCGCTGTTCCTGACGAACCAGAACAATGGTCCGGTCACCTTCGGTCTGAACGCCCTGGCGTCCGGGCAGAACCCGAACTACCCGCAGATCATGGCTGGCGTGCTCGTCGCCTGCCTGCCGACCCTGCTGGTGTACATCGCCCTGGGCAAGTACTTCGTGTCCGGTCTCATGAGTGGATCGGTGAAGTGATTCGCTGACGTATCCTCCTGGGGGATATGACGAGGGGCAGGCGAGATTATCGCCTGCCCCCTTCGACTTGTTGAACGTGCACGTTCCATGACTCGCGGTCTCTCCGGGCTGTCAAACCTTGAATGGGGCCATCAGCGCTGGATCTGAAGTGGTAGCGGTAGATGCTCTTGGCCACGAGTTCGGGATCGGGCCCTGCCGAGGACTTCGAATGCTGGAGGCCAGAGACGACGCTGGGGGGAAGAGCGACGTAGTAGTTGCCCAGAACCGATGAGATTCACCGTCGTCGAGGTTCCTGAGCCGCCTTCGTGGACGACATTGAACCCGCTGGGCGCAATCCGATGGGGTTGGCGCCGAGGATCCTGGCAGGGAAGCTGTGAGGTCACAGAGTCAGTCAAGATATGACTTGTATGAAGGATCAGGCGGAAGCTGAGCGGTCTGCAGCATTACAGAATGTTCTTCGGGGTGGCCGGGACCGGGGTCGAACCGGTGACCTTTCACTTTTCAGGCGAACGCTGCTACCAACTGAGCTACCCGGCCATCGTGTCCATGCAAAAGTCTCATGAACACGAAAGCGGTGATGAACTCATCACCGCTTCAGCGACCCCGATGGGACTTGAACCCACGACCTCCGCCGTGACAGGGCGGCGCGCTAACCAACTGCGCTACGGGGCCTTGGCTCTTTCGAGCCCTGACCGCTGCCTCAGGCAGCTCGAAAAATATAGCAAGGTTTTGGGGTGGAAGGGAAATCGAGTCCGGGATTGGGGTTCAAAGACGCTGTGACTAGGGGTGTTACTTGCTCCCTGGGGTGCTGTCTGCAGTGCTGTTGTGTTCACTCTGGGTGAACACAACGAAATGCTTTCGGGGTGGAGGTGGTGCGAATGGACTTAGAGATAGTGGATGTCCAGACGGCGTCGAGGACTTCGACAGCCTGGGAGAGGAGGGAGGTGGGGTGCGATAGGGAGTGTGGTCACGTGAGAAGACGTCCGTAGAGCATGAAAAGGCCCTGTACCGAATTCGGTACAGGGCTCTGGATTTGTATCCCGGACGGGATTCGAACCCGCGTTGCCGCCTTGAAAGGGCGGTGTCCTAGGCCTCTGGACGACCGGGACTCAGCGGATGCGCACCAATGGCGACCGCCGAACTGGACCATCATATCTAGGTCACATCACAGGCGAGAAATCGGCGGCTCGAAAGTCTGACCGCCGGAGTCCCGGCACGCCAGAAATTACACACGCCGGCAACCCCTTTGAGGGTTGCCGGCGTGGTGGTGGCTCAGTCGAGGATGTCCGAATCAATGCGAAGTGGGTACAACGAGGAGTAGATAGAGGTGAGGCGCACTCCAGCACGTGGATTCGCTGCTTCCACTATCTGCCCGTTACCGACGTAGATGGCGATGTGACCACCGCCTGGTTTGGCAAGGAGGTCTCCTGGCTGGATCTCGTCCAAGGAAATGCGATGGCCACGCGCGATCTGCGACCCTGAGTAGTGAGGCAGATAGATTCCAGCCTGCTGGTATGCCTTCAACACCAGGCCGGAGCAATCGAAGCCGTTTGGACCTTCGCCTCCCCAGATGTAGGCCTTACCCACCTGCGCTTTGGCGTAGTTGACAATGGCGGCCCGGGCGCTACTGGGTGAAACTGAAGGGCTGGGCGCGGGCCTGGGCTTGGGTGTGGGTGCTGGGTTGGTGGTGGTGAGGTACGTTCTGGAGGCCCACAGGTTGTGGCCGTGGTAGTTGACCTGTGTCCAGATGCCAGTGGTGCGTCCGGTGGTGGTGAGGGCGGTGCCGCGAGACACGGTGGTGGCGACCGAGGCGCTCATTGATGCGCCGTTGCGCAGGTTGAGGTTGGCGGTCGTGTAGACGGTCGTGGTTTGGGCTGGCTTTGGTGCTGGCTTGGGAGTGGGCTTGACGGTGGTGGTGCTCAGGTAACGGGAAGCCACCCAGCGATGGACGCCGTTGTAGACGACCTCGCTGAATCCCTGGGAGGTCCGGCCGGTGAGGCCGACCTTCTCGCCGGGGGAGAGCATCCCCACCTTGGTGGTCTGCATGGAGTGCCCTGCTCGGACATTGACGTATGTCGTCGCCTGGGCGAACCCAACCGGAGAGCTGGATGCGGAGGGGTTTGAGGTCGAAGGGCGCCAGGCGACCGATGACAGGTAGTGATGGTCAACGTAAGCCGTGTGGCCGCGGTAAGCGACCGGGACCCACCCGTTTACGGGCGTGCCGGTTTGATTAAGCTGCTGGCCTCTCTCGAGCACACCCAGGATCTTTCCGTGGACGCCTGCCTGGGACCTGATGTTGACGGCGGTGCGAGCCGACACACGGGCCATGACTGCGGTCTTGGAGGCTTGTGCCTGGGGGGCGAAGAACTGACTGCCGCTGATGGCGAGACCAGCGGTGGCCAGAGTCGCGACCCCGGCCCGAAGTGGGCGCACTACACCCATGGAACTGACTCCTTTCGGCGTGTGGACCCGCCTCCATTCGAGGAGCTCCTGACTCTTCCCCGGATCCGTCCACCGACCCAACCAGGAACGCCTCTCGTGACAAGGACATTCAAGGCGGCCGAAACGGTTTCGTCCACTCGGTTGGAGGTATTTTCTGTCGACGTCAACGCGACACGCCGAGAAAGAGCTGAGAATCTCAAAGGTGTTATTTGGGATTTGAGGAAGGTGTCAAAGGTCTCATAATCCGCATTGACTAGGGATGATGCCGTTGGTACTGACAAGGATGCCGGAGGGTGGCGTCGGCAGGATGGCGAGTCTAAGGATTCTCTGCCAACTCTGAAGTAGTGGTTGACGCTTGTGAGTAGGCATCGTCAGGCCTCGTGGAAGGCATGTTGGACAGACCTTGGACAGCGGCAGGCTCCTCGGCCACCTCGCACCGACATGGGCGTGTCGCTACACTAGGGGAGCCCCCGTAGCTCAGTTGGTTAGAGCAGCGGACTTTTAATCCGCGGGTCCTGGGTTCGAGTCCCAGTGGGGGCACTGGCTCACAGCGAATCTGATGGTTGCCATGTGGTGGGCATCGTGTCGCGCCCATGGCGCCTGTCTGCACAGAGGTTCTCTTTGCCCCGCATCCTTCCTGCGCAAGCCCTCCACCGATAGTCTTGGCCTCATGAGAGATCCTGCAGACATCGAGTGCTGGCTGACCGACATGGACGGCGTGCTCGTCCACGAGAACCATGAGGTGCCTGGCGCCAGCGATCTCATCAATCGATGGGTTGACACCTCGAAGCGATTCCTGGTCCTGACCAACAATTCCATCTTCACTCCGCGGGACCTGGCTGCCCGGATGCAAGCTTCGGGTCTGACGGTGCCGGAGGACAACATCTGGACCTCTGCGCTCGCGACCGCGCATTTCCTGGCTGACCAGCATCCCGGTGCCCGCCTCTACGTCATTGGTGAGGCAGGGTTGACGACGGCTTTGCATGAGGCCGGGTTCATTCTCACCGACACCGACCCTGACTATGTCGTCCTCGGAGAGACCCGTACCTACTCCTTCGAGGCGATCACCAAGGCCGTCCGGTTCATCGTCGACGGTGCACGGTTCATCTGCACCAACCCGGATGCCACTGGACCGACCAAGGAAGGCCCACTGCCCGCCACCGGCGCGGTCGCGTCGATGATCGAGGCTGCCTCGAAGCACAAGCCGTACATCGTCGGAAAGCCGAACCCGATGATGTTCCGCTCTGCCCTGAACCGTATCGAGGCTCACTCCGAGACCACCGCCATGATCGGTGACCGTATGGATACCGACATGGTTGCCGGTATGGAGGCTGGTCTGCTGACGGTCTTGGTGCTCTCGGGCATCACCAGGCGTGAGGACGTTGACCACTACCCCTACCGCCCGAACATCATCCTCGACTCGGTGGCGGACCTTAACGAGCTCATCTGAGCTGGTCATCTGACACTGCGACGGCGGTGAACCGCAGGTTCGCTGCCGCGTCGTCCGTGCCGAACGTCCTCACACCTGCCAGGGGATGACGACGTCCTCCGGAGCTGCCGGGTGCCCGTGGCCCTCGAGGACGTATCCCCATGTCTCGATCTCCTCGGGGGCCAGGTCGATGGACATTCGAGCCGCGACGTCGCGCAGATGATCCTTGACGCGCTGCAACTCGTTCATCTCGTCGCGGGTCGACTCCTCCTTGAGCCAGGCCTGCTCCAACTCCCAACCACGTACGCGAGTGCGAACCGCATCCTTGATGAGCTCGTGGTCATCAGAACTGGCCTTGACGTGCTTCTCGGCCGAGCACATCCAGCCGTAATCCCGGTTGATGCGTAGCAAACCAGGATCAACCGTCATGGAGTCGTGAACGGAGAATTCCGGGCCGATGACGACGGCACCGGCGTTGAGGGCATAAGCGACCTCGTCGCGTTCGGTCTCGTCGGTGAGAATCGACACCGATCTGGTCACCAGGTCAAGCATGTTGCGCGAGCCGTAATCAGACTCCCTGCTCGCTCCCTGTGGCGAACAAGTGATGACATATGGGTTCGTGACGCCAAGGTGACCGATGGCCATCTCAGCGGGCACGTTCTCCCGCAGACCGCCGTCGACGTAGTGTTCTCCGTCGAGGTCGACCGGACGGAACACCCCAGGAATCGAGCACGATGCGAGCACGCCACGGGAGACGTCGAAGGTCGAGGAACCGATGGGGTTGTTGTCCCGGTCGACGAGCTCTCCGGACTCGGTCATGTAGCGCAGTTCCCCGGACTCCAAGGCGACGGTGGCAATGCGGACCGACATCCCTGAGGTGGTCAGCAACTCTGATTTGAAGAAGTCCCGATCGAGAAGCTTGGCGAGGATGGGGCCGGCGCGGTAGGTCGACGCGGAGGTCTCGGCGCCCCGGACGATGGTGGAAATGTCGCCGCCGTCCAGGCTCAGCCGCGACAGGGTGGACAACAACTGCAGGATGACCCCCGGCGTCCAGGAGTCGGCAGGGATGGGGTCGTCACGGGTGGCGATCTCCAGAGTCCACGCCTGGCCGGTGAGCCGGTCGTCGTCGCGGCCCGCGACCGGCTCTGCCGGGTCGGGGACCCTCGTCTGCTCCCCGCCTCGGTGGAAGGGCAGGCTCATCCATGGGCGCGGGCCCTTGGCCTTGGCGGCCTCACGATTGAGCAGGGTCATCCATTCCGGGCCCTTCTCCAACAGCTTCGCGAACCACGCCCGCGGGGTGAACATGTCGGACTGGTCGGTCATCTCCAGCCACATCGCTTCCAAATGACGCAGTGCAGCCGCCTGCTTGGCAGGATCCGTCCATTGAGCCAGGGTGCAGGCCACGATCGATCCGGCCGAGGTCGCCACCATTGCGGTGGGGGCGATGCCGACGACGTCATAGAGATGTCGCAGTGCCCCCATCTGGAAGGAGGCCTTGGACCCGCCCCCAGCGAGGACGAGCCCCTGCTGGGGGGACCGGCTTCCGAGCCCGAAGGCGAGAGTGGGAATGCCGAGCCATGAGGGGAATTCCATGGTTCGATCCTATGGGCCGCAGCCAATATTCACGGCACGAACGGTCACCCTTAGGAGGCGGCTGCGATGGTCTCCTGAATGGCTGTGATCGTGGCGTTCAGATGCTCCTGTTCCCAGTCGTCCAGCGGCACCTCGAGGATTCTCTCGACACCCTTGACACCGATGACGCAGGGCACGCTCATGGAGACGTCACCGTCGTGGCCGTACTGGCCGTGCAGGGTGGTGCAGACCGGGTAGACGGCGTGCTCGTCGAGGAGGATGGACCGGGCGATTGTCAGTGCCGACTGACCGATGCCGGCGCTCGTCCAACCCTTGAGGTTGAATACGTCGGTTCCGGCGTCGTTGATGCGTTCGGTGAGCTCGTCACGGTCCATTGGGTCGGAGTCGAAGAGCTCCGCCAGGCCGTCGAAACCGACACCACCGACGTTGACCCCGGAGAACATCGGGAAGCCCGAAGGTCCGTGCTCGCCGATCATGTAACCGCGCACGTAGTCAGGATCGACCCCGAGGTGGTCGGCGACGACCCGACACATGCGGGCCGAGTCGAGGATCGTCCCGGTACCCAGCACGAGGCCCCGGGGATGGTCGAACTCGGTGCTGGCGATGTGGACCACGGCGTCCAGCGGGTTGGAGCAGATGATGATGGCCGCGTCGTGGTTGCGGCGGGTGATCTCCGCCATGGTGGCGCGGATGATCTTGCCGTTGGTGGCGGCCAGCTCGCGGCGCGCGGCGCTGGTGGCACCGCCCTTTCCGGCAGTGATGGAAGGGCCGGCGGTGATGATGATGACGTCCGCGTCGGCCAGGTCGTCGTAGCCGCCGGCATGGACGTCAACATTGGTGACATTCGGGAGCGCGGTGGCGTGGTGCTGGTCGAGAGCCTGCCCGGCAGCCATGTCCTCGTTGACGTCGATGACGCAGATCTCACCGAAGAGGCCGCTCATCATGGCGTCGGAGAGCACGGCGTCACCGACCCGGCCGACCCCGATGATCCCGAGCTTGTGTGGCTTGATGGGCATGGATACCTCCTGAAGTCGTCGCGAAGTGCAATACGCACCAAGGCTCCCATCATTCACCCGGGAGGTTTCAATCTCGTGACGGCCTGGCTCGTTGCGGTGACCACAGTGGTCCCTGTGTGGTGCTCCACCGGCGTCAGGACGCAATGGCCACGGTGTCCTGAATGGCCTTGACAGTCGTCGCCAGATGTTCCTGCTCCCATTCGCTGAGGGGCACCTCGATGATCTGCTCGACGCCGTGGGCTCCGATGATGCACGGGGTGCTCATGGAGACGTCGCCGTCGTGGCCGTACTGGCCGTGCAGGGTGGTGCAGACCGGGTAAAGGGACCGCTCGTCACGTACGATGGCTTGCGCGATCGTCATCGCGGCCTGCCCGACTCCGGCATTCGTCCAGCCCTTGAGGTTGAATACGTCGGTTCCGGCATTGTTGGTGCGGGTGGCGATGTCGTCGGGATCCAGCGGAGTGACGCCGAAGACCTGCGGCAGGTCGTCGAAGCTCACGCCACCGACATTGACCCCGCTGACGAGCGGGAATCCCGAAGGTCCGTGCTCGCCGATCATGTAACCGCGCACGAATTCCGGGTTCACACCGACGTGGTCTGCGATGAGACGGCACATCCGCGCCGAGTCCAGGAGGGTGCCGGTGCCCATGACGAGCCCCTGCGGGTGGTCGAACTCGGTGCTGGCGATGTGAACGTTGGCGTCCAGCGGGTTGGAGCAGATGATGACCGCGACGTCGTGGTTGCGCTTGGTGATCTCGGTCATGATCTCGCGGATGATCCGGCCATTCGTGGCGGCCAGCTCGCGGCGATCGGCGCCGGTGGCAGGACCCTTGGACGGATCGATGGACGGTCCAGCTGCGATGACGATGACGTCGGCGTCCGTCAGGTCGTCGTGGTCGCCGGCAATCACCGTTGTGTTGGGCATGTTGGGGACTGCGGTGGCGTGGTGCTGGTCGAGAGCTTGGCCTTCAGGCAGTCCCTCTTTGATGTCGATGAGGACGATGCGACCGAACAGCCCACTTGCCATGGCGTCGAAGAGCACCGCTTCCCCGACGCGGCCGACGCCAATGATCCCCAACTTGTGTGGCTTGATGGACATTGCGAACCCCTTCGATCGTCCTCGTTATGTCCATCCATGATGCACCTCGAACGATTCATTGATGCGGTGTCTCGCCAATGCCCGTTCCTTGCGAAGAACACAGGAAGAACACAGGATGGACTGGGAGAATGTCTGAGTGACGACAATTCCCGACATCTCCGAGGCACCGCCGCGGCATCGGCCGCCAGACGATCTCAGCCGCTTCGCATGGCTGTCGATCGCTGCGGCCGCTGTGACGATCCTGCTGAAGACCCTCGCCTGGCGTATCACCGGGTCGGTCGGGCTCCTCTCGGACGCTGCGGAATCCCTCGTCAACCTCGTTGCTGCGATCATCGCCCTGGTCGCCCTCAAGGTGTCGATCCGTCCGCCGGACAAGAACCATCCCTTCGGGCACTCTAAGGCTGAGTACTTCTCCGCCGGTGCCGAGGGGATGATGATCTTCATCGCGGCTGCGGTCATCATGTACACCGCCGTGCAGCGGTTCATCCATCCCCGGCCCATCGAGGACGTCGGTATCGGTCTGCTGGTCTCGGTGCTGGCCTCGGTCGTCAACGGGTTGGTCGCGTGGGTGCTGCTCAAGAATGGTCGGCAGCGTCGATCCATGACCCTCATCGCCGACGGAAAACACATGCTGACCGACGTGTGGACCTCGGTCGGGGTCCTGGTAGGAGTTGGTCTGGTCTGGCTGACCGGCTGGCAGCGGCTTGACCCGATCGTCGCCTTCGCAGTCGGCGTGAGCATCCTCGTCACCGGGGCCAAGCTCGTCGGCCAGTCCGGTACGGCCTTGCTTGACGTCTCCCTGCCCAAGGAGGACAACGAGGCAATTCGGGACTTCCTGGACGCCCACTCCAACGACCACGTCAAGTTCCACGCGGTGCGTACCCGGGAGGCCGGCTACCGGCGTTTCCTCGAGTTCCACATGCTCGTGCCGGGATCCTGGACGGTCAAGCAGGGTCATGACGCCATGGAGGACCTCATTGACGAAATCCTCGATGAGTGGCCTGAGATGCGGGTCAGCGGCCATCTGGAACCGATCGAGGACCCCCGCTCCTATGAGGATATGGACGTCTGATTCCATGGGGCCGGTCATGACTAGGGTCGGTCATGGTGGTTCACCGGAGAAGCGTCTGGTAGACGTGGAACGACGGACGAATGAGAGGAGTCCGAGATGGCTGAGGTCAACGGCGAGGTCGTGACGGTGCCTGATTGGGACGAGTACTTCCTGGGCATAGCTGAGGCCGTCGCGGCCCGGGCCAAGTGCACCCGTCGTCGTGTTGGCGCCCTTCTCGTCCACGAACACCGCATCATCGCCACGGGCTACAACGGTGCCGCTCCCGGTCGTCCGGACTGTCTGGAGGGAGCCTGCCCGCGCGGCCGGCTGGGGTACGGGGAGGTGCCCGCCTTCTCCGACTACGACGTTCCCGGTTCCCCGGGGTTCTGCATCGCCATCCATGCCGAGGTCAATGCACTGCTCTTCGCCACCCGCGACACCGCCGGGGCGACGGCCTATGTCACCGACAAGCCATGCCCGGGATGTCGAAAGGCGCTCGCGGCTGCGGGCGTGGTGAGGGCGGTGTGGCCGGACGGTGAGCTCGACCAGGACGGGCTCGTCAACTGGGAGCTGTGACGGCGTCGTGGCCGCGCTGGCCCCCCGCCAGGGCGTTGTGCTCTCCAGAATCGAAAAGCTCTCAAGAAATGCGAGACGGTGGTGCCCGGATGAACCGGACACCACCGTTGCTCTGAGAACGGACTCAGTCGTTGGAGATCTGGGAGATCTTCGGCTCCAAGGCCTTCTCCGCCTCGGCGGCGACGACCTCCAACTCGGCCCCCGTCGACGCCATGACGGCCGCGACGACAGCCCCCTCGACCAGCGGGGCGGTGGAGATCTTCACCTTGCTGGCGATCTCGGGATCGAGGAATTCCAGGGCCATCTCGGCCGACAAAATCGCCGATCCCAGATCCACCAGTACGAGGATCCCGTCGCAACTACCAATCTTCTCGATGGCGGCGCTCACAGCAGCCGCGTCGGTGCCCAAGGTGGTGTCGTCGAGACCGGCGGCAACCTCGATGGGCGGAGTATCCGGACCGGGCAGCATCTGGGATGCAAGATCGGCCGCAGCACGTCCCAGCGGTCGGCTGTGGGAGACGATGACGATTCCAACGCCCTGGTTCGATTCACTCATGATTCAGCTCCTGACAGGCAGCGTGCGGCGGACCCCACGAGCATGGCCATTGAGGTGGCTCCTGGGTCCTGGTGTCCCCTACTTCGTTCTCCAAGATAGGAGGCCCTGCCTCGACGAGCCACCATCTCGATGGTCGCATCGCGGCCCTCATTGGCGGCTTCCGCCGCCTTGGCAAGGGCCTCGGCGGCAGAACCACCGTCGGCGGCGACCTTCTTGACGGCATCAACGGCGGGGGACAGCGCATCAACCAAGGTCTTGTCGCCGACCTCAGCCTTACCGCGAGCCACGATGCCGGCCAGGCCGGCATCGAGGGCATCGGCAAGCAGCTGAGCAGTGGGCTCGCCGTCAGTCTTGATGACCGTCGACAGACGCAGGAAGAAGGTGCCGTACAGCGGGCCGGAAGCACCACCAACGGTGCTCACCAGCGTCATCCCCGCCTTCTTGAGCAACTCGGCGGCAGAGGCGAAGGAATTCGGGTCAAGGGCGGCAACTGCGGTCATTCCGCGGGCCATGTTCGAACCGTGGTCGGCGTCACCGATCTGGCGATCCAGGTCAGTGAGCTCATTCGCGTGCTCCGAGATGACCTCCGAGTAGTCCTTGAGCCACTCGGAAACGGTCGCGGCAGAAATTTCAGGCATCAGCATCCCCATCGAAGTCCAGGAGTCTCCACCGGGGCATCCCACAGCGTCAGGAGATCGTCGTCAGCGGAGAGCAAGGTCAAGGAACATCCTGCCATCTCCAGGCTCGTGATGTGGTTGCCGACCAAGGTGCGGGCAACCTTGACACCCTTGCCCTCCAGGATCTTGGCGATCTCTCCCCACACCAAGTACTGCTCGATGAGCGGGGTTCCACCCATGCCGTTGAGCATGGCGATGACGGGAGCTCCGGTGAAGTCACGGTCTGCCAGGATGGGCTCGACGATCTGGGCAGCGACCTCGGTGGCCGTCCCCAGCTTGACGGTCTCGCGACCGGGCTCGCCATGGATACCGACGCCGGACTCCATCTCGTCGTCACCGAGGTCGAAGGTGGGCTTGCCGGCTGCCGGCACGGTGCAGGAGGTGAGGGCGACGCCGAAGGAGCGGCCACCGTCATTGATGTGCTTGGCGAGCTCGAGCAGAGCGTCGAGATCGCGTTTCTCCTCGGCAGCGGCACCGAGAATCTTCTCGGCCAGGACCGTTAGGCCCACGCCACGACGACCGGCGGTGTACAGGGAGTCCTGCACGGCGACGTCGTCGGCGATGACGACGGACTCGACGCGGGTGCCGACCTCCATCGAGGCCAGCTCGGCAGCCATGTCGAAGTTCATGACGTCACCGGTGTAGTTCTTGACGATGTGGAGCACCCCGGCACCACCGTCAACGGCCTTGGTGGCCTCGGTGATCTGGTCGGGAACGGGGGAGGTGAACACCTCGCCGCAGCAGGCGGCGTCGAGCATTCCGCGACCGACGTAGCCGGAGTGCAGCGGTTCGTGGCCGGATCCGCCACCGGAGACCAGGCCAACCTTCCCGCTGACCGGGCCGTCGGCGCGTAGCACGATGCGGTGTTCGAGATCGACCTTCAGGGAATCGGGGTGGGCGGCTGCCACGCCGCGCAGGGAATCAACGACGACGTCCTCAACAGCGTTGATGAGTTTCTTCATGAGACCAGTGAACCATCTTGGCCCTGAATTTCCAGAGGGGGCTCTAGGGAAAGGTGGACTGTGTTCACCTGTGGTCGCACCACTGAACGGCTCACTTCGTCTGCTGGACGTAGTCGATCGTCACCGTGCCACGTACCTGACGCAGCCAGGGGGCCCTCTTGGAGGGATCGAAGACCACCCGGATCTTGTCGTTGTGCATGATGACGGCGGTGATGACGACGAACGTGATGCCCAGGCTGATGGCTCCCCATGCGACGGTGGAGCGCGGGCCGATGGCGTTGCCGATCCATCCGACGATGGGGGAGACGAACGGGGTGCCGCCCATCACCAGGGTGGCCCACAGGCTCATGACACGTCCGCGCATCTGCGGGGTGACCGAGGTCTGCACCATGGCGTTGGCGGTGATGAGGGTCGAGATGGCTCCCCAGCCGACGAAGATCTTGAGCACGGCGAAGATGCCGTAACTCGGGGCCAGGGCGGACAGACCCATGCTGACGCTGTAGACGAGCAGGGCCAGCTCGACCCAGCGCAGCCGCGGCTTGCGTCGAGCCGCTCCCAGTGCGGCGGCCATCGAGCCGATACCCATGAGGGAACCGAGCAGACCGTACTCACCAGATCCCTTGCCGAAGGCCTGAGTCGCCATGACCGCATCGGAGATGTTGAAGTTGAAACCGAAGGTTCCCATCATGAACCCGATCGCCAGCAGGATGACGAGGTCGGGGCGACGCTTGACGTACCGGACGCCGTCTCGCACTCGTGCCTTCTCGGACGATGGTGGGGACGTGTGAAGACGGTCAGCGTTGATGAGCAACAGGGTTGTGATGAACCCGATGAAGCAGAGGACGTTGATGGCCATCACCCAGCCGACTCCCACGGTGGCGATGAGCAGACCGCCGAGGCCAGGTCCGAACAGGCGGGCTCCGTTGAAGGAGGCCGAGTTAAGGCTCACGGCGTTGGGCAGGTTCTTCAGCGGGACGAGCTCGGAGACAAAGGCCTGGGTGGCAGGGCTGTAGAACGCGCCGGCGATGCCGTCCATGGCCGAGATGACGAAGACCATCCACAGCTGCACCGCCCCGGTGAGCACGAGGGTGGACAGGATCGCGGCGTCGATGGCCATGACGATCTGGGCGGTCACCATGATGCGGCGCTTGGACATCCGGTCAGCCAGGGCCCCGGCCCAGGGGGTGATGAGGAGGATGGGGGCGAAGTTCACCGCCATCACCCAGCCCAGCATGGCCGCGTTGCCGTGGGTGAGGATGATGAGCACCAGCCATGACTGGGCGGTACGGGCCATCCACTGTCCCATGTTCGTCATGAGGGTGCCCGAGAAGTAGATCCGATAGTTCGGAACCGTCAGGCTGGCGAACATGGTTCTCACGGGGACTCCTGCCAAACTCGATGGGATTGTGGGGTAAGAGAGATTATGTACCGCTTCCGTAGCTTCTGCTGATGCGGGGCTGAATGTGCAGCGGCGATATGGTCGCCCATGGTGCATGTCCCGGGAAGATCTGCGGGTCAGCACCGTCATGACGTGAATTTCACGTCTTCACCGTCTATCCCAGGAGTTTGTCTATGGCCACAACAGCCGAATGGCTCGAGGGGGCTCGTCCGCGCACCCTTCCCACTGCGATCGCACCGGTGCTCGCTGGAACCGCGATTGCCATCGCCGACGGCGGTGCGCGCTGGGGGCTGGCGACGCTGTGCCTGGTGGTGGCCCTGGGGCTGGTCATCGGGGTGAACTTCGCCAATGACTATTCCGACGGCATTCGCGGCTCCGACGGTGAGGATCGTGTCGGTCCGCTGCGGCTGGTCGGTTCCGGGGTGGCCGAGCCCTCCCACGTCAAGGCAGCAGCCTTCGGGTGTTTCGGTGTCTCGGCGGTGGCCGGTCTGGTCATCACCATCAGTACCGGACACTGGTGGTTTCTCATCCTGGGCTTGGCGTGCATCCTTGCGGCCTGGTTCTACACCGGAGGATCTCACCCCTACGGATATGCCGGGCTGGGGGAGGTCTTCGTCTTCGTCTTCTTCGGATTGGTGGCCGTCGGCGGCACGGTGTACGTCCAGACCGATCACGTTGGTGCCGCGGGGTGGGTGACGGCCAGCCTCATTGGTTTCCTGGCGTGCGCGGTACTGGTGGCCAACAATCTGCGCGACATCGACGGTGACCGGACTAGTGGCAAGCACACCCTGGCCACCAAACTGGGGCACCAGGGGACCCGCGTCTGCTACCTCGCTTTGGTGTTCCTGGCCGGCGTCGGCGTCATCGTCGTCGCGGCCCTGACGACCTGGTGGGTTCTGTTGGGGCTGGGGATGGTTGTATTTCTGGTGCCAACAGTGCGGGCCATGATTGATCGAGTCACCGGGATGTCCCTTGTCCCTGTACTGCGTAACACAGGGTTGGCGGAGTTGCTGTGCGCTGTGGGATTTCTGGTCGGGGCGATGCTGGATCGGCTGTTGTGACCCACTCTTGACAGGCCGTCTTAGGTTAGGTGAACCTAGGTATCACGCGCCGCAGAGCAGCGGGCGATCAAGAATAGAGGTTTTAGCCATGTCCGTTAACAGGAAAATAACGAATGATTCGTCGTTCTGGTGGAAAGATCATGATGAAGCCTCATCTTATGGATTGGGTCATCGGTGCTGACATCGAAACGGCAAGACCTTGAGGGGGTGGCTCACCCCCTCAAGGCCAATGATCTTCACCTTTCCTATGTTAAGGGTGACGAGGTACTCAACGGTGTCGACCTTGTACTCCACACCGGTGAGCTGATACTCGTTCGCGGAGTGAGTGGTTCTGGAAAGACAACCCTGCTCAATGTGCTCTCTGGGCTTTTGTCCCCATCGCGTGGGACGGTGTGCATCAACGGAGTGGATATCACGAAAGTGTCAGAATCACAGCGAGACGCCATTCGTCTTCATGAAATGGGGATGGTTTTTCAGCATCATGGACTCGTCCCCGATTTTACGGCCCGGGAGAATATTGAGCTTGTTCTGCGGGCGCGTGAGATTAAGAATTCTGCGGCCATTGCCATGGGTGCCCTCGAAGAGGTGGGGGTCGCTGAATTGGCAGATCGTCGCCCCGCAGAGATGTCTGGTGGGCAGGCTCAGCGGGTGGGGATCGCCCGTGCGATTGCTGGCGGTCATCGAATCGTGCTCGCCGATGAACCGACTGGCCAGCTCGACCGGGCCAATACTGACATGATCTTCAAGGTCTTGCGTCACATCGTCACCGACGGTGCTGATCGTGCAGTCCTGCTGTCCTCCCATGATCCGCGAGCCTGCGACTATGTCGACCGGGTTCTCGACATGGAGGACGGGGTTCTCGAGGAGGTATGAGATGTGGGTCGTCCACGTCACCCGGCTCGTCGTGTCGAACTGGCGGACGTGGCTTCGCGTCATTCCGCTGGCTCTGGTCGTTGTAGCTCTGACTGTCTCCAGCGGCATCACCGATGCTCGGCAACTGTCCGATGAACAGAAGAACATCGCGAGCTACGGCTCCACCAGCGGTCTCTTCTCGCTGCAGGAAGACGTGCCTCCAGGTACCCCCGTACCGATACCCCGTAATAACACGTTGCAGGCATCGGCGCCCTTTCCCCAGCTCTACAGCACTATCAACCTTGTACAGTACGATGACGTCGCCTACCAAGAGATGCCCATGGCCGGTTCGGCCACGCAAGGTCGCTATCGGCTGACCTCGGGTCGCTGGCCGGCGAAGGCCGGGGAGGTTCTGGCCACCAGTACTCTTGGCACTGATGATGGATCGCGGTTGTCTGCCAAGGCAGGTGATCTCCACCTCACGGTCACCGGCCATGTCGAAGCCGTCTACGATCGGCCTGCGACCTTGGTTCTTGCGGCTCCAGGCACATGGCAGTCATGGCGGATTTCCCGCGATGACGCTGGACGTGCCGGTATCAGGGGCAATGGGCAAATTGGGTTCACCTCCCAGGAGCCCGGTGACGTATGCAGTCTCCTCGCCGAGACCCTGAAGCTTGCAGGTGACTGCGATACCACACAGACCCGTTCTGCCAGCGAAGCTCACGGGCTGACGCCGAAGGCATTCGTGGATCAGAACCTGGCATGGCTGGTGTGTGGCCTGCTGGGGGCAGTCGTGTCCGGCGCGGCACTGACGGCCCTACTCAGACGCATCGCATCCCCCCTTCTGGCTATCGGGGTACGCCGTCGATCGGTATCGGCCATGAGTAAGACGGTGGCCCTCCTCGTTGCAGAAACCGTCTCGCTGATGTCTGTGGCCCTGGGCCAGGCGGTGGTCGCTGCGGCGCGGTGGTACATGGCCCCCAGGGCTTCTGCTCCGTTGGGGCCTTGGCGATTCCCCACGGTCCCGTTGGTGATGGCATTGGTCATCGGGGTACTTCCTGCGGCCATGGTGAACATGGTTCCCTCCCGTCGTAAGACCGTGAAGCGGCGAGGGATCAACATGAACACGGCTCGGCGGCTGGGGTGGGCGGCTCTGGTACTGGGCTGCGCAGTGTGCCTGTGGGGTCTCCTGGGGGCTGACGCAACCTTCACCGCGGTCGCTGTGGTCGCTGGGATGTGTGCAGTGGCCGGTGGTTTGGGGGCACCCTTCGTGCTCTCTCGTCTGGTCCGGACACATCGCCCCGTAGGCCGGGCTCTTGCTGCTCATCGAGCTCTTTCCAGCCGGGGCGGGTGGCATTGCGTCTTCGCAGGTGTGGCGGCGGGTCTGGTCACCGCAACCGCTACCGGGCTTCTCATCGTTTCAGCGTTGTTCTCCCAGGCCAACGCGCAGACGAGCACCGGTATGCCCCCGGGGATGGCCTTGCTCCATGTCTCGATGGAGGGTGTGCCCGCCCTGGAGTCGGCTCAGGTCAAGCAGTTTTCCGATGCCCTGGAAGGCGCAAAAAACATCACCGTCCACCAGGTCGATGACGCCAACATCAGCGGATCATGGTGGTATTTCTCCAAGGTTGACGATGTTGCGGTCGTCACAAAGCTTGACGACGCCCAACGTGACGTCCTTGTATCAGGCGGGTACTTGACCAATGATCCCTCCAGGGCCGACCCGGCACACACCGTCGGGCTGACGGATGATCTGAGCTGGGTCAAGCGCATCTCCGTGCGTCCGAAAGCAGGAATACCACGAGGCGCTGGATCGGCGATTCTGTTCACAGGGCTGACCCCCGATCAGGATCGACTGACCAACGAGTGGGCGCAGGCGCACGGGTTGGGGGAATTTTATGTCATGGCCCCCCGAATCCTCGGTGATGTCCCGCTGCCAACGATCACCATCGTCGCGACCGTCACCTTCATCGTGTTGTCGGCCATCATGGCGGGCCTGTTGGCGAAGGAGGAGAGAGCCGCCAATAGTGATCTGGTGACCAGCCTCAAACGCATCGGATTGGGCAGGCGTTGGGTGGACCAGGTCATCCTTGTGGAGGTGGCTACCACAATGCTGGCCGCCCTGATATGCGGGGTGATCTCCTCGGTTGTCGCGGTGTGGCTCACAGGCAGGATCCTGTCGGGAGCCTTGGACCTGCTTGGGGCCGCGTGGTGGGTCTTCGGTGCGTTGGCCGCCGGGATGTTCGGTGGATCCTTGCTGGGGGCCGCCATCCATCGCCGTTACCACTTCGACATGAGAGCTACCTGATCCACGACCCCGTGACACCGCTGCGGCCCGGCCCAAAACGCGTCGGGACGATTCGCCGTTCGTGGCGCGGCTGCGTCGGTGCCATCGTCGGCGCGGTCCTCATTACAGTTTGATGCCGAATCGCTCCAGCCTCTTGCGGTCGGCCTTCGAGCTGGATGCCTGTAGGGCCAACAACTCGGCGTAGATACCTCCGGAGGCGGCCAGCTCGGCCGGGGTGCCGATCTCGTCGACGCGACCGGCGTCCAGGGTGACGATCCGGTCCACGCTGGAGATCGTCGAGAGGCGGTGGGCGATGATGAGGCTGGTGCGGTCGGCCATGAGGGATTCCAGACCGGCCTGCACCCACCGCTCGGACTTGGTGTCCAGGGCTGAGGTGGCCTCGTCGAGAACGAGGATCGGGGCGTCCTTGAGCAGGGCCCTGGCAATCGAGATGCGCTGCTTCTGGCCACCGGAGAGCTTGATACCGCGCTCCCCGACGAGGGTGTCGTACTGCTGGGAGAACCGCTTGATGAAGCGGTCGGCGTAGGCGCGGTGAGCAGCGTCGCGGATCTGCGCGTCGGTGGCCTCGGTGCCGTAGGCGATGTTCTCCCGGATCGATCCGGAGAACAGTGCCGGATCCTGGAAGACCACTCCGATACGGCGTCGCAAGGCATCCGGGGTCACCTGAGAGATATCGTTGCCGGCCACCATGATGGCGCCCTCGGTGACCGGGTAGAGGCCGAGCAGCAGGTTCACCAAGGTGGACTTTCCGCCCCCGGATTCGCCCACAAGTGCCACCTTCTCGCCGGGACTGACGTCGAAGGTGACATGGTCGATGACCCGATTGGTGCCGTCGTAGCTGAAGACGGTGTCGTTGAAGGAGATCATCGGGACGCCCGGCTCGGGCTCGCGGATGGTCGTCGTGGCGGTCTGCGGTACGTGGGCCGGACGGGTCTCCATGACGGAGAAGTAGTCCTTGGACCCGGCCACGGCGCGCTGGGCGACGTCGATGATGTAACTCATCATCTGCACCGGCTGGCGAGCCATCGTCATGAGCTGGATGAGCAGGATCATGTCCCCGACGCCGAAGTATCCCTTGGCGGTTCGGACGAAGATGATGGCGTAGATACCGAAGAAGATGACGTTGAGGACCACCCTCCGCACGGTGTCCATGAGGTGCCAGTGGTTGGACTGCTGGCGGGTGGCGTCGACGGTGGCGTCGTAGTGGTTGTTGAATTGTTTCTGCTCGCTGGCCTCGGTGACGTAGGACTTGACGACGCGAATCTGGGAGACGACCTCTTGGAACCGCCCGCCGGCGGTGTCGATGTGGTGGTTGATGACGTCCTGGTGGGTCTGCCAGTTGCGTGACGTCAGGGCCGTCAACCAGACGTAGATCGGGAAGACGATCGCCAACAGCAGGGCCAGCGGCCAGTAGTAGATGGCCGAAATGATGAGGACGGCGAACGTCGTCAGCAGCAGGGTGAAGAAGTTGTTCGAGAAGGCCTTGGCGAAGTCGGTGACATTGGTGATCGATCGGGTGAGTTTGGAGGTGATCGATCCGGTGAGCTCCTCGTCGAACCAGGACTGCGGCAGCTCCAGCAGCTTGCTGAAGTACCGGGTCGACAGGATCTGGCGCATCTTGGCGCTCATGATGTCGCCCAGCCAGCCGTTGACGTTGGTGAGCAGGGAGTTGACGACGTCGAGGACGAGGATGACCACCGCGAGAAGCATGATGTCGCGGATGTGGTGGTCGTTGCCACGCACGCCTGCCACGGCGAGGTCGGTGGCCCGGGCGATGACGAAGGGTACGGCCAGCTGAGTGATTGCGACGATGACAGCCGAGATGACGACCCCGAGGTAGAACTTCCACAGCTGCGAGGTGAATCGAAGGATTCGTGTCAAGGAACGCATGGGTCTCCAGATGAGCGGATAGGGATCGTCAGGGACGTGTCAACAAAACCGTATACCTTTGCCATGCCAGGATCATCTTTGCCTGACCTCATGCCGATGGCGACACCCGTCACGGCGAAACGTCGTGACCAGGCGTCCCAGGATTACTCGGAGGGCCTCTCGGCAAGCCAACGGCGAACAGCGAGGGTAGCCTTCACGTCGTCCTCGTTGTATTCCATGACTCGGGTTCTGGAGGACTCGCGGACCTGCGGATCGGGGTCATGGACGGCGAGGTCCCACCAGGTCTGGGAGTTGAGGCCACCCGGGTCCGGGTCACGCCAGGAGAACCCGGCGCCGGCGTTGGCAACGACCTTCAGACCAATCCCGTTGACCCCGAAGAAGTGTGCCTTGATGGTGGTGAAGAGGTCAACGAAACAGCCGGAGTCCAGCAGCCGACGCACCGCTTGACGAGTCTCCACGTTCTGGCAGACGTGACCGAAATGACGCAGATGGACGATCTCGTAGTCGGAGTAGTGGACCACGATCGTCTCCGGGTGGGCCGAGACGATCTCGTCGAGCCAGGCGATGGCGCGGGCAGCCAGTGCGTTCTCGTCGTCGTCACCCATGTCAGCGAACTCGCTGAAGGCGACGTAATAGGGCACGTCGCCGGTCGTCGAGTCGAGCAGGCGTTCAGGATCACTGACCTCGAAACCCCACAGATAGACCCGACCATCCGGAGAGGTCTCGATGTCGAAATCGAGTTCCAGTCGGGACGAGGCTACCTCGATGGGTCCCTCATCGTTGCGCTCCAGCAGGACTCCCTGACGGATGAGGCGCGCGCGACGGGCGGCCGCCCGGAGCCGTTGTTCGGGTCGGGGACGGTGTTGAACCTCAGGCAGGTAGACCGGCAGCAGCTCGTCCAGGTCGGCGTCGGCCAGGTCGTCGACGGTGGAAACCCCGAGACGACGCAGGGTCGAGATCTCCCGGACGTCCAGGGGAGCCTTGGAGATGTGCAGGGAGAGATCGGCATCGTCGAGACGTGGCTCACAGATGGCCCACCACTGACAGGACTCGCACTCACGCACGACGATCGGGGCGACCATCGGCTCGCCGCCGGCGATGACGTGCTCGGCCACCGACACTCGGAAGGTGTGCTCGTGGTCGTATCGGTCCAGCACGCTGCGGCGACGCCATCCTGAGGCGGCCGAGCGCGAGAAGGTGCGAATGAATTTGTGGTCGAGATCGAGCCAGGAGACGGCCAGGGCGTCGTCGAGGATCCCAACCTCGTCGTGGCCGACCAGCCCCACGAGACGTCGATGGCTGGGGCACTCGTCAGGGGTGGCGACCAGACCCAGGTCCTCGAGGAGCTTCCAGTGATGGGCGGCCTGGATGAGGGCGCGTTCCCGGCCCGCGCGGAAGGTCTGGTCCAGTGACATCCGCGCGTGGCGAGGATCCGGATCATTCAGGGGGGACACCCAGGTGAATTCCGCCAGGGTGTGGTGGCTCTCCAGCACCAGGTGGTCCTTGACGATGACCGGCAAGTATCCAGGCCCGCCGTCGGCACGCTTGCCGGCCAGCACCAAGGTGTCGGGGGAGCCGGTGCGGTGTTCCTGCGGGGACGACGGCAATTCAGGGCAGACGATGACGGGTGCGCCGGCGTCCATAGCCCTGCGAGTGGCGACCCGGCGACCGGCCACGCTCAAGGTGGCCGAGCGCAGATCGGCGGCGTCCGTGACGGCTGCCAGGGTGTCACAGATGACCGTCAGGTGGGCCTCGGCTCCTGCGAAGAGCTCGTCGTCACGCGGATCGCCGACCGGTTCTGACAGGGTGGGGTCATAGGCGTTCTGGGTCTTGACCGGGCAGCTGCGAGCTGCCCAGGCGTCGAGGAGGATCGGGGAGGAGGGACCTTTCACCTCAGGCCATCTCCTTCTCGTCACTGCCCTTCCAACCACGATGCAAGGCGACGACGCCGCCACAGACATTGCGCCACGCAATGGCCTGCCAGCCGGCCTCGGCCATCATGTCTGCCAGATGAGGCTGGTCGGGCCAGGCGAGGATCGACTCGGCCAGGTAGTCATAGGCATCCCGGTTCGAGGAGGCCAGCTTGGCCATGGCCGGGATCGCCGCCAGCAGGTACTTGGTGTAGACGTGGCGGAACGGTGCCCAGGTGGGGTAGGAGAACTCGCAGATGACGACCCGGCCGCCAGGCTTGGTGACGCGCAGCATCTCGCGCAGTGCCTTTTGTGGGTCCTCGACGTTGCGCAGACCGTAGGAGATCGTCACGGCGTCGAAGGAGTTGTCGGCGTAGGGCAGGCAGGTGGCGTCCCCGGCGACGAAGTGCAGATGGGGCTGGCGCTGCTTGCCGACGACGAGCATTCCGGTGGAGATGTCGGTGGGGTAGACCTGTGCTCCGCGGGCGGCGAACGTGGCTGAGGAGGTGCCGGTTCCGGCGGCCAGGTCGAGGATGACCTGGCCCGGCTCAGGTTCCACCGCATCGACGACGAGGTCGCGCCAGATGTCGACCGCCCCCATCGTCATGATCTGGTTCATGAGGTCATAGCGCTTTGCCACCCCGTCAAACATTGAAGCGACATCGGCGTGGTGCTTGTCAAGGGTGGCTCGGGTCGTCAACACGCGCCCAGTCTTCCACACGGTTTGGGGTCGGCCTCGACGGTGCGGGAGAATGGCCAGCATGGCATCTCGCTCCACCGTCCTCGTGGCCAAGGACATTTCGAAGTCTTATGGCGACCGAACCATCGTTGATCACCTGTCCCTCACCGTCCGTGAGGGTGAGGCCGTCGCACTCACCGGCCGCAACGGCGCTGGCAAGTCGACGGTGTTGAGAATGCTGGTGGGGGCGGATCGTCCCAGCTCGGGAACGATCGAGGTGCTCGGCAAAAAGGTGTCCGAGACGAACCCCGAGTTTCGTCGCAACGTTGCCACGGTCATCGATGACCTGGACTTCTTCCCTGATCTGTCGGTGGTCGAGCACCTTGATCTGCTCGCCCGCGCTCACGGGCTCGTTGACGCCGACGCCCTCGTCGACGAGGTGCTCGAGGAGGTGCAGCTCGTTCCGCAGTCCGGCCAGCTGCCCGGCACCCTGTCGTCCGGCCAGCGACGTCGTCTCGGCCTGGCTACGGCCCTGGTGCGTCCGCGCAAGCTCCTCGTTCTCGACGAGCCGGAGGCCCGGCTGGACGTCGAGGGGGTTGCCTGGCTCGGCAAGAGGCTGCGCGAGGAGATGAACCACGGTCTGGCGATCATCATGGCCAGCCACGAGCCAGCTCTCGTCCAGACCCTCGGCGCTCGCATCGTCGAGCTGGGAGGCCCGCGCGGATGAGTCGGCGCAACAGCAAGCATTCCAAGCCCCGTCCCAGGAATCCGCGGCCGGAGCAGGCCGTGATGGCGGAGGCGGTGGCCGCCCCCGATCCGGAGTTGGTCATCACCCATCGTCCCGACGAGTTCTTCGCAGGCCAGGCCGATGAACGTCAGCTCTCCCTCCTCATGGGCGACTGGCGCAAGGGCCGGACGACACGCAACATCTGGCAGGCCATCGGCGATGCCTATGTGCTCGTCTTCTCCCTGGTCGTCGTGCTCGCGATGATCATCAGCCTCATCGTGCAGGCCCAGGGCCAGGCATCCGGCTGCACCTCGACGGGGTGTCAGACCGCTCGTGGCCTGCTGCCGTGGGCTGCACTGTCCGGTGTCCTGGCCTTCGCTCTGGCTGCTGCCCGAGTGTTCGGCCCGGTGCTCGCCTCGGCAGCCGAGGGCTTCTGGCTCATGGACGCGCCGATCAGCCGGGCGCGGTTCCTGGCCAAGCGCCTGCGTGCGGCGGTGCTCGTTTCGGTCATCGGCGGTGCCGTCCTGGGGGCCCTGGTGGCAGCCCTCACCGGTGGGTCCGGAAAGGCCGTCATCGCCTGGACCCTCGCGACGGCGCTCGGAGCGGCTGGTGTCGTCTCCTTCTCGGCCGCCGAGCAAGGAGCCGAGCGCACCTGGCCGGTCAAGGTCGTCGAGGCCCTAGCTGGTTTGGCTGGTCTGGCCGTCCTGTTGGGAGTCATCTCGACGGCGTCGGGCTGGTACGCAGTACCGATGTCCAGTGACGCCAACCTCGTATCTGCCTGGGCGGTGGCCGGGGGCGGAGCGGTGCTCCTGGTCGTCTCCTACGTCATCGCCCGGATGCGTCTCAATCGGATCCGACGGGCTCGTCTCATGGCCGGCGGCTCTCTGGCATCGGGCATGCAGGGTGCTGCCTTCGCCCTTGACTTCGCCCTCATTCGCGACATCCTTCAGGAGCGCGAGGCCATCGAGCGTGGTCAGGTCCGACCCACCCGTGGACGTGGTGAGGGACTCAGCTCCCTGGTGTGGCGCGATGTGCAACGTCTCATGCGTTTCCCCAAGCCGTTGTTCACCCTCGTCGTGACGGCCGTGGTGCCCTACGCGGTGTCGGCCCTCGGTTTCGGGGCGTTGACGGTCCCGGTCTCGGCTCTGGTGCTCGTCGCGGCCCTGGTTCCCTTCTTCACCAGCCTGCGCGTGCTGACACGAAGCAAGGGTCTGGTGCGCTGCCTGCCCTTCACGACGAGTCAGGTCATCTCAGCTGCGTCAGTGGTGCCTGCGGTCGCTGCTGTCATCTGGGCGATCGCGGTCATCCCGGCCTTCCACGGTGTCGGTTCGACGACGTCGCGGCCATGGGATCAGGCCATCATGGACGGCTTGGTGACGGCTGCTGCCGGTCTGGCGGGTGCCATCCGCTGGGTGAGTGCGAAGCCGGCTGACTACTCCTCGCCGATGGTTGCCACCCAGGCCGGTGCCATGCCACCGGGGCTGATGTTCAACCTCATCCGTGGTTTCGACATGGTTGCCCTCATCACCATTCCGGTGGTGCTCGGATGGTCGCCGTGGGTGTCGGTGTTCATTGCCGTCGTCGTGTTCGGATTCCTCCGCATGGGAGGTATGAACCAGCAGGATCTGGCAGAGATGCGTGAGGAATCGCAGCGTCAGCTGGCCGAGGCTCGCGAGGAGGCCCGTGGTGACAAGGTCGAGAAGAAGGTCATCGAGCGCAAGCGTCGTTGAGAACCATGGAGACGCCCTCCCACCCTCAGGATTCCGTGGGGCTGTCCGCCCCGATGGGGAAGATGTCTCGCAGGATGTTGAGGCGGTGCTCGGCCTCGGATGACAGGATCTCGGTGTCGTCGTCATGCCCGATGGGGTGCCCGGAGAAGATGTGGACCAAGGACGGGTCAGTGCCGTCGATCTGACCGCCCCGACAATCGGTCACCCATTGGCCATTGCCCAAGGAGTCGACCCATCCGGTCGGTCCGGAGACACGGCCACGATCGACGTGCTCGACCTCGGCGAGGACGCACTTCGCGCGGTGCGGCGGCAGGCCAGTGACGAATGCCGGTGGGCACAGGGCATCGACGAGGGCCAGGCAGGATCCCTGACCGGGGGAGTGGACGCCGGTGACGTCGGTGACGAGGTAGTTGGACGCCTCGGTGAACACCGCTCCCGGACAGTCGGGGATGTGGAGGGTGTCACAGAACTGTTCCAGGCGCTCGCAGGTGCGCGTGACGATCTCGGCGTGGTGAGCGGCCAGCGGTCCCTCGTTCTGCAGGGCGGAGAGAAGGGCCTCGTGATTCTTGTCGGTGGCAGGGGAGTGGGTCAGCACCCGGGAACTCACCAGGGACTTGCTGAAGCCGACGGTGAGCTTCGAGGTGGAGCCGACTGATCCCTCGACGAGGTAGGTGTACGAGTTGGGGAACTGACGGCGGAGGGTCTCGACGATCCATCGAGGATCAATGGGTGAGGCCGCGTGGGCCTCGACGTCACGCATGAGAACGATTTGCTCGAGGTCGTCAGGGCTCATGATGTCCTGGACCTGCCGGGCGATGCGACGCCAGCTCTCCGCGGTGACGACGCCGTCTGGCATCGTCATGGTGCCGGGGGAGTGCGGTACGGTTTGCTGACGAGGTGGATCATCGTCAACCGATCCCCAGGACAGTTGGGTCAACCAGGAGTAGCCAGGCCAACGGCCGATGATTGTTTTGGGCAGGATCATGACCGAGCGTGATGACGAGCGGTCGGGATCGAAGGCGAAGGATCCGAAGGCGACGGGGCCGGTCGCCTCGGCTCCTGGCATCTCAGTCTCGTGCTCGAGATCGTCACAGAGAGCCTCCCACCAGACGTCGGCGGCAGTGGGGGAGTCGGTCTCGAACCGGGTGATCTCTCCCAGGCCGACCATGCCGTAATTGCGGTGCAGGAAACACACCGAGTCGTTGGGCGTCATGTAGTTCTCGAGTGGGCCGGGGTCCGGAATCGAGACGGTGCGGGCGCGTAGACGCGTGGAACCTGGATTGAGGATCACCTTCGCAGGATAACCGAGCGCGTGCTGTGTGGTAGGCGCTGTCCACGGCGGGTCGGGGGTGTTAACTGTTTGCGGCATGGAGAAGGGTGTGGGATTCGGGCCCCGGCCGGAGTTTCCCACGAGTCACACCGTCTAGACTCGCCGGTGCACATCGCCGGGATCCCGGCACGATATCCATGGTTTTCATAGGAGGGGCCCACGTGACGAGCCAGATCGAGTCCGACGTCGTCGTCGTCGGTGCTGGGCCTGGTGGCTCGGCCACAGCTGCGCACCTTGCCCGTAGGGGACTGCACGTCACCCTGTTGGAGAAGGCGACTTTCCCACGCGACAAGGTTTGCGGTGACGGCCTCACCCCTCGTGCCGTCAAGCAGCTCATCCGGCTGGGCATCGACGTCTCAGAGGAGGCCGGCTGGAAGCACACCGAGGGGTTGCGGATCCACGGTGGGCGCATCGCCCCCTTCGTCCTTCCCTGGCCCGAGCTCGCCGATTACCCGAACTTCGGCATGGTCTGTCGTCGTACCGTCCTCGACGAGAGACTGGCCCGCCACGCCGAATCCCAGGGGGTCACCCTGGTCGAAGGAGCCAACGTCACCGAGCCGGTCCTCGACCCCAACGAGCGTATCCGCGGCGTCCGTACCGCCGACGACAGGGTGTACTCGGCGCCCGTCGTCGTCGCCGCTGACGGCAATTCCTCCCGGCTCGGACTGGCCATGGGACTTCACAAGCGTGATGACCGTCCGATGGGTGTGGCGGTACGCGCCTACTATCGCTCCCCGCTGTCCGAGGCGCGCAATCTGGAGAGCTGGCTGGAGCTGTGGGACGGAGCTCCGCACAAGTCAGACCTCCTGCCTGGATATGGCTGGGCATTCCCCGAGGGGGACGGAACAGTCAACATCGGTCTGGGAATGCTCAATTCTTCTGACGCCTTCGGCCACACCGATTACCGCTCCCTCATGAAGCGCTGGCTGTCCCACATGCCCGCCGAGTGGACCCTCGACGAGGAGCACCGTGAGGGGCCGATCCGCGGTGCCGCGTTGCCAATGGCCTTCAACCGGCAGCCGCATTATCTCAATGGTCTGTTGCTGGTGGGCGACGCCGGAGGCATGGTCAACCCCTTCAACGGGGAGGGCATCGACTACGCCATGGAGGCTGGTGAAATGGCGGCTGACGCCATTGCTGAGGCCCACTACCGCGGCCACGGAACGGTGGCTGCCGAGAAGGCTCTACGGGGGTACCCTCCCGCCTTGCGGGAGCGCTTCGGTGGTTACTACCGACTCGGGACGATCTTCGTCCGACTCATTGGTGATCCACGGGTGATGAAGATCTGCACGGCCTACGGCCTTCCGCGTCGTCGACTCATGCAGTTCGTCAACAAATTGTTGGCAAATCTCACGGATTCCAAGGGCGGAGACCTTGACGACCGTATTATCAACGCTCTGACGAGGATTGCCCCGTCAGTATGAGCTCAATGGTCGCTGATGCCGTCCGATGGCGCATTATCTGAACTTAGGTTACCCAAAGTACCCGAGCGTTCAACGCGCGTCGTAAGGTCTAGACCAACGGTGCTGACCAAAGGTGGTGAGATGAACGGATACGCCCCCCTAGTGGGAATGATCGTCCTGGGCGCGGTCTTCGTGCTCGCGACGATTACAGTCAACGTCCTTCTCGCGGTGAAACGACCCAACCGCGCCAAGCATGAAATCTACGAGTGTGGCATCGAGCCGACGCCACAACCAGCCGGTGGCGGAAAGTTCCCTGTCAAGTTCTTCGTCGTTGCAATGCTCTACATCGTCTTCGACATCGACATCATGTTCCTCTACCCGTGGGCCGTCGATTTCAACCATCTCGGCGTCTTTGCCCTGGTCGAGATGGCGCTGTTCGTCGCGATGGTGTTCATCCCTTACCTCTACATTCGCCGCCGTGGCGGCCTGGACTGGACCTGATCTCCCGTCGCGGCTCGCGGGCCGCGCCCAATCAACGTTCGAGCGACCCGCTGCCGCGTCAGTCAACGTCTGAAAGGAAGGACGCACGAGATGGCTGAGTACGACGCCGATGTCCCAGCTGGAATCGTGATGACCTCGATGGAGGCCATCGTCGGATGGCTGCGCAAGACCTCCTTCTGGCCCCTGACGATGGGCCTGGCCTGCTGCGCCATCGAGATGATCTCCTATGGCGGCCCGCGTGCCGACGCCGCCCGCTGGGGCCACGAGGTGTTTCGTGCCTCTCCCCGTCAGGCTGATCTCATGATCGTCTCGGGTCGCGTGAGCCAGAAGATGGCTCCGGTGGTTCGTCAGCTCTACGACCAGATGCCCGAGCCCAAGTGGGTCATCTCGATGGGTGCCTGCGCCTCCTCTGGTGGCATCTTCAACAACTACGCCGTCGTTCAGGGCTGTGACCACATCGTCCCGGTTGACGTCTACCTGCCAGGCTGCCCGCCCAGCCCGGACATGCTCATTGATGCCGTGTTCAAGATCCGTGAGCAGATCCAGCACTGGCCGCTGATGGGTCACATGTCCGAGGTCGAGGCGACCAAGGAGAAGCGGGCCCTCGAGGCCCCGACCACCCTCGAGCAGAAGGGGCTCATGCGATGAGTGATAAGCCGACTCCGCGCGGTGCCGCTGGCGGCTCGGACTCCGGGGACCGTATTCCCGACGGCCGCAACTTCCTCGATGCCAGCAATCCTGACCAGGCCCATACCCCGGCCAAGGGCACTCAGTGGACCCAGGAGGATCGTCGCATCGACACCCGTAAGGGCATGTGGGGGGCAACCTCCGGGCCGGGTGATACCTCCGGTTATGGCGGTATCGTCCGCACCGTCGAGATGCCCGGCAGTTCCGAGCGTCCCTATGGTGGCTGGTTCGACGAGGTCGCTGATCGGATGGAGGAGCTGGTTCCGGACTTCTCGGACGGCCTGACCCTCGTCGATCGCGGCGAGATTACCTTCTTCGTCCGTCCTGAGAAGCTGCTGGAGCTCGTCAAGGTGCTGCGTGACGACGCGGCCCTGCGCTTCGAGAGCTGTTCCTGTCTGACCTGTGTGCACTATCCGCACATGGAGGGTCGTGAGATGCACGTCGTCTACGGCCTGCTGTCGATGACCCACAACCGTCGCATCCGTCTCGAGGTCGCACTGGCTGATCCCGGCCAGAAGGACGTGGCACGAACCGGTCACAGCGACGTCGACTCCCTGCCCCACGTTCCCAGCATCGTCTCGATCTACCCGCACGTGGACTTCCAGGAACGCGAGGCCTGGGACATGTTCGGAGTCATCTTCGACGGCCACCCGGCCCTCACCCGCATCCTCATGCCCGACGACTGGGTCGGCCACCCGCAGCGCAAGGACTACCCGCTCGGCGGCATCCCGATCGAGTACAAGGGTGCTGTCGTGCCACCGCCGGACCAGCGCAGGAGCTACAACTGATGAGCGAGAACCACGAGTACTTGTCCCAGGGCGGCGACTGGGTCCAGATCGTCGACGAGGCTGCCGAGAGGGGCGACGAGACCGTCGTCGTGAACTTCGGACCGTCCCACCCGTCCACCCACGGCGTTATGAGGCTCATCATCGAGCTCGATGGTGAGTCGGTGACCGACCTTCGCGTCGGTATCGGATTCCTCCACACCGGTATCGAGAAGAACATGGAGTTCCGCACCTGGACCCAGGGTGTGGCCTTCATGACGCGATGCAACTACGTCGCGAACTTCTTCAATGAGCTGGCGTACTGCCTGGCCGTCGAGAAGCTGCTGGGTGTCACCGACGACATCCCGGAGCGGGCCAAGGTCCTCCGCGTCATGATCACCGAGCTCAACCGTATCTCCTCCCACCTCATCGCGGTGGGCACCGGCGGCCTGGAGCTCGGCGCCTCCTCGGTGGCCGAGGTCGGCCTGAGGGAGCGCGAGATCATCCTGGAGTTCAACCAGGCCGTCACCGGTCTGCGCATGAACAACGCCTGGATTCGTCCTGGTGGCGTCGCCAGTGACCTGCCGGAGACCGGGCTGGACCAGCTGCGTGACCTCATCAAGCGCATGGAAAAGTACCTTCCGGAGATCGGCCTGTTCTGCAACGAGAACCCAATCTTCAAGGCTCGTACCACGGGCATCGGTTATGCCGACCTGTCCACCTGCATGGCCCTCGGCGTGACGGGGCCGGCCCTGCGAGCCACCGGCCTGCCGTGGGATCTGCGCAAGACCCAGCCCTACTGTGACTACGACACTTACGACTTTGACGTCGCTACGTGGGACACCTGCGACTGCTACGGCCGCTTCCGTATTCGTCTCGAGGAGATGGACCAGTCGGTGCGCATCCTCAAGCAGTGCCTCAAGCGTCTTGAGGATACCCAGGGCGACCGTCACATGGTGGAGGACCCGCACATCGCGTGGCCGGCAGAGCTGGCCCTGGGCCCCGACGGTCAGGGCAACTCCAACGAGCACATTCGCCACATCATGGGCGAGTCGATGGAGGCCCTCATCCACCACTTCAAGATCGTCACCGAGGGATTTCGGGTGCCTGCCGGTCAGGTTTACCAGGCCATCGAGGGTGCCGGCGGTGAGCTCGGCTGCCACCTCGTCTCGGACGGCGGGGTGCGGCCGTACCGCTCCCACCTGCGCGACCCCGGATTCATCAACGTGCAGTCCCTGCCCGCCATGTGTGAGGGCGGAATGCTTTCCGACGTGGTGCCGTCCCTGGCATCCCTGGACCCCGTCATGGGAGGAGTCGACCGATGAGCGATCGCGAACCCGTCAACCTGGGATACCCCTACGTCGAGTCCTTCCACTCCGACTTCTCGGGGACCGGCGGAGTCGACCAGTCCGACCGTTCCACCAACATCGATGAGCACACCATCGAGGACATGCGCCAGATTGCCTCGCGGTACCCCGATCCCCGTTCGGCCCTGTTGCCGATCCTGCACCTGGTGCAGTCGGTGGATGGACGTGTCTCCCCGATCGGCATCGAGACCGCAGCTGAGGTACTGGGCATCACCACCGCCCAGGTCTCCGGGGTGGCGACTTTCTACACCATGTACAAGAAGCATCCGGCCGGACAGCACCACATCGGTGTCTGTACCACAGCGCTGTGCGCCGTCATGGGCGGCGAGGAGGTGCTCGCCCGGGTCGAGAAGAAGCTCGGCATCAAGGAGGGGGAGACGACCCCTGACGGCAAGTTCTCCCTCGAGCGTGTGGAGTGCAATGCTGCCTGCGACTTCGCCCCGATCATGATGGTCAACTGGGAGTACATGGACAACATGACTCCGATCCGCGCAGAGGAGATCCTCGACGCCCTGGCCCGCGACGAGGAGGTCCACTCGACTCGCGGCGCGAAGATCACCAGCTGGCGTGAGGCCGAGCGAGTGCTCGCCGGCTTCCCCGACGGTCGGGCTGACGAGGGTCCCAGCGCTGGCGAGGCATCCCTGCAGGGTGTGCAACTGGCCAGGCGGAATGGCTGGAAGGCTCCGGACCCGAACAACCTGCCCGCTCCTGCCGAGCCCATGGAGGAGGAGAAGAAGTGACCGATCCACTGACCCCGGTCCTGTCGGCCAACTGGGGCGACGAGCGCAGCTGGAAGCTGCTCAACTATGAGCGTCAGGGCGGCTACACCGGACTTCGCAAGGCGTTGACGATGCAGCCCGACGAGGTCGTCTCACTGGTCAAGGACGCCAACCTGCGTGGCCGTGGTGGCGCCGGATTCCCCACCGGCATGAAGTGGTCCTTCGTGCCCAAGGACAATCCGAACCCGACCTACCTGGTCGTCAACGGTGATGAGTCCGAGCCGGGCACCTGCAAGGACATGCCGCTCATGATGGCCTCCCCGCACACTCTCGTCGAGGGAGTCATCATCGCCGCCTACGCCATCAAGGCGAAGGTGGCCTTCATCTACATCCGTGGCGAGGTGCTGCACGTCATCCGTCGTGTTCAGCAGGCGGTGCGTGAGGCCTACTCGGCCGGGTACATCGGGAAGAACATCCTCGGCTCTGGATACGACTTGGACGTCGTCGTCCACGCGGGCGCCGGCGCCTACATCTGTGGCGAGGAGACCGCCCTGCTGGACTCCTTGGAGGGACGCCGTGGTCAACCTCGTCTGCGTCCGCCATTCCCCGCTGTCGCCGGTCTGTACGCCAGCCCGACGGTCATCAACAACGTCGAGTCGATCTCGACGGTGCCGTCGGTCCTGCGCAACGGCAAGGAATGGTTCAAGTCGATGGGCACCGAGAAGTCCGACGGTTTCACCATTTACTCCCTGTCGGGACACCTGGCCCATCCCGGCCAGTACGAGGCTCCCATGGGGATCACCCTGCGTCAGCTGCTCGAGATCTCCGGTGGCATGCGCGAGGGCCACGAGCTGAAGTTCTTCACCCCAGGTGGTTCCTCGACCCCGCTCCTCACCCCCGACGATCTCGACACCCCGCTCGACTACGAGGGAATGATGGGGGCAAAGTCGATGCTGGGCACCAAGGCCCTGCAGTGTTTCGACGAGACGACCTCGGTGGTTCGTGTCACGCTGCGATGGCTGGAGTTCTACAAGCACGAGTCCTGCGGCAAGTGCACCCCGTGCCGTGAGGGAACCTGGTGGGTCGTCCAGATGCTGCGTCGCATCGAGGCCGGGGAGGGTCAGGAGGGTGACGTCGACAAGCTGATGGACATCGCCGACAACATCGGCGGTCGTTCCTTCTGCGCTCTGGCCGACGGTGCCGTGGGCTGTCTGCGAGGAGCCATCGGCCACTTCCGCGAAGAGTTCGAGGCCGGTTGCCGCGGCATCCCCGCCTGGCAGTACCTGCCCTACGAGCGCAGCTCGATCTTCACCGACGCCGATCGCCGAGTCCTGGAGGGGGCCGGAGCATGAGCGAGAACAAGCCCGTCGAACTCGTCACCTGCACCATCGACGGTCAGCAGGTGAGCGTCCCCAAAGGAACTCTCATTATCCGCGCAGCCGAGTCCATCGGCACCGCCATCCCCAGGTTCTGCGACCATCCGCTGCTCGACCCTGCGGGTGCCTGCCGCGAGTGCCTCGTCGAGATTCCCGACGCCGGAAATGGTCGTGGTTTCCCCAAGCCGCAGCCGTCGTGCACCATGCCGGTGGCCGAGGGAATGATCGTCAAGACCCAGGTCAGCTCCGAGATGGCCCGCAAGGCCCAGGAGGGGATGCTGGAGTTCCTTCTCATCAATCACCCGCTGGACTGCCCCATCTGTGACAAGGGCGGCGAGTGCCCGCTGCAGAACCAGGCCATGGCCAACGGACGTGGTGAGTCCCGTTATGGCGGAATCAAGCGCACCTACCCCAAGCCGATCAACATCTCGGCCCAGGTGCTGCTGGACCGCGAGCGGTGCGTGCTGTGCCAGCGCTGCACCCGGTTCGCCGACCAGATCGCAGGAGATCCCTTCATCAACCTGCAGGAGCGCGGGGCTGTTTCCCAGATCGGGGCCTACGAGGGCGACGACTTCAACTCCTACTTCTCGGGCAACGTCATCCAGATCTGCCCGGTGGGAGCCCTCACCAGCGCCGAGTACCGCTTCCGTTCCCGCCCCTTCGACCTCGTCTCGACGGTGACGACCTGTGAGCACTGCGCCGCCGGTTGTCAGCTGCGCACCGACCACCGTCACTACGAGGTCAAGCGTCGCAATGCCGGCAACCTGCCCGAGGTCAACGAGGAGTGGAACTGTGACAAGGGCCGCTTCGCTTTCCGCTATGGCCGTGGCGACGACCGGGTGATGACCCCGCTGGTTCGACACAACGGAATCCTCGAGAAGGTGTCCTGGGCCGAGGCCCTGCAGACGGCAGCTGCCGGACTCGAGAAGGCCGGCACCAGCGTCGGCGTCCTCACCGGTGGACGTCTCCCGGTGGAGACCTGCCTGTCTTGGTCGCGGTTCGCGCGTGTCGTGCTCGGTACCAACAACGTCGACTTCCGTTCTCGTCCGCACTCCGCCGAGGAGGCCTCCTTCCTGGCCGCCACGGTCGCCGGACGCAACCTCGCGGAGTCGGTGACCTACGCCGACCTCGAGAAGGCGTCGCGGGTCGTCCTGGTGAATCTTGAGCCTGAGGACGAGTGCCCGATGCTCTTCTTGCGACTGCGCAAGGCGTGGCGCCGTAAGAAGGTCGCCATCACCGCAGTCGGAACCCACTTGTCCAATGGCTCGGCGAAGATGGGGGCCGAGTTGGCCCGTTGCTTGCCCGGTCAGGAGCCCCAGGCCGTGGAGCAGCTGGTCTCCGACGGCACGATCGGTGAGGGAACCATCGTGCTGGTGGGGGAGAGGGCCGCCACCCGGCCCGGAACGCTCTCTGCCATCGCCTCCCTCGACTCGAGAGTCCGGGTCGCCTGGGTGCCTCGTCGTGCCGGTGAGATCGGCGCGATCGAGGCCGGTCTGCTGCCGCAACTGCTTCCGGGCGGACGTCTCGTTGACGACGCTGAGGCTCGCGTGGACATCGCTGCCGCGTGGGGAGTCGACAACCTGCCGACCAAGCCCGGCCTCGACACCGCCAGCATGCTGGCCGCTGCCCGCGCCGGCAAGCTCTCGGCCCTCGTCGTCTCAGGGGTGGAGCTGGCGGACATGCCCGATCCGGCAGGAGCCCGCGAGGCCGTCGAGAACTGTGGTTTCGTGGTCTCCCTGGAGCAGCGGTTCTCCGAGGTGGCCGAGAGGGCCGACGTGGTCCTGCCGGTCTGCCTGCTGGAGGAAACCTCGGGAACCTTCCTCGACTGGGAGCATCGCCCCGGTCGGGTGCGCGTGGTCAACAAGCAGGCTGCCACCCCGATGAACGAGATCCGCGTCCTCGACGCCCTGAGCTCGCAGCTGGGATCGGTCTCCGGACTCGCCACCGTCGCCCAGGCCCACAAGGCCTGGCGAGATCTCGGTCAGTGGCAGGGCGGGCACCCGAAGATGGAGTCGACCTCCCCGGTCGTGCCGCAGGCCCCCATGGCCGAGTCGGGATCCGTCGGTCGCGTGCTGGAGACATGGCGTCAGCTGCTGGATGGATCGGCGAGCCTCACGGGTGCCGATGCCTTGGTGGCGACCGCACCGGCTCCCGTCGCCGTCGTCAGCCCGCTGACGGCAGATCAGCTTGGTGTGGCCGATGGACAGCTCATTGACGTCTCTGGTCCCATCAGCCTGCGGCTTCCGGTCAAGATCGACGCGACGATGTCGGCCGAGGCGGTGTGGATCCCGTCGCTGCGTGGCGGCTCGACCTCCCCGCAGAGCCGCACCACCGTCCCCGACGCTCCTGGAACCTTCGTCTCGCTGAGTGCCGTTGAATCCGAAACTTCCCGAGAGGCAGGTGTGGCATGAGTCCCCTCGAGGCCACCATCGACCCGGTGTGGCTCATCATCGTCAAGGTCGTCATCCTCTTCGTGATCCTGCTGGCCTGGACCATCTTCAACGTGTGGTTCGAGCGCCGGGTGCTGGCCAAGATGCAGAACCGCATCGGCCCGATCATGAACTCGGCGTGGGCTGGTGGTGTGTTCCAGGCCGTTGGTGACGGTTTGAAGCTCATCTTCAAGGAGATGCTCACCCCGAAGGGTGCCGACAAGATCATCTTCAATCTGGCGCCGGTGATCGCAGGCATTGCCTGCTTTGCGTCCTGGTCCGTCATCCCGCTCGGTGGTGAGGTGTCGATGTTTGGTCACACCACCAGGCTGCAGATCACCGACGTGCCGGTCGCCGTGCTCTTCATCCTCGCGGTGGCGTCCATCGGCATCTACGGTGTGGTGCTGGCCGGGTGGTCGTCGGCAGGTACCTATTCCTTGCTCGGTTCGTTGCGCTCCAGTGCCCAGATGATCTCCTACGAGGTCGCCATGGGCCTGTCCCTGGTGACGGTGTTCATCTTCTCGGGGTCCATGTCGACCTCCGGGATCGTCGAGTCCCAGGCCAGCCACCTGGTCATCGGCGGATTCGACACCCACATCGCCGGGCACTACTGGCTCCTGCTCATCCCGAGCTTCATCATCTACGTCATCACGATGTTCGGTGAGTCCAATCGTCTGCCCTTCGACCTGCCAGAATGCGAGTCGGAACTCGTCAGTGGTTACATCACCGAGTACTCCGGATTCCCCTACGGCATGTACTTCCTGGCGGAGTACATCAACATGGCTACCCTGTCGGCCGTCTGCACCACCCTCTTCCTGGGGGGCTATCGCGCTCCGTGGCCGCTCAACTACCTCGGTGCCATCGACTCCGGATGGTGGGGCCTGCTGTGGTTCTTCCTCAAGACCCAGCTCGTCATCTTCTTCTTCGTGTGGGTGCGGGCCGCCATCCCGAGGTTCCGGTACGACCACTTCATGGATCTGGGCTGGAAGGTCCTCATCCCGGTGTCCCTGGGATGGGTTCTGCTGGTCGCCGCGTGGCGCACCGTTCTCAACCAGGGCTGGGGCCGCAACCCGATCTTCATGGTCATCGTCGGCCTCATCGTCGTCGCCCTGCTCATCTGGGCGTTCATGGGAGGCAAGGACGAGTCCGGACCCGAGGTGGCCACTGACGAACCCTTCGACGCCTTCGCGGGCGGATATCCGGTGCCGCCATTGCCACACCAGGTCCAGGCCCCGTTGGCCGGGGCCACAACGGCCACCACGGTGGCGCGACGAGACCACGACGAGAACGGAGGTCTGTGATGGGAGCCTGGTCCGGATTTGGGATCACCTTCGAGACGATGTTCCGCAAGCCCTTCACCCAGGGATACCCGGAGAAGGGCAAGGAGAAGCCGATGCCGCCGCGCATGCACGGTCGTCATCAGCTCAACCGCTGGCCCGACGGGCTCGAGAAGTGCGTGGGTTGCGAGCTGTGCGCGTGGGCCTGCCCGGCTGACGCCATCTACGTCGAGGGGGCCGACAACACCGACGAGGAGCGTTACTCCCCCGGGGAGCGCTACGGCCGCGTCTATGAGATCAACTACCTGCGATGCATCCTGTGCGGGATGTGTATCGAGGCCTGCCCGACTCGTGCGCTGACGATGACCAACGACTTCAAGTTGGCCGACACCACCCGCGCCAAGCACATCTGGACCAAGGACGAGCTGCTGGCACCCCTCAAGGAGGGTATGGAGCAGCCGCCGCATCCGCGCCGACTCGGTGACGACGAGGACGACTACTTCAACGGTTTGCCTCCCTCCGGTCAGGACGACGTGCGGACCGGCCCGCCCACCGGCGCCCATCAGGCCCAGCGCAACGACGAGGGGGCAGCCCGATGACTGTTTCCCTGCTCGCCGCTCCCTCGAGTGGACTCGTCCCGATGGTGACGGCTTCCCAGTGGGCATTCTGGTTGTTGGCCCCGATCATGGTGCTCGCAGCCCTGGTCATGGTCTTCGCCAAGAAGCCCGTTCACTCGGCCCTGTCCTTGGCCGTCGTCATGATCTGTCTGGCCGTTCAGTACGCCAGTCAGGAGGCGCCATTCCTCTTCGTGGTGCAGATCATCGTCTACACCGGTGCCATCCTGATGCTCTTTCTCTTCGTCGTCATGCTCGTCGGCGTCGACTCCACCGATTCCCTCAAGGAGACCCTCAAGGGACACAAGGTGGCGGCCATCATCGCCGCGCTGGCCTTCCTGGTGCTGCTCATCCTGGCCGTCGGCAACGCTGTGACGACCGGCGTGATCGGCACCGATCAGTCGATCGGTCTGCGAGAGGCCAATGCCGCCGGCGGTGACAACGTCAAGTCCATCGCAGAGCTGGTGTTCACCAAGTATGTGATCGTCTTCGAGGCCACCTCGGCCCTGCTCATCACCGCTGCCGTCGGCACCATGGTGCTGGCCCACGGCGAGGCCGACAAGAAGAAGTCCCAGCGTGAGCGGGTCACCGACCGTATGGCGGCCTACGCCGAGCACGGTGCTCACCCCGGCGTTCGTCCGAACTCCGGTGTGTACGCCCGCACCAACCAGATCGGTGCTCCGGCCCTGCTGCCTGACGGCACGGTCGCCCAGGATTCGATCTCGGGAACGTTGGCCACCCGCGGCGCCATCATCGACGCCGGCGAGTTGAAGGCTCCGACCCATCGGGCCTTCGCCTCGATCAGTGCCGCCCGCCACGAGGCGCAAGGAGAACTCGAATGAACCCGAATGACTACCTGGTGCTCTCGGCGATTCTCTTCGCCATCGGCATCCTGGGCTTCCTGACGAGGCGTAATGCCCTGGTGGCCTTCATGTCGGTGGAGCTGATGCTCAACGCCGCGAACCTCGCACTGGTGACCTTCTCCCACGTCCACGGTTCCCTCGACGGACAGGTCGGGGCGTTCTTCGTGATGATCGTGGCGGCTGCCGAGGTGGTCGTCGGTCTGGCGATCATCGTCACCATTTTCCGTTCCCGTCGCACCACTTCGGTGGACGACACCAACCTGCTGAAGTTCTGAGGGAGGTACCGTGACTGTCCTGGAAACCGGCCTGTTCAACGTGGCCTGGCTCATGATCGCGGTGCCGCTGGTCGTCTCCGCACTGCTGCTGGTGCTCGGACGCCGCAGCGATGCCTGGGGACATCTGTTGGCCACCGTGGCCCCGATCGTCTCCTTCGTCATCGGGTTGGTCCTCTTCATCGACCTGCTGGGCCGCGATGCCGCGTCCCGTGCTGTCGAGGTGGGGGTCTACCAGTTCATCGACGTCGGATCGTGGGATCTGAGGGTTGGCCTACTGGTCGATCAGCTCTCTATCCTGTTCGTCCTTCTCATCACCTTCGTGGGCTCCCTGATCCACATCTACGCGATCGGATACATGGCCCACGACACCGATCGACGTCGTTTCTTCGCCTACCTCAACCTCTTCATCGCCGCGATGCTGACGCTGGTGCTGGCCGACAACTACCTCATCCTGTTCGTCGGCTGGGAGGGCGTCGGTCTGGCCTCCTACCTGCTCATCGGCTTCTGGTTCGGTCGTCCGGCCGCCGCTCGCGCAGGTAACAAGGCCTTCATCATGAATCGCATCGGCGACCTCGGTCTGACGATGGCGATCTTTACCATGCTCGCCCAGTTCGGCAGCGTGCGTTTCGCCGACGTCTCGGACAAGGCCTCCGGGCTGACGTCAACCTGGGCCACCCTGCTCGGCTTCATGCTGCTGCTGGCCGCCTGCGGCAAGTCGGCCCAGGTCCCGCTGCAGGCCTGGCTGCTCGACGCCATGGAGGGGCCGACCCCGGTCTCGGCCCTCATCCACGCCGCGACGATGGTCACTGCCGGCGTCTACCTTGTCGTGCGGTCCCATGCCATCTACGCTGAGACGGGCGCGGCCTCCCTGGCCGTCGCGATCGTCGGTACCGTCACCCTGCTGTTCGGTGCCTGGATCGGTTCGTCCAAGAAGGACGTCAAGAAGGTCCTCGCCGGATCGACGATGAGCCAGATCGGCTACATGATGCTGGCCGCGGGCCTCGGCCCGGCCGGTGCCGCCCTGGCGATCTTCCACCTCATCACCCACGGCTTCTTCAAGGCCAACATGTTTCTGGGAGCCGGCTCGGTGATGCACGGTACGGGCGACGACACCGACATGTACCACTTCGGTGCACTGTCGAAGGTCATGCCCGTCACCTTCTGGACCTTCGCCTGCGGTTACCTTGCCATCATCGGCATCCCCGGCACCTCGGGCTACTTCTCCAAGGACCACATCATCGAGGCCGCCTTCGACAAGGGCGCGGTCTTCGGTGTGCTGGCCCTCATCGGTGCCGGCATCACCGCCTACTACATGACTCGCCTCATGGTGCTGACCTTCCTGGGATCCAAGCGGTGGCGTGAGGACGTCCACCCGCACGAGTCCCCGGCCGTCATGACGATCCCGCTCATCGTGTTGGCCATCCTGTCGATCTTCGCAGGTGCCTTGATGAACAACTGGATCGGCGACTGGCTGGCCCCGGCCACCGGTGCTGAGGTCGAGCACGTCGGCATGTGGCACATGGGCATGATCGGCATCATCACCCTCGTCGTGGTGATCCTCGGCATCTTGGCCGGTTGGCTGCTCAACCGTCACGACGTGCCGAGCGAGGAACCCGCGACCCACGATCCGCTGCTCATCGCTGGTCGTCACGATCTCTACGGCGACGATGTCAACGACGTCGTCGTCGTGAAGCCGGGGCGCTGGCTGGCCGGTGGGGTCGAGGGCTTCGACCGTGCGGTCGTTGACGGTCTGGTCAACGGCGCAGGCTCGGTGACCACGGCCTGCTCCCAGATCGTCCGCAAGGTCCAGAACGGTTATGTACGTAGCTACGGCCTCATGATGGTCGTCGGCGTGCTGGTCGTCGGACTCGTCGTCGTCCTGGGCCGGATGGCCTGAGCGCAGGAGGAGCTGACATGTCTTTCCCGATCCTCACCGTGATCGCCCTGCTGCCGATCGTCGGCGGCATCATCACCATGATGATGCGCGGAGCCGCGGCCCGAACCACCGGCATGGTGTTTTCCCTGGTCACTCTGGTGCTGGGTGTCTACGCCTTCATCCGCGGGGTCAACGGCACTGATCTGTCGGAGACCCACCGCTGGATTCGCGCCATCGGCGCCTGGTACGCCCTGGGTGGCGACGGGCTGTCTCTGACGATGATCCTGCTGGTCGTCATCCTCGTCCCAGTGGTGCTGCTCGCCGAGTGGCACGTGGGCGACGAAGGTAAGGCGCGTTGGTCGACCGGCGCTTTCTTCGGCCTGGCCCTCATGCTCGAGGGGCTGGCGATCTACTGTTTCGCCGCCACCGACGTCCTGCTGTTCTACCTCATGTTCGAGGCCACCCTCATCCCGATGTACTTCCTCATCGCCGGATGGGGAGGTCCGCGACGAGGCCGTGCCGCCATGAAGTTCCTGCTGTACTCCCTGGCCGGTGGCCTGGTGATGCTGTTCGCTGTCATCGGCGTCGGTGTCCACGGTGGTTCCTTCCTGCTGAGCGACCTGGCCAAGGTGAACTTCTCTGGGGCCATCGGAAAGGAGCTGTTCGTCGGCTTCTTCATCGCCTTCGCGATCAAGGCCCCGATGGTTCCGGTGCACACCTGGCTGCCTGACACCGCCGAACAGGCGACCGCCGGAACGTCCGCCCTGCTCGTCGGTCTGCTCGACAAGATCGGCACCTTCGGAATGCTGAGGCTGTGCCTGGGCCTGTTCCCGGCCGCCTCCGACTGGGCCACCCCGTTCGTGCTCACCCTGGCGATCATCTCGGTGCTATGGGGTGCCATGATGGCCGCCACCTCGAGTGACCTCATGAGGTTCGTCTCCTACACCTCGGTGAGCCACTTCGGCTTCATGGTCATCGGCATCTTCGCCCTGACGACGACCTCGATCACCGGCTCGATCTTCTACATGTTCAACCACGGCTTCTCCACCGCGGCACTGTTCCTGGTGCTCGGATTCCTGGTACGTCGCGGCAGGACGGCGAAGGTCGACGCCTACGGTGGCGTCCAGAAGGTCGCCCCGGTGCTCGCCGGGACCTTCCTTTTCGCCGGGCTGGCCACCCTGTCGCTGCCGGGCACCGGAAACTTCGTCAGCGAGTTCATGGCCCTGGCCGGTGCCTGGGCGCGTCACCCGATCTACGTCGCCGTCTCCACCATCGGCATGGTGCTGGCTGCCGTCTACGTCCTGGTGACCTACCGACGTACCATGACCGGTCCGGTGCAGGGAGTTTCCGAGAAGGTCAGCGACCTCAATGGTCGGGAGAAGCTGGTGCTCGCGCCGCTCATCATCCTGCTGCTGGTGTTCGGCTTCTTCCCACGGCCGATGTTGCACGCCATTGAACCGGCAGCCACCGCGACCATGACCCAGGTTCACGCCACCGATCCGGCACCCGTCGTCAAGGAGGGCCTCAAGTGAATCCCGTCCTGTTGATTCCCGCGCTCGGGTGTCTCGCGCCCCTTGACGTCGTGGCCCCGCACATCGAGTACGGACCGCTGATGCCGGTCTTCGCCCTGATGGCTGGCGCCTGCCTGGCAGTGTTGGTGGAGGCCTTCGTGCCCCGCTCAGGTCGCCGTCCGACCCAGATCATCCTGACGGTAGCCGCCCTCGCCGTGGCCATCGCCTCGACGCTGACCACGATCGCCAAGGGCACCCGGATCGTCGCCGGTCAGGGAACCCTGGCCCTCGACGGTCCGACCCTGGCCACCTGGATGGTCCTGCTCGTCACGAGCCTCGGTGCCGTGGTGCTCTTCGCCGAGCGAGTGGGTGGTACCCAGACGGCCTTCGTGGCGAGCGCCTCGTCGGCGCCTGGATCTCCGCTGGAGGCCAAGGCCGAGCAGGAGCATCGTGAGCACACCGAGGTCTACCCGCTGCTGATGTTCGCGGTGCTGGGCATGATGTGCTTCGCCGCCTCCGACGACCTCATCATGATGTTCGTCGCCCTGGAGATCTTTTCCCTGCCGCTGTACCTGCTGTCGGGGATGTCTCGTCGTCGTCGGCTCCTGTCCCAGGAAGCCGCACTGAAGTACTTCCTGCTGGGCGCACTGTCCTCGGCCCTGTTCCTCTACGGCATCGTCCTGCTGTACGGCTGCGCAGGCAGCTTCAAGCTGGGCGCCATCGCCGCGGTCGGCGTCACCCAGGTGGGCTCGTCAAGGCTCATCATCGCCGGCATGGTGCTGGTCGCCGTCGGACTGCTGTTCAAGGTCGGCGCTGTTCCGTTTGCCTCCTGGACTCCTGACGTCTACACCGGAGCCCCGACCCCGGTCAGCGGCTGGATGGCGGTGGCGACCAAGCTCGTCGCCCTCGTCGGTCTGATGCGTGTGCTCTACGTCGGTCTGGGCGCCATGAGATGGGACTGGCAGATCATCCTCGCAGTGGTCGCCGTGGCGTCCATGGCTGTCGGCGCGGTCGTCGGTCTGGCCCAGACTGACATGAAGCGTCTGCTGGCCTACTCCGCGATCGCTCACGCTGGCTTCGTGCTGGTGGGCGTCGTCGGTGCCTGGACGATCCAGACTGGGATGACTCCGGGGCATACCGGTTCGGTCTCCTCGGTGCTGGTCTACATGACGGCCTACGGTCTGTCCTCGATCGGTTTCTGGCTCCTCATCCTCATGGTGCGTCGTGCCGGTGGTGAGTCGACGGAGATCGACTCGTGGGCTGGTCTCGGTCGCAAACACCCGTGGTTCGGTGTTCTCGTCGTCATCTTCGTGCTGAGCTTCGCCGGCATCCCGCTGACGGCCGGCTTCACTGGCAAGCTGGTGGTCTTCCTGGCCGGTTGGCGTGGCGAATATGCCTGGCTGGTGCTCCTCGGAGTGCTCTTCTCCCTCGTAGCGGCGGCCTTCTACCTGCGCATCATCGTCGTGGTCTTCTTCCGCAACCCGAAGGATGAGGACGATCCCGTCGAGGTCGCAGAGCCGTCCATCGCCGGGTGGATCACGCTGATCATTTGCGCGGTCTTCACCATCGTCATGGGTGTTGCCCCGCAGCCGATCATTGACCTGTTCAACCAGGCGAGCACCTTCCTGCGCTGAGTTGTTCATGAGGCCGGGGTCGCTGTTCAGAAGGGTTGCGACCCCCGGCCTGGTCACACCTGTGGGCCATCCCAACCGCATCCCGGCAAGACGCGAGGCCCGTCTAACCAGTAATGTGGAACACGGTCGTGTCACGGAGAGACGACGGCCGGACGAGCACCGAGCACACGCCCGGTCGGAAGAGGAGAACTGTGTCGTACAGCGCCAGCAGCGAGTTCACCGATCTGGTGACCGCCAAACTTGCCCTCATCGAGGATGAGCTGGGTCGCCAGGCCGGCGCCGACACGCCTTTCGTCACCGAGGCGGCCAACCACATCATTTCTGCCGGAGGCAAGCGGTTTCGCCCCCTGCTAGTGGTGCTGTGCTCCCAATTCGCTGACGAGGTTGACGACACTGATTTAGTGCGTGCCGCCGTCGTCATGGAGTTAACTCATGTCGCCTCGCTGTACCACGACGATGTCATGGACGAGGCATCCAAGCGGCGCGGTGCACCTTCTGCGAACCTGCGTTGGGGAAACTCGGTGGCCATTATGGTCGGCGATTACCTCTTCTCGCGCGCATCTTTGGCGGTGGCTGAGCTTGGTGTCGATTTCGTCCGACTACAGGCCCTGACCTTCTCCCGTCTGGTGCAGGGTCAGATCGCTGAGACGCGTGGCCCCTCTGAGGGGGAGGATCCGTTGGCCCACTACCTTAAGGTGGTTGCTGACAAGACGGGTTCCCTTATCGCAGCCTCGGCAGTATTTGGTGGCATGGTGTCCCACGCTTCTCCCGAGATCATTTCCGCCCTGGAGCAGTTCGGGGAGGACATTGGCGAGGTCTTCCAGCTCGCTGACGACCTTATCGACATCACCTCAACGGCGACCGGCAAGACGCCGGGCACCGATTTGCGCGAGAAGGTTCCGACCCTGCCGACCCTCATGCTGCGTGCTTCCGAGGACCCGGCTGACGATGAGCTGAAGAAGATGCTCGACGCCGACCTGTCCGACGACGCGGTGCTGGCCGACGTGCTCGAGAAGCTGCGCGCCAACCACGTCGTCGAGGAGGCTCGTGCCGAGATCCAGCGTCGCGCCGATCGCGCTCGTACCCACCTGGCCCCGCTTCCTGACGGGGATGCCAAGATAGCCCTGATGGCCCTGTGCGATGAGGTCGTCTCCCGATCGTCCTGACAGAGCCAGGTCCGAATCCATCAACTTCAGGAGGCATCGTGTCTCGCCACCTCGACCTCATCGGCATCGGCCCCGGCAACCCGGACTGGTTGACTCTGGCCGCCGTTGACGCCATCCAGCACCTCGACGTCCTCTTCGTCGTCCTCAAGGAACATGATGTCGACGACCTCGTCGAGTTCCGACGTCAGGTATTGCGCCGTCACCGTCCGCAGGCCGACACCGACGGCCTGCGGATCGTCGAGCTGCAGGACCCGCCGCGCCCTTGGAAGACCGCCGAGAATTACAAGGAAGCTGTCGCCCTGTGGCGTCGCCAGCGACTCGACCAGTGGACCCACGCCGTCGCCGACAACCTTGCTGACGGTCAGCGGGGTGGATTCCTGGTGTGGGGAGACCCGGGCCTGTTCGAGTCGACCCTGGCCATCGTCAAGAAGCTCATCGCAGCGGTTGACGCCGACGGGGGAGTACCCGTCGAACTCCACGTCATTCCCGGGATCTCCAGCTCCCTGTCCCTGGCCTCGCGTCATCAGATCCCGCTTAACCGTCAGGGGCGCCCGCTGCAGATCTCCCCTGCCCGCCTGCTGGCCGACGGGATGCCCGAGGGGGTTGACGACGTCGTCGTCATGCTGGACGGTCGCCAGACCTTCAGCTTCATCGACCCGACCGGTATCGACATCTACTGGGCGGCATACATCGGTACCCCTGACGAGATCCTCATCAGTGGTGACCTGGCCGAGGTCCGAGACGAGATCCTCGCGACTCGCGCCGACGCCGAGAAGCGTCTGGGGTGGGTCTTCGACACCTACCTGTTGCGTCGTCGCTGAGGGGCGTTCCCCGGCCCGGTCGACATGGGACTTATTCCGATCTGAACCTGCCTCCCCGACGCGCCACATCCGTGGTGTGTGCGGCAGGATGGGGCACATGGATAGTGCACTGCGTCCCCGTCGATCCGTTCTGTTCATGCCCGGCGCCAACGCCAGGGCCTTGGAGAAGGCCCGCGGCATTGACTGCGACGGCATCATCATCGATCTGGAGGACGCCGTGGCCCCCGACCTCAAGGTCGAGGCCCGGGAGCGTGCCGCCGAGGTTGTCAGGGAACATCCCTACGGCCACCGGGAGGTCGCGATCCGCGTCAACGGGATGGACACTGAGTGGTACCGCGATGACATTGAGGCTGCTGTTGCAGCCGGTCCTGACGCCATTGCTGTCCCCAAGGTTGGCTCGGGTGAGCAAGTTCGCACCATCGTCGCTGATATGGAGGCTGCCGGTGCTGGTGAGGGCATGAAGCTGTGGGCCATGATTGAGACTCCGCGGGCTGTGCTCGACTGTTGCGAGATTGCCGGGGCCTCTGATCGTCTTGCCGTACTTATCATGGGCACCAATGATCTGACCAAGGAGTTGCGTGCCTCTCACGTCCCTGGCCGGGCTCCGGTGTCGACGGCTCTTCAGATGTGCATTCTGGCTGCTTGTGCGGCAGGTGTTGTCATCCTCGATGGGGTCTACAACGATGTTCGTGACCTCGAGGGGTTCACTGCCCAGTGTCGTGAGGCCCGGGTCATGGGTTTTGATGGCAAGACGCTTATCCATCCTGGCCAGGTGGCTCCGGCCAATGAGGTCTTCGCACCTGACGCTGAGCAGGTCGAGGAGGCGCGAGGCATCATCGACGCCTGGGAGAACGGTAACGGGTCCGGGGTCGTCACCTATCAGGGACGAATGATCGAGAACCTTCACGTCGAAACCGCTCGTCGCGCCCTCGCGATGGCCGAGGCGATTGCAGCACGCGGCCAGGAGTGAGCCCCAGACCTGGTGGCAGGTCAGCCCAACTCGCGATGCTTTCTCAACCCGAACAGAACGGTTCGACCGTCGGTGGACGGCGGTATGAGAAATAGGATGTGGGCAAGATACAACCACCCGATGAGCTGCACTGTGCCGGCGAGCGAGGAAGGGAACAGGCGCTGGGCTAACAGGATGGCGCATCCCGCAACAGCCGATCCCAAGGAGCCGGCAGCAGCGTTGAGCGATACAGCCAGGGGACTTGACGTGTTGCGAACGAGTAAGGAGATCCGCAGTAGCGTGATTTCCCAGCATGCCACAGCGTCGGGACTCGTCGCGCGCAGCGACAGTAAATGGCCGGACTCGTGAACGAAGAATGAGCCGAGGACACCGACGACGAGAATCGCCAGGAGCTTCGCGAAGAGTGATCCGTTGGCTCCATTGACTGCGCAGAATATCCAACCGAAGCCGAGGACAGCGCCAGGGGCGGATCCGGTGAGAACGAGGTGCCTAGCCAACGGCCACAGGCTCACGTCTCGGGGGTGCGCCACCTCATTGGATGAGCGACTCACGATAGGCCTTGAGCCGGACATAGATGAATGAAACCAGGAGGGTGAACGCGAAGATCACGGCTGCGATGATGCCCAGCCGCGGCAAGGACGCCACACCCATCGTCGCGTCCACATTGCCTTGAGCGTTGGGGGCGGATTTGAAATAGACCGACCCGAATAGCCCGGTCCGATAAGCCGATTCTTCATGTACCGAAAACATGAGGACGAGGATTGTCCCGACAGCCAGCGCCAGCGTCACGACGATGGTGATGAGGAGGCTTGTCAGGTAGACCTTGGGATTCTTCATCGGGCTGCCTTTCGGTGATCGGAGATGGTGAGGATGCTGTGGATGACGAGGAGAACGGCGCACACGAGTCCCAGGCCGATGGAAACCGCGGTGGGGAGATGAAGGATGCCGCTGAAGACAACGAGCACCATTCCAATGGTCAACACGATCGCGCAACCGAGCAAGATCGACAGGGGATTGTCGTCGCGAGCCGGGACGAGGATCCCGACCCCTGTAGCGACCAATGCTGAGCCGCACACGCCTGCGACGGCGATAGCTGTGGAGGGAGACGGTTGACCAGTGAACACGTCGATCAATACTGCGGCTACAAGTAGCGGACAGATGAAAGCAGCTTGAGCTGCCACCATTCGCAGGTAGAAGCGAGGTGCCGGTAGCCGGGGCTCGAGGGTGAGGAAAGTTGGAGCGAGGGTGGCGTACTGGAAGAATCCACCGATCGTCATGGGTTCCACCCCCCACACTGCTGAAGGACCGGCGACACGGGTCGCCAGGAGTACGACGAATCCCACCGAGAGCACGGTAGCTTGCAGGCTGTACCGGCTACGAAACAGAGCCCGAAACTGAGGCGCAGCGTTGCCCATGTGGTTGGTGAGGCCACTTAGGGGAAGCATCACGAAACGATGCCGCACCTCCAGCGGTGACGTCGGCAAGACCGTAACTGGCATGAGACTCAAGACGAGCAAAACGACGAGACAACTGATCACAGCTAGAGAGCCGTGGCGCAGGCCGATGTCGCGGAAGACGAGGGTCCAGACGGTGAATGGTTCTGGTGACGAGGTGATGTCAGCGAGCAGGGAGGGCATTGCCCGCCACACTGCGAAGACGACGAGGAAGAGGAACACTGCGAGGATCGGTTGGCGGGCGGGGCGCAGCGGGGTGTGGGTGAGAGCCAGGTCGCAGGCGCGGTGTGACATTTCCAGGACCGTGTACGTGGCGATTGCCGGCATCACGATGCAGGTGATGAACCCCGGCACAGCTCCAATTCCGAAGTTCACCAGGGTCGAGATGCTGGTGGCGAACATTCCGATGATGACAATGAGCAGGGTGGTGACTCCGTCGAGGACCCCCACAGCGCGCTGTCGTTCCCGGTTTGTGATCGGAAGGTGGTGGGTGATCGCCATCATGGTGCCGGCATCAGCCATAAGCACCTTGACGATAAGGAAGCCGATTGCGGTCCACAGTACCGAGGACAGAGAATTGACAGTCAGGACGAGGTCTCGGGTAGTGGCCTCACCTCTCACCCCATGGGTGAGGACTACCGAGAGGATGGTCGCGGTGAGAAGGAAGAGCACGATGCAGGCTAAGGCGCCGAGACGGGCAGCACGTGACTTCAGGATGCCTTTTCCCACGACGACACGGACCAGGTAGGCCCCCATGAGGTGCACGAGGGTCATGGTCCGCGACAGATCCGTGCGGAGCCCGGATCGAGGCGCCGGTGCGACGGTGGGTCGATCCGTTGAAGCCTCGTCCGCCTGGGCCACCCTGGCGGTGTCAGTCGCGACCATCGCCGTCGCCTTCCAGCCCCATGTACCCGACGATGAGATCGCGGATGGTGGCATGTCGGGCGCGCAATTGGTCGACGGTGGAGAACTCGACGAGGTTTCCGTAGTCAAGCATGGCGACATGGGTAGCGCAGCGGTCCAACATGGCGAAATCGTGGCTGCAGATGATCTGGGTGCCACCTTGCCGGATGTGGTCGAGGAGGGCATCCTCGATCGTCATCTGGGCCTCGATGTCAATACCGTTGAGCGACTCGTCACTGATGATCACAGGTGAGTGCGCCAAAAGAGCCGCCGCGATCTGGGCCTTCTTGAGCATGCCGTGGGAGTAACTCTCCATGAGGTCGTTGTGACGGCCAGCCATCCCCAGACGTTCGAAAATATCAGCGGTCGCCTCACGTAGGTCTCGGTTCTTGAGGGGGGCTGGAGATCGCAGGGACAGACAGTACGAGATGAACTCCGCCCCGGTGAGGAACTGCGGTAAGTGATCGTTGTCGGCGCAGTAAGAGATTGCCCGGCACGCTTCTTGGGAACCGCAGGGGTGGCCGAGGATTCGGGTTGTCGCTGTCTTCGGGGGAGTGAGGATCCCCTGCAGAATCTTGCACAGCGTGGACTTTCCAGATCCATTCGGGCCGATCACCGCGAGGCAGGCCCCTTGGGGTACTGAGATATTGACGTTGTTGAGAACCGGGCGATCGGAGTATTGAAAATCTAGGTTCTCAATCTCGATGGCGGGCCCGTGGGAAGAGGATTGTTCCTCGGCCAACGATGCCCCCGTGGGGGCCGGCCCCCCTCGCGAGGAGGAGAGCCGGCCAACATCATGGGATGGACGCATCAGCGTACACACTCCATGGACACGGAGACGCCGGACTTCACCCACTTCCAGTGGCCGGTGAACTTGCCGTGCTGGTTGACGACGCACCAGACAGCCATACCGGCGAGAATCGTTGCTCCCAGACCGATGATCACAGCGATGAACACCAGCCACCAGGCATCGTGACGGATGAGAGCGGAATCGAACTTGTTCTTCAGGATCTCTGAGGTTGACTGTAAGGCAAGGGATTGTGATTCGAGCATGACGTGACTCTCTTTTCTGATGTCGAAAACGTCTCTTGATTCTCGCCGCGGCCGCAGCTAATCACAGGTTAACTCGTACCTGGGTCACAGGTTGAGTGCCTTTTTGGCGTATTTCTGTTAACTTCGCCACATTTAAACAATCCTGTTAGATCATTTTCAGGGCTCTTCAGGATTGAGGGTGTAGTTGTGGCTGGACTGTGTGAGAGTCTGCTGTA